>Ga0308173_10001380_pt1 | contig 12029 bp, 10 predicted proteins | sample PhyPR1_FD_203716 | JGI IMG/M metagenome (GOLD analysis project Ga0308173, IMG submission 203716) | Soil microbial communities from UC Gill Tract Community Farm, Albany, California, United States - DLSLS.P.R1 | ecosystem: Environmental > Terrestrial > Soil > Agricultural land | place: USA... | reverse complement strand
GCAGCGCCGGGGCGATCGCGGTCGGCCCGGTCCTGCAGGGCCTGCGCAAGCCGGTCAACGACCTGTCGCGCGGCGCGCTGGTCGAGGACATCGTCAACACCGTCGCCATCACCGCCATCCAGGCGCAGGGGGAGTGAGAGTTGACCGTCCTGGTCCTCAACAGCGGCTCGTCGTCCATCAAGTACCAGCTCCTGGACCCGCGGACCGGCGAGGTCGCGGCGTACGGGCTGGCCGAGCGGATCGGCGAGCAGGAGAGCACCCTCACCCACCACGGCCCGGGTGAACCTTATGTGCGCCACGAGCCGTACTCCGATCACGAGGCCGGGCTCACCGCCGTTCTCGCGGCGTTCGACGCGGTGGGCCCGAGTCTCGCCAAGGCGGGACTCACCGCGGTCGGCCACCGGGTGGTGCACGGCGGCGATCGCTACTCCGCGCCGGTGCTGGTGGACGACGCGGTGGAGAAGGCGATCGAGGCGCTCGAACCGCTGGCCCCGCTGCACAACCCGGCCAATCTCGAGGGCATCCGGGTGGCCAGGAGGGTCTTCCCCGACCTGGCGCACGTCGCGGTCTTCGACACCGCCTTCCACCAGACGCTGCCGCCCAGCGCCTACACCTACGCGGTGCCCCGAGAGTGGACGGCGGTCCGGCGCTACGGCTTCCACGGGACCTCGCACGCCTACGTGTCCAGGCAGGCCGCACAACTGCTGGGCCGCCCGTACGACCGGACCTCGACGATCGTGCTGCATCTGGGGAACGGCGCCAGCGCCACCGCGGTGGCCGGCGGCCGGAGCGTGGACACCTCCATGGGGCTGACCCCGCTGGAGGGACTGGTGATGGGCACCCGGTCCGGTGACGTGGACCCCGCGCTGCCCGCCTTCCTGGCCAGGACCCGGGGGATTGCCGTCGAGGAGATCGACCGCGAGCTCAACACCCGCAGCGGGCTGCTCGGCCTGGCCGGAGCCAACGACCTGCGCGAGGTGTGGCGGCGGGCCGACGCGGGCGACGAGGCCGCCGCCCTCGCCATGGACGTGTACTGCCACCGGCTGCGCAAGTACATCGGCGCCTACTACGCGGTGCTGCTGGCCGAGACCGGGCGGGTCGACGCGGTGGTGTTCACCGCCGGGGTCGGCGAGCACGACCCGCGAACCAGGGCCAAGGCATTGAGCGGGCTGGACCGGCTCGGCATCGTCGTGGATCCGGAGCGCAACCAGGCCGGATCCGGCGGCCCCCGGTTCATCTCGCCGGACGGCGCCGAGACCGCGGTGCTGGTCGTCCCGACCAACGAGGAGCTGGAGATCGCGCTGCAGACGGCGGCCCTGACCGGCTGACCTGACAGAGATGACCGAACCGGCGGCGGTTTCGCGGCCCGGAGAGGAGACTGGGCCGGCAGGGGCCACGTAGCCGAGGGACGCCATCATGGATGACGCTTACATCGAGGCGGTCGCGAAACTCCCGGCGGCCGAGGCCGTCATGAAGCCGCGCAGCTGCGAGCACTGCGGCGGCCGGAACGTGATCATCGCCGCCGTACCGCTGGATCCGTCGCTGGGTGCGGCCTGCCTGCCGGTGGTCTACTGCCGCGACTGCGACGACGAGGCGCCCGAGGCCGCGGAGATGTTCGCGGCCTTCGACGACGCGCAGGGCCGGCGTCCCGAGCCACCGGGCGACCTGCAGGACTGACCCGACGGTCATTACTGTCGGGTTTGCCGTCGGTCGGTCAATCAGCAATTGCACGCGCTACGATTTCCTCGCGTGATCATGCGGCCGCTCGCCGGACGGCCGCATGATCACTGCTCGGGGTGCCGCTCATGACGGGACGCGCTAGGGTCGGGCCGACCCCCGACTCATGGAGAGCACGATGAAAGCCCCCGCCTCAGCCCTGTGGATCAGGCTTCTCGGCTACGGCGGCGCGGCGCTGCTGGTGGCCGCGGCGGCCGTGGTCCTCGTCCTGCAGTGGCGCGGTGGAACTTCAACGGCCAGCGCGGGCTCCACGGCCTCGCCGAGCCCTTCGGACCAGGTGCCGGGCATCACGCTCGCCCCCTCCAGCGCCGGCAGGCCCTCCAGCAACGGAAGCAAGCAGCCGGGCCCGGGCACGTCGTCCCAGCCCATCCCGACCGGCCGGTCGACCGACGACCCGCTGACCTCGACGAGCCGCTGCAAGGCGTCGTTCGCCTCGTACCAGCGGAGCGGCAGCACCGTGAAGGTGAGTGTCACCAAGCCGCAGACCGGGCTGGTGGCCGCCTACATCCAGATCAAGGGCCAGGACACGCCACTGACCCAGAGCTTCACCGCCGACGGCACCAAGGGCAAGCACGTCTTCGTCTTCACCGGCGTGCCCGCGGCGCAGGTGCAGAAGATCTCCGTCGGCATCATCAGCACGGTGACCCTGCAGAACTGCGACCTCACCTAGCCTGGTCGGGCAGCTTCACATCGGTGACGGTGACATCGACGGTGTCGACCCGCATGCCCAGCATGACACCGACGATCCGGGCCACGTTGACCTGAACCTGCCGGGCCACCTCCAGCACCACGCTGCCGTAGGCCACCACGATGGTCAGATCCACCGACACCTGGTCCCCGGCCGTGCGCACCGTGATACCACGCTCGCCCAGCGCCACCGACCCCGGAACCTCCAGCGCCGCCAGCGTCGCGATCTTCTCCACCACGAGATCCTCGACCCGCAACTGACCTGCCACCTCGACTTCCGGCGGCGTGACCGGGACGGGCTGATCGGTGGCCGTGGAATGCCGCCCGGCGACCGGAGCGCCCAGCGGGATCACCGGGCGCGACCCGCTCACCGACTGGCCTCTGGCCGGGCCCGGGCCGGGCAGCGGCGCGCCGCCGGGCGGTGCGGGAAAGAACGGCATCGCCTGCGGCTCGGCGCGACCACCGCCGCCCGTCCCGTTGGGGGAGTACGGCGTGTTGTCGGGTTCGCTCACTGCTGGTCGCTCCGCTCGTCGGTGGACGCCCTCTGATCGTTTCCCGGCTCGGCGCAGAAGAGAATAGCGTGCGGGTGTCCCGGCTTCGACCGCCGGCAACCGGCTATCTATGCTTCTAGCTCAGGTCGGTGAGCCGGCCGAGTCAGGGAGGAGAGCGCACCCTTGAGCGTAGAGCCCGAACGGCCCCAGGTGACCGAGGCTGGGCCGGAAGCCGATCCGGGCGCGCCGCGCCTGGAGGAGGAGCGCGGCGGCGCGGGCGCCCCGGACAACTTCCAGCGGCTCTGGACCCCGCACCGGATGGCGTACATCAAGGGCGAGGGCAAGCCGACCGGAGCCGGGCCCAACGACAACTGCCCGTTCTGCGTCATCCCGTCGATGACCGACGAGGAGGGCCTGATCGTCGCGCGCGGCATGTCGGTCTACGCGGTGCTCAACCTTTATCCGTACAACTCCGGCCATCTCATGATCGTCCCGTACCGTCACGTCCCCGACTACTCCGACCTTGACGACGCCGAGACCGCCGAGCTGGCCGAGTTCACCAAGCGCGCGCTGGAGGCGCTGCGCAAGGCCAGCGGCGCCCAGGGCTTCAATGTCGGGATGAACCTCGGCGGGGTGGCCGGGGCGGGCATCGCGGCACACCTGCACCAGCACGTCGTGCCGCGCTGGGGCGGCGACACCAACTTCATGCCGGTGGTCGGGCACACCAAGGTGCTGCCCCAGCTGCTGCGCGACACCCGGGCCCTGCTCGCCGACGCCTGGCCGCACTCGTGAGGCCCCGGCCCATATTGCTCTACGACGGCGACTGCGGGTTCTGTACGACCTCGGCACGCTTCATCGAGCGGCGTATCCCGACCGGCGCGGAGATCACCCCGTACCAGTTCGCCGATCTCCAAGCGCTGGGCACGACGGCCGAGCGGACCGCCCACGAGGTCGTCTGGGTCGCCAGGACCGGCCGCACCTACGGCGGCGCCCAGGCGATCGCCCGGCTGCTGATGGACGCCGGCGGCCTCTGGCGGATCCTCGGCGCGATCGGCACGCTCCCGCCGATCAGCTGGCTGGCGGCGGGCGTCTATCGCCTGGTCTCCAAGAACCGCCATCGCCTGCCCGGCGGAACCCCGGCCTGCGCGCTCCCGCGTGATTGATCTACGGCCTTCAGCCTTTTCTAAGCGTTTTGTTAACCTTTTTTGAAGTATCTTGCAGCTGTAACAGGGGGTCTGTCCGGGGCAGGTGGGCTTTGCACAGGCGGCGGGTGCTGGGGGCTACCGCTTTGGCCTTCACGGTCATCGTCATGGGCGGTCGGGAGAGCTCGGGCGATGTCGCCGACGTGGGCCCGGCCGATCCAGATCCGCGACTGCTGCCCGCCGTTCCGGTCGGCATGACCCCGGCCGGGCCCGTCCCGTTGGCGGCGGCCGGTGAGCGGACCACGGTGATGCACGTGGTCGCCCATCCCGACGACGACCTGTTCTTCATCAACCCCGACATCCAGGCGACGATCGCCGCCGGGCACCGGATCGTCGGCGTCTGCGTCACCTCCGCCGAGGGCAACGGGCACAACGGGCCGCACAGCCGGTCGGACGCGCGCGGCTACACCAAGGCCCGGCAGAACGCTCTGCGCGCGGCCTATCTGGCGATGGCCCCGGGTGCCGGCGGCTGGTCCGAGTCCACGATCACCCTGCCCAACGGGGCCGTCGCCGACATGAGCAAGCTCGGCGACCAGGTCGTGCTGATCTTCCTGGACCTCCGCAAGACCTTCTGGACCGGGCGGCTGCGCAACCTGTGGGCCGGCCGGATCGGCTCGCTGCCCACCCTGGTGCCACGCGGCTCCATGATCAACGTGAACCACCACTACAAGCGGACCGAGGTGATCGAGGCCCTCGTCCACCTGTTCGATGTCTTCAAGCCGACCCTCGTCCGCACCCTGGACCCTGACCCCGACCTCCAGGTGCACGACTACTGGCATCCCCGGCACACCGACTACGGCGGCTACTCCGACCACGAGGACCACACCGCCACCGCGCAGTTCACCTGGGCCGCGCTGAACAGGTGGGCGGGCCCGGGCGGCGGACGGTACTGGGCCACCGAGTCCTACCGGGGCTACTACAACCGCCGCTGGCCCTACAACCTCAGCATCCCGGCCTGGGAGGCCAAGCGCTCGCTGCTGGAGATCTACTCCGGCGACACCCCGGAGACCTGCGCGGACCCGGTGGGCTGCGCCGACCTGGCGATGTTGCACCGGATCTCGCTGACCGCGTGGGGGCAGAGCACCCACCACCGGTACGAGTCGACCGCGTCCTGGCTGCTGCCGGGCACCTCCGGCGCGCTGACCGCCTTCACCGTGCTCAACGGCCAGGCCGCGCGCTGGACCGAGACCGCGCCGGGCAGCGGCCGGTGGACCGGCCCCGACCTGCTCGGCGGCGGTCCGCTGGTCCCGGCCCTCGCCCCGGCCGCCTCGTCCGGCCAGGCGGTCTCCGGCCCGACCCAGCCCGCCACCGGGCCGGTGCTGCTGGCCCAGCGGATCGACGAGCTGGGACCGCACGGCCACGACCACCGGCGTACCGTCCGGCTCTGGCAGCATGGCGCCTGGACCGATCTGGGCACTCCCGAGCACGGCTCGCGGATGCGCCAGCTCGGCGTCCCGGTCGCCGCCCGGGAGCGCGGCGGCGCACTGCGGGTCTTCGCCCGTACGTCGGGCAAGACCCCCGCGACCAGGGTCCAGCGCTCCGACGGTTCGTGGACTCCTTGGCACAACCTGGGCGGGGCCGCGGCGCAGGAGGGACTGGCCTCCATCACCCTGGCCGACGGCCGGATCGAGCTCTACGGCGCGGGGCATTCGAGCCTGCTGCGGTGGTACCAGCGGACACCCGGCGGCCCCTTCGCCTTCGACGCGACCCTCCAGCTGCCCGCGCCCGGCACCCCGCCCGCCGTCGTGCAGGCGGCCGACGGCACGGTGGTGGTGGTCTACCGGCTGCCCGGCAACGGCGAAGTCGTCGCCTTCACCCGCGCGCATGGATCCTCGCGTTTCACCGCGAAGCCGGTTGCGCTGGGCGGACAGGGCGGGGTCGGCCCGGTCAGGCTGGTGGCGCTGCCGGGCAGCCGGCTGGCCGTGGTGCAGCGCAACGACGCGGGCATCGCCGCGCTGACCGTGGTCCGGCTGCCGTTCAGCGGTCCGCCGCCGGTCTGGAACCGTTACGGCCCGTGGCTGACCCAGGTCCCGTCCGCCGCGCTGGACGCCCGGGGCCGCCTGGTGCTGGCCGGCGTCCGGGCGGACGCCGGCCTGTGGACCAAGGCCCTGGACCGCTACTAGACCTGCACGCGGTCCTGTACGGCCTGGACGATCTCGGCGACCGCCTCGTCGATCGCGACCCCGTTCTTCTGCTCGCCGCTCCGGTAGCGGAACGACACCGCGCCCTTGGCCACGTCCTCGTCGCCGGCCAGCAGCATGAAGGGGATCTTGGACTTCTGGGCGTTGCGGATCTTCTTCTGCATCCGGTCCGAGGAGGAGTCCACCTCGACCCGGATGCCGTGCTCCCTGAGCCGCTCGGCGACCTTCTGGAGGTACGGGACGTGCTCGTCGGCGATCGGGATGCCGACGGCCTGCACCGGGGACAGCCACGGCGGCATGGCCCCGGCGTAGTGTTCGAGCAGCACGCCGAAGAACCGCTCGATCGAGCCGAACAGCGCCCGGTGGATCATGACGGGCTGCTGCCGGGAGCCGTCGGCCGCCTGGTACTCCAGACCGAACCGCTTGGGCTGGTTGAAGTCGAGCTGGATGGTGGACAACTGCCAGGTACGGCCGATCGCGTCCTTGGCCTGCACCGAGATCTTCGGGCCGTAGAAGGCCGCGCCGCCCGGGTCGTCCACGAGGTCGAGCCCGGATTCCTGCGCGGCCTGCCGCAGCGCCGCGGTGGCCTCGGCCCAGTCGGCGTCCTCCCCGATGAACTTCGGCGAGTCGTCCTTGGTGGACAGCTCCAGGTAGAACTCCTCCAGCCCGAAGTCGCGCAGCACGCTCAGCACGAAGGCCAGCAGGCTCTTGATCTCGTCGCCCATCTGCTCCTTGGTGCAGTAGATGTGCGAGTCGTCCTGGGTCATGCCGCGCACCCGGGTCAGGCCGTGCACCACACCGGACTTCTCGTACCGGTAGACCGACCCGAACTCGCACAGCCGCAGCGGCAGTTCCCGGTAGGACCGGCCCCGGGCCCGGAAGATCAGGTTGTGCATCGGGCAGTTCATCGGCTTGACGCGGTAGTCGGTGCCGTCGAGCTCGAAGGGCGGGAACATGTCCTCGCCGTAGTACGGCAGGTGCCCGGAGATCTCGAACAGGTGCGACTTGGTGATGTGCGGGGTGTTGACGAACTCGTATCCGGACTCGCCCTGCCGCTTGCGCATGTAGTCCTCCATCACCTTGCGGACGATGCCGCCCTTGGGATGGAAGACCGGCAGGCCCGAGCCGAGTTCGGGCGGGAAGGAGAACAGGTCGAGCTCGGCGCCCAGCTTGCGGTGGTCGCGCTTCTCGGCCTCCTCGAGGAACTTCAGGTACTCGTCCTGCTTCTCCCGCGACTCCCAGGCGGTGCCGTAGATCCGCTGGAGCTGCGGGTTCTTCTCACTGCCTCGCCAGTAGGCGCCGCCCGAGCGCATCAGCTTGAACGCGGGGATCCTGCGGGTGGTGGGCAGGTGCGGACCGCGGCACAGGTCCTTCCAGCACAGCTCGCCGGACTTGGGATCGACGTTGTCGTAGATGGTCAGCTCCGCGCCGCCCACCTCGACGCTCTCCTCGTCCGCCGCACCGCCCTTGATCCCGATGAGCTCCAGCTTGTAGGGCTCGGCGGCCAGCTCGGCCCGGGCGTCGTCGTCGGCGACCACCCGGCGCTCGAACCGCTGCCCCTGCTTGACGATCTCGCGCATCCGCTTCTCGACGCGCTTGAGGTCGTCGGGGGTGAACGGCTCGGCCACGTCGAAGTCGTAGTAGAAGCCGTTCTCGACCGGCGGCCCGATGCCCAGCTTGGCCTCGGGGAAGATCTCCTGAACGGCCTGTGCCATGACGTGCGCGGTCGAGTGCCGCAGAATGTTGCGGCCGTCCACGGAGTCGATCGCGACCGGCTCGACGGCGTCGCCCGCCGCCAGCCGGTAGGCCAGGTCGCGCAGCTCGCCGTTCACCCGGGCGGCGATGACGGAGTCGGGCAGGACCTCGGCGGCGGTGGTGCCGTCCGCCACCACACGCTCGCCGCCGTCGAGGGTGATGTGCAGGTCAGCCACGGGAACTCCTTGAACGGTCTGGTCGGTGGTCGGGACAGCGCTCGATGCTATCGAGTGCGCGCTTCATGTCGGTGTCTCCTCGGTACGTGGCGGGAGCGGACCGGGGAGCCGACACGACATGAGGCCCCGGGATCCGCTCCCGGGGCCTCATGCGAAGTGCTCGCTGGATCAGCGCACGCTGACGGCTTGCCGGGTCGGGCCCGGCGTCGTCGTCCATTGCCGCACTGCCATACCTCCATGCTAGCGGATGGGTGCGCGTCATGCCTTGGCCAGAAGCCGGTCAAGAGGCCGGCGATCCACGGATTGATCACATATCGGAGTCGTAGTGTGACCGGCCGTGCGTATCAACGCTTGGGCGGCCACCGCCGTCCCTCTGCTGCTCGTCGCCGGGTGCGTTTCGGGCTGCAAGGCCACGACCATGGCGCAGACCCGCCACGCCGCCGACGGCCAGGCCGGCTACCCCTACCTGCAGGGAGCCTCGCCCGGGGTGGGCGGCCAGGGCGACGGCCCGCCCGCGGCACGCCCGGCCGGCCCGTCCCCCGACTCCTTCACGGTCGTGGCCACCGGCGACGTACTCCCGCATGAGCCGGTCACCCGGCAGGCCGCGCTGGACGGCCACGGCGTGCTGGACTACCGGGCCATCCTCGCGCCCATCAAGCCGGTGATCAGCGGGGCCGACCTGGCGATCTGCCATCTGGAACCGCCGCTGGGCCCGGCGCACGGGCCCTTCAGCGGCTATCCCACCTTCAGCGTGCCGCCGCAGATCGTCCCGGCGCTGGCCGACACGGGCTTCGACACCTGCTCGACGGCCTCCAACCACAGCCTGGACCAGGGCGCCGCGGGCATCGCCCGCACCCTGGACGACCTGGACGCGGCCGGCATCAAGCACACCGGCACGGCCCGCAGCCCGCAGGAGGCGGCCCGGCCGAACATCCTGGACGTCCACGGGATCAAGGTCGCCCAGCTGTCGTTCGCGTTCGGCTTCAACGGCCGCCGGCTGCCCGCCGGCGAGTCCTGGCTGGCCAACCAGATCAGCGTGCCGCGCATCCTGGCCGCAGCGCACCGGGCCCGCAGGCTCGGCGCGCAGGTGGTCATCGTCAGCCTGCACTGGGGCACGGAGTACAAGCACCCGGCCACCGCGCAGCAGATCTCGCTGGCCCAGCAGCTGCTGGCCTCCAAGGACATCGACCTGCTGATCGGCCACCACGTGCACGTCGTGCAGCCCTTCGCCCGGGCGACCAACGGCAAGTGGGTCGCGTACGGGCTGGGCAACCTCGTGGCCGCGCAGCACGGCGAGGACCAGAACGAGGGCCTGATCGCCCGCTTCACCTTCGCCAAGGTCAAGCGGCGCTGGAAGGTGTCCAGGGCCGAGTTCATCCCGACCTACATCGACCAGGGTCCGCCGCTGCGCGTCCTGGACGTTCCCGCCGAACTCGCCGAGCCGGGCCTCGACCCGGCCCGGCGCGCCTTCCTGCAGGGCGTCCAGGACCGCACGTCCAAGGTCGTCTACTCCCGTCGCGCCCTTCCGACACTGGCGGGCTAGACGTGGCTAGGCCTCCTTGCTCTCGGCGACCACCTTGTCGCTGAGGTGCGAGGGCAGCGGTTCGTACCGCAGGAAGGTGCGGTGGAAGGTGCCGGTTCCGTGCGACATCGAGCGCAGGTCGATGGCGTACCGGACGATCTCCAGTTGCGGGACCTCGGCGCGTACCATCGTGCGGCCGCCGGGGATCGACTCGGAGCCCAGCACCCGGCCGCGCCGTGACGACAGGTCGGACATCACCGCGCCCACGTAGTCGTCGGCGACCAGCACCGCGACCTCGTCCACCGGCTCCAGCAGCAGGACGGGGATCTTGGCCGCGGCGTCCTTGAGCGCCAGCCCGCCCGCGGTCTGGAAGGCCATGTCGGAGGAGTCGACCGAGTGCGCCTTGCCGTCGAACAGCGTCACCTTGATGTCCACCAGCGGATATCCGGCGAGCACGCCGCGCTCCATCTGCTGCCGGACGCCCTTCTCCACCGACGGGATGAACTGCCGCGGCACGACCCCGCCGACGATCTTGTCGACGAACTCGAATCCGTCGCCGGAGGGCAGCGGGGCGATCTCCAGATGGCAGATGGCGTACTGGCCGTGGCCGCCGCTCTGCTTGACGTGCCGGCCGAGCGCCTTGGTGCTGCCGCCGAACGTCTCGCGCAGCGGCACCCGCAGCGGGATCGGCTCGACCTCGACGCCGTAGCGCGTCTTCAGCCGATCCAGCAGCACGTCGGCGTGCGCCTCGCCCATGCACCAGAGCACGAGCTGCCGGGTCTCGGCGTTGTTCTCCAGCCGCAGGGTCGGGTCCTCGGCGACCAGCCGGCCCAGCGCCTGCGACAGCTTGTCCTCGTCGGCCTTGGACTTGGCCTCGATGGCCATTGGGAGCAGCGGATCGGGCATGGCCCAGGGCGCCATCAGCAGCGGATTGTCCTTGTCGGAGATCGTGTCGCCGGTCTCGGCCCGGGTGAGCTTGGCGATCGCGCAGATGTCCCCGGCCCGGCTCTCGGTGATCGGCCGCTGCGTCTTGCCGAGCGGCGAGGTCAGCGCGCCGACCCGCTCGTCGACGTCATGGTCCTCGTGGCCCCGGTCGGCCATGCCGTGCCCGGACACGTGCACGACGCTGTCCGGCCGCAGGGTTCCGGAGAAGACCCGGACCAGCGAGATCCGTCCCACGTAGGGGTCGGAGGTCGTCTTGATCACCTCGGCCAGCAGCGGCCCGTCGCCGTCGCAGTTGAGCACCTGCATCGGCTTGCCGTCCGGGTCGGTGGCCGGAGGGAGCCCGTGCTCCAGCGGGCACGGGAACGCCTGGGTGATGACCTCCAGCAGCTCGACCATGCCGATGACCGGGCCGGGGTGTTCACCGTGCGGCACCGAGGTGGCCAGCACCGGGAAGAACCCGCCGCGCGCGACCGCCTTCTCCAGGTCCTCGATGAGCGGGCCGACCTCGATCTGCTCACCGGACAGGTAGCGGTCCATGAGCGTCTCGTCTTCGCTCTCCTGGATGATCCCTTCGATCAGCGCCCCGCGCTGCTCCTCGATCTGGTCCAGGAGCGCGGCGTCGGGGTCGGTCTCGGTACGGCTCCCGCTCGAGTAGTCGAAGCAGCGCTGGGACAGCAGGCCGATCAGCCCGGTGACCTCCTCGTCGGCGACGGCCGGGAAGTAACACGGCAGCACGCTCTCGCCGAAGGCGTCCTGGGCGGCCAGGAGCACGTCGTCGAAGTCGCCGCGCTGCTGGTCGATCTTGGTGAGGACGACGGCGCGCGGCATTCCCACCGACGCGCACTCCTCCCAGAGCAGCCGGGTCAGCCCGTCCACCCCGTCCACCGCGGAGATCACGAACAGGGCCGCGTCGGCGGCCCGCAACCCGGCCCGCAGGTCGCCGACGAAGTCGGCGTAGCCCGGAGTGTCGAGCAGGTTGACGCGGACGCCGCCGTAGTCGAAGGGCAGCAGCGACAGGTTGACCGAGCGCTGCTGTCGCACCTCCACGTCGTCGAAGTCGCTCACGGTCGTGCCCTCGGCCACCTTCCCGGCCCGCTGGACCGCGCCCGCGGCGTTGAGCAGCGCTTCGGCCAGCGTGGTCTTTCCCGCCCCGGAAGGGCCGACCAGTGCCACGTTGCGCACCTGTTCGGGTGCCACGGTGGCGGACCGGCCGGCCGCCGGTGCCCTGCCGGTGGCCGCCTGGGTGCCTGACTTGTCTGCCATGGCGTGTACCTCCTCGTCCTATCCTTCGCTGCGGTCGAGTGACGGACGTCACACCTGTGACTTCCACCCTTGCTCGTAAATGGGCCGCTAACAAGAGGTGACAAGAGGTG
>Ga0308173_10001377_pt1 | contig 12032 bp, 12 predicted proteins | sample PhyPR1_FD_203716 | JGI IMG/M metagenome (GOLD analysis project Ga0308173, IMG submission 203716) | Soil microbial communities from UC Gill Tract Community Farm, Albany, California, United States - DLSLS.P.R1 | ecosystem: Environmental > Terrestrial > Soil > Agricultural land | place: USA... | reverse complement strand
AGGAGGCCGCCGGCGAAGTGCAGCTGGCCGCCAGCATCCTCGACTACTACGCCAAGAACGGGCCGCGCTTCCTCGAGCCCCGGCAGATCGAGGTGCGGCAGGGCGAGGCGATCGTCGAGAACGAGCCGATCGGCGTGATCCTCGCGATCGAGCCCTGGAACTACCCGATCTACCAGGTGGTGCGGGTCGCCGGGCCGAACCTGGTGCTCGGCAACGCGATCCTGCTCAAGCACGCCGAGCTGAACCCGCAGACGGCGCTGGCCATCGAGAAGTGCTTCCTCGACGCAGGTGTGCCCGAGGGCGTCTACACCAATGTCTTCCTGGCCATCCCCGACGTCGAGCAGGTCATCGCGCACCCGCACGTCGAGGGCGTCACGTTGACCGGCAGCGAGCGGGCGGGCAGCAGCGTCGCCTCGCTCGCCGGCAAGTACCTGAAGAAGTCCGTGCTGGAGCTGGGCGGCAGCGACCCGTTCATCGTGCTCGACACAGAGGACCTCGGCCGGACCGTCAAGGCCGCCACGATGGGCCGGATGCAGAACTCCGGTCAGGCCTGCATCGCCGCCAAGCGGCTGATCGTCCCGGAGGACATCTACGAGCCGTTCGTCGAGGGTCTCAAGCAGGCGTTCTCCACCTTCTCCCCCGGCGACCCCAGCGACCCGTCGACGTCGCTGGCCCCGCTGTCGAGCGAGCAGGCGGCCAAGGACCTCCACGCCCAGATCCAGGACGCCGTCGACAAGGGCGCCACGGTGGTCACCGGCGGCGGTCGTCCTGATCACGCAGGCGCCTTCGTCGAGCCGACGATCCTGACCGACGTCACCCCCGAGATGCGCGCCTACAGCGAGGAGCTCTTCGGGCCGGCCGCCGTCGTCTACAAGGTCGCGAACGAGGACGAGGCGATCGAGCTGGCCAACACCACCCGGTTCGGGCTCGGTGCCGCCGTCTTCTCCAGCGACCTGGACCGGGCCCGTTCGGTCGCCGACCGGATCGAGGCCGGGATGGTGTTCGTCAACCAGCCGACCGGCTCGTCGGCGGAGCTGCCGTTCGGCGGTGTGAAGCGGTCCGGCTACGGGCGCGAGCTGTCCGAACTGGGCATGTTCGAGTTCGCCAACCGCAAGCTGACCCGGGTACTGCCGGCGAAGAAGGCGGACAAGCCGCAGGCCGGCTGAACCGGAGGTGAGCGGTGCGGCGTCCGGCACACGGCAGAATGAGCCCGTGAACCCGGTCTGGACGACGCCGCACCGCTCGACCCCGGTCGACGCGGTCGTCAGCCTGCCGGGGTCGAAGTCCATCACCGCGCGCGCCCTCGTGGTCGCGGCCCTGGCCGACGGCCCGAGCCGGCTCGGGCGCCCACTGCGCGCCCGCGACACCGATCTCATGGCCGCCGGGCTGCGGGCGCTCGGCACGGAGATCGCCGACGACGGCGACGACTGGCTGGTCACGCCCCACCCGCTGCACGGGCCGGCCGAGGTCGACGCCGGGCTCGCGGGCACCGTGCTCCGGTTCCTCCCGCCGGTGGCTGCACTGGCCGACGGCCCCGTGCGACTGGACGGCGACGCTCGCCTGCGGGAACGTCCGAACGCCGGCCTGATCGCCGGGCTCCGCGCCCTCGGCGTCGAGATCGACGACGGCGGCCGCGGCCGGGCGCCGTTCACCGTGCACGGAACCGGGCGTGTGGGGGGCGGCGCCGTCGAAGTCGACGCGAGCGAGTCGTCGCAGATCGTCTCCGGTCTCCTGCTCGCGGCCCCCAGGTTCGACCACGGTCTGGATCTCACCGTGACCGGTTCCATGCCGTCCATGCCGCACGTCGAGATGACGGTGACGACGCTGCGCGAGCACGGCGTCGAGGTGGCCGCCACCGAGCGGGGCTGGCGGGTGTCCCCCGGGCCGATCGCTGCTCGCGACGTCGCCATCGAGCCCGACCTCTCCAACGCGGCACCGTTCCTGGCCGCCGCACTGGTCACGGGTGGCCGGGTGACCGTGCGCGCCTGGCCGGAGGTCACCACCCAGCCTGGCGGCCGGCTCGACCGGATCCTGTCCGCCATGGGCGCCGATGTCACCCGCACGTCCGAAGGCCTGCAGGTGACCGGCTCAGGCACGATCGCGCCGCTGGTCGCCGACCTGGGCGAGGTGGGCGAGCTGACCCCTGTCCTCGCCGCTCTGTGCGCGCTGGCCGGCGGGCCCTCGCGCCTCACCGGTGTCGCCCACCTGCGGGGACACGAGACCGACCGGCTGCAGGCGCTCGACGAGGTGCTGACCGCCGTCGGCGCGCGGGTCGAGCAGCTGCCCGACGGGCTCGTCATCGAGCCCGGCCCACATCGCCCCGCAGTCCTGGACTCCTACGGGGATCACCGCATGGTGCACGCGGCCGCGGTTCTGGGACTGGCGATCCAGGGCGTGCAGGCCGGTGACCCGGGCGCCGTCGCCAAGACGCTGCCCGACTTCGTCGAACGGTGGAACGGGCTGCTGGGCGAGCCGGCGGGAGTCGTCTCCTGAGCGGCCGCAAGTACGACAGTCGTTCGGACGAGGACGACGTCCGGGTCAGACCGGGCAGGAGCGGCTCTCGCCCGCGCACCCGCACCCGCCCGACCCACGCCGACGCCGTCCCCGGGTTGGTCGTCGCCGTCGACCGCGGCCGGATGACCGTGCGCGTCGAGGGCCCCGACGGTGCGCCGGTCGACGTCACCTCCATGCGCGCCCGCGAGCTCGGCAAGCACGGCGTCGTCGTGGGCGACCGGGTGCGCATCGTCGGCGACACCAGCGGGCGCACCGACTCCCTGGCCCGCATCGTCACGATCGAGGAACGGACGACGTCGCTGCGGCGCACCGCCGACGACACCGACCCGACGGAGCGCATCGTCGTCGCCAACGCCGACCTGCTGGTCGTCGTCACCGCGGTCACCGACCCCGAGCCGGCGTACGGCTTCCTCGACCGGTGCCTGGTGGCCGCCTACGCCGGTGGCCTCGAGCCGCTGTTGTGCCTGACGAAGACCGACCTGGCCAGCCCGCAGCCGCTGCTCGACCGCTACGCGGGACTCGGTCTGGACGCCGTCGCCATCTCCCGGGACCTGCCGCTGGACGACCTGCTCGACCGGCTTGCCCTGCGCATCAGCGTGCTCGTAGGGCAGTCCGGTGTCGGCAAGTCGACATTGGTCAACCGGCTCGTACCCGACGCGTTCCGCGCCACCGGCGACGTGAGCAAGATCGGCAAGGGTCGGCACACCTCGTCGTCCGTCGTCCTCTTCGACCTGCCCCAGGGCGGGATGGTCATCGACACACCCGGCATCCGGTCCTTCGGCCTGGCGCACGTCACCGCCGACGACGTCCTGGCCGCCTTCGACGAGATCAACGAGGCCTCGGTCGACTGCCCGCCGATGTGCGGGCACGCCGCGGAGGACCCGGAGTGCGCGCTCGACGCCTGGGCGGCCGCCGGACCGCCGGCACGCCAGCAGCAGCTCGCAGCGCTCCGGGTGCTGCTCGGCGCCGTCGGTCAGGTCGGCCCCGGGTGGTAAGGACCCCCTCGCCCCCCTCCGCTCGCACGCTCGCGGCGGGACCCTGTGAGGGGGCCGATCAACGTCGCCGGAAAGGCGGCCCCGGTGGCTCGACGAACAGGGCGTCGGCCATCGGCTCGTCCACCGCCTCGATCCGGACGTCGTGTCCCCGGCCCCAGCCGCGGTCCCCGATCCCCTCGGCGGACACACAGACACCCGTCTCCACGTCGAGCCGCACGCGATGGAGCTCCGGATAGTCCTCGAGCACGTGCTCGGAGCGCGGCCCGAACTCCTGGATGTCGACCTCCAGCGAGCGCAACAGCGAGCAGCAGCCACACCGCGGCTCATAGGCCGGCGTCGTACGCACCACGGCCTCCCAGGCCGGGCGGCCGCCGTGCTCCACCTCCCGGACGTCGTCCACGACCAGCGCCGGCACGGTGGCGCCGGTGTCCCGGTCGATCCCGTCGGCGAGCTCGAGCGGATCGAGCAGGGCCACCCAGCGGTAGTTCTGGTACATCGGGGCGTCGTAGGCCCACCGGTCCCCCGGCCGGCGCTCCACCAGCCCGTCGGCACGCAGCAACGGGCCGTCCGGCACGGCGTCCCGCGGGAACCCGCCGTGCGACGAGAGCACGGCAACAGCGGGGCCGGCCTGACGGACGATCTGCCGCAGCTGTCCGTCCAGCGCCTCCACCCGCAGCCGATCGGGCCGGCGCAGCCAGGCGCGAACCGGTGGGAATCCCTGATCGGGCAGGCCACGCGCGGTGAACCGCAGCGTCGACCACAACCACGGCGACGAGCGCGCCAGGGCTGAGAACGACTCCGCGGACGGGGTGGGCACGCGGAGGAGTGTGGGCCGCTCCGGAGGCCCGGACCACTGGATTACCCGGCGGTCAGAGGGCCCGGGTGTCGACCGGCGTCTCCGTGCAGCCGCCGCGTCCGTTCGGTTGCAGGTGCCATGCCCGGGCCTTCGGGCGCACGGTCACCGCGTCCTCCAGCTCGGTGCCGACGAAGTGCAGGCCGACGCCGTCCTCGGTGGCGTACCCGGCGGGCAGCTCACCGCGGGCCACCATCCGCCGGTAGGGCGCGCGCAGCCGCCGCGGCGAGTCGTGGTGCGCCCCGTTGCTGAACGGCAGGATGCGCAGTCCGTCGGCGAGCGGCTCCAGCTGGTCCGACAGCGACCCGGTCGGGCCGCCGGCGTGCCAGATCTGGCTGCCGGCTCCCGCGCCGGTGAGGACGATGCCCTCCTCCCAGCACTCGGTGAGGATCTCCGGCAGCCCGTGCGCCCGCCAGACCGCGAGCAAGTTGACCAGGCTGCCGTCCTCGACCAGGAGGACGTCCTGGCGCAGCAGGTGCTTGCGGACGTCGGGCACGTTAGGACCCGGGAACAGCCGGAGCACGGAGAACTCGACGTCCTCGCGGTCGCCGAACACCTGCTCGTGGACGGCGATCGCGCGCGGGTCGTCGCCCACCGCCGTCGGCACGTAGCAGAGCCGGACGGCGCCGTCCCAGAGCCAGCGTGTGCGGCCGAGGTCGAGGGCGAACTCGACCAGCGGCAGGTTGCCGGGTTCGCCGGGGCGTGGCTCGAGGATGCCCGAGTACGCGAACACCTGGCGGTCCATCAGGGGCCGACCGTCATACGTCGACCCGCCCGCCGCTGCGCCAGTACATCCCTGCCTCCCGGGTCAACAACCCCTCATCGACCAGATATCGGCGGAGTGCGGCGACATCGGCATGCCACACGGCCAGCAGCGCGTTCACCTCACGCTCCGGATAACGGACGCCGGGCTCGAACACCCGCACGAGGTGGTGGAGGACGACGAGCCGCTTGCCGCGCCGGGGCGGGATGGACACCAGCCGCCCGTCGCGGAGGAAGGCCGACAGGACCGCGTCCTCCGCCGGGTCGTCGGAGAGCGGTTCCGGGACGGGGGCGGCCTCCGCGGCCGCTCGGGCCGCGGCGCCGAACCGGTCGGCGTGCAGCACGAGCGCGTGCCCGTCGCGGTGCACCAGGCCCGCGCGGGCCAGCCGGCGGGCGGCGAGGGCGACGTCCTTCAGCGGAAGGTCCGCGGCGTCGGCGACCTCCTCGAGCGTGCCCGCGCCGAGCGCGAGGGCCGCCACGACCCGCAGCCGGGTGGGGTCGGCCAGCAGGCCGACGATGGTGCGCGCGTCCACCCCGGCGACGGTATCGGCGTCGGAAAGGGCTCGGTTCAGCGGTCCCGGGCGGTTTCCACAGTAAGTTCGGTGCCCATGACATCCGGCCGGGGCTTTTCCGAGGACATGCGGCTGGCGCACGTGCTCGCCGATCAGGCCGATTCGATCAGCCTGGACCGCTTCAAGGCGCAGGACCTGACGGTCGACACCAAGCCCGACCTGACCCCCGTGACCGACGCCGACCGCGCCGTCGAGGAGATGCTGCGCATCACCTTGAGCCGCGCCCGCACCCGGGACGCGGTCATGGGCGAGGAGTTCGGGACGACGGGTCACGGCCCGCGCCGTTGGGTGCTCGACCCGATCGACGGGACCAAGAACTTCGTCCGCGGCGTACCCGTGTGGGCCACCCTGATCTCGCTGTTCGACGGCGACGAGCCGGTGGTCGGGCTGGTCTCGGCGCCGGCGCTGAACAAGCGGTGGTGGGCGGCCAAGGGCGTGGGCGCCTGGACCGGCCGACGCCTGGAGTCCGCGACCCGCTGCCGGGTCTCGGAGGTCACCGAACTCGGCGACGCGAGCCTGTCCTACTCGAGCCTGTCCGGCTGGGAGGAGCGCGGCGCGCTCGACGGCTTCCTCGACCTGACCCGTTCGGTGTGGCGCACGCGCGCCTACGGCGACTTCTGGAGCTACTGCCTGCTGGCCGAGGGCGCGGTCGACATCGCCTGCGAGCCCGAGGTGTCGGTCTGGGACCTCGCGGCGCTCGACGTGATCGTCCGCGAGGCCGGCGGCCGGTTCACCGACCTCGGCGGAGCCCCCGGACCCGGTGGCGGTAGCGCCCTGGCCACCAACGGGGTCCTGCACGACGCGGCCCTGCGCACGCTCCGCACGCCGGCGGCCGAGGGTTCCCCGCCGGCCTGACCGCGCACTACGGTCGGGGAGTGCTCGACGTCCTCGTCACGACCGCGTTGCTGGTGGCAGTGGTCGCCGCGGTGCTTCTCGTCAGCGCGCGGCTGACCGGCCAGGTGGCGGAGAACTTCGGTGCGGACCCTCGGGAGTGGCAGCTCCGGATGCTGCCGTTCGCCCTCTTCGGCCCGATTCTCGCCTGGGTGCTGCTCAGTCGGCGGGGCGGCGGCCGCGGCGGCTTCGCCTGACCCCGCGAGCTGGGACCATCCTGCGGATGACGACTCCGATCGGCCCGGAAGCGCAGCGGCCCAACCCGGCACTCGCGCCGCTGACGCCGCTGCTCGGCGAGTGGCGCACGACCGGGACGCATCCGCTGATGCCCGGAGCGACCTTCCATGGCCGCGCGTCGTTCGCGTGGCACGAGGGCGGCGCCTTCGTGGCGATGCGCTCGGAGATCGATGAGCCGGGGATCCCCAGCGCAGTGGCGCTCATCGGCTCGGACGACGCCGCGGGCACCCTCACGATGATCTATTTCGACGAGAGGGACGTCTCCCGCCGGTACACCGTCGAGGTGGGCGACGGCGAGGTGTCCTGGCACCGCGACGAGGCGGGCTTCGCACAGCGCATGGTCCTCACCGTCGCTGGGGATCGGCTCGAGGCCAGGGGGACCATGTCGCGCGACGGCGGCCCCTGGGAGGACGACCTGCAGCTCACCTACGTGCGGATCGATCGGTAGGACGCCGGTCAGAAACGGGCCCAGCGGTCCGCCGCCTGCTGGAGCGCGGCGTCCTGCCGTGGCTCGGCCACCTCGCCGGCAGCGCCGGCCGGGACGACGTGCACACCTGTCCCGCGACCGGCCAGCAGGGCCGCCCCGATCGCGGAGGCGCTGCGCAGCGGCAGGTGACGGACCGGCCGGCGCAATACGTCGGCGAGCAGCTGACGGACGACGGCCGGGCGGCCTCCCCCACCGGTGAGCACCACCGGCTCGTCGGTCTCCGGCACCTCGAGCAGGCGGAGCGCCGCAGCGATCGCGAAGACCACCCCCTCGACGGCCGCCCGGGCCAGGTCCGCGCGCGTCGTCCCGGGATGCAGGCCGCTCCAGCCGCCCCGATCCGACGGGCGGGCGATCCCACCCCGCTCGCCGGTCAGGAACGGCCGGAAGGCCACTCCCCCCGCGCCGGCCGGAGTGGCGGCGGCCGTCGCGAACAGGTCGGGCACGGACATGCCGAGGACGTCGCCCACCCAGTCCCACGCCGAGCCGCCGTTCTGCAGCGCCGCCATGGCGTACCAGCCGCCACTGACGTCCGCGTAGCCGTGCACGACGGGATCGGCGACGGGCCGGGGCACCCAGCCGGGGCGCAGCAGCTGAGCGCCGGTGCCCAGGTTCAGCTGGGCCACCGGGGCGCCGGCGGCCAGTAGCGCGAGCGGCGTGTCCGCGCCGCCGGTGACGACCGGCACCTCCCCGACCGGCAGGGGGGCCGTCCCCACGACGTCGTCACTGGGCCGCACCACCGGCAGGAGTGCCGGATCGACCCCCGCGGCGGCGACGGCAGGTGCCGACCAGTCGTCGGTGGTGACGTCCCACAGCAGGGTCGCCGAGGCATCGCTCCGGTCCGTGACGGCCGGTCCGTTCAGCAGCGTCGCCCGCAGGGCGTCCTTGGGCAACAGGACGGCGGCCGCCCGCTCGAGCACCCGGGGCTCGTGCCGCGCCAGCCAGGCGAGCATCGGCCCGGTCATGCCGGCGACCAGCGGGTTGGCCAGGGCCGCCCGGTCGCCCTCCGGCAGCGCCCGCCAGAGGTCCAGCTCCGCCGCCGCGCGGGAATCGGCCCAGAGCATCGCCGGCCGCAGTGCCCGGCCGGCGGCATCGACGACGACGGTCCCGTGCATCTGCCCCGAGATCCCCAGCCCGGTGACACGGGCACCGGCCAGCGCGGGGGCCACGGCGGCCAGTGCCTCGTCGAGGGCGTGCCGCCACGTCGCGACGTCGGTCTCCGCCCGGTCGGGCCCGGGCCGGTCGACGGCGTACCCGCGCTCGGCCTCGGCGACGACGCGACCGGCGCGGTCGAGGGCGAGGAGCTTGAGCCCGCTGGTGCCGAGGTCGGCACCGAGGAGGACGTCCTCAGGCACGGTGCGCGAAACCGCCGCTGCGGCCGTTGCGGTCGGCGAGCACCCCGGCCAGCGTCGAGAGGGCGATCTCGGCCGGCGCCTTCGAGCCGATGTCCAGGCCGATCGGCCGGTGCACGCGAGCGATCTCCTCAGGGGGCACACCGAGCGCGGTCAGCGCCGCGACGTGCGGGCCCTCGTGCCGGGGATTGCCCATGACGCCGACCCAGCGGGCCGGCCGGGCGAGCGCGTCGCGCAGCAGCTCGCCCAGCTCGTCGCGGTGGTGGTCGGTGACGACGACGTCGGCGGTGCCGCCCGCCAGCTCCTCGTCCAGCTCGCCGAAGCTGGTGACGACAAGGTCGGCCTGCACCGCCGCGCCAGGCTGGAGCTCTGGGTCCACCAGGACCGTCCGGAAGCCGAGCTCCATCCCCCAGCGCAATAGCACCTCCGACACCGGCGACGCGAAGACCGCCACCAGCAGGCGCTCGGCCGTCATGCGCCTCGCTCCGGGCTGTTCCCGTAGGCGTAACCGGCGTCGGGGTATCGCGTGCCCTCGGCCGATCCGATCGCGGCCAGCCGGACCAGGTCCTCCGCGCTCAGCTCGACCGCTGCCGCGCCGGCGTTCTCCTCCAGGTAGCTGCGCCGCTTCGTGCCGGGGATCGGCACGACGTCCTCCCCCTGGGCGAGCACCCAGGCGAGAGCCAGCTGCCCGGCAGTGACGCCCCTCTCGGCGGCCAGTTCACGGACCGCGTCCACCAGCCGCAGGTTGGCCGCGAACGCCTCTCCCTGGAAGCGCGGCTGGTTCTTGCGGAAGTCGTCGTCCCCGAAGTCCGCCGGGCTGGTGATCGCGCCGGTGAGGAAGCCGCGACCGAGCGGGCTGAAGGGCACGATCCCGACGCCGTGCTCGCGGGCGACGCCGAGCACCTCCGCCTCCAGGTCGCGGGTCCACAGCGACCACTCGCTCTGCAGTGCGGCGATCGGGTGGACGGCGACGGCCCGGCGGATCGAGTCAGCGCTGGCCTCCGACAACCCGAGGTAGCGCACCTTGCCCTGCTGCACGAGCTCGGCCATGGCGCCGACGGTGTCCTCGATCGGCACCTGCGGGTCGACGCGGTGCTGGTAGTACAGGTCGATCGCGTCGACGCCGAGCCGGCGCAGGCTCGCCTCGGCGCAGGCCCGCACGTTCTCCGGCCGGCCGTCGATCCGCATGCCGCCGTCGGTGTGGGTCAGCGAGAACTTGGTGGCCAGCTGCACCTCGCCACGGCGGCCGGCGATGGCCTCGCCGACCAGCTCCTCGTTGTGCCCGCTGCCGTAGACGTCGGACGTGTCGAGGAACGTGACGCCGAGGTCGAGCGCCCGGTGGATGGTCGCGATGGACTCGTCGCGGTCGGCCGGTCCGTAGCTCTGGCTCATGCCCATGCAGCCGAGACCGATCGAGGAGACGGCGAGGCCGTCGCGGCCGAGCGTGCGGATGCCGACGGAGGACGTGGAAGTCATGCCTTCATCCTTCCCCCGGCCGCTCATCCGGCGGCAAGCGCGTCGATCCGGCCGACCTCCTGGGGCGTCAGGGAGAACTGCGTGATCGCGAAGTTGGCGGCGATCCGGTCGGGGGTGACGGACTTGGGGATCGCGACGAAGCCGTGGTCGAGGTGCCACCGCAGCAGCACCTGTGCGGTGCTGACGTCGTGGGCGTCCGCGATCTCGCGGAGCACCGGGTCGTCGAGGTCGGTGTTCTTCAGCGCGCTGTAGCCCTCCAGGACGACGCCCCGCTTCGCATGCCCCTCGGCGATCTCCGCGTCGAACAGGGTCGGCGCCCACTCGATCTGGTTGACGGCGGGCGGCTGACCGGTCGCCTCGGTGAGCCGGTCGAGCTGGCCGAGCGAGTAGTTGCTGACACCGACGTCGCGGACCTTGCCGGCCTGCTGCGCCTCGAGCAGCACCCGCCACAGGTCCTCGTGGATCGAGTCACCCTCGGTCCAGTGGATCAGCCACAGGTCGAGGTGGTCGGTGCCCAGCTCGCGCAGGGAGGTCTCGAGCACCGCCCGCGGGTCGTCGGCGTGCGGCGGCACCTTGGTCGTCACGAAGATCTGCTCGCGCGGCACGCCCGAGTCGGCGAGCGCCCGGCCGACCTCCGCCTCGTTGCGGTACACGGTGGCGGTGTCGATGTGCCGGTAGCCGACGTCGAGTGCGGTGCGGACGGCGTCGTAGGCCTGCGGGCCGGTGATCTGCCAGGTGCCGAACCCGAGCAGCGGCATCGTGCCGCCCTCGGGCAGGTGGGCGGCCGGGACCGATGTCTGCGTCATGGCTCTCCCCTGCCCGGATGGGGACGGAGCTACGCGCGCACCCGAGGACCCGTCTGATGGGATGGACAGCGAGGCGGGCTCCGACCGGGTCCGCAAGAGGAGGCCGCTGTGCAGTACGCCGAGTCCGTCGTGGACCTGGTCGGCAACACCCCGTTGGTGCGGCTGAACTCCGTGACCCGTCACCTGGGTCCCGACGCCCCCCTGGTGCTGGCGAAGGTCGAGTACCTCAACCCCGGCGGGTCGGTGAAGGACCGGATCGCCGTCCGCATGGTCGACGCCGCCGAGGCCAGCGGCGCACTGAAGCCCGGCGGGACAATCGTCGAGCCGACCAGCGGGAACACCGGCATCGGGCTGGCCCTGGTGGCCCAGCAGCGCGGGTACAAGTGCGTCTTCATCTGCCCCGACAAGGTGGGCCAGGAGAAGATCAACGTCCTCAAGGCCTACGGCGCCGAGGTCGTCGTCTGCCCCACCGCCGTCGACCCCTCCGACCCGCGGTCCTACTACTCGGTCTCCGACCGGCTGGCCCGCGAGACCCCGGGCGGCTGGAAGCCGGACCAGTACTCCAACCCGGCCAACCCGCAGTCGCACTACGAGACGACCGGACCCGAGATCTGGGCGCAGACCGAGGGGCGGATCACGCACTTCGTCACCGGCATGGGCACCGGCGGCACGATCAGCGGCATCGGGCGCTACCTCAAGGAGGTGTCCGACGGGCGGGTGCGCGTCGTCGGCGCCGACCCGGAGGGCTCGGTCTACTCCGGCGGAACCGGCCGGCCCTATCTCGTCGAGGGCGTCGGCGAGGACTTCTGGCCGTCGACCTACGACCGCGAGATCGCCGACGACATCATCCCGGTGTCCGACGGCGACTCCTTCGCCATGACCCGCCGCCTCGCGCGCGAGGAGGGGCTGCTGGTCGGCGGCTCGTGCGGCATGGCGGTCGTCGCCGCGCTGAAGACCGCCGCGACGCTGTCCAAGGACGACGTCCTCGTGGTCCTGCTGCCCGACGGCGGCCGCGGCTACCTGAACAAGATCTTCAGCGACAAGTGGATGGCGGACTACGGCTTCGTCGACTCGACGGCCGGTGAGACCG
>Ga0308173_10001375_pt1 | contig 12035 bp, 10 predicted proteins | sample PhyPR1_FD_203716 | JGI IMG/M metagenome (GOLD analysis project Ga0308173, IMG submission 203716) | Soil microbial communities from UC Gill Tract Community Farm, Albany, California, United States - DLSLS.P.R1 | ecosystem: Environmental > Terrestrial > Soil > Agricultural land | place: USA... | reverse complement strand
CGATCCGTCCATCCCCGTTCTCACCGATGTCGTCGTGCCCGGCAAGCCGGAATTCGCGCGCGTGGCGGGCGTCAGCGAGGCGGCGGTGGCCTACGAGGCGCAGCTCGTCGCGGAACGCCTGCAAGGCCGTGTCACACAGTTTCTGAGTGGCGATGCGCGCGCGGTCATCGAAGCGCGTTGTCAGGACGTGCTGCGCGAGCATTCGGCGAAGCTCGTGCAGGAACTCACGCGCGAAGTGTCGCGCGCGCTCGAAAGCCACATGCGCGACTGGGTCGCCGTCGCGGTCAGCGAAGAGATGCAGCGTCAGCGCGGGGGCTAGTCGCACGGGCGTTACGCCAAAAGCTGCGATGAGTTTCGTCCCGCAGTGCGCGCGCGAGTCGGCTTCGCACCGTTCCTCCTGCATCGACATCCAAACCGGGCGCATGACTTCATGCGCCCGGTTTGTTTGTTTATCGCGTTGCATTGAATAATTCGGCGTGCTGATTAAACTGGCTCCGAACGCATCCGGCACAGCGCGTGTGGAGGATCGCACCGGCAAGCGACTACCCGAAGCAACTCGTGAAACCACGGGCGCGCGAAGGATCGCGCGCCCGTCTGGGCCTTAGCCCGTCACCGCGCCGCGATTCGCCGGCAGGGCGAGTGCAGCGTACTTCGCGAGCACGCCGCGCGTATAACGCGGGCTCGGTTTCTTCCACGCTGCGCGACGGCGCGCGATTTCCGCGTCGTCCACGTTCAGTTGCAGGAGCAGCTTGTGCGCGTCGATGGTGATCGAATCGCCTTCCTGCACGAGGCCGATCGTGCCGCCCGCATACGCTTCCGGCGCCACGTGACCGACTACCATGCCCCACGTGCCGCCCGAAAAACGCCCATCGGTGATGAGACCGACTGTTTCGCCCAGCCCCTTGCCGATGATCGCCGAAGTCGGCGCAAGCATCTCCGGCATGCCGGGACCGCCTTGCGGCCCGAGATAGCGGAGGACGACGACATCGCCGGCCTTGATCTTGTCCGCGAGAATCGCATCCATCGCGCTTTGCTCGTCCTCGAACACGCGCGCAGGTCCGGTGATGACCGGATTCTTCAGGCCCGTGATCTTTGCCACCGCGCCGTCTTCAGCGAGATTGCCGCGCAAAATTGCAAGGTGGCCTTGCTTGTAAAGCGCCTCCTCGATCGGGTAGATGACCTTCTGATCCGCGCGCGGCTTGCCTGGCACGTCTTTCAGTTCTTCCGCGAGAGTCCGGCCGGTGATCGTGATGCAATCGCCGTGCAGCAGGCCCGCGTCGAGCAGAATACGAAGCACTTGCGGAATGCCGCCAGCCTTATGCAGGTCCGTTGCGACGTATTGACCCGACGGCTTCAGATCGCAGATGACCGGCACTTTCTGGCGCATGCGCTCGAAGTCGTCGATGGTCCATTCCACTTCCGCCGCGTGCGCGATAGCCAGATAGTGCAGCACGGCGTTGGTCGAGCCGCCCGTTGCCATGATCAGCGCGACCGCGTTCTCAATCGACTTCTTCGTGATGATGTCGCGCGGCTTCAAATCCTTTTTCACGGCTTCGACGAGCACGCGCGCCGATTCCGCGGCGGAATCGACCTTTTCGTCGTCGGGGTTCGCCATCGTCGAGGAATACATCAGCGACATGCCGAGCGCCTCGAACGACGAACTCATCGTGTTGGCCGTGTACATGCCGCCGCACGAGCCGGTGGACGGGCACGCGTTCTTCTCCACGCCCTTGAAATCCTCTTCCGACATGCGGCCCGCGGTGAATTCACCGACTGCCTCGAACGACGACACGATGGTCAGGTCCTTGCCCTTCCAGTTGCCCGGACGGATGGTGCCGCCGTACACGTAGATGCCCGGCACGTTCATGCGCGCGAGGCCGATCATGCCGCCCGGCATGTTCTTGTCGCAGCCGCCGATCACGACGACGCCGTCCATCCACTGGCCCTGGACGGCCGTCTCGATACAGTCCGCGATCACTTCCCGCGACACGAGCGAGTACTTCATGCCTTCGGTGCCCATCGACATGCCGTCGGAGATCGTCGGCGTGCCGAAGATCTGCGGATTCGCGTCGGACTTCCTGATCGATTCGATAGCCGCGTCGGCGAGGCGCTGCAGGCCCGCGTTGCACGGCGTAATGGTGGAGTGTCCATTCGCGATGCCGATCATCGGCTTGTCGAAGTCTTCCTCCTTATAGCCGAGGGCGTAGTACATCGAACGGTTGGGCGAGCGCGCGACGCCCTGGGTGATGTTTTTCGAGCGGCGATTGAAGGCCATTTTGGGGCTCCTTGAAGATTTTTTCGACTAGTGGCGCAAGAATGCAGCGCCGGCTTGTGTCTGTCCAATATATTATTCAGGCTCTATTAGGTCGCGAAACATATCAACAACACTTCGATGGAAGAGCGAAATCCGCCGATCGAACTGCGCCTCTTGCGCTACTTCGTGACGGTCGCCGAAGAGATGCACTTCGGCCGCGCCGCCGCGCGCCTCGCGATGACGCAGCCGCCGCTCTCGCAAGCAATCCGCGCGCTGGAAGACGCGCTCGGCGTTGCGCTGTTCGCCCGCACCAAGCGCACGGTCGAACTGACGCCCGTCGGCAAGGACCTGCTGCCGGAAGTGCGGCGCATCCTCGGCTCGGCCGACGCGCTGCGTCCGCTCGCGCAATCGCTCGCGCGCGGTGAGGCGGGCGTGTTGTCGCTCGCGTTCGTGTCGACCGCCGATTACGGGCTTTTGCCCGCGCTCCTGCGCGATTTCGGCGCGCGCCATCCGGGCGTGCGGCTGCAACTGACCGAGGCCACGAGCGACGTCCAGATCGAAGAACTCGTCGCCGGCCATATCGACGCGGGCCTCGTCATTCCGCCCTTGCCGCCGCGCTACGCGATGTCGCTGTCCTATCTGGCGATTGCCCGCGAGCCGCTCGTCGTCGCCATGTCCGCGGACGCCGCCGTTCAGTTGCACCAGGGCGCGGCGGAATGGGCCGACACGCCCGTCGATCTGCGCGACCTCGCCGCCGCGCCGCTCGTCGTCTTCCCAAGGCGTCTCGCGCCGGGTTTGTATGACATCATTATGGGCTGCTACGGCGCGGCCGGTCTGACGCCGCGCATCGGACAGGAGGCCATCCAGATGCAGACCATCGTGAGCCTCGTGTCCGCCGGGATGGGCGTCGCGCTCGTGCCGCAGTCGCTGAGGCATCTGCGGCGCACGGGCGTGGTGTATCGTCCGTTGCGGCCGGTGGCGGATGCGCCGGTCGTCGAAACGGGGCTCGTGTGGCGCGCGGCGGAGGTGAGCCCGGTGCTCGCGGGGTTCATCGAGATCGTGCGTGCGCGGGCCGCCGCCGTCCCTGCTTTATGATTCGTGCCTGACTCCGCTTTGCTCGATTACTCAACGATGCTCATACACCCCAACTTCGATCCCGTCGCCATTCATCTCGGACCGCTCGCCGTGCGCTGGTACGGCCTCATGTATCTGGTTGCGTTCGTGTCCGCCATTGTCATCGGACGCCTGCGCCTGCGACTGCCGCATGTCGCGAGCCAGGGCTGGACCGTCAAGGACATCGACGACATGCTGTTCTACGGCGTGCTCGGTACCATTCTCGGCGGACGCCTGGGCTACGTGCTGTTCTACAAGGCAAGCTATTACGCCGCGCATCCGCTCGATATCTTCAAGGTGTGGGAAGGCGGCATGTCGTTCCACGGCGGCTTTCTCGGCGTGACTTTCGCGATGGTGCTGTTCGCGTACCAGCGCAAGCGCACATGGCTTCAGGTGACGGATTTCGTCGCGCCGATGGTCCCGCTCGGTCTCGCGGCCGGGCGTCTCGGGAACTTCATCAACGGCGAGCTGTGGGGCCGCGTGACGGACCCGAAAGCGCCGTGGGCCATGCTCTTCCAGAATTCGACGAACGATGACGCTATCTGGCTCGCAAAGAATCCGCAGCTCGATGCGCGGTGGCGCCTGACGAACATCTTCGAGCACTATCACATGCTGCCGCGGCATCCGTCGCAGTTATACGAGATCGCGCTGGAAGGCATCGTGCTGTTCGTCGTGATGTGGACGTTCTCCCGCAAGCCGCGCCCGGTTGGCGCGGTGTCCGCGCTGTTCCTGATCGGCTATGGACTCGCGCGCTTCACGGTGGAATTCGCCCGTGAACCGGACGATTATCTCGGCTTGCTGGCGCTCGGCTTTTCAATGGGCCAGTGGCTCTCGCTGCCGATGATCCTCGCCGGCATCGTCATGATGGTGTGGGCGTACAAGCGGCATCGTCGCGTGCAGGCGAACGCCGCCTGACCTGACGCGACGTAACCAGCGGGGCCGGCGCGGCCCCGCGATGCTTCAGCGAATCAGCGGCCCATCTGCACCGAACCCGAGACGTCGACGGTCACGTTCGTCGTGCCGGGTTCGAACGCCATCGGCGCGGCCATCTTCGCATCGGCGCCCAGGGCGCGCGACTGCATCATCATGACCGGACGCGGCGATGCGCCGCTCTGTCCCATGTTCACTTCACGAATCGTATAGCTGCTGTAGCCGAACGCCTGCGCGGCCGCCTGCGCCTGCTTGCGGAACGAATCGATGGCCTGCGACGAGAGCTTTTGCGCGGCGGCGCGTTGCGCTTCCGGCGACAGCGAGAACGTGACGTTGCCGACCTGCATGGACGAACTCATCTTGCCCGCGAGCTTCGACGCCGCCGCGAAATCGTGCGATTCGAGCACGACTTCCGTGCGGCCACGCCACGCGGAAATCTTGCCGTCGCGGTCCGTCGACGGATACACGGTGAATGACCCGCTTTTCGCGGTCACGCCATCGACACCTTTCGCTTCGCGCAACGCGGCTTCGGCGCGCTGATTGAGCGTCGAGGTCAGCGAAGAAGGATCGGCGGCTTCCTGCTCGTAGAACAGCGTGATGGTGACGACATCCTGCGCCACTTGCGCGCTTGCCTGCGCCGAAAGCGAGAGCACGCCGGATGGCTGCGGATTGGCAATTACCGTCTGCGCGGCGGCAGTGGCGGACAGGGTGAGGGCGGCGCTCGACATCGCGAGGGCGAATGCGGCGGCGATTTTCTTGTTCATCATGGAAGGACTCCGAACGCAAGGCGTCGCGTGATTCGCGACGGCACTTAGGCGGTCCGTTCGCGCCCTAAGTTCCTGCCTGTTCCCGTCCTAGACGAGGCTTTCGGTAATAAAGCGCCACTGCGCTTCGGTGACAGGCGTAATCGACAGCCGGTTCCCGCGCGCGAGCACCTGCATGTCCGCAAGTTCATCGTGCTCGCGCAATTCGGCGAGCGAAATGAGGCGCGTCTTCTTGACGAAGCTCACATCGACGAGCATCCAGCGCGGTGTTTCCGGCGTGGACTTCGGATCGTGATAAGGGCTTTTCGAATCGAACTGCGTGGGATCGGGATAGGCCGTCGAGCAGACCTTCGCGATACCCGCGATGCCCGGCTCCGGACAGCTCGAATGATAGAAGAGCACGCCGTCGCCAATCTGCATCTGGTCGCGCATGAAATTGCGCGCCTGATAGTTGCGCACGCCGGTCCACGGCAGCGTCTTCTTCGGCGCATGCGCGAGATGATCGATGCTCGCTTCGTCCGGTTCGGACTTCATCAGCCAGTAGCGCATGGTCTTCGCATGGAAATGGACGACACAAATGAAAACGGCACCGGAAGAACCGATGCCGTTAGTGCAGCTATGCAGCCAATACTGCTACAGATTAGGTCCCCGCCACAGCCGCTAGGCCGGCATCCTGAACCTGGGTTCAAGATTGGTCGCAGTAAGCAGCACTTCGGGTACATCAGACAGAGTGACGCGCGCGCCCGTGCTGCAAGGTTCCGCAACCGTGCCAATGTAGCATTGGTTCAAGGAATATATGACCTTGGCGAACCAGGCAGGGAGACCTCACTGTACACCAATCGTTTGGCTCTTGCAGCCCCTTGGCAGCTTTCTCGCAGTATCTTTTTTTGATTGACGTCGCGAAGCTGATTAGATCAGCGCATCAATGCGACGACGCTTCATATTGCGCAATGACTGCGCCGAGCTGCTCGTTCATCGAGTGCATGGTGCGGCGGATTTCTTCGGCGGGGAAGGCTTCGCCATGACGCACGCTTTCCTGCAGCTTCAGCAATTCGGACGCCAGCGAAAGCGCCGCCATGACCGCAATGCGGTCCGTGCCGCGCACGCTGCTTGCATTGCGCACCTTGTTCATCTCCGCGTCGACGCGGGCGACGGCTTCGCGCAACGCGCCTTCGGTCGTCGGGGAGCACGCCAGGCGATACGGCTGCCCGAGAATGGATACTTCGATCTGCGTAGTCGTCATGCCTTCTCTCCGTGATGGTGCTCACCGTGCATCTCCGCGTGCGCATGTTCGTGCTGCGCTTCGCGCGACTCCTGCGATCCGGCGTTGAGAAGGTCGAGCTGATTCTCGCTTTCGGCATGTTGCGCTTTGGCGCGCGGCAGTTTTTCGAGGATCGCGTTCAAGCGCACTTGCGCGTCGTCGATCTTCGCGGAGAGCGAGTCGCGCTCGGATTGCAGCGCATCACGTTCGCTGCGCACCTGCACGAGTTCGGCTTGTATGTCGGCGAAGTCGCCACGCAATTGTTCGATTTGTGCTTCGAGCGCGAGACGCGCCTGATGATGGCGCTCGCTGATCTGGATCAGCCGGCCGATATTTCCTGACAGTGATTCGAGTTCGTTGAGCATGTGCTGCGTCCTCTAAAGACCTCGCATTTTAGCGCGGTTCAACGGAGCTTCCGATAATTGTCTCGTTTCGAGACGTAACAGCACGCGATCTTGCGCGCAACGCGATGATTCGTGTGCGGAATGGGCGGGCATCGTCTCAGGTGGGCGCATTGAACGATGATGCTTCTCCTTCGATGCGCGCACGAACCGCGCGGGCGGTTTCTTGACGGCCCCAGCGCGCGCTCCTACACTTGCCGGACTTTTGGTGCTCGCGCCCGCATCTCTCGCGGCGCAGTCAAACGGGAAACAGGAAGCGAAGTCCGGGATAACCGGAACGCGCCAACCTGTGCTGCCCCCGCAACGGTAAGCGACCGCAACGCAAGTTGCAAGTCGTCCCTCGCGCGCTTTCCTGCATTCTTTCGCGGCTTTCATGGCGTTTTCGCCACCGCGAGGCGTTCCAGGAAACGTGTCGACGCCACTGCGCTTCATGCGCGGGAAGGCGGGACGAAGCGTCGCCAGCCCGGATACCGGCCAATCGTCCAGCGCGCCGATGTTGTCATCGCGCGGCGCGCGCGTCGCGCACAGACCTCGCGGGGAGCGGGGCACGCGCCAGCCTCGAACGGAACGCTTCACACATGGTCTTGCCTTCGTCCGGCCTCATTCGTCGCGCGGCGCGCGTCGTTCTGTGCGCCTGTCCCTTGCCATTCGCATCGCTCGCGCACGCGGACCCCACGACGGAAACTCTCGCGCCCATCGTCGTCACCGCGACGCGCAGCGCGCAACCGCTCGCCGATTCCATTCCCCAGACCACGCTCTTCGACGAACAGGATATTGCCGACAGCAACGCCGGCGACGCGGTCGGCCTCATCGCGCTCGCGCCCGGCGTGCAGATCACGCGCAACGGCGGGCCGGGCGCGAACTCGGGCGTCTATCTTCGCGGCGCGTCGTCGTCGCAGTCGCTCGTGCTGATCGACGGCGTGCGCGTCGAATCGGTATCGCTCGGGGCGGCGCAGCTCTCGCAACTGATGCTCGACCAGATCGGGCGCGTCGAGGTCGTCAACGGCAACGTCTCCGCGCTGTATGGATCGAACGCGATAGGCGGCGTCGTGCAGATTTTCACGAAGGAGGGCGAAGCGCACCCGCCGCGCTTTCACTTCGAAGCGGAATACGGCAGCTATCGCACGCAGCGGCAATCGGCGGGCGTGGATGGCGCGCTCGACGCCGATGGCCGCACCACCTTCAGCCTGAACGTATCGCGGGAAAAGACCGATGGCTTCTCGTCGATCGACCCCGCGCTCGCGCCCGGCGCGAATCCGAACGCGAACGGTTATCTGAACGAAAGCGTCGCCGCGACGCTGCGCCACACGTTCAGCGACAAGTGGGACGCGGGCGTGCGCTTTCTGCAATCGAACGGCGTGAACAGTTTCGACGATGCGTACGGCGTCCCGACCGATGTCAACGAATCGCACGACCGCGTGCGCTCCGCTTCCGTCTTCGCGAACGGCAAGCTGACCGACCGCTGGACCACGCACTTCATCGTCGCGCAGGGACAGGACCGCGCGAACATCGAGCAGAACGGCGTGTATACGAGCCGCTTCGATTCCGAGAACCATCAGTATCTGTGGCAGAACGACTTCAGAATCGCGGATGCGCATAAGCTGCTTTTCGGGTACGAGCATCTCGATCAATCTCTCGATTCGGATCAGTTCAGCGCGCCCGACCGGCATGTGAATTCGGTGTTCGCGGGCTACGTGGGCCGCTTCGGTTTTAGCGAAGTGCAGGCCAACGTGCGCCACGACCAGTATTCCGACTTCGGCGGCGCGAACAGCTACTATCTGGGCTACGCCTGCAACTTCGATGCGCACTGGCGCGCGAGCGTGAGCTACGCGGCGTCGTTCCGCGCGCCGAGCTTCGACGATCTTTACTATCCGTTCAGCGGCAATCCGTCCATTCAGCCGGAGCGCAGCCATTCGGCGGAGGCCGCGTTGCAGTACGCATCCAACAACGTGGGCGTGCTGCGCGTGACCGCGTTCGAGACGCGCTATTCGAATCTGATCGATTACGTCTCCGACGGCAGCGGCTTCTACATTGCGCAGAACGTCGGGCGCGCGAAGGTGCAGGGCGTAGAGGGATCGTGGGCGGGGCACGTCGGCGCAACGGACGTGCGCGCGGGCGTCACGTTCCAGAATCCCGTCGACGAGACGAATCACGAAGACCTGACGCGACGCGCGCGGCGCTTTGCGTCGCTGTCGGCGCATCGTTCCATCGGGCGCTGGCGCGTGGGCGGCGAATGGATCGTGAGCGGCGCGCGCAGCGATTTCGATTCGACGCTCGCGGGCTATGGCGTCGTCAACCTCTCTGCGCGATACGACATCACGAAGTCGTGGTACGTGAGCGCGCGCATCGACAATCTGTTGGACCGGGACTATGAACTGGCTTATTCGTACACCACGCCGCGACGCGGGGCGTATGTCACGCTCGGCTGGCATCCGTCGTGAGCACGCGTTCTGACGCGCCGCGTTCCACGAAAGCGATGAACGCGCGCCGCGCCGCCGCCATCTGGCTCGCGCTCGCCGTGGCGGCGATGTTCGTGCTCGCGGCGTCGCTTGCGCTCGGCAGCGTTGCGTTGCCGCTGTCGCGCGCGATCGCGGCGCTGTTCCATGCGCATGCGGCCACGCCCGATATCGCCGATGACATCGTGCTCACGCTGCGTTTGCCGCGCGCGCTCGCGGGCTTCGCGTCGGGCGCGCTGCTCGCGCTGGCCGGCGCGCTGCTGCAAGTGCTGTTGCGCAATCCGCTTGCGGAGCCGTATGTGCTCGGCGTATCCGGTGGCGCTGCAACCTTCGCGCTGGCGGCGATGCTCGCGTCGGCGCCGTGGTGGGGCGTCGATCTGGCCGCGTGCGCGGGCGCATTCGTATCGATCGTGCTGGTGCTCGGCCTCGCGCGCACGCACTTGTGGCATGGCGAGCAGGACGCATCGCCGCGGCTTCTGCTGACGGGCGTGGTGATCGCGGCAGGCTGGGGCGCGCTCATCACGCTGATTCTCAGCGTCGCGCCGGAGAACCGGCTGCGCGGCATGATCTTCTGGCTCACGGGCGACCTCAACGGCGCGGCCACGCCCTGGCCTGCGATGATCGCGCTGGCCGTGGCGCTCGCCGTCATCGTGCCTGTCGCGCCGCAACTCAACGTGCTTCTGCGCGGCGATACAACCGCGCGCGCGCTCGGCGTGCCGGTCGAGCGCCTGCGTTTGCGCGTGTATCTCGTGGCGTCGCTCGCGGCGGCGGCCGCGGTGACGACGGCGGGGACCATCGGCTTCGTCGGACTCGTGGTGCCGCATTTGCTGCGGCTCGCGTTCGGCAACGATCAGCGCATGCTCGTGCCTTGCGCCGCGCTCGCGGGCGGTGTCGCCGTGATGAGCGCGGATCTCGCCGCGCGCACCGCGATCGCGCCGGCGCAATTGCCGGTGGGCGTCGTGACGGCGCTCGTCGGCGTGCCGATGTTCCTGTGGATGCTGCTGCGGAGGCCGCGATGAGCGCGAAGCCGCTCTGCATCGAAAACGTCGCATTGCGCGTGGGCGGCCGAACGCTCGTCGATGGCCTCAGCGCCACCATCGCGCGGGACGAAGTGTGGTGCATCGCCGGACCGAACGGCGCGGGCAAGACGACCCTGATCGGCGTGCTCGCGGGACTCGCGAAGCCGGCCGAAGGCGCGATCAGCCTCGATGGCCGCGCGCTGTCCTCATGGCGCACCGCGGACCTCGCACGCGAACGCGCGTTGATGCCGCAAAGCACGCACGACGTCTTCAGCGCGACCGTTCTCGACACCGTGCTGCTCAACCGCTTTCCGTACCTCACCGGCTGGGGCTGGGAGAGCCGTGACGACCGCGCCGCCGCGCATGCCGCACTCGATGCGCTCGGCCTCGCCGCGTTCGCTTCGCGCGACGTGCTCACGTTGTCGGGCGGCGAGCGGCAGCGTGTGGCGCTCGCCGCCGTGCTGTGCCAGAACGCGCCGCTCCTCCTGCTCGACGAGCCGCTCGCGCATCTGGACCTGCATCATCAGATCGACTGCCTGCATGCGCTTCACGAGGCCGCGCGCAACGAAGGACGCGCCGTCGTCTTCTCGTGTCACGATCTGAATCTCGCGCGCCGCTTCGCCACGCATGCGCTGCTGCTCGACGGCAGAGGCGGCGCATATGGCGGCCCCGTCGCCGATATACTCACGCCCGAGCGCGCAAGCGCCGCGTTCGGCTATCCGCTGGTATTGATCCGCGATGGCGAGCATGAAGCGCTCGTGCCTTCGCTTCACCGCAACTGACCCAGGAACGCCGATGCCCAACGCCCATGCCATCCCGATGCCTCGCGCGCTCGACCGCGCCATCGAAGCGGACCTGCGCCGCATCATCGACATGAAGACGAAGCCGCGCGGCAGCCTCGGCCGGCTCGAAACGCTCGCGCTGCAAATGGGCCTGATCCAGCGCACGACGAAGCCGCGCATCGAGCGTCCCGCGATGATCGTCTTCGCGGGCGATCACGGCATCGCGGCTGAAGGCGTGAGTCCGTACCCGCAGGAAGTGACCGCGCAGATGGTCGCGAATTTTCTGGCGGGGGGCGCGGCGATCAACGCGTTGTCGCGCTCGGTCGGCATGACGCTCGAAGTGGTCGATGCGGGCGTCGCCACGCCGATTCCGGTCGACCACGGCTACGAGCGCCTGTCGCTCGGCTCGGGCACGCGCAACTTCGCGCGTGAAGCGGCGATGTCGCGCGATACGGCGCTCGAAGGCATCGCGCGCGGCGCGGCGCGCGTGCGGCATCACGCGTCGCTCGGAACGAACGTGATCGGCTTCGGCGAGATGGGGATTGCGAACACATCGGCGGCGGCGTGTCTGATGAGCCGCCTGTGCGCGTTGCCGGTCGACGAATGCGTCGGGCGCGGCACGGGCCTCGACGACCGCGGTCTCGCGCACAAACGCGACGTGCTCGGCCGCGCGCTCGCATTGCACGCGCAGAACGGCGATGCGCTCGATACGCTCGCCACTTTCGGCGGCTTCGAGATAGCGATGATGACGGGCGCGTATCTCGCCGCGGCCGAAGCGCGCATGACGATTCTCGTCGATGGTTTCATCGCGACCTCGGCGTTGCTCGTGGCCTCGAAGATTGCGCCCGACGTGCTCGATTACTGCGTGTTCGCGCATGCGTCGAAGGAAGCCGGGCACGCGCGCTTGCTCGCGCACTTCGACGCCGCGACGCTGCTGCAACTCGACATGCGTCTGGGCGAAGGCACGGGCGCGGCGCTCGCGTTGCCGATCCTGCGCGCCGCGATCGCTTTCGTCGACGAGATGGCGAGCTTCGATACGGCGGGCGTATCGAACA
>Ga0308173_10001374_pt1 | contig 12038 bp, 11 predicted proteins | sample PhyPR1_FD_203716 | JGI IMG/M metagenome (GOLD analysis project Ga0308173, IMG submission 203716) | Soil microbial communities from UC Gill Tract Community Farm, Albany, California, United States - DLSLS.P.R1 | ecosystem: Environmental > Terrestrial > Soil > Agricultural land | place: USA... | reverse complement strand
GAGCAGGGTTTGGCGCGCACGGCCCGCGGCACGGTCCGGGCCGGCACCGTCGTGCGGGCGACCGAGGGGTACACCGCCGGCCTGCCCGGGCAGCGCCGCGCGCTCGTCCCCGTGTACTCGCTGGTCATCGCCACCGAACCGCTCTCGGCGAGCACCTGGGACGAGATCGGGCTGGCGCGTCGCGAGACGTTCTCCGACCACCGCCACCTGGTCATCTACGGCCAGCGCACCGCCGACGACCGGCTGGTGTTCGGTGGCCGCGGGGCGCCGTACCACCTCGGCTCCCGCATCAGCCCCGAGTTCGACCACGACGAGCACGTCTTCGCCCGGCTCTACGCCACGCTCGTCGACCTGTTCCCGGTCCTCACCGGCACCCGCGTCACCCACGCCGGTCCACCGGCCTGGCGTGGGCCGGCGGCTACGTCGGCGACGGCGTGAGCACGACGAACCTGGCCGGCCGCACCCTGCGCGACCTGGTCCTCGGCCGTGACACCGAGCTCACCCGCCTCCCGTGGGTCGGGCACCGCTCCCCCGCCTGGGAGCCCGAGCCGCTGCGCTGGCTGGGCATCAACGCCGGGCTGCGGGCCGCGACGCTCGCCGACGCCGAGGAGTCGCTCACCCGGATGCCGAGCCTGGTCGCCAAGGGCATCGCGCCGCTGCTCGGCTGAGCCGGACCCGAGCACCCGGGCGCCGGCTCCCCGCCTAGCGCAGCCCGAGCGCCGCGGTGTCCGGCGGCTTCGACGGCTCGTGCAGCCACGCGTCGAAGAACGCGCCCAGATCCTGCCCGCTCACCTCGGCCGCGAGCGCCTCGAACTCCGCGGTCGATCCGTTGCCGCCGGCGTGGTCGGTGACCCAGCGCTGCAGGATGGCCCAGAAGTCGGCCTCGCCGACGACGCCGCGGAGCGCCTGCAGCGCCATCGCCCCGCGCTGGTAGACCCACCACGCGAAGATGCTGTCGACGCAGCCCTGGTGCGTCGGGCACGGGTCGTCGACCCGGTGCGCCCAGAAGTCGTTGCCGGCCGGCAGGTCGTCGTACCAGCGCCGCAGCCAGGCCCGGGCCGGCGGGCCGCCGTGGGTCTCGGCCCAACGGACCTCCATGAAAGTGGCCGCGCCCTCGTTGAGCCAGGTGTCGCTCCAGCCGGCGACCGAGACGGAGTCGCCGAACCACTGGTGGGCGAGCTCGTGCACCTCGGTCGTGACCGCGTCCGCCATGCCGGCGGGATAGGTCGGCCGGGTCTGGTTCTCGAGCGCGAAGCCGGGGTCGAGGCTGGTGACCAGCCCACCGGTGGACCCGAAGGGGTACGCCGTCCGCAGCTGCCCCTGCAGCCAGCGGACGATCGAGGGGCTGCGCCGCAGCAGGTCCATCGCGGAGCGCCGGGCGGCCGCGGGGAGTCGCTGGGAGACGGCGACGTACCACGGCAGGCCGCGGATGCGGCCCCGAGCGACCTCGAACCGCCCGGCGGCGAAGAACGCCAGGTAGGGGGCCATCGGCTGCGCGGACCGCCACGTCGTCGTCGCGAGCCGGCCCTGGACCCGCCGCGCGACCAGGCGGCCGCACGCGACCACCCGGTCGCCCCGCGGCGCGGTGATCGCGACGGTCATCGCCGCCTTGTCGAGGGGATGGTCGTCGGCCGGGAACCACCACGGCGCCATGTGCGGCTCGTTCATCGCGACGACCTCGTGGGCGTTCGCCAGCCAGTTGCGCTCACCGTCGTAGCCCGCGGCTCCCGGCCGCCCGGCGTAGTGGACCACCACCCGCAGCTGCTCACCGGCCGACGCGGCCCGGTGCACGGCCAGCTCGTGCGGCACCGCCTGGTCGAACGGGACGGCCGACCCGTCGACGGTGACCGAGCGCACCGGCAGGAGGAAGTCCAGGTCGAAGGACGACACCGCTGCGGTCGTGCGGAGCCGGACGGCCGTCCATCCGGTCAGGCTGCGTGGGCCGAAGCGGTAGCGGTCGTGGACGTCGTAGGCCAGCACGTCGATGCCGCCGTTGCCGTCGAGCGGGAAGTAGGGGTCGCCGATCCCCGGCGCCCCGGCCGACAGCGAGCCGTCGTCACCGGCGCCCGCGGCGACAGCGGCCCCCGCTGGCGCCCCGGTGGTCGCCGGGGCGCCGGAGGCGAGGACCCCGAGGACGGTCGCGACGACGGCGAGGGCGAGGGCACGGGCTCGGGACCGGGTCACCCCCGAACCGTAGTGCTGCCAGCACCCCGGCGGCGCAGCCGACGACGCCGCGGGACCGCGCGAGAAAACCGGTTGCCGAGCCATGGCGTGCTGCCGCAGCATCGTTGCGCGACCCGGACCGCCCGGGTGCTCCACGGAAGGAGGCGCGCCATGTCGACGACCGTCCTCGGCCTGCCCGCAGACCCTTCCTCCCACCCCCACCACTGGAGCACCCACCACCATGGCACTCGAGCCCCAGCAGCACCTCGACGAGCACGACCCCTCTGACACCTGCTTCACCTTCGACTACCAGCCGCTCGACGACGTCGACGCCGGCCAGCGCTGGTCCACCTGGCTCAGCGTCGAGCCGCTGTGCCGCGGCCCGGAGCCGCGCCCGGACTGGGTGGTGACCTCGCAGGCCGCGATCGACACCGAGCTCGGTGTCCTCAAGACCGGCAAGGAGGCCGACGCCTTCCTGCTGGAGCGGTCCGTCCCGGCCGGCCATCGGGCCGGCGCCGCACCCCGCTACGAGCCCGGCGACGGGGCCGGCGACGCGTCGGGCCCGGGTCAGTCCGTGGTCATGGTCGCCAAGCGCTACCGCGGTGAGGACCATCGGTCCTTCCACCGCTCCTCGGCCTACACCGAGGGACGCCGGGAGCGGAGCTCCCGCGACGCGCGGGCGATGGCCAAGCGGACCACGCACGGTCGGGCGGTCGCGGCCGGGAAGTGGGCAGCGGCCGAGTGGCAGAGCCTGGTGCGCTGCCACGAGCTCGGGCTGGCGGTCCCCTACCCGGTCCAGATCGACGGCACCGAGATCCTCATGCAGTGGATCACCGTCGACGGCGAGGACGGTCCCGAGACCGCGCCCCGCCTCGCCGGCACCCGACCCGGCCCGGCCCTGCTCGCGTCGTACTTCGACCAGGTGCGGGAGTTCCTCGCCGACCTGGTCGGCTGCGGGCTGGTGCACGGGGACCTGTCGGCCTACAACATCCTCGCCGCGGGCGAGCGCCTCGTCGTCATCGACCTACCTCAGACGGTCGACCTGGTCGGCAACCCGGCCGGCCTGGACTTCCTGCTGCGCGACTGCACCAACGTCTGCTCCTGGTTCGGCAGCCGCGGGCTCGAGGTCGACGAGCAGCGCCTGTTCGGGGACCTGATGGCGCACGCCTTCTGACCGGCCGGCCGGCCGAACCCTAGAGTCCTGCCCGTGAAGCACTCCCGCGGTCGCGTCGTCCACGTCGGGTCACTGCAGGACTTCGACCGCCGGCTGGCCGCGGGGGCGCGCTCCCTGCGCGGGTGGCGCGTAAAGGGCGTCGACCTGACCGCCCGTCAGGAGGCGCTGGCCGCCCTCGACCCGGCGGGCGCGACGTTCGTGGACTGCCGGCTCCCCGCCGACGAGGCCGCGCGGCTGAGGGCGGCCGGGGCGCTCGTCCTCTCGCGGCCCCACGACGTCCCGGTCGACACGGCGCGCACGACGCTCTACACCGCGGGTGACCTCTACGACACGCCGTCGTACGCCGACTCGCTGGACGCCCGCGCCTACGCCTGGGCGCAGGGACCGTCCGACCGCGAGCGCGCGCTGGCCCGGTCGCTCCACGACCACGGCATCGACCTCGCGCTCGATGCGTGGACGGCGGGACGACGCGTCGTGGGCGTGATGGGCGGTCATCAGGTCGAGCGCGGGCAGGAGGCGTACGCCGAGGCGGCCCGCCTCGGCGCGCTGCTGGCCGGGTCCCACGTGGTCGCCACCGGCGGCGGGCCCGGCGCGATGGAGGCCGCCAACCTCGGCGCCCGCGTCGGCGACACCGGCGCCCTCGACGACTCGCTCGGGCGGCTCGGGCGGGTGCCGTCGTACCGCCCGTCGGTCGACGCGTGGCTGGGCGCCGCCCGTGGGGTCCTGGACGCCTGCGGCGGCGGACGGGACAACCTCGGCATCCCGACCTGGCACTACGGCCATGAGCCGCCGAACGTGTTCGCCACCGCGATCGCGAAGTACTTCCGCAACTCCACCCGGGAGGCCACGCTGCTGCAGGTCTGCGACGCGGGCATCGTGTTCCTCCCCGGGCTGGCCGGCACCGTGCAGGAGGTGTTCCAGGACGCCTGCGAGAACTTCTACGCCGACCGGGGCGCCATCGCGCCGATGGTGCTGGTCGGACGGCGCTACTGGACCGAGGAGCTTCCCGTCTGGCCGTTGCTGCGCGCGCTGGCGCGGGGTCGGGTGATGGAGGGGCACGTGCACCTCGTCGAGACCGTCGAGGACGCGGCCAACCTGCTCGTTCGCCGGACGTGAGGAGGCCGCGGGCCCTACGGTGTCGCGGTGCAGATCTCCCGTCGTGACCTCCTGCGTTCCTCCGCCGTCGCCGGCGGCGCCGTCGCCCTCAGCGGCGCCCTCGGCGGTCTGTCCGCACAGGCGGTCGCCGGGACCGTCGGGCGCACCGGCGTCCCGGTGCGCGTGCCCGGCACCACGACCCGCGCCGCCGTGCTGCGCAAGGGCGCCGCGGGCGCGGGCGGCTACCGTCCGGTCGTCGTGCTGGGCGGTGAGGCGCCGGCGGTCCGCGACGGCCTGGGCGCGGCGGCGCGGCACGGTCGCGCCGGACGGCGCCGTGCGCTGACCGCCTTCGTGCAGGTCAGCGACGTGCACCTGGTCGACACGGAGTCACCGATGCGCGTCGAGAACGGCGAGAGCTTCAGCTCCTCGGCCTACCGTCCCCAGGAGCTCCTCACCCTGCACGTGGCCGAGGCGATGGTGCAGGGCATCAACGCGCTGGGCACCGGCCCGGTGACCCACGCCCCGATCGCGTTCACGCTGCAGACGGGCGACAACGCCGACAACGCGCAGTACAACGAGGTGCGCTGGAACATCGACATCCTCGACGGCGCCCGGGTGACGCCGAGCTCGGGCGACCCCACGCTCACCGAGAGCGTCGCCGCGAGCGACCCGGCGCTCTACTCGACGATGTTCTGGCACCCGGAGGGCACCCCGGCCGGGCTGCCGAACGACGACTACCGGGCGCGGTACGGGTTCCCGGAGGTGCCCGGCCTGCTGGCCAAGGCACGCGCGCCGTTCGACGCGACCGGCCTGGCCATGCCGTGGTACGCCGTCATGGGCAACCACGACAAGCTGGTCCAGGGCAACAACCACCCCACGGCGTCCGAGCAGGAGCGCGCCACCGGTGGCACGAAGCGGGTCGGTGAGCAGGTCGCGACCGTGACGCCGGACCAGGACCGGCGTGAGCTCACGACGGCCGAGATCGTCGAGGAGCACTTCACGACCACGGGCGTCCCGGTGGGGCACGGCTACACCCAGCGGAATCTCGACGACGGGACCGCGTACTACACCTTCGACGAGGGGGTGGTCCGGTTCGTCGTCATGGACACGGTCAACGCCAACGGCGGCGACGAGGGCTCGCTGAGCCGCACCCAGCTCGCGTGGCTGAAGGAGGTCCTGGCGGCGTCGCGGCACCGGCTGGTGGTCCTCTCCAGCCATCACCCGTCCTGGAGCCTGACCAACACCCTGCGGGGAGACGTGGACCCGGGCCGACGCGTGCTGGGCGACGAGCTCCTCGCCGAGCTGCTCACCCACCCGAACCTGGTCGCCTGGGTCAACGGCCACACCCACTCCAACCGGATCGTGGGCCACCGCCGCCACCAGGGCGGCCGGGTGGTGGGCGGGTTCTGGGAGATCAACACGGCGTCCCACATCGACTGGCCGCAGCAGGGCCGGGTCGTCGAGATCGCCGACAACCGGGACGGCACCGTGTCGATCTTCTGCACGATGCTCGACCACGCGGCGCCGGCCGCCTGGTCCCCCGACCGGCTCGGCGAGCCGCTGCAGCTGGCCGCGCTCTCGCGCGAGCTCGCGGCGAACGACTGGCAGGAGCGGGACGACCACCGGCTCGGTAACCGGCGCTCGCGGAACGCCGAGCTGCTGGTCGCCGCCCCGGCGTTCCTGCGGTAGGGGCCCGGCCGGGGTCAGGCCTCGGTCGCGGCCAGCTGCCCGCAGGCGCCGTCGATCTCGCGTCCGCGGGTGTCGCGGACCGTCGTCGGGATGCCCTTGGCCTCCAGCCGCCGGACGAATTCGCGCTCGTCCGCCGGGTCCGACGCGGTCCACTTCGACCCCGGGGTCGGGTTGAGCGGGATCAGGTTCACGTGCACCCAGCCCCAGTCACCGTGGCCGTTGAGCACGTCGGCGAGCAGGTCCGCGCGCCACGCCTGGTCGTTGATGCCACGCATCATGGCGTACTCGATCGACACCCGACGCTTGGTGGTCCGGGCGTAGTCCCACGCGGCGCCCACGGTCTCGGCCACCGAGAAGCGGGTGTTGATCGGCACCAGCTCGTTGCGGAGCTCGTCGTCCGGGGCGTGCAGGCTCAGCGCCAGCGTGACCGGGATGCCCTCCTCGGCCAGCTGCCGGATGCGGGGCACGAGCCCGACCGTCGAGACGGTGACACCGCGGGCGCTCAGGCCCAGCCCGTCGGGCGCGGGGTCGGTGAGCCGGCGCACGGCGCCGACCACGGCCTTGTAGTTGGCCAGCGGCTCGCCCATGCCCATGAAGACCACGTTGGAGACCCGGCCCGGGCCGCCGGGGACGTCGCCGCGGTGCAGCGCCCGCGCGCCGGCCACCACCTGCTCCACGATCTCGGCGGTCGACATGTTGCGTTGCAGGCCGCCCTGGCCGGTGGCGCAGAAGGGGCAGGCCATCCCGCAGCCGGCCTGGCTCGAGACGCACATGGTGGCGCGGTCGGGGTAGCGCATCAGCACCGACTCGACCAGCGCGCCGTCGAACAGCTTCCACAGCGTCTTGCGGGTCGTGCCGCGGTCGGCCTCGAGCGTGCGCAACGGCGTCATCAGCGACGGGAGCAGGTCGCCGACGAGCTCGTCGCGGTGGGTGGCCGGGAGGTCGGTCATCTCCGCCGGGTCGTCGACGAGGCGCCCGAAGTAGTGGGTCGAGAGCTGCTTCGCGCGGAAGCCCGGCAGCCCGAGGGCGGTGGCGGCCTCGACGCGCTCGGGCATGGTGAGGTCGGCGAGGTGGCGCGGCGGCTTCTTGCGACCGCGGGGCTCGGCCAGGACGAGGGGAAGGGCGGGGCGCTCTGCGTCGGACATCGTGCCCCATCCTCCCACCGAGGGTGGGGTGGGCCCTAAACCTCGACCGGGGCGCTCCCTCCGCCCGCGACGGGCGGGGCTCAGCCGTGGACGTCGACCATGTACCACAGCACCAGGGCCGCGACGCCGCCCACGACGACCGCCGTGACGACCATCCCGAGCAGCATGAAGAGCGCGAACCGCCGGGTCCGGTGCGGCACCACGAGGGCCAGCGGCAGCGCCAGCATCACCAGCACGAACGGGTAGAGGTCCTGGACGGCGCTGTCCTTGACCAGCAGCTCGAGCGCGGCCGCGAAGAGCCCCGGTACGACGACCACGTAGACCAGCCCGGTGAAGAACCCGCTCAGCGCGGCGAACGTGGGGTGGTCGCGGTGCCACCAGCTGGGCTGCCCGCTCGCGTCCCCTCCGCCGGCCGCCGGTGCTGCGCCGACGGCCGCTGCGCCGACGGCGGACGCGTTCTCCTCCGGCCTGGCGCCGGCAGCGGGATCGGTGGACATCACCCGAATGCTAGAGGGACCCCCCAGATCCGCCACCGCGCCATGCCGAGCGCATGCCGGACGCGCGTCAGTGGAAGACGAGGTAGTGCAGCATCAGCCACACCGGCGCGATCGTGGCGAGCAGCGAGTCGAGCCGGTCCATGAGCCCGCCGTGGCCGGGGATCACCTGGCTCATGTCCTTGATCCCGAGGTCGCGCTTGATCACGGACTCGCACAGGTCGCCGAGGGTCGCCATCACCACCGCGACCGCCCCGAGCAGCAGACCGACCCACCAGTCCCCGTCGAGCAGGTACACCACCAGTGCCCAGCCGGCGGCCAGGCAGAACACCAGGGAGCCGACGAAGCCCTCCCAGGACTTCTTCGGCGAGATCACGGGCGCCATCGGGTGCTTCCCGAACAGCACGCCGGCGACGTACCCGCCGATGTCGGAGGCGATGGTCACCAGGACGAACGTGACGATGCCCTGGACGCCGGGGTCGTCGAAGCCGGCCGCGTCGACGCCGCCGCCCTCGGCCAGCAGCAGCGCGACGAATGAGCCCAGGAACGGGATGTAGATGAGGCTGAACACCGACGCGGTGGCGTCCTGGACGTAGCCGTCGACCCCACGCCGCAGCAGCCACAGCATCGTGACCAACGCCGTTACGGCCGTCGCGGTGACCAGCGAGGGGGCGCCCCACAGGTAGGCCACCACGACCATCACGACGCCGCCGACCATCAGCGGCTCCTCGGGCAGGTCGATGCCCTTCGCGGCGAAACCGCGTCCCAGCTCCCAGATCGCCACCACGACCGCGGCCGCGACGATCAGCATGAACGCCGTCTTCCAGAACAGCAGCGACACCAGGATCGCGACCAGGAGGACCGCCGCCGAGGCGATGGCGGCGCGGAGATCACGACCGGCGCGGCCGTGCTGCGTGACCGGCGTCGGTGTGGAGGCGTGGGTCATGCGACGTTCGCTGCTCACACCTCGAGCAGCTCGGACTCCTTGTTCTTCAGCATCTCGTCGATCGCGTCGGTGTGCTTCTTCGTGATGCCGTCGAGCCGCTTCTCGGCGCCGGTGACGTCGTCCTTGCCGACCTCGCCGTCCTTCTCGAGCTTCTCCAGCTGCTGCTTCGCGGTCCGGCGCAGGTTGCGCACGGCGACCCGGCCGTCCTCGGCCTTCGCGCGGGCGACCTTGATGTACTCCTTGCGGCGCTCCTCGGTCAGCTCCGGGAACACGCACCGGATCACCTTGCCGTCGTCGGCCGGGTTGACGCCCAGGTCGGAGTCGCGGATCGCCTTCTCGATGCCCTTCATGGCGCCCTGGTCGTAGGGCGAGATGAGGATGACACGGGCCTCCGGCGCCGTGAAGGAGGCGAGCTGCTGCAGCGGCGTCGGCGAGCCGTAGTAGTCGACGACGATCTTGCTGAACATGCTCGGGTGCGCCCGGCCGGCCCGGATCGCCGCGAACTCCTCGCGCGTGGAGTCGACCGACTTGGTCATCTTGGTGTCGGCCTCGTTGAGGATGTCGGTGATCACGGCTGCTCCTTGGGTGATCCAGCTAGGTCGATGATGCTCGGCGCGGGGCCGTGACTCAGGCGCTCAGCCGGCGGTGACGAGCGTACCGATCTTCTCACCCTGCACGACCCGGAGGATGTTGCCCTCGGGCTCCATGCCGAACACGACCATCGGCAGCTTGTTCTCGCCGCAGAGCGCGAACGCCGTCTGGTCCATGATCTGCAGGCCCCGGGCGATCGCCTCGGTGTAGGTGAGCTCGTCGAACTTCGTGGCGGTCGGATCCTTGTGCGGGTCGGCGGTGTAGACGCCGTCCACCCCGCTCTTGGCGACGAGCACGACGTCGCACCGGCTCTCCAGCGCGCGTTGCACGGCGACCGTGTCGGTGGAGAAGAACGGCATGCCCATGCCGGCACCGAAGATCACCACGCGCCCCTTCTCCATGTGGCGGATCGCGCGGCGCGGCACGTACGGCTCGGCGACCTGGCCCATCGTGATGGCGGTCTGGACGCGCGTCTCGATGTCGAGCTTCTCGAGGAAGTCCTGGAGGGCGAGGCAGTTCATGACGATGCCGAGCATGCCCATGTAGTCGGCGCGGACCCGGTCCATGCCGCGCTGCTGCAGCTCGGCACCGCGGAAGAAGTTGCCGCCACCGGTCACCACCGCGATCTGCACCCCGGCCCGCGCGACGGCCGCGATCTCGCGCGCCACGGTCTGGACCACGTCGGGGTCGACGCCGACCTTGCCGCCGCCGAACACCTCGCCTGAGAGCTTGAGCAGAACTCGCTTGTAACCGGTCACGGGCGGCTCCTCCTGGTGGGGCGGGAACGGGGCGGGATGGGGCGTGCCGTCGCGGTCGGGTGGTGCGCCCGACGGCGTACAGAGGAGAAGGCCGGTCCGATGATCGTTGTCGTCATCGAACCGGCCTCCTCGAGTAGGTCTGTCAGAACCTAGCTGCTCAGGCGCCGACCTCGAAACGGGCGAACCGCTTGACCGAGGTGCCGGAGGCGTCGAGGACCGCCTTGACGGTCTTCTTGTGCTCGGTCACCGACGGCTGTTCCAGCAGGACGACGTCCTTGAAGAAGCCGTTGAGGCGACCCTCGGTGATCTTCGCGATCGCCTGCTCCGGCTTGCCCTCCTCGCGGCTGGTGGCCTCGGCGATCTCGCGCTCCTTGGCGACGATCTCGGCGGGCACCTCATCACGGGTGAGGTACTGCGGCCGCATCGCGGCGATCTGCATCGCGGCGCCGCGGGCGGCGTCGGCGTCACCGTCGTACTCCACGAGCACGCCGACGGCCGGCGGCAGGTCGGCCGCACGCTTGTGCATGTAGGCCACGACGGGGCCGTCGAAGTAGACGTACTGGCCGAGCTCGATCTTCTCACCGATCGAGATGGCCAGGCCCTCGACGACCTCACCGACGGTCTGGTCGCCCAGCGACACGCTCTTGAGCGCGTCGACGTCGGCGGCCTTCGCCTCGGAGCCGGCGTCGGCGATCCGCTGCGCGGTCGCGACGAAGTCCTCGCCCTTGGCGACGAAGTCGGTCTCGCACTTGAGCTCGACCAGCACGCCGGGGGCGTGGGCGACGAGGCCCGCGGAGGCCTCGCGCTCGGCGCCGCGCTTCGCGGCCTTGGCGGCACCCTTGACGCGGAGCAGCTCGACGGCCTTGTCGAAGTCGCCGTCGGACTCCTCCAGCGCCTTCTTGCAGTCCATCATGCCGGCGCCGGTGAGCTCGCGGAGCTTCTTGACGTCGGCGGCGGAGAAGTTAGCCATGATCTTCTTCCTCGAGTTCCTCGAAGTCGGGTGGGGTAGCTCAGGCCTGCGGCTCGGCGGCGGGCTCGGTGGCCTCCGCAGCCTCGGCCGGAGCCTCGGTCGCCTCCGCAGCCTCGGCCGGAGCCTCGGTCGCCTCCGCAGCCTCGGCCGGAGCCTCGGTCGCCTCCGCAGCCTCGGCCGGAGCCTCGGTGGCCTCCGCAACCTCGGTCGCCTCAGCGGCCTCGGTGGAGGCGCCGGTCGCCTCGGAGGCCGGCGCGGCGGCGGCGTCGCCACCGGTCGCCTCGACGGCCGCCTGGTCGGCGTCACCGGCGAGCAGCTCGCGCTCCCACTCGGCGAGGGGCTCCTGGGCGCCCTCGGCGGCAGCCTTGCCACCCGAGCGGGCGATGAGGCCCTCGGCGACGGCGTCCGCGACCACGCGGGTCAGCAGGCCGACCGCGCGGATGGCGTCGTCGTTGCCGGGGATCGGGAAGTCGACGACGTCGGGGTCGCAGTTGGAGTCCAGGATGCCCACGATCGGGATCCGGAGCTTGCGCGCCTCCTCGACGGCCAGGTGCTCCTTGTTGGTGTCCACGATCCACACCGCGGACGGCGTCCGGGTCATCTCCCGGATGCCACCGAGGGACTTGTTCAGCTTGTCGCGCTCGCGACGCATCTGCAGCAGCTCCTTCTTGGTGCGGCTGCTGCCGGCGACGTCCTCGAAGTCGATCTCGTCGAGCTCCTTGAGGCGGTTGATCCGCTGGTGCACGGTCGAGAAGTTGGTGAGCATGCCGCCCAGCCAGCGCTGGTTGACGTAGGGCATGCCGACCCGCGTCGCCTGCTCGGCGATCGCCTCCTGCGCCTGCTTCTTGGTGCCGACGAACATGATCGTCCCGCCCTTGGCGACGGTCTCCTTGATGAAGGCGTAGGACCGGTCGATGTAGGACAGCGACTGCTGCAGGTCGATGATGTAGATGCCGTTGCGCTCGGTCATGATGAAGCGCTTCATCTTCGGGTTCCAGCGCCGGGTCTGGTGC
>Ga0308173_10001372_pt1 | contig 12041 bp, 9 predicted proteins | sample PhyPR1_FD_203716 | JGI IMG/M metagenome (GOLD analysis project Ga0308173, IMG submission 203716) | Soil microbial communities from UC Gill Tract Community Farm, Albany, California, United States - DLSLS.P.R1 | ecosystem: Environmental > Terrestrial > Soil > Agricultural land | place: USA... | reverse complement strand
CGGAACGTTCAGCGTCTCCGCCATGATGAACGCGACGGCGCCCATCACCGGCGGCATGATCTGTCCGCCCATGCTCGACGTCGCCTCGACGGCGCCGGCGAAGATCGACGAATACCCGAAGCGCTTCATCAGCGGAATCGTGAACTGTCCGACGGTCAGCACGTTCGCGATGCCCGAGCCGGAGATCGTGCCCATCATTCCCGACGAGATCACCGCCACCTTCGCCGGTCCGCCGCGCGCGTGGCCGACGAAGCCGAGCGCGATGCTGTTGAACAGGTTGATCATCCCGGCGTGCTCGAGGAAGCTGCCGAACAGGATGAACAGGAAGATGTACGTCGCGGAGACCAGCGTCGGAATGCCGAAGATGCCTTCGGTGCCGAGGAAGAGCTGCCCGATGATCTGGTCGATGCCGTAGCCCCGGTGCGCGAGCACGCCCGGCAGGTATTGACCGAAGACGCCATAGGTCAGGAAAACGCCGCAGATGATCGGCAGAGCGAGACCGAGCACGCGTCGGGCCGCTTCGAACAGCAGCACGATGAACAACGCCCCCACGACGAGATCGGTGAGACTGGGGTCCCCCGCGCGCTGGATGAGGTCGGCTTCGAAGACGAGGTGATAGAGACTGAGCGCGAACGCTCCGGCGGCAATCAGCGCGTCGTACCAGGCGATGCGGTGCCGGTCGACCCGGCGTGCGACCGGATGGATCAGGAACGCGAGTGCAAGCAGGAAGCCGACGTGGATCGAGCGCGTCGGCAGGCTCGACAGCGGTGCGTACGCGGCAATGACGAGCTGGTAGGTCGAAAAGCAGACCGCGATTGCCGCAACCGTGCGTGCGCCCCAGCCGGTCAGCTCGCGCTTGACGCCGGTCTCGTCGAACGCCGGCTCGTCGCGCCGTGCGACATCGACGCCGGCACTCGCCGCCGCAGCAGGGTCGGACACGACCTTTTTCATCGGCTGTGCCGTGACCCCCGGTCGCGGAAAGTCGTCGCTGACCGTCGCTTACTTGAGGATCCCGACTTCCCGGTAGTATTTCTGTGCACCGGGATGAAGCGGCACCGGCATGGCCTGCGTCGCCTTCTTGATGTCGATGGCCTTCGCTGCCGAGTGCGCGGCAACCAGCTGGTCGAGGTTCGTCCACAGCGCCTTCGTCATGCCGTAGACGATGTCGTCGCTCACTCCGTCGTAAGTCACGAGGTAATTCTGCACGGCGGCTGTGCTGACATCGCTTGCCTGGCCGTTGTACGTGTTGGCCGGCACGATGGCATGGATGTACGCGGGGTCGTTGATCTTCCTGATGACGTCCTCGGGAATGGGCACGACGACGATCGGCACCGACGCCGCGAGGTCGCGCAGCGACGACACGCCGAGGCCGGCGGATTGCAGCGTCACGTCGATCTGGCGGTTCTTCATGAGCTCGACCGATTCGCCGAACGGCAGGTACTCGACCTTCGCGAAGTCCTTGTACTCGATGCCCGCCGCGTGCAGGACCGCGCGTGCGTTGAGCTCGGTGCCCGACTTCGGCGCGCCGACGGAAATCTTCTTGCCCTTGAGATCGGCAAGCGTCTTGATGCCCGCATCGGCGCGCGCGACGATCTGGATGTAGTTCGGGTAGATCGCCGCGATGCCCCGCAGTTTCTTCAGTGGTGACTTGAAGCCGGCTTCCTCGTTACCCTTCCATGCATCGGACAGCGAATCGCCGAGCGTGAACGCGATCTCGCCCCGGCCCGCCTGCAGCAGGTTGAGGTTTTCCACCGAGGCCTTGGTTGCCTGCACGGACGTCTTGACGTTCGGCATGGCTTTGCCGATCACGCCGGCGAGCGCGACGCCCAGCGGGTAATAGACGCCGCTGGTACCGCCGGTCAGCACGTTGACGAACGTGCCCGCGGCGAAGGCAAGCGGGGCGGCGAGGGCGGCTGCTGCGACGAGCAGCGCCCGTGATGCGTGACGTGGCGAAATCATGCGTCCTCCAGGGATGCGGGCCTGCGGGATTGCAGGCCCGCATTTTTTTGGCGGGTCGCCGCGTGCAGCGACGCGCGCTCGCTCGATTATAGAGCAGGTGCTGCGAGCGCCGATGCGGCCGGATCGGGGGTCGTTCCGACGATGGCGACCTTCGCGCCGGCCAGTGCACGGTGCAACGCGGCGACGTGGTCGTGCCCGGTCGTCTCGACGACGCACACCACGCGCACCTCCGACAGGTCGGGCCCGGAGAACGCGCGATCGTGCACGATCTCCTTGATGGAAGCGCCCGTCGATGCGATCAATTCGGCGAGGCGCGCAAGACCGCCCGGGCGATCGCTGATCGACACGGTGAACCGCGACAGCCGGCCGTCGGCGACGAGCCCGATCTCGATGACGCGATCGAGGATCGTAAGGTCGATGTTGCCGCCGCACAGCACCAGCACGACGTTCCTCCCCCTGAGGGTGTCGAGCTTGCCCGCCAGAAACGCGGCGAGCGGTGCCGCCCCCGCGCCCTCGACGACGCTCTTCTCGAGCTCGATCAGGCGCAGCACGGCGAGGGCGATCGTCGCCTCGTCCACCGTAACGACCTGATCGACGACGCGGCGGAGCACGTCGAACGCGAATGTGCCCGCCTGCGCGACGGCGAGCCCGTCGGCGAGCGTCGACGAGAGCATCACGGGCACCGGGTGACCCGCGACGAGCGCGGCCGTCAGGCAGGCGGCGTGCGCCGGCTCGACGCCGACGATGCGAACGTCCGGCTTGCGCGCCTCGACGACGGTGCCGATGCCGGCGAGCAGGCCGCCGCCGCCGACCGGCGCAACGATCGCCTCGACGTCCGGCGCCTGCTCGAGGATTTCGAGCGCGATCGTGCCCTGTCCGGCGATCACGTGCTCGTTGTCGAACGGATGGATGAACGTGAGCCGTTCGCGGGCGGCGATCGCTTCGGCCTCGACGCGCGCCTCCGACAGATCGATGCCGTGCAGCACGACGGTGGCACCGAGCTGGCGGCAGTTCGACACCTTGATGAGCGGCGCGAACTTCGGCATGACGACCGTTACCGGGATGCCGAGCAGCGCACTGTGATACGCGACGCCGAGGGCGTGGTTGCCGGCCGACGCGGCGATCACGCCGCGCGCGCGTTGCTCGGGTGAAAGCTGCAGCAGCGCGTTGCGCGCGCCCCGCTCCTTGAAGCTCCCGGTGCGCTGCAGGTAGTCGAGCTTGCAGTGGATGTGCGCACCGGTGAGCTGCGACAGCGGAATCGATTCGACGCAGGGCGACTCGTAGATGCCGCCGCGAATGCGCGTTCGGGCGGCTTCGATATCGGCGAGCGTCAGCACGTCGAACGCGATACGGTCAGAACGGCAGGACGATGCCGGGCTTGACCGCCGTGAGCACGCGGCGAAACTCGGCCTGGATGCGTGCCAGCGCCTGCGCATTGTCAGCCTCGAAGCGCAATACCACGACCGGCGTGGTGTTCGACGCGCGTGCGAGGCCGAAGCCGTCCGGATATTCGACGCGCAGCCCGTCGATGCGAATGACGTCGACGGCACCGGGGAAATCGGCCTCGTCGCGCAGCCGCGCGATCAGCGCGTGCTGCTCGCCTTCGTCGCAGGCGATCTGCAGCTCGGGCGTCGACATCGCGTCGGGCAGGGCGTTGAGCACCGCGGACGGATCCGCATGGCGCGCGAGGATTTCGAGCAGCCGCGCACCGGCGTAGAGACCGTCGTCGAAGCCGTACCAGCGCTCGCCGAAAAACGTGTGACCGCTCATTTCGCCCGCGAGTGCTGCGCCGACCTCCTTCATCTTCGACTTGATCAGCGAGTGGCCGGTCTTCCACAGCATCGGCACGCCATGGTGCCGCGTGATCCACGGTTTCAGGTTGCGCGTCGACTTGACGTCGTAGATGATCGTCGCGCCCGGCACGCGCGTCAGCACGTCGGCGGCGAACAGCATCAGTTGCCGGTCGGCATAGATCACATGGCCCGCGGGCGTGACGACACCGAGGCGATCGCCGTCGCCGTCGAACGCAAGGCCGAGCTCGCAATCGCCGTCGCGCAGGCGCCGCTGGAGGTCCTCGAGGTTCTTCGGTTGCGATGGATCGGGATGGTGATTCGGAAAGCGCCCGTCGACGTCGCAGAAAAGCTCGACGACCTCGCAGCCGAGCCTGCGGTAGAGCCGCGGCGCGAACGCGCCGGCGACGCCGTTGCCGCAATCGACGGCGATGCGCATCGGCCGTGCCAGACGAATGTCGCCCGCAATGCGGTCGAAGTACGCCGGCGCGATGTCCTGCGACTGGGTGCGCCCGCTGCCCCGTGCAAATTCGCCGCGCTCGATCCGCACGCGCAGGGCCTGGATATCGTCGCCCGACAGCGTCGTTGCATCGATCACCATCTTGAGCCCGTTGTAGTCGGGCGGGTTATGGCTCCCGGTGACCATGACACTGCATTGCGTGCCGAGGTGCTGCGCGGCGAAGTACGTCATCGGTGTGGCGACCATGCCGACGTCGATCACGTTCACGCCCGCCGCGCGAATGCCTTCCGAGAGTGCGCCGAGCAGTGCCGGTCCTGAAAGCCGTCCGTCGCGTCCAACGACGATCGTGTCGCGATTGCGCTCGCGGGCGAGACTGCCCAGTGCCTGTCCGATCAGGCGCACGCCATCGGTGGTCAGTGTGCGATCGACGATACCGCGGATGTCGTACGCCTTGAAGATCTCGGCGGGAAGCATGGAAGCGGGCCCTCTTGAGGTCAGCGGGACGACGGTCGGCCGCGGGGCTCGCCGCCGATCACTGCGAAGTAGTGTAGCAACCGGCCGGGCAGCCAATCGACATTGCCGGGAAACGGGCCGCTTGCAAAGCCCGCGTGACCCCCGGAGCGCGGCTGCTCGAGCGTGACGGCCCGGCTCACTTCACTTGCCGCCGGCAGCGACGAGGCAGGAATGAACGGGTCGTTGCGTGCGTTGAGCACGAGTGTCGGTGCGCCGATCGCGCGCAGCCACGGCTTCGATGACGCGCGCGCCCAGTAATCCTGCGTTCCGGCGAAGCCGTGCAGCGGGGCGGTGACCGCGTCGTCGAATTCCCACATCGTGCGCACGCGGCGAATACGCCGCGCGTCGAGCAGGCCGGGGAAGCGCGACGCGATCGCCAGCGACTTCGGCTTGAGCGTCGCCAGGAAGTGTCTTGCGTAGATGCGATTCACGCCACGGTCGATCGCCATTCCCGCCGCGGGCAGGTCGATCGGCGCGCAAACCGCGGCAGCGGCGGTGATCGTTCGCGCCGCATCGGTTCCGGCACGCCCGAGCCAATTCAGCAGTGCGCTGCCGCCGAGTGAAACGCCGACCGCGTACACGACACCGGACGGTACGCGCGAACGGATCGCGTTGAGCATCGCGCCGACTTCGGCGTGGTCGCCGGAGTGGTACGCGCGCGGCAGGCGATTGGGCGCGCCGCCGCAACCGCGGAAATGGGGCACGACGCCGCGCCAGCCGCGCGCGGCGAGCAGCGCCAGCAGTGCGCGGGCGTAATGCGACGCCGAGTCGCCCTCGAGACCGTGGAACAGCACGACGAGCGGCGCATCCGGTGCCGCGTCCGCCGCGAGCCAGTCGAAGTCCCAGAAATCGCCGTCGGGGGTGTCGACGCGTTCGCGTCGCAGTGCCACGCTTGCGCGCGGCAGGCGAAACGGCCAGATCGTCTGCGCGTGGCCGCCGGCGAGCCAGCGTGGCGCGCGATATGCGGCGAGCTCCGCCTCGGCCGCGCGATCGGCCTGCGCAGGCCTCGTTGCGCGCCGCTTCGCCGCGAACACCGGGTGACGACGCTAACCCGCGCCAGCGTGCTCGCGCGCGAGCCGCGCGCGCTTCTCGCACGCATCACGGGCGATCGCGACGTCGGCGAGGAAATGCGGGAGCTCGGACAGAAGCAGCGCTTGCGCGCCGTCGACGAGCGCGCGCGAGGGCTCGGGGTGGAAGTCGACGAGGACCATGTTCGCGCCGGCGATCACGCCCTGCGCGACAGCGTGAAAGATGTCGAGCAGTCTGTCGGGCGCGCGGGCGCGCGTGCCGACCGAGTGCGATGGATCGACGGCCACCGGCATGCGCGTCAGGCGCTTGACGACGGGCACGTGCGCGAAGTCGACGAGGTTGCGGTGCGGGTCGCCCATGTTCGTCTTCATGCCGCGCAGGCAGAAAACGATCTTGCGATTGCCTTCGGTGGCGAGGTATTCGGCGGCGTTCAGCGATTCGTCCAGCGTGATCCCGAATCCGCGCTTGATCAGCACCGGGAACTGCTGCTGGCGGCCGACGAGCTTCAGCAGCTCGAAGTTCTGCGTGTTGCGCGTGCCGATCTGCAGCATGACCCCCGTCGCGTTGCCGGTCGCTTCGAGCGCGGTGCGGATTTCGTCGACATGCGACTCGTGCGTGACCTCCATCGAGATCACGCGGATCCCGTACTTGCCCGCGAGCTCGAACACGTACGGCAGGCATTCGGCGCCGAAGCCCTGAAATGCGTAGGGAGACGTTCGCGGCTTGTACGCACCCATCCGCGTGCATACCTGGCCGTTGTCGCGCAGCGCCTTCATCATCGCTTCGGCGGACTCGCGCGAATCGACCGCGCAAAGGCCGGCGAACACATGCAGGCTGTCCTGCCCGAAATGCACGCCGTTGTATTCGAACGACGATGCACGATCGTCGCCCTGGCTGTGCCGCCCGAGCACGCGGTACGGCTCGGAAACGCGCACGACCTTCGCGACGCAGGGCAGCACCTGCATCTGCTCGATGGTCAGCGCCGCCGTGTTTCCGATCAGGTAGATCTCGGTCAGCGTGACCTCGGTGCCCACTTCGCGGTGGACACGGTAACTGACGTTGGACAGGCGCTCCAGCTGGCCGGTAAGCATCCGGTAATCGATGCTTTCCGGGCGGATGTTCGGTTCGAGGACGAGGATCATGAAATGTTCTTTTACTGTCTTTTCAAGGATTTGCAAATATTACCGACCGCGTTCCACTGTGTCGGGACGAGGGAAAGAGCGTCATGTTGCACTGCAAGAGGGTCCGCGCGCAACACGCGCCCGCCAGGCGTCAGCGAATTCGTTGCCTCGGCCGTTACGGTTGCCGTAGACTGGTTCCGACGTCTAGGCAGGTCCCAGGGAAGTTCACCGAAACAACCTTCTCGGAGTTCGCATGAACAAGCTGCTGCCGCTCATCGTGTTGTCCCTTGTCGCGACGTTCGCGATGCCGGCCAGCGCCGCCGACAACAAGCAGAACACGAACAAGCAGAACACGAAAATGAGCGACTGCCAGGCGCAGGCTGGCGAAAAGAAGCTCGAAGGCAAGGATCGGCAGAATTTCGTGAACCAGTGCCTCAAGGCCAAGCCGGACAAGGCACAAAGCAAGATGGCCGAGTGCAATGCAAAGACCAAGGGCATGAGCAAGGACGAGGCCGCCAAGGCCCGCAGCGAATGCATGAAGGCCACCTAGCGATCGTTTTCACCGCACTCCGGTCGGGCGACCTCCTGTCCACCCGCCCGAAACTACCAGACCGCAATCCACGTGCTTGCGGTCTTTTTTTATCGGGCGGCGCGCGGCCGCTCCTCGCCGTCGGCGGGTGTTTGCGGGTCAGGGATTGGCGCCACCGATCAGGTGCCCGATCGTGAACGTGACGGCGCCTGCCGTGGCGCCGAGAACGAGCATGCGCACGCCCGAGTAGACGCGGTTGCGCCCGGTGAAAAGCGATAGCACGGCGCCAATCGTGAAAAGGCCCACGGCGGCGAGACCCATCGTCCATCCGAGCGCATCGGGTCCGACACGCAGCAGATAGGGCGCGAGCGGCACGACGGCGCCGGCGGCGAACGCGCAGCACGAGCGCAGCGCCGCGCCGATCGGCGAGCCGAGTTGTCGGGGGCTCGGACCGGGATCGGCGCGCACGAACGGGTCGAGTGCATTTTCCGGGTTGACGACGAGGCGCTTCGCGAGGCGGTCGGCCTGCTTCACCGGCACGCCCTTCGCCGTATAGCTGAGGGCGAGCTCCTGCGCTTCGGCTTCGGGGTAGTGCGCGAGATCGTCGCGCTCGAGCGCGATCTGGTACTCGTACACATCATGCTGCGACCTGACCGACACGTACTCGCCGGCCGCCATCGCGAACGCGCCGGCCGCCATGCCGGCAACGCCGGACAGGACGATCATCCTGACGTCGTTCGTGGCACCGGCCACGCCGAGGATCAACCCGGCGTTCGATACGAGCCCGTGGTTGACCCCGAACACCGCGCCGCGCAGGTTGCCGCTGACCGCGAGTCCGCGGTCCCGCCGCTCGGACAACACGCCCGCCCCTTGGGCTTGCTGCATCGCTTCGCCGGCCGCCGCGCCGCCGTAGACCGCCATGCCGCGCACCTTCATTGCGGCGAGGACGTTGCGAAGCCGCCGCGGTCCGAGCCACTGCACCAGATTGGCGACGAGGCGGGTGCGTGCGTCGGGAATGAAGGGTCCGGGCGCCGGATAGCCGCGGGCGGTCAACTGCGCCCGCCAGATCGCGGCTTGTGCTTCGGCTTCGCCAGCCAGGCGACGGAAGAGCTCGGCGCGGATCGTGCCGTTCTCGGCGTCGGCGCACGCGCGGTACAGGTACGCCGAGCGCTGCTCCTCGGCCCAGGAGTCGAGCGGGTTCACGAGCTCACCGCCGCGCTGCGGCCGGCGATTGCCGCGGGTTCTCGTGTTTGCAGGAATCATTCGAGCGCACCGCGACACGATGAGGAACGCAACCCATTTCTTTCAACCCGCCGCAACGGCATCGATGCGCGCCAGTACGTCAGGCGTGAGTTTATCGACGACGTCCTGCGCCTTCATGTTCTCGACGACCTGCGCAGGACGGCTTGCTCCTGTGATGACCGTCGACACGTGCCGATTCGCGAGGCACCATGCGATGGACATCTGGGCCAGCGTACAACCGAGGTCCTGCGCGATCGGAACGAGCGATTTGACCTTCGCCAGACGTGTCGGTTCGAGGATGCGCTCGGCAAGCCATTCGAATCCCTTGATTGCTGCGCGCGAACCGGCGGGAACGCCGGCGTTGTACTTGCCCGACAGCAGCCCCGACGCGAGCGGGCTCCAGGTCGTGGTGCCGAGGCCGAGGTCATCGTAGAGGCGCGCGTATTCGATCTCGACGCGCTCGCGATGCAGGATGTTGTATTGCGGCTGCTCGGTCACCGGTTCTCGCAGGTGGTGCCGCGCGGCGACCGCATGGGCCATCACGATCTCGGCGGCGCTCCACTCCGACGTGCCCCAGTAGAGCGCCTTGCCCGATGCGATCATGTCGTGCATCGCCCACACCGTCTCGTCGACAGGGGTGTCGGGATCGGGCCGGTGACAGAACACGATGTCGACGTAATCGAGGCCGAGCCGCGCGAGCGAGCCGTCGATCGCCTGCATCAGGTATTTGCGGTTCAGCGTGTTCCGCTCGTTGGGACCGTCGTGCAGTCCCCAGTAGAATTTCGTCGACACGATGTAGGACGCGCGCCGCCAGCCGAGCTTCGCGAGCGCGTCGCCCATGATCGATTCGGAGCGCCCCTTCGCGTAAACCTCGGCGTTGTCGAAGAAGTTCACGCCGGCGTCGTACGCGGCGGCCATGCACTCGCGCGCGACATTTTCGTCGAGCTGGTTGCCGTACGTCACCCACGAGCCGAACGACAGTTCGCTGACCTTGAGTCCCGAGCGGCCAAGACGGCGATAGTTCATGACGTTGCGCGCTTGCCGCCGCCGCCGGCACGCGTAGCGCGTCGCCTGCGGTGACCGGGATCGGGGGAGACGGAAATACTGCGTATCGGCACGCGTTGCGGCGTACTGCCACTACAATCGCGGCTTCATTCTACCCGGACCAATTCAACAATGCCTACGAGTCGCGCAAGTTCGAGCGCCGCGAAGGCCCCGTTCGACGCCGACGCCTTGTGGGCGGTGAAGCGCGTCGGCACACCGACGCTGTCGCCCGATGGCCGCCTCGCGTGCGCGCCCGTCACGTCGTATTCGATCGATCGCAACGTCGGAACCACCGAGCTGTGGCTCTATCCGACCGGTTTCGGGTCGCGCATCGGCCTGCCCGCGAAGCCGCGCAGGCTCACGGCCGGCGACAAGGACAGCGATCCGCGTTTCTCGCCCGACGGAACGCGCGTTGCATTTACCGCGAAGCGCGGCGACGACAGCGAAGCGCAGATCTACCTGATCGCACCCGACGGCGGCGAGGCCGTGCGGCTCACGCGCGTATCGACGGGCGTGAGCGCAATCAAATGGTTTCCCGACGGCACGCGGATCGCGTTCGTGTCGTGGGTGTGGCCCGAGCTTCGCGGCGAGGCGGCGCAAGCGAAGCGCTACCGCGAGAAGAAGGACGAGAAGGTGCAGGCGCACCTGACCGAGCGCGGCGAATACCGCTACTGGGATCACTGGCTGACCGATGGCCGCGAGCCGCACGTGTTCGCCTGCGACGTCGCGACCGGCCGCTGCGAGGACCTGCTCGCTGGCACCGGGCTCGCGCTGCAGCCCTGGGATCCGGCCGCCGAACATTACGACCTCGCGCCCGACGGACGCGAGCTCGCGGTCACGATCGACCCGGCGCCCGAGCCGGGCATGATGCATCGCTGTGACATCGTCGTCGTCGATCTGCGCACGCGGCGCACGAAAAACCTCACGTCGGCAAGCGGCACCTCGGACGAGCATCCGTGCTACTCGCCCGACGGCCGCTCGATCGCCTACCACGCCTACGACACCGCACGCGCCTTCAACGACCAGGGACATCTGCGCGTGCTGTCGCGCAAGACGGGTACGAGCACACGGCTGGCACCGGCGTTCGATCGTGCGACGACGCATCTCGCGTGGACCCCGGATTCGGCAGCGCTGCTCTCGCTCACCGAGGATCGCGGCCGCGTCGGCCTCTGGCGCCATCCGGTTGGCGGGAGCGGAGCGTCGCCGCTCGTTCCGGGCGGCGTGGTCTCGGGTTACGCGCAGTCAGCCGATGGCAGCATGCTGGTCTACACGCGCGACACCGCGCGGCATCCGCCGGCGCTCTTTGCCGCATCGGGCGACGGCAGCGGCGAGCGCGCCATCGAATCGCACAATCGGGCGCTCCTCGCGCGCCACGCGCTCGGTGACGTGCGCGAATTCGAGGTGGCGGGCTTTCACGGCGAGGCGATACAGCTGTTCGTCACATATCCGCCCGGATTCGATCCGAAGCGCAAGTGGCCGCTGATGCACTCGATCCACGGCGGTCCGCACGCCGCGCATCACGACGGATGGCATTTTCGCTGGAACACGCAGGTGTTCGCGGGGCAGGGCTACGTTGTTGCGTCGGTCAATTACCACGGCTCGTCGGGCTTCGGGCAGGCATTCCTCGAAACGATCACCGGGCGCTACGGCGAAAAGGAATTCGCGGACACGGAAGCCGCCACCGATCTGCTGATTGCACAGGGATACATCGACGCGACGCGGCTCGTGGCAACGGGCGGCAGCTACGGCGGGTTCATGGTGGCGTACATGAACGGACACACCGACCGTTACCGCGCATTCGTGTGCCACGCCGGCTGCTACGACTGGGTCAGCATGATGGCCACGGACGGCTATCGCTTCTTCGCGAAGGAGCTCGGCGCATTCCACTGGGACGACGAGGCGCGTGTCATGCGCCAGTCGCCGCACCATTACGTGAAGCAGGCGAAAACGCCGACGCTCGTCATCCATGGCGAGCTCGATTACCGCGTCCCCGCAACGCAGGGCCTGCAGTATTTCAACTCGCTCAAGGCGAAGGACGTTCCGGCCCGGCTGGTCTATTTCCCGGACGAGAACCACTGGATCCTGAAGCCGCGCAATTCGCTGCTGTGGTACCGCGAATTCTTCTCGTGGCTCGGCCGCTTCGCGCCGGCGAAGGCACCGTCGCGCAGTGCCGAGGACAAGCCCGTCAGGCAGAAGGCGCCCGCCGCCTGACGCGGGACCGATCAGCGCGTCCGATGCGCCGTATATTCTTCCTCGATGTTGTCGCGGTAGTACGACCACGGCGACGACGACGTCGAGAAGCGGCGCCATACTTCACCGGGGACGCCGCTGTACTCGAGCGTTCCGGACGTGAG
>Ga0308173_10001371_pt1 | contig 12042 bp, 8 predicted proteins | sample PhyPR1_FD_203716 | JGI IMG/M metagenome (GOLD analysis project Ga0308173, IMG submission 203716) | Soil microbial communities from UC Gill Tract Community Farm, Albany, California, United States - DLSLS.P.R1 | ecosystem: Environmental > Terrestrial > Soil > Agricultural land | place: USA... | reverse complement strand
GGCGCGCGAACTCGAGCTCGCCCACGGTCGAGACGTCGGCGCCGAGCCCCTCCTCGGCGAAGAGGCGGAGCACGGCGACCGACGGGAACGCTTTGGTCCCGTACGCGACGAGCGCGTCCGGCGCCGCCTCGCGGTAGGTACGTGCCTGCGCGCGCAGCGTCTCCTCGTCGTAGACGACGACCGGCGTCCCGAACTCGCGTACGAGGGCCGTCGCGCGGACGCCGCCGATCGAGAGCTCGCCGCTCTCTATGCGCGCGGTGTCCGGGAGGAGGTCGGCCGGCGAGTGCACTTCCGGCATTGTGACGGCTGCTCATGCTCCGCCCGCTCGCCGAGCTCGCGTCACGCCGTCCGCGCGCGATCCTCGGCGCGGCGCTCGCGGTTGCGATCCTCACCGCGGCCTTCGGCTCGTCGACGCCGAGCCACCTCAGCTCGTCGGACAACGACTTCCAGGACAAGGCCTCGGAGAGCTTCCGCACCGAGCAACTTCTGTCGCGCGCAACCGGCGTCGTGCCCGGCCCGTCCTTCCTCGTCGTCGGGACGCACGCGCAGGCGCGGCGCGCGGAACGCATCCTTCGCCGCGATCGCGCGATCGCCCTCGTCGAGCACGAGCCGTCGCGTGACGGGAAACTCGTGCTCGTCAGCGCGTTCCTGCGGAACGGCGCGCACCAGGGGGCGACCGCGCGCCGGCTCGTGCGCGCGCTGCCGGGCGTCGTGGGCGGCGCGGCCGTCGCGAGCGAAGAGGTCCGGACGCAATCCGAGCACGACCTCTTCCGCGCCGAGCTGATCGCGTTCCCGCTGCTCCTCCTGCTCGCGATCTGGATCTTCCGGAGCCTCGTCGCGGCCCTGCTGCCGCTCGCCGCGGGAGTGCTCTCGATCACGACGACGCTCGCGGTGCTGCGGCTCGCGAACGACGTGGAGCCGATCTCCGTCTTCGCGCTCAATCTCGTCACCGGTGCCGGGCTCGGGCTCGCGATCGACTACAGCCTGTTGCTCGTCTCGCGGTACCGCGAGGAGCTGGAGCTCGGCCGGACGGGGCTCGATGCGCTCGCCGCCACCCTCGACACGGCCGGGCGAACGGTCGCGTTCAGCGCCGTGACCGTTGCGGCGGCCTTCGCGTCGCTGCTCGTCTTCCCGCTCGGCTTCCTGCGCTCGATGGCGATCGGGGGCCTGATCGTCGCGCCGCTCGCCGGGATCGTCGCGCTGACCGTGATCCCCGCGCTCTTCGCGCTCCTCGGGCCGCGCATCGACGCGCTCGCGATCCGCTCCGTGCGCGCGCCGCGCGAAGGCGGCTGGTACCGCTTCGCCCACGGCGTCATGCGGCGGCCGCTGCCGATCGCGGTCGCCTCGGCCGCGCTCCTCGTCGCGCTCGGCCTGCCGTTCCTGGGCGTCCGCTTCACCGGCGTGAACGCGCGCGTCCTGCCTGCGAGCTCGAGCGCACGGCAGGTGCAGGATCTGCTCGACGCGCGCTTCGCGCTCGGCACGAGCTCGCCCGTGCACGTCACCGCGCCGTCCGGCACCGTTGCGAGTGAGTTGCGGCGGCTGCCGGATGTCGCGTCGGTCGCCGTACCGCACCGGGTCGCACAGCATCTCTGGACGATCGACGTCCTGCCGCAGCGCGACGCGATGACGAACGCGACGAAGTCGCTCGTGCGGCGGATCCGCGCAATGCCCGGCCTCGCCGTGACCGGCCAGACCGCGTGGTATCTCGACACGGCGTCGAGCCTTCTGCGACATCTGCCGGCCGCGCTCGCGCTGCTCGCGGCGGTGATCCTCGTCCTTCTCTACTTCGTCACGCGCTCGTTCGTGCTGCCGGTGAAGGCGGTGATCATGAACGCGCTCAGCCTCTCGGCGGCGTTCGGGATCCTCGTCTGGATCTTCCAGGACGGCCGGCTCGAGGGGTTCCTGCACTACCGCAGCGAGGGCGCGCTCGAGCTGACGCAGCCGGTCCTCCTCTTCGCGATCGCGTTCGGGCTCGCGACGGACTACGGCGTGTTTCTGCTGGCACGCATCCGCGAGGCGCACGAGAGCGGGCTCGCAAATCGCGAGGCGGTCGCGCTCGGGCTCGAACGCACAGGCCGGGTCGTCACCGCAGCGGCGCTGTTGTTCTGTGTGGCGGTCGGGTCGTTTGCGACCTCCGGGATCGTGCTCGTCAAGGAGATGGGCGTCGGCATCGCGCTCGCCGTGGCGATCGACGCCTCGCTCGTCCGCGCGCTGCTCGTGCCGAGCCTGATGGCGCTCCTCGGCGACTGGAACTGGTGGCGTCCGGGTAGGAGGCGCGGCTAGCCTCTGGCGAGGGCCATGGACGGATACCACGCACACGAGATCGAGCAGAAGTGGCAGTCGGTGTGGGAGGCCGAGCAGGCGTTCCACGCCGACGACCCGGAGCCGGGAGACGAGCGGCCGCGCTTCTACCAGCTCGAGATGCTCCCGTACCCGTCCGGGCACCTGCACATGGGGCACGTGCTCAACTACACGCTCGGCGACGTCGTCACGCACTTCAAGCGTCGTCGCGGTTTCCAGGTGCTCCGTCCGATGGGCTTCGACTCGTTCGGGCTGCCGGCCGAGAACGCCGCGATCCGCGAGGGCGGCAACCCGCTCGAGATCACCGAGCGCAACATCGCGTCCATCTCGAACCAGATGCGCCGCATGGGCTGGGCGATCGACTGGCAGCGCGTCGTGTCCGCGCACGAGCCGACGTACTACCGCTGGACGCAGTGGTTGTTCCTTCGGTTCTTGAAGGAGGGTCTGATCTACCGCAAGGAGGCACCTGTCAACTGGTGCCCGAACGATCAGACGGTGCTCGCGAACGAGCACGTCGTCGACGGGAAGTGCTGGCGGTGCGGTGCGGTCGTCGAGGCGCGGAACATGGCGCAATGGTTCTTCAAGATCACCGCCTACGCAGACCAGCTGCTCGACGATCTACAGACGATCGAGTGGCCGGACCGCACAAAGAAGATCCAGACGAACTGGATCGGACGGTCAGAGGGGGCCGAGCTTCTCTTCCGTGTCGAAGAGCTCGACCTCGACATCCCAGTCTTCACGACGCGGCCCGACACGCTGTTCGGCGCGACGTTCTTCGTCCTCGCGCCCGAGTCGCCGCTCGTCGCGCGGCTGGTCGAAGACACGGCGTTGGCCGACGAGGTGCTCGGCTATGCGCGTGTCGCCGCCGCGCGCCCGACGGAGGAGCGCGAGCAGCGCGAGAAGACGGGCGTGTTCACCGGACGGTACGTGACGAACCCGGCGACGGGCGAGCAGATCCCGGTGTGGGTCGCCGACTACGTGCTGATGGAGTACGGCACCGGCGCGATCATGGCCGTTCCCGCCCACGACGAGCGCGACGCCGAGTTTGCTGCGACGTATGACCTGCAGGTCGTGCCGGTGGTCTCCGACGACGGCACGCTCGTCAACTCCGGCCGGTTCGACGGTCTGCCGTTCGAGGACGCAAAGAGCGCCATCGTGGCGTGGCTCGGAGAGCAGGGTCGCGGCTCCCGCGCGATCAACTTCCGGTTGCGCGACTGGAGCTTTTCGCGGCAGCGTTACTGGGGAGCCCCGATCCCGGTGATCCATTGCGCCGCGTGCGGCATCGTCCCCGTGCCGGAGGACGAGCTGCCGGTGCTCCTGCCGGAGGTCGAGGACTACCGGCCGAAGGGCAAGCCGCCGCTTGCGTCCAACGAGTCGTTCGTCAACGTTGCCTGTCCGTCATGCGGTGGCCCGGCGGAGCGCGAGACGGAGACGATGGACACGTTCGTCGACTCTTCCTGGTACTTCCTGCGCTACTGCGACCCACACCTGGACACGGCGCCGTTTCTGCGCGACCACGTCGATGCATGGCTGCCGATCGACCAGTACATCGGCGGCATCGACCATGCGAAGGGCCACCTGCTGTACTCGCGCTTCTTCGTCAAGGCGATGAACGACTTCGGGATGCTCGGCTTCCGCGAGCCGTTCCAACGACTCTTCCACCAGGGCTGGGTGAGGCTCGACGGGAAGCGCATGTCGAAGTCGCAGGGCGGCGTCTCGCCGGACGAGCTGGTCGACCAGTTCGGTGCCGACGCGATCCGCATCTACATCCTCTTCCAGGGGCCCGCGGACCAGGACATCGACTGGACGCCCGACGGCATCGAGGCGATGGTGCGGTTCATCCGCCGGCTCTGGCGGGTCGTCGGGGATGCCGCCGCGCAGCCCGAGTCGCCGGCCGGCGTCGATACCGCGCTCGCGCGCAAGGCCCACGAGACGATCGCGCGCGTGACCGACGACGTCGAACGGCGCTTCGTCTTCAACACGCCGATCGCGGCGGTGATGGAACTCGTCAACGAGCTGTCGAAGGCGCCGTCGGACCCCGCGGCGCGGTTCGCGGCGGAGACGGCGGTCGCGATGCTGCAGCCGTGGGCGCCGCACGTTTGCGAGGAGCTGTGGGAGCTCCTCGGCCACTCGAGGCTGTGGGAAGAGCCGTGGCCGTCGTTCGACGAGTCGATGCTGCGACGCGACGAGATCGAGCTCGTCCTGCAGGTGAACGGCAAAGTGCGCGACCGCGTGCTCGTGCCGGCGGGGCTGTCGGAGGACGAGCTTGTCGCGCGGGCGCGCGCCTCGGAGAAGGTGCAGTCGTTTGTGGACGGCGGCGAGGAACGGCGCGTGATCGTCGTGCCGGACAAGCTCGTCAACATCGTCGTCCAGTCCTAGGGACGAGAAGTTCCCGTTTCGGCACGAAGCCGTCACCCACGTGTGAGGGTTTCCGCGGCAGCCTCTTCTCATGGCTGCTCTCCCCGTTCCCGCGCGCCGACTCGTGCTCGCCGCGCTGCTCGTGGTCGTCAGCGTCGTCGCCGGGGTTCGGCACTTCGACTCGCACCGGCAGTCGGCGCCGCTGCTCGTCGCTCCGGTCCGGCCGAAGGCGGCCGTCCCGCCTGCCGTGCGGCCCGATCTCGTCGTCGACGTCGAAGGGGCGGTGCGCCGGCCGGGTCTCGTCCGGCTGGCGCAGGGCTCGCGCGTCTCCGACGCGGTCGCGCGTGCCGGCGGGCTGACGCGGAAGGCTTCGCGCTCGGGCGTCAACCTGGCGGCGCCGGTCTCGGACGGAGAACAGGTGCTGGTGCCGGAGGGCGGCGCGCTTGCGTCCACCGGTGCCGCGGCCGCGGGCAGCTCCGGCCCGGTCTCGCTCAGCTCGGCCACGGCCGAGCAGCTCGACACGCTGCCCGGGATCGGGCCGGTGACCGCACAGAAGATCGTCGACTTCCGAACCCAGCACGGCCCGTTCCGTTCGGTCGAGGCTCTCGACGCGATTCCCGGTATCGGCCCGGCGCGGATCGCCGAGCTGCAGGGGCTCGTGACGCCGTGACACGCCTGCTTCCTGCGCATGTCGTCGCTATCGCCTGCGTGGCCGGGCTCGCGTTCTCGAACGTCGTGCGCCTACACACGCCGCTCGTCGCCCTGCTCGGCGTCTGCGTGGTCGCGGCGGCGGCGCCGCGCGGGCTCGTCGTCGCGGCGGTCGTCGCCCTCGCGGCTTCGTGGGGGTGGGGAAGCGTCCGGCTCGACACGCTCGACCGGAGCGTTCTCTCAGCGCAGATCGACACCGCCTCGCGGTTCGTCGCCGTGACGACGGCCGAGACCCGTGTGGAGGCGTACGACCAGAGACAGTTCGCGCGTGTCGAGAGCGCCGACGGCCGGCAGCTCCAGGAGCGGGTCGAGCTCGAGTTCCCGCTCGGCCGGGCGCCTCCTCAGGGAGCTGTGATCAGCCTGCTGGCGCTCGTGCGCGAGCCGCGCGGGCCGTCGCACGGCTTCGACGAGCGCACATGGCTTCGCCGGCAAGGAGTCCACGTTGTCCTTCGGGTCGACGGGTGGCGCATCGTCGGCCGCCGCGGTGGTCTCGGAGGCGTCGCCGACCGGCTCCGGAGGTGGCTCCGGAGCGCCTCGTCACCCGGTCTCGCGGGAGAGCGCCGCGCGGTCGTGGAAGGGGTGCTGCTCGGCGACGACGGCGGGCTCTCGGACAACCTGAAGCTGGCGTTCCGGCGGTCGGGTCTCTACCACCTGCTCGCCGTCAGCGGTCAGAACGTGGTGCTGCTCGCCGCGGGCGTGCTCGCGCTTGCCGTCGCGCTCGGCATCGGCCGCGCGTGGGCGCACGTCGGCGCGCTCGCCGCGATCGCTGCGTATGTGCTGGCGGTCGGGCCGCAGCCGTCCGTGATCCGGGCGGCGCTCGCCGGCGCCGCGGTCTCGGCGGCGTGGCTCCTCGGGCGGCTGAAGGACGCCTGGCAGGTGCTGCTCCTCGCCGCGATCGTGCTGCTCGCGTCGAACCCGTACACGGTCTTCGACGCCGGGTTCCAGCTGTCGTTCGCTGCCGTCGTCGCGATCTTCCTGCTCGGCGGGCGGCTCACCCGTGCGCTCGAGGGCTACCCGATGCCGCCGCGTCTGCGGCCGGTGCTCGGCATCTCAGCGGCATGCACGGTTGCGACGGCGCCGCTTCTCTGGCTGCAGTTCGGCCGGGTCCCGCTGCTCGGGCTCGTTGCGAACGCGCTCGTCGAGCTCGCCGTGCCACCCCTGCTCGGACTGGCATTCGCAGCGGCCGCCGTCGATCCGTTCGCGCCCTCGCTTGCCGCGGCGCTCGCGTGGTTGAACGGCTGGGTCGCCGCCTACATCGCGGCGTGCGCGCGCCTCGTCTCGGCGGTCCCGGGCGCGCAGGCGTCGGGCCGGGCGGCTGCGCTCGCCGCCGCGGGCGCGTTCGTCGCCGCCGCAGTCGCCGCGCGTCGGCTCAGGGCCGCTCGAACGTCCACTGGTTGACGTCGAGCCTATCCTTGCCCCGATGGCGGACGACCTGAAGCCTGCGTACCTGATCGCGGGAAGCGACCGACCCAAGGTCGACCGCGCCGTCGCCCGTCTTCGCACCCGCTTCGATGCCGACGCCGTGGAGCATCTCGACGCGTCGGAGGCAACCGGCGAGGATGTTGTTGCGGCGTGCAACGCGATGGGGCTCTTCGGTTCGGGGACACGACTCGTGCTCGTGGACAACGCCGAAACATGGAAGGCGGCCGAGGTGAAGGCGGTCGAGGCGTATCTCAAGTCGCCGGCGCCGGGGACGACGCTCGCGCTCGTCGGCGGCGACATGAAGAAAGACGCGCCGCTCGCGAAGGCTGTCGCCGGAAGCGGCGATGTGCTCATCTGGGATGTTCAGACGAAAGCGATCCACCGCTGGATCGCGGAGCAGTTCAAGGTGCACGGGGCCAAGGCCGATCCCGAGGCGTGCCGCAGGCTCGCCGACCTCGTCGGCGACGACCTCTACGAGCTTGCCGGCGAGGTCGACAAGCTCGCGACCTGGGCGAACGGCGTCGAGGTGAACGACGCCGATGTCGACTCCCTCGTCGCACCGCGGGCCGAGTCGCCGCCGTGGACGCTCACCGACGCCTGGGGGACACGTGATGTGGGCGGTGTCCTGAGGGCGGCCGAGCGGATGCTCGACCGGACCGGCGATCCGGTCTCACGCACGATCCCTCGCCTCGTCGGCAGCCTCACGAACCATCTTCGCCGCGCTCGCGCAGCCCAGCGGCTCGAGGCGAAGGGGCTTTCTCCGGCGGACGCTGCCGCGCAGCTCGGCATGAAGCCGTATCCCGCGCAGAAGCTCTTCGGCCAGGTCCGGAACTACAGCCCCGCGGAGCTCGACGCCGCACTGATCAGACTGGCGGACCTCGACCACGCCCTGAAGGGCGGTTCGCGGCTCGCGAACGAGCTCGAGCTCGAGCGCGCGCTCGTCGAGATCACGCAGCCGGCCACGTGACGGTCATCCTGCGCCGGTGGTCGCCGGACGACGGGCCGCTCCTCGCCGAAGGCGCCCGCGCCGCGTACATCGCGAAGATCGAGCAGCTCGAACGAACCGACGCGCTCGACCTGCGAGTCGCCGACCGCTGGGCGTGGGTCGTCGCACTCGACGGCGATCCGGTCGGCGCGATCGGCGCGGCGGCGCGGCACGTGCCTCGCATGGCCGAGCTCGGTTACTGGGTCGTCCCGCGCGCACGCGGATGCGGTGTCGCGAAGGCAGCGGTCGCACAGGCGGTGGGCCTGCTGTTCGCAGACGGCGTCGAGCGGATCCAGGCGACCGTCGAGCCATGGAACGAGGCGTCCCGGCGCACGCTCGAGGGTGCGGGCTTCACGCGGGAGGGACTCCTGCGTGGATACATCGCCTACCCGGGCGAGCCGCGCGGCGACGTCTACCTCTATGCGCTATTGAGCGAGAGCTAGGAGCCGGAACCGGAGCCGGAGGCGAGCTTCGCGGCCTGCGACTTCTTGCGGGCGCCGGCGTTCCGGTGGAGGGCGCCGCGCGCGACGGCACGGTCGATCAGCTTGACGAGGCCCTTGTGCTCGGCCTCCACCGTGTCGCTGTCGCCGCTCTCTGCCGCCGACGCGAGCCGCTTCGTGAGCGTCTTGATCGTCGAGCGGTAGCGCAGGTTCTCGAGCCGCTCCTCGCCCGCGGTGCGGACGCGCTTCTTCTGCTGCTTGATGTTCGGCATGGGGAAGGGTGCCTGCGGTTCGCGGGCGCGCGAAGGGTAGCAGAGGTGAACCGTATGCTCAGGCCGTGGACGAGGCGGAACGCGCGCGCATCGCGCGCCGGGAGGAGCGGAACGCGCGTCGGCGCGCCGAAGGCAGGCCCGTCTGGGATCTCGACCAGGCCTGGCCGGTCTCGCCTGCGCTCTCCGAGTCGGAGACGTTCGTCCTCGAGCCCGGCTCCGGCGCAGCTCCGCCGCCCTCGACACCGGAGCGGCGCCGCCTCGGCCATTCCGCCCTGATCTTCGGCGTCGCGACCGGGCTCTCGCGCGTCCTCGGGCTCGTCCGCGAGATGGTCGCGGGCTACTACTTCGGCGCCCGCGGCCCGATCAACGCGTTCACGGTTGCGTTCCAGATCCCGAACCTCGTTCGGGCCCTGGTCGCCGACGCCGCGCTCTCCTCCGCGTTCGTGCCCGTCTTCAGCGAGCTGCTCGAGAAAGGGGAGCGGAAGCGAGCCTGGCGCGTTGCGTCGACGCTCTTCTGGCTGATGCTCCTCGGGCTCGGCGCGCTCTCTGCCTTCTTCATCCTCGTCGCGCCGTGGGTGATCGAGCCCTTCCACGCGGTCGACCCGCATCTCGCCGCGAATCTCTCGCGCGTCCTCTTCCCGATCGTCGCGCTGCTCGGCGTGTCGGGGATCGTCGTCGGGATCCTGAACAGCTACGACCACTTCTCGGTGCCGGCGCTCTCGCCGGTCTTCTGGAACCTCGCGATCATCGCCGGCCTCGCGATCGGCGTACCGCAGGCGTCGGCATCGAGCACGAAGCTCTACATCTACGCCGCCTCGATTCTCGTCGCGACGCTGATCCAGGTGTTTCTGCCGATGCCGTGGCTGCGCGGTCGTGACGGCCGCCTGCAGCTCGTGCTCGACTGGCGCGACCCCGCCGTCCATCAGGTCTTCAAGCTGATGGTGCCGGTGACACTCGGCCTCGGTCTGATCAACGTCAACGCGGTGATCGACACCTTCTTCGCGTCGCGCTTCATCGACCCGACGTTGTCGCCGAACGCGATCCAGAAGGCGTTCCTGCTCTACATGCTCCCGCAGGGCATGTTCTCCGTCGCGGTCGCGACGGTGCTCTTCCCGTCGCTCTCGCGGTTCGCGGCGCGCGGCGACATGGACGGCTTCAGGCAGACCGTTTCGATGGGGCTGCGCCAGATCGCGTTCCTGCTCGTGCCGGCCGCCGTCGTCAGCGCGGTGCTCGCCGAGCCGATCGTGCGGATCATCTTCCAGCGCGGGCAGTTCCATCCTGCACAGACGCCGGTCGTCGCGAGCGCACTCGCCGCATTCAGCGCGGGACTCGTCTTCAACGGCGCGATGCTGATGTTGAACCGCGCGTTCTTCTCGCTGCAGTCCAACTGGATCCCGACGATCGTCGCGCTCGGGAATCTCGCGCTGAACGCCGGCCTGGACGGCGCCTTCTACCGGTTCGGGACGTGGGGGATCCCGCTCTCGACCGCCGTCTGCAACGTTGCCGGTACGGTCGCCCTCGTCTTCCTCATGCGCTCGCGGATCGGCGGCTTCGACGAGCGCGCGATCGCATCCTCGGTCGTTCGCATCATTGCCGCCTCAGCCGCCGTCGCCCTCGTGAGCTACTTCGTCTGGAAGCCCATCGACTCCGGGCTCGGCCGGTCGACCCCCGCGCAGGTCGCCTCGCTCGGCACGGCGCTCATCGCGGCCGGCGTGGCGTACGCCGCGGTTTGTCGCGCGCTCCGTGTGCGCGAGATGCAGGCGCTACTCTCCTTGCGGAGCCGCGTCCGGCGCGGTTAGGCGCCCATGGACCAACAACAGATTCGCAACTTCTCGATCATCGCGCACATCGACCACGGCAAGTCGACGCTGGCCGATCGCATCCTGCAGCTCACCGAGACGGTGTCCGCCCGCGACATGCGCGCGCAGGTGCTCGACACGATGGAGCTCGAGCGCGAGCGTGGGATCACAATCAAGGCGCAGGCCGTCCGGGTGCTGTGGAAGGGACACCAGCTCAACCTGATCGACACCCCCGGGCACGTCGACTTCACCTACGAGGTATCCCGCTCCTTGCAGGCGTGCGAGGGGGCGCTGCTCGTCGTCGACGCGGCTCAGGGGATCGAGGCGCAGACGCTCGCGAACGCGTACCTCGCGATCGAGAACGACCTCGAGATCGTCCCGGTCGTGAACAAGATCGACCTGCCGCAGGCCGATCCCGACGGCGCCGCCGCCGAGCTCGCCGACCTGATCGGCGATGACCCCGACAACGTCCTCCGCATCTCGGCCAAGACGGGGCATGGCGTCGAGGCGGTGCTCGACGCGATCGTCGAGCGGATACCGCCGCCGCCGGGGGATCCGGAGGCGGCGTCACGCGCACTCATCTTCGATTCGTCATACGACCAGTACCGCGGGGTCGTCGCCTTCGTCCGAGTGGTCGACGGCGTCTTTCGCCCGCGCGAGCAACTCCGTGCGATGGCGCTCGGCACCCGCTTCGAGGCGCAGGAGATCGGCTTCATGTCGCCGTCGATGCGGCCGGTCCAGGAGCTGCGTGTCGGGGAGGTCGGCTACGTGATCACCGGCCTCAAGGACGTCTCCGAGCTCCGCGTCGGCGACACGCTGACGGCCGAGAAGCGCGCAGCGGCGGAGCCGTTACCCGGCTACAAGGAAGTAAAGCCGATGGTCTTCGCCGGCCTCTTCCCGACCGAGTCCGACGACTATCCCGAGCTACGCGACGCACTCGAGAAGCTGAAGCTGAACGACGCTGCGCTCTTCTACGAGCCGGAGACCTCGCAGGCGCTCGGGTTCGGCTTCCGCTGCGGCTTCCTCGGCCTCCTGCACATGGAGATCGTTCGCGAGCGGCTCGAGCGCGAGTTCGATCTCGACCTGCTCGTGACCGCGCCGAATGTGGCCTACCGCGTCAAGCCGGTGAACGGCGAGTGGGTCGAGGTGCACACGCCCGCCGACCTGCCCGATGCCTTCGACGACGTCGAGGAGCCCTACATCAAGGCGTCGATCATCGTTCCGAAGGAGTTCGTCGGCGCCGTGATGGAGCTGAACAACGACCGCCGCGGGCGCTTCGACCACCTCGAGTATCTCTCCGAGCAGCGCGTCCACCTGACGTACGAGCTGCCGCTGGCGGAGATCGTGCTCGACTACTACGACCAGCTGAAGTCGCGCACGCGCGGCTACGCGAGCTTCGACTACGACATGGTCGGGTTCCGGCCGGGGAAGCTCGTGCGGGTCGATGTCCTCGTCGCGGGCGAGTCGGTCGACGCGCTCTCGCTGGTGATTCACCGCGACTCGGCGTACGAGCGCGGCCGCGCGCTCGTCGAACGCCTGCAGAAGGAGATCCCGCGTCAGCAGTTCGACGTGGCGATCCAGGCGGCGATCGGCGCACGCGTGATCGCGCGCGAGACAGTCAAGGCGCGGCGCAAGGACGTTCTCGCAAAGTGCTACGGCGGCGACATCACGCGGAAGCGCAAGCTGCTCGAGCAGCAGAAGGCCGGCAAGAAGCGGATGAAGCAGGTCGGCATGGTGGAGGTCCCGCAGGAGGCCTT
>Ga0308173_10001370_pt1 | contig 12042 bp, 8 predicted proteins | sample PhyPR1_FD_203716 | JGI IMG/M metagenome (GOLD analysis project Ga0308173, IMG submission 203716) | Soil microbial communities from UC Gill Tract Community Farm, Albany, California, United States - DLSLS.P.R1 | ecosystem: Environmental > Terrestrial > Soil > Agricultural land | place: USA... | reverse complement strand
GCCGGAGGCTTGAATTGTCGGCAGGCACCCTGAAGCGATTGGTGAGGGATTACTCGCGGGGCATGCGCCAGAAGGTTGGTATCGTCCAGGCCCTGCAGCACGATCCGGAACTGGCGATTCTGGACGAGCCGACCGAGGGACTCGATCCGCTCATGCAGCGGGCCTTCTACGAAATCCTTGACGTCCTCAAGACCGAGGGGCGGACGATCTTTTTCTCGTCACATGTCCTCTCCGAGGTGGAGCGCGTGTGCGACCGCGTTGCCATCGTGCGCGCGGGACGGCTCGTCGCGCTGGAGCACACGGCGGGACTCCTGGCACGGCGGAAACGGAACATCATGCTGCGGTTTACCGGACCACCGCCGACGCTCGAGAGCGTATCCGGAATCACCAACGTCGAGCACGGTGACGGCTCCCTGACCTGTCGCATCGAGGGGGACGTCCGGCCCTTCCTCGCGGCGATCGCCGACACCGTGGTCGTCGATCTGACCATCGAACCGGCGCATCTCGAAGAGGCATTCCTCGCGTTCTACGACGAGGCAGCTCCACTGTGAACGGTGCGCTCCTGCGCCATACCTGGCGACTGCAGCGGCTCAAGCTGGCGATCGTCTCGGTCGCGCTGATCGTGTGGGGCTTCCTCCTTCCCGTCGTCTATGCCCGATACGGATCTCAGTTCACGGCGCTACTGAAGAGCGGCCTGCTGCCCGCGGAGTTCGCGAGCTTCGGCGGCGGAGACGTGTTCAGTCTGTCCGGTTCGATTGCTCTGAGCTTCATCCATCCGATCGCGATCATTCTGACGTCGGTGTTTGCGGTCGGCTATTCCGCCGCGGCGGTCGCCGGCGAGCGGCAGAGGGGCACGCTTGAAGTCGCGCTGGCGCGACCGATCTCACGTCGGGCCCTGTATTTCACCCTGCTGGCCGCCGGGTTCGGCTTCATTGCCGTTGCCGTGACGGCGCTCCTCGCGGGTAGCATCAGCGGCGCCAGCTTCGCGGGCGTCGCGCAGGAACTGGCCTTCAGACACCTACCGCTGCTGTGGCTGAACAGCGTGCTGCTGTTTGGAGCTTTTGCGGCCATCGGGCTCGCCGCGTCGGTCTCCTTCGACCGGTTCACTCCAGCCTTCGGCGTGACGCTGGGCATTCTCATTGTCATGTACGTGCTGGACGTGCTCGGGTCCTTGTGGCCGGCAGCGAAGGGGTTGCAGCCTTACTCGCTGTTCCACTACCTCAATCCGAGGGCGATCCTGAGGGGAGTCGGTGCGCCCGGCGACATGGCCGTCCTCGCGTCCGCCATTCTGATGGCGATGGTGTGGGCGCTCGTCGTGTTTCCCCGCCGTGACCTCGCGGCACCGAGTTGATCGCGGTCGCCATCGGCGGACAAGGCTGCGACTCGTCGCGCCCGGCCGGAGGCTCCCTCACGCAAGTCCGGCCAGACCGTGAATAAAGCATCGAGTCAAGACCTGACCCCATTCTGGCGTGCAAGCGGCCAGACCGTGAAAAAACCATCGATTCAAGACCTGACCCCCATGTAGAGTGTCGGCGATGAAGCCGACGATCGCGTCTGTTTTCCTGGTGGCCATGATGTGGGCGATGCCCGCCGCTGGGCAACTCGCCGCACCGAATGCGGCGGGCGTCAGCCTGGGGCACCTCCACCTGTATGTCAGCGATGTCGCGGCGCAGCAGAAATTCTGGGCCACGATGGGCGGGATTCCAGTCGCCAATCAGCGGCTCGAGATGATCCAGTTTCCCGGCGTCTTCATCCTCCTGCGCCGGGGCGAGACCAAGGGTGGGACCGTCGGCTCGATTGTCAATCACCTCGGCTTCGTGTGGAAGGATCTGCCGGCGGCGAAGGCGAAGTGGCAGACGGCCGGATACACGATTGAGCCGGGTAACGATCCCAATCACGGCTACATTCTGGGTCCCGACGGCATCCGGTTGGAATTCTCCGGCGACCCGTCCCTGCCGGTCGCGGTGAAGATCGGTCACGTCCACCTGTATCCGCAGGATGTGCCGGCGATGCAGGCGTGGTACGCGAAGGTCCTGGGCGGCGTGCCCGGAAAGTGCGTCCGCCAGGGAGCGCCCGATGGGGCCGAGTGCGTCGACGTCGCCGGCGTGAGTCTCGCGATGTCGAAGAGCGACACGCAGCTGGATCCGACCGCCGGTCGTTCGCTCGATCACATTGGCTTCGAGGTGAAGAACCTGCCCGAGTTTCTCAAGCGGATGGAAGCCGAGGGCGTCACCATCACCCAGGGACTGACGCCGAGTAATTTCGTCAGCACGATGCGCGTCGCGTTCATTGCCGACCCGTGGGGAACCAAGATGGAGATTACCGAGGGCATCGCGCCGCAGCCTTGATGTGTAGCGCGCCGCGGCCTCACGGCAGGCTCGCGCCGCCAAGCGTCACCACCGAATGCTGGAGACATGGACGTGTCTTCTGCAGTGAACCCGCCCCGGAAATAACCCGCGTTGTCGCGCGGAATATCGCCCGGCAATGACTGCATCGTCATGCCAGGCCTCTCCGTTCTCACCGTCGTGGCTGGCATCCGAACTGCTCCTGTACTCGCCAGTCGGCTAGTGTGTCTGGCCGCCGCGCCGCCCGTTGGAGGTGCGTGATGGCACGGAAAGCCTTACTCGGTTGCGGAATTCTCGCGCCGTTCCTGTACATCGCGATGATGCTCATTGTCGGGCTGTGGTGGGACAGCTACAGCCTGGTATCGCAGACGCCTAGCGAGCTGTCCGCGATCGGTGCGCCAACGAGGCCGCTGTGGCTGCCGCTCGGCGCACTCTACGCCGGGCTGATGGCTGCCTTCGGATGGGGCGTCTGGAAATCGGCGTCTGCTGGCAACGCGCTGCGAGTCGTCGGCGCAGTGCTCATGCTCCAGGCCGTGCTTGGTTCCTTCTGGCCGCCGATGCACCAGCGCGCGGTGCTCGCGGCCGGCGGCGGGACGCTGACCGATACCCTGCATATCGTGTGGGCGATCGTGACCGGCCTGCTCTTCACGCTGGCGGTGGGCTTCGGGGCGGCCGCCTTCGGGAAGCGCTTTCGCGTCTACTCCATCGTCACGATCGCGATCACGATCGCGTGCGGCGTCTGGACTGGAAGCTACGCCTCTCGAATACAAATGAATCTGCCGACGCCGGCGGTCGGTATCTGGGAGCGCATCAGTATCGCAGCCGTCATGCTGTGGATCGCCGTGCTGGCGATCACGCTCTTGCGCAGGCGAGTCACCGAGGCGATCTCGGCGGCGACACCCGCCGCGACATGCCGCATCGAAGGTGAGAACAGGCGCGGCTACGAGCGGGTGCGCGAGGCCTTCGCCGGCAACTTCGATCGGCGCCGCGAACTGGGCGGTGCCTGCTGCGCGTACCGCGGCGGCGAGAAGGTCGTGGATTTCTGGGGCGGTATCCGCAACCGGCAGACGGGCGAGCCGTGGCAGCAGGACACGATGGTGATCGTGCACTCGGCCTCCAAGGGGCTCGCCGCGATGACGCTTGCCGTGGCGCATTCGCGCGGGTGGCTCGACTACGACGAACGGGTGTGCGCGTACTGGCCGGAGTTCGCGCAACAGGGCAAGGAGCGCGTCACCGTCCGCCAACTGCTGGCGCACCAGGCTGGCCTCTTCGCCATTCGCGAGCCCGTCGACCGCAGCACTCTCCTCGATCTCGACCGCCTGGCGGCTGTCCTCGCGCGGCAGAAGCCGGCGTGGGAGCCAGGCACGCGCCAGGCGTATCACGCTCTGACGCTCGGATTCTACGAAGGCGAGTTGTTGCGTCGCATCGATCCGCACCACCGCAGCCTTGGGCAGTTCTTCCAGGATGAAATCGCGTTGCCGCTTGGACTCAACCTCTACCTGCGACTGCCCGAGACGATCCCGAACAGCAGCCTCGCGACGCTCGCGCCTCCGGGACGGATGGAGATGCTCCTCGGCTTCCCGCCTGGATTCATGCTGCAGGCGGTGAATCCACGCGCGAACATGTACCGTGCACTCGTGATCAATCCCGGCAGCGGCGTGTACCTGGACGCCGAGCGCATCTACGCGCGCAATCTCGAGGTCCCGTCCGGCAATGCCGTTGGCACCGCGCGGGCGATCGCGCGCGCCTACAGCGTCTTCGCCACGGGCGGCCGCGAACTGGGCCTGCGCCAGGAGACGCTCGATCTGCTGGCCGCGCCGGCGACGCCGCCGGCACGCGGCTTCTTCGACGAGTGCCTGAAGGGCGAGGTGCAGTTCTCGCTCGGCTTCATGAAGCCGAGCGCGGCCTGGCCGTTTGGCGGCGGTCCGGGCGCATTCGGGTCGCCCGGCGCGGGCGGTGCCATGGGCTTTGCCGATCCGATTGCCGGCGTCGGGTATGCGTATGTGACGAGTCAGATGGGCACGGCGCTGACCGGCGATCCGCGGGACGTGGCCCTGAGAGACGCGCTCTATTCGGCGATTCCGGCCAGCGCCTCGTCCAATGCGCCTCCGGTTGCGGCTTGATCAGGTGGAGCGGCTCGTCCGCATGGGCCGCGCCCTCCGCGCGTGCTGACGAGGCGCTTGCGCCGGCCCTCTTCCTCCGCAGTGGAATCGCGGGTTCATCGGCAGCGTCGACGCTTCGCGTCGTCTCCGATTCCGAGTAGAGTGTGCCCCATGAACCCTGCGCTCGTGGGGATCAGGGAAATCGCGCCGCAGCCATGACACGTGTTCTCTACGCGACCGCTGTTCTCGCGTTAATCGTCTCTGCGCTCTTGCAAACCTCGGTCGCGGGGCAGGCCGCCGGGCCGGCATCGGCGGTGACTCCTCACGAAGCGATGGTGAACACGTATTGCGTCGGCTGCCACAACAGCCGCACGAAGATCGGTGGGCTCGCGTTGGACGGCCTCAGCCTCGAGGCGGCAGCGGACAACGCGGACATCTGGGAGAAAGCCCTCCGCAAGCTGCGCGGTCACCTGATGCCGCCCCCCGGCAGCGCGCAGCCGCCGCAGCAGGACGTCGATGCGTTCGTCGGGTGGATGGAACGCACGCTCGACACACAAGCCAGAGGACCGAAGGCTGGACATGTTCCGCTCCAGCGTCTGAACCGTACGGAGTACGTCGCCTCGGTCAAGGCGCTCCTCGATGTGGAACTCAAGGCAACCGACGTGCTGCCGCAGGACGGCCAGGTCGATGGCTTCGACAACATCGCCGCCGCGTTGACGGTATCGCCTGCATTCCTGAGCCAGTACATCGCCGCCGCGCGGCAGGTCGCAAAGCTCGCGATCGGCAATGCGCATCCGCCGGTGGCGAGTACGAAATACGCCATTGCCCCCAATGCCAACCCGGACGTGCCGCTGCCGCTCGGCACCCGTGGCGGCATCGGTTTCAGGCACAACTTCCCCGCCGACGGCGAATATCGCATCACCATCAACGACCTCGGCGTCGGCATCTACAACTCCACCCTCGAGAACCAGAGCACCGTCGTCATCATGATCGACGGCAAGACGATGTTCCGGCAGACGATTGGCGGGCCGGACGACTGGCAGCTCCACGCGAAGGGACCACAGGGCCGCGCGACAATCATGGAGCGGTTCACGAAGGTTCCCGTGCAGGTGCAGGCCGGCGTGCACGACGTCGTCGTGGCGTTCATCGATCGTTCACACGTCGAATCGCCGCACAACATCGCGGATCCGTTCTTTGACGAACTCACCAAGAGCTGCTCGTGCGCGCCCCCCGGGCGCCGGAACAAGCTGGTCGACGGCGTGGTGATCAGCGGACCATTCAACCCCACGGGGGTGTCGCACACGCACAGCCGCGATCTCGTCTTCGTGTGCACCCCTGTAGGCCCGGATCCGCGAAGCGGTCCTGGGGGGACGGCTTCACCCGGCGAATCCGGATGCGCCCGGCAGATTACCGAGACGTTCGCGCACCGCGCGTTCCGGCGGCCGGCAACTGCCGACGAAGTGGCTCGCCTGCTCCAGTTTTACGAGGCCGCCCGCAAGAGCGGAGGAACGTTCGACCAGGGCATCGAGCAGGTCGTCGCCGCAGTGCTGGCCAGCCCGAACTTCCTCTATCGCGGTATCTGGGGCATCCCGGCGTCGGGCCAGCGTCGGCTCGACAATGGTGGCGCACCAACAGATGTCACGCTCACGGACCTCGAGCTGGCGTCCCGTCTCTCCTTCTTTCTCTGGAACACCGGCCCCGACCAGGAACTGCTGACGCTCGCCGAGTCGCGTGGCTTGAATAAGCCTGGCGCGATGGAGAAACAGGTGCGACGGATGCTGGCGGATCCGAAGGCTTCCAGCCTGGTCAGCAACTTCGCAATGAAGTGGCTGAATCTCGACAGCCTGGACTCGGTGAAGCCTGACCCCATGCTGTTCCCGGAATTCACGGATCAATTGCGGCACGATTTCTCCACCGAGATGGACGCGTTCGTCCGCAGCATTCTCCTGGAAGACCGCAGCCTCATCGAACTCCTCACGGCGAATCACACGTTCCTCAACGATCGGCTGGCCCGGCACTACGGTATCGAAGGAGTCTCCGGTTCGCAGTTCCGCAGGGTCACCCTCACCGATCGGGAGCGATTCGGGCTGCTGGGCAAGGCAGCCGTGTTGATGCGCACGTCCTATGCCGATCGCACCTCTCCGGTGCTGCGCGGCGCATGGGTGCTCGACAAGCTGGTCGGCACGCCGCCGACCCCGCCGCCGCCGGATACCGCCACCGATCTCTCCCAGAAGACCGGCGAGCTGCCGAAGACGGTCAGGGCGCGGCTCGAGCAACATCGCGACAAGGCGACCTGCAGAATGTGCCACGGTGTCATCGATCCGACGGGTCTCGCGCTCGAAAACTTCGACGCCGTCGGCGCCTGGCGGACGGTGGATGCCCAGGCGAAGGCGCCGATTGACGCCAGCACGGTGCTGCCGAATGGCGTGCCGATCAATGGCGTGGTGGAACTGCGGGCACAACTCGTCGCTCACCCCGCGACCTTCGTGACCGCCGTGACCGAGCGGTTGATGATGTATGCCGTCAACCGCAAGCTCGAATATTTCGACATGCCGCAGGTTCGGTCGATTGTTCGCACGGCCGCGAAAGACAACTACACGCTGTCGTCGATCGTTCTGGGCATCGTCAACAGCGACGCCTTCCGCATGCAGAGGGATTAGGCAGGCCCATCCATGTTCATCACGAAAAAGTATCTGTCGCGGCGGGCGATGCTGAAGAGTGCCGGGGTGGCGTTGGGGTTGCCATTTCTCGACGCCATGGTTCCGGCGCGCACCGCGCTCGCGCAGACCGCCGCGGCGCCGAAACTCCGAACCGGGTTCTTCTACATGCCGCACGGGGCGATCATGGGCAACACGTCGCACGGTCCGGCCATGGACAAGTGGACGCCCAGCGGCGCCGGCGCCGGTTTCACGCTCAGCCCGATTCTCTCCCCGCTCGAGCCCTACAAGCAGTACGTGTCCTCGTTCGGCAATCTCGAGAACGCGGCGACCGCCGGCTCGGTTCACAGCTTCACGCCGTCAACCTGGCTCAGCTGCACCCGTCCGGACACCGGCGGCACGCGGGCGCACATGGCCGTCACGCTCGACCAGGTGATCGCGAAGATCATCAGCCAGGACACGCCGCTGCCCTCGCTGGAAGTGGCCTCGGAAACGATCGTCCAGACGTCGGCCGGCAACAACAGCATCTATACGACCTTGTCGTTTCGCGACGCGGATTCCCCGCTGCCGATGGAGACCAACCCGCGCAAGGTGTTCCTGCAGCTGTTTGGTGAAGGCGACACGCCGCAGGAGCGGGCGGCGATCAGCAGCCAGACCGGCAGCATCCTCGATCTGATCCTCGACGATACCAGGAAGCTGCAAGGCCGTCTTGGCAACGGCGACCGCGCGGTGCTGGACGGCTACCTGGACAGCGTTCGCGAGATCGAGCGGCGCGCGCAGATGGCGGAGGCAAAAGATCTGTCGACGCTGGCGGTGCCGAATGCGCCAGTCGGGGAACAGGAAGATTTCGGCGAGCAGGTGAAGTTGATGTTCGACCTGATCGCTCTCGCCTACCAGGCGGACCTCACGCGCGTCGTCGCGTATGTGACCGCGGCCGAGGGCACCAACCGCACCTACAACCACATCGGCATCCCGGACGCGTTTCACCCGATGTCGCATCATGCCAACGATCTGGAGAGGCTCAATAAGCTGGCGAAGATCCAGGCGTGGCACGTCGAGAAGTTTGCCGAATTTGTCGCCAAGATGGCCGCCACGCCCGACGGGCAGGGAACGTTGCTCGACCACTCGATGTTCCTCTTCGGGTCGAACATGAGCAACAGCGATCGGCACGACAACTATCCGGAGCCGAACATCCTCGTGGGCGGCGCGAACGGCAGGCTGAAACTCGGCGGCCGGCACCTGGCGCTACCCGAGCGAACGCCGATCGCGAACCTCCACCTGACGATGCTCCAGAAGGTTGGGGTGGAGCGGGACAGATTCGGCGACAGCACCGGGACGATTGCGGAAATCTGAAGGGAGCTCTTTCCACTTGTCACCAGGCAGAGCAACCACGACGACACGATGGCCGCATATGAGCACGACAGTGAGTCGGCGTTTCTCTTTCGTCACGGGCCAGGAGCGACCGTGTATCGCAGACAGTTTCTGACAACGGCCGCAGCCGTCGCTCTGCCGCTGTGGCGTTCATCGCGCGGGCTCTCCGCACAACCATCCGCGGCCGCGTCCCGCCGCCTGACCGAGAGTCTGGCCGTGCTCGACGTCGGCGGCAGCAACGTGCTCTGTTCGAGCGCGAACACGCTGGGTCTCGTGCTGGTCGACACCGGGGCTCGCACCTCGCCGAGTCAACTCACGACCGCCATCCAGGCGTTCCGTCCGGATGCGAAGGTCCAGGTAGTCTTCAACACGCACTATCACGCCGATCAGACGGGCAACAACGAAACGGTCACGGCCGCTGGGGCACGAGTCATCGCGCACGAGCACACGCGGCAGTGGATGTCGACCGACTACTGGGTTCCGCGTGAGAATCGCTACGAAAGGGCTCGCGCCAACGCGGCCTGGCCGACCGAGACCTTCCGCACGACCGGCTCGTTGAACGCTGGAGCCGAGCAAATCGACTACGGTCACCTGCCGCTGGCCCACACCGACGGCGACATCTACGTCTTCTTCAGGAACTCGAATGTGCTGGCGGTGGGCGACGTCGCCTCCCCGCTTCGTGATCCGGCGCTGGACTATTTCACAGGGGCGTGGATCGGTGGTCGCCTCGACGCGATGGACACGATCTTGAAGTTGGCTAATGACCAAACCCGGATCGTCCCCGCCGCCGGTCTTCCCATGACCCGCGCTGAATTCAAGGCTGAGCGCGACATCATGGAAGAAGTTCGCAGTCGCGTGTGGGCACGGACCCTCAAAGGCGACAGCCCCAGAGACATGTTGGACGGCGGAGTCCTGAACGGCCTTGGTCGAACGTGGAAGGATCCGTACACGTTCCTGTACGACGCGGCGCAGGGCATGTTTGCTCACCATAACAAGTTGGATCCCAGTGTCATCTAGACGGGTGGCCGTTGGCGGCTGGCGACTGGCAGCTGGCGGGATTCTCGCCGCGTGCTGCATGCTCACGGCGTTCGTGTCCATCCAGGCGCAGACGCGGCAAGGAGGGCGCGTGCCGCGCAGCGGACCTGCTGCCCTCGCCAGTCTCATCCAACGCGGAGAGCGCAAGGCCGCGCTCGACAGCATTCGCGCGGGCGCGGATGTCAACGAACCGCAGCCCGATGGCACTCGGCCGATCCACTGGGCCGTCTACCGGGTCGACTACGAACTGCTCGACGCGCTGATCGCGAGGAAGGCAAAAGCCGACGTCGCCAACGAGTTCGGAGACACGCCGCTGGCTGAGGCCGTCAAGGTCGCCGATCGCCGCATGGTGAAGACGCTGCTCGGTGCCGGCGCCGGCGCGGAGGGTGCAAACCTCGACGGCGAGACGGCGTTGATGCTGGCGATCAAGACCGGCGACGTGCCGATCGTCCAGATGCTGGTCGAGGCCGGGGCCAACGTCAATACGGTGGAGCGGGAACACCAGCAGACGCCGCTGATGTACGCCGCGGCCGCCAAGCACAACGCCGGCGCGATGGTCAGGCTGCTGCTGTCCACGGGCGCCGACGTCCGGCCGCGGAGCCTCTCCTACGACTGGCCGAGCCATATTTCGGAAGAGCCCCGCGTTCAATACCATCCGTTCGGAGGACTGACCGCGCTGCTGTACGCCGCCCGCGACGGTTGTTATGACTGCGTCGAGGCGCTCATCGCGAGCGGCGCGGACGTGAATGTCCCGACCCTGGCGGAAGGCGTGACGCCGTTGATGATTGCGCTCGACAACGACAACAACGACGTCGCCAGACTCCTCCTCGACCATGGCGCCAATCCCCACGTGTGGGATTGGTACGGACGCACGGCCCTCTACATCGCCGCCGACAGGAAGGATGGCGGCAGCAGCGGTGGCGGCATTCGGGTTCCAATCGACCCGAGTCATTCCGCGCGCGCGTCCGCGATGGATGTGATCAAGGCGCTGCTGGCCGCGAATGTCGATCCCAACCCGGAACTCCGTATGCATCGTCCGACGCGGGGAGGCTATACCGGGCGTTTCAGCGAGCCGCTGCTGGATGTCGGCGCCACCCCGCTGCTTCGCGCGGCCCTCGCCAACGACACAGAACTGGCTCAACTCCTCATGAGCAAGGGCGCGTCACCCGAGATCAACGCCATGGGCGTGACGCCGTTCCTGGTCGCGGCCGGCCTGGGCGGCGGTGGCCAGCGTGGCGGGGGACCTGGCGCCAGAGGTGGTGGCGAGCCGTTCGCGCTCCTGGATCTGTTGCTCCAGCATGGCGCGGACGTGAATGCGCAGGTGACCGGCACCACCACCTACTCGATGCGGATCGCCCGCTCGCCATCCACCAACGAAGGTATGACCGCGCTTCACGTCGCGGCGCAGGCAGGCCGTGCGGATCTCGTCCGATATCTGCTCGCGAAAGGCGCGAACCCGTCGATCGCCGACAGCAATGGCCGCAAACCGATCGACCTGGTCGGCGGCAGGGCCGGCAACGCCGCTGCCACGAATTCTGCGACACCCGCCACTCCCCCTGCAGCCGGACGCAGCGCCGGTGCACCGCCTGCCGCACGCGCCGGCGGCCGGGGTGATCCACAAGCTGCGGCGGCGAGCGCCGCCGAGATTCGCACCCTGCTGGAGAACGCAGTCACCAGAAAATGATCTGAATTCTCGCCACTTCCTTCGCGCATCGCGCACGTCATACGCTCGTCGAGTTCTACCGCGCCGAGTTCGTATAGAGAACGTCCACATGCGCTGTTGTCGGATTCAGCCGCTGACTCATCCGCCATTTCCAGAAGCGTTGGACCACGCTCCCGCGGTACAACAGTCGCCCAGGAACCAGATACATGGCTCTATATGCATTCGACGGGACGTGGAATGAGGCGAAGACGACCGAGGATCCCGGCTACGACAACACCAACGTCGTCCGGTTCTTCAACGCCTACGCGAAGAACACACCGCCTGGCTCGAACTTCTATGTTGCCGGGGTCGGTACCCGGTTCGACGCGATTGGACGGGCGCTTGGCGGGGCCTTCGGCCTTGGCGAACTCCCGCGCATCAGGGAGGCGTACGCGCATCTCTGTCGCGCCTGGGCCGGCGGCGATCCGATCGTCGACATCGTCGGTTTCAGCCGCGGCGCCGCGACCACGCTCGACTTCTGCCATTACCTGCAGGAGCGGGGTATCCGTCACCCGGACACCGACGACCTGCTCGATCCCGATCCCCACATCCGCTTCCTGGGCGTGTGGGACGTCGTCGCGGCGTTCGGACTCGGCAACTTCGGAAACGAGGTGCTGAACATCGGACACCACCTCTCGCTGCCCAAGAAGAACCTGAAATTCTGCTTCCAGGCCCTTGCGCTCGATGAACGACGCCTGTCGTTCCTGCCCACACGGCTCCCGGGGGCCTGCGAGGTCTGGTTCCGCGGCGCTCACTCGGACATCGGCGGTGGCAACGGCAACCGCGGATTGAACGACATTACGCTGCGCTGGATGTTCCGGAAGGCACAG
>Ga0308173_10001369_pt1 | contig 12044 bp, 9 predicted proteins | sample PhyPR1_FD_203716 | JGI IMG/M metagenome (GOLD analysis project Ga0308173, IMG submission 203716) | Soil microbial communities from UC Gill Tract Community Farm, Albany, California, United States - DLSLS.P.R1 | ecosystem: Environmental > Terrestrial > Soil > Agricultural land | place: USA... | reverse complement strand
ACGAGCGGCACCGGTCGCTGCGTGCGGTGTTGTCCTGGAGCTACGACCTGCTCGATGCGGAGGAGCAGTCGCTGTTCCGCCGGCTCGGGGTGTTCGTCGGGGCGTTCGACGTGGACGCCGCGGCGGCGGTCGGCGGGGACCGGGCGGGTGTCGCGGACCTGCTCGGCCGGCTGGTGGACAAGAGCCTCGTGGTGCACCTGCGCGGGCGGGTCAGCCGCTGGCGGCTGCTGGAGACGGTCCGGGCGTTCGCGCTGGCCCAGTTGCCGCCCGGCGAGGAGGACGAGACCCGGGCGCGCCACCTGCGCTGGGCCGCCGACGCGGCGGGCCGGCCGAGCGAGCCCGGTTGGCGCGAGGAGTTCGACGCCATGGCCCCCGACCTGCGGGCCGCGCTGTCGGCCTCCGGCGGTCCGGACGAGGTGACACACCGGCTGGCGCGCTCCCTGGCACGGTTGACCTTCGCCCGCCGGCATCTGCTGGAGTCCTACGCGCACCACAGAACCGCCGCCGCGGTCGCGACCAGCGCCGCCTCGGCCGCACGCGACCTGCGGGCCGGAGCCGGGTGCGCGCATGTGAGCACCACCTCCAACCAGCACGTGTACGAGTTGCTGCTGGCGGCGGCCGAACAGGCCCGGCGGGCCGGCGACGACCGAGGCCGGGCGATCGACCTGGCACGCGCGGTGGAGACCGCGTGCCGGTTCCCCGAGGCGTTCGAGACCCGGGTTCCGCGCGAGCATCTCCAGGGACTCTTCGACGAGGCGGTCGCGGCGGGGACTTCCGGCGATCCGCAGGTGGCGGCGTGCCTGGCCGTGGCCCGGGCCTGGCTGGCCGGCCCGGACCCGGGCGCCCCGGATCTCGGGCTCGCCTCGGCCGCCGTCGCCGCCACCAGGGCGACCGGGGATCCGGTGCTGATCAGCTCGGGGCTGTGCGCGGCGGCGACCGCGGCGCTACGGGCCGGACGGCTGCGCGAGGCCAACCGCATCACCCGGGAGCGCCTCCTGCTGTTGCCGTCGATGGACCGCGACGACCCGTACTGCGCACCGGAGATCTGCAACACCTATGGGCGGGCCTGCATCTACGCGATCATGGCCGGTGACCTGCGCGGCGGGATGGCCGCGGCGCGGGCGGGCATCGAGGACGACCTGCTGCGCGACACGCACATCACCGCCAGCCGCCTGGTGCAGCCGCTCGCGCTCACCGGACGGTTCCGCGACGCGACCGGCCACGCGACGCGGATGTGGGACCAGTGGGAGCGGGCCGGCCGCCCGGCTCCGCTGTGGATGCTGCCGGCGGTGTGCACGACCGGGCTGGCGTACGCGATGCTCCGGGAGCCCGGGGCCACCGCGCTGTGGCGGTCCCGGGCCGAACAGGTGGCCGGTGGCACCCTCGGTTCGGCGCCGGTCGCGGTGTTCGTCGACGCCAGTCTCGCCGTCCACACCGGAGAGCAGGACGATGCTGAACGCCTCGTGCGCACGGCGTTCGCCCTCCAGGCCCCGCTGGACCCCTACCTGGCCTACGCGCGGGCCGCGGGCGCTGAGCTCGCCGTGGCGGCGGGGCTGCCCGACGCCGCGGAACTGCTGGCGGCCGCCGCCCCGCTCGCCGCAGAGAACGCCTGGGCGGCGGCCTGCCTCGCCCGTGCGCGCGGCCGCCTGCACGCCGATCCCGCCGAACTCACGCACGCGCTCACCGCCTGGCAGAACCTCGACGCCCGCGCGGAACGCGACCAGACCCAGGAGTTGCTGAGCCTCTGACCGGTCCCCGGGTGCTCAGGAGCCGATGAAGGCCTTGGACTGGAGCCATGCGCGGGCGACGTCCACGGGTTCCTTGCCCTTGATGTCGACCTGGCCGTTGAGGTCCTGCAGGACGGAGTTGGTGAGGGCCGCGGCGATCGGATCGGCGATCCGTTCCACGGCCGGGTGGTCGCGGTAGACCTGCTCGCGCACCGTGAGGGCCGGGTTGTAGACGGGGAAGAAGCTCTTGTCGTCGGCGATGAGCGTGAGCCCGAGGGCCTTGACCCGTCCGTCCGTGGTCGTGACCTCGCCGAAGGTGCACGGATTCCGCTTGGCGATGGCGTTGTAGATCGCCCCCTCCGCCAGCGTGGCGACCTTGCCCGAGGGAACCTTGAAGCCGTAGGCCTTCTGCAGGCCGGGCCAGCCGTCGCTGCGCCCGGCGAACTCGCTGGCCACGCACATCGTCGCCTTCGCCGGGTCGGACTGGGCGAGCTTGGCGTACCCGGACAGGTCGGTGATCCCCAGGGCCTGCGCGGCGGTGGCCTTGGCGCCGACCGCGTAGGTGTCGTTGGCCGGTGCCGCGGCCAGCCACTTGACGTGGTTGCCGCTGAGGTCCTGCTGCGCCACCGCCTGGTACTGCTTGGCCGGGTCGCCGATCGGGGTAGTGTGCTTGAGGTAGTTGATCCAGGCGGTCCCGGTGTACTCCCAGTACATGTCGATGTTGCCCGAGGTCAGGGCCGCGCGAGTGGTGTTGCTGCCCTGCAGCCCGCACTTCTCCTTGACGGTCGCACCGGCCGAGCGCAGGGCGAGCGCGGTGATCTGGCACAGGACGAGCTGCTCGGTGAACTCCTTGGATCCGACGGTGACGGTGACACCCTTCAGCGAGTTGCTCTTGGCGAGGCTGCCGGCCTTGGCGCCGGTGCCGCTGGTGTTGGTGCCGGCGCTGAAGCAGCCGGCCGTCATGGCGGTGACGGCGACGGTGACGGCGGCGATCGGGAGCAGGCGCATGATGACCCTCCTGGGGGTAACGGTGGTCAGATCCCGCGCGGGTGCAGGTAACGCTCCACCAGGCCGACGAGCCAGTCGGCGGCCATGGCGAGTACTGCGGTGAGGACACTGCCGGTCAGCAGGATGGGGGTCCGGTTCAGCACGATCCCGGTGTTGATGAGATCGCCGAGCCCGCCGGCGTTGGTGAACGCCGCGAGGGTCGCGGTGCCGACATTGAGGATCACCGCGACCCGGACGCTGGCCAGGATCACCGGTACGGCCAGCGGCAGTTCGACCCGGAACAGGACGGCCGTCTTGGTGAGGCCGATGCCGCGGCCGGCCTCGATGAGCGATCGATCGACGCCCTGCAGGCCGACCATGGTGTTGCGCAGTACCGGGAGCGCCGAGACGAGCAGGAGCGCGAGGACGGCCATCTTGAAGCCGATCCCCACGGTCACGGCCAGCAGCACCAGGACGCCCACCGAAGGCACTGCCTGCCCGATGTTCGCGAGGGCGAGGAACGGAACGGCCAGCCAGCGCATCCGCGGCCGGGTGAACACCACGCCGAGCGGGATCGCGATGGCCAGCACCAGCGCGGTGGACACCGCGACGAGCTCGATGTGTTCCACGAACCGCTGGGTGATCACGTCCTGGTTGATCGAGCGCCGCTCGACCTCGTCCAGATGCTGCCCCCGCAGGTAGAGCAGCAGCGCCGCCGAGACGGCGGCCAGTACGAGCGGAGTCACCAGGATGCCGGCGCGCCGTTGCGTCCGGGCGGCGGGCCGCCCGTCCAGCATGGCCTCGACCGTCATGCGCGGCCCCGGGCACGGTGCGGGCTTTCCTGCACGATGGACGACCACGACAGCGCACCGAGCACCCGGCCCCCCTCGCCGGTCACGATCACCCGGTCCGTGCCCGATCGCAGCATCGCGTCGACCGCCTCGTACAGGCTCTGGCTCTCCCGGACGACCGGCCCGTCGTCGGTCTCGGCCGCCTCCAGCTCGGCGTCGCGCACCGGCACGAGCCGGAGCCGGCGCATGGCCGCGCCGGATCCGACGAAGGAGGTGACGAACTCGTCGGCCGGGTCGCCCAGGATCGCCGCCGGGGTGTCGAACTGGACCAGCCGCGCGTGCTCGCCCAGCATCGCGATGCGATCGCCGAGCTTGAGCGCCTCGGTGAGGTCGTGGGTGACCAGGACGATGGTCTTGCGGATCTGTTCCTGCAGCCCGAGGAAGGCGTCCTGGAGCCGTTCCCGGGAGATCGGGTCCAGCGCGCCGAACGGCTCGTCCATCAGCAGGGCCGGCGGGTCGGCGGCCAGTGCCCGGGCCACGCCCACCCGCTGCTGCTGCCCGCCGGACAGCTCCTTCGGGTAGCGGCGGCGGTACTGGCCCGGCTCCAGCCCCACCATGTCGAGCAGTTCGTCGACCCGGGCCCGGACGCGGCCCTTGTCCCAGCCGAGGGTGCGAGGGATGAGACCGATGTTGTCGGCGATCGTCATGTGCGGGAACAGGCCGACCTGCTGGATGACGTAGCCGATCCGGCGGCGGAGCTGGTCGGGGTTGACCTGGGTGACGTCCTCGCCGTCGAGGAAGATCCGCCCCGCGGTCGGCTCGATCAGCCGGTTGATCAGGCGGAGGGTGGTCGTCTTGCCGCAGCCGGAGGGCCCCAGCAGGACGACGATCTCCCCGTCCTGCACGCTCAGGGTCAGATCGGCCACCGCCGGAGCGGGCTGACCGGGGTAGATCTTGCTGACCCCGTCCAGGCGGATCATCTCGGTCATCGAAGCCCCCTGGGTGTGGTCAGCCGGGACACGACGACGAACAGCAGGTCGAGCGCGAGCGCCAGCAGCGCCACGCCGAGAGTGCCGGCCAGGGTGTCGTTGAGCGCGTTGGCCCCGCCGATCCGGGCCAGCCCGCCGAAGATCAGCCCGCCCAGGCCCGGCCCGGCGACGGCCGCGGCGATCGCGGCGATGGCGACGGTCATCATCGTGGCCACCCGGACGCCGGTGAGCACGACCGGCCAGGCCAGCGGCAGCCGGATCCGCAGCAGCCGGCCGGACCGGCTGAGCCCCATGCCCCGGGCCGCGTCCTCCACCGCGCCGGGCACCGACTCCAGCCCGGTGATCGTGTTGCGCAGGATCGGAAAGACGGCGTACAGCACCAGGGCGATCAGGGTGGGTGCCACTCCGAGCCCGAACACCGGGATGAGCAGGCCGAACAGTGCCAGCGAGGGGACCGTGAGCACGCTCCCGGCCACCGCCAGGACGAGCCGGCTGATCCCCGGACGGCCCTCCACGGCCACGCCGAGCCCGATCCCGATCACCGCGGCGGCCCCCACCGCGAGCAGCACGATCTCGGCGTGCTCGGCCATGAGCTGCAGGATCGTGGGCCAGCGGTCCGAGAGGTACTCGGAAAAGCTCACGCCACCTCCCGGGGCCGCCTTACCTCAAGATCCTCACCCGAACCGGGATCAATCGCAAGGCCTGGCCACCAAGCTGTACGCGGTCCGCTACGTACCGCCGCAGCCTTCCGCCACGGGTGGTCAGAGTTTGTAGAGGCGGTGGTACGGGGTGGGGATGCGGAGTTTGCGGGTGCCGAAATCGACGAGTACGTCGTTGTTGTACTCCACCCTCACCACCACGCCGAGGCCATGCGCGTCGTGGGTCACCTGATCGTCGACCTCGAAGGTCTCGACCGCGGCGGGCGGCGCAGGCGGGGCGAAGGGACTGGTGGGGAGGTGGCGGCGGGCGGTGGACCGGGGACGTGTCATGACCTCAGTATGCGTTCTTCCCGGACCCGCGGGTACGGCTCACGGATCGGATGGGGCGTCGGCTTCTGCGAAAAAACCCGTTCCCGTGCCCTGGGCCGCTGCGGTGCCGCCGTGTGCTACCGTCGTCACTGTTGCGGTTTATCCATGAATTCATGGCTTCCACGAACTCTGCGTGCGCCTGCGGGTGACAAGCCCAGGCGCACTTTTGTTTTTTTTGGGTCTCTGGAGGGGCGCCGTCACTCGCCAGGTCCGCAAGGTGCGGGCTTGGGTTTTACCCGAAGGGGACGATCATGGCCACCGGAACCGTGAAGTGGTTCAACGCCGAAAAGGGCTTCGGCTTCATTACCAACGACGAGGGCGGTCCGGACGTCTTCGCCCACTACTCCAACATCGCCGCCCAGGGCTTCCGCGAGCTCCAGGAAGGCCAGAAGGTGTCGTTCAACATCACCCAGGGCCAGAAGGGCCCGCAGGCGGAGAACATCGCTTCCGTCTGAGCGAGCTTCCGCCTGAAAAGGCGACGTACCACCTCAGCGCCGAACCGGACCGGTTCGGCGCTGAGGTGATCGGCATTTCCGGCCCACATGAGAACTAACCCGGCAGGGCGTCTCCGGGGAAGCTGCGGACCGGGTGCACCTCGTAAGTGAACACGCCCGCCTTCACGCCGGGGTCCTGGCGCATCATGGCGTCGATCTCCTCGACCGTCCCGTTGAAAATGCCGACACCGCACAGCGGGCTGTTGTCGGTGACCGGGCAGACGATGGACAAAATGCCGTCGGCGCGCAGCGAGAAGTTGCGCCGCCCGTGCTCCCAGATGATCGCGTCGCTGCCCTCGGTCCCGTACGTCTCGCTCTCGTGCAGCAGCACCAGCGCGTACGGGCGGCTTCTGGTCATGTGCTCGCGCATGTACTCGTCACTGATCTCGGCCATGATGACCTCCCAGTGCGGGATCCTAGCGAGCGGTCTCAGCCGACGTTGAGCCGGTTTTCCGCGGTGGTCCAGTCGATGGCGATCGCGGCCTGGGCGTCGGTGAGGCTCACTCTGTGATCGCAGACGGCGCGGCGCAGGTCGTTCTCGACACGGTCCTTGGGGTTCGGCTGCTCCCCGGTCTCGATCCAGAGATTGGTGATGTCGTTGGAGCCGCCGAGTTCCAGCGGGACCAGGTGGTCGAGTTCGCTCGTGGTGCTTTCGGGGATGCCGTAGGCCTTGTACATGCGGTGCTTGGCGGGCTCGGTCTGGTCCACCGGAGGCCTGACGGTCTTGGTGTAGCCGGTCCTGCAGATGGTCCTGTCGAGGGTGGCGGAGGTGACGGCCGGGTCGACGGCGCCCGGCGTGCAGTGCCGGTCGGGCAGCAGGCGGGTGCCGGATCCGCGGGCGTGGCAGGAGTGCGGGCTGATGGAGTAGGTCACCTTGCCCGGATCGTGGACGTGGACCAAGCCGGCCTTGCCGGTGCTGATCTCGCTGGGGGCAGGGCTCGGGCCGGCGAACGTCGAGGGCTTGCAGGCCGCGAGGAGCAGGACGGCGGCCAGGGGGGCGGCTATGCGTGAGAGGGCTGGCACGCGCCCGGATTACCCGCATCAGGCGACTTGATGCGATTTAGGGGTTATGTGGTAATGCGCCGGGGCGTGGAGGAATGAATCGGGCGCGATGCGGTAAGACGACCGGATGAGCCGGATCTCCGGAGAATCCGGCGTCGTCACTGGTCGTGACTGGACGGGGGCGGTCGGAAAGGAAGCCCCCCATGGTCCTGGACCCAGGCGAGGCGCGTGAGGCTCGCTCCGTCGAAGGCGGGGCACGGGAGAGTCAGATACGTCAGGCGGTCCTGGCGAGCGTGGTCGGAACCTCCATCGAGTGGTACGACTTCTTCCTCTACAACACCGCCGCCGCGATCGTCTTCAAGGATGTCTTCTTCCCGCACTCGACGGACTACGCGGGCACGCTGTCGGCGTTCGCGACGTACGCGGTCGGGTTCGCCGCCAGGCCGATCGGGGCGGCGATCTTCGGCCACTGGGGCGACCGGCTGGGCCGCAAGGCGACCTTGATCGTCACCCTCGTGCTCATGGGGGTCTCCAGCGCCCTGGTGGGCGTCCTGCCCGGCACCAAGTCGATCGGAGTGGCCGCCCCGATCCTGCTGGTCCTGCTACGCATCCTGCAGGGCATCGCGGTCGGCGGCGAGTGGAGTGGCTCGGTCCTGCTGTCCATGGAGTGGGGCGACCAGCGCAAACGCGGCCTCTTCGCGAGCTGGCCGCAGATCGGCGTGCCGATCGGGCTGATACTCGGCACCGGTGCGATGACCGCGATCACGCTCACCTCCGCCGGAGACGCGTTCACCCGGTGGGGCTGGCGCATTCCGTTCCTGCTCAGCCTGGTACTGGTGGCCATCGGCCTGTGGCTGCGGCTGAAGGTCATGGAGACGCCGCTCTTCGCGGAGATCGTGGAGAAGGCGGCCGTGCACAAGACCCCGGTGGCCGAGGTGGTCAGGCGGTTCCCGAAGGAGATCATCCTCAGCGCGCTGGTCCGGGTCTCGGAGCAGTTGCCCTTCTACGTCTTCACCTCGTTCGCGCTGACCTACATACACAAGGACCTCAAGATGGCCCAGGGCCTCGCCCTGGGCGCGGTGACGCTGGCCGCGTGCATGGAGCTGGTCGTGATCCCGGCGGCCGGCCACCTCAGCGACAGCCTCGGGCGAAAGCGCGTGTACGCGACCGGCTCGCTGCTCATCGCCGTGGTGGCCTTTCCTTATTTCGCGCTGCTGAATACCAAGGTCGGCATCCTCGTCATCATCGGCGTCATGCTGGCGCAGCTGCCGCACGCGATTCAGTACGGGCCCCAGGCGTCGCTCATCTCGGAGAGCTTCCCGACCAATCTGCGGTACGGCGGCGCCGGCATCGGCTACCAGCTCGCCTCGATCGTGGCCGGGGGCCCGGCGCCGCTGCTGGCGACGTGGCTGCTGCACGACTACGGCTGGTGGGCGATCTCTGTGCTCATGGTGATCGCGTCGGTCATCACCCTGGTGGCGGTGGGCCTGCTGGCCGACCGGTCCGCCACCGACATCACCGACGACCAGGCGTACGCCACGGCACCGGCCGGAGGCCGGCGCCCGGCCGACTAGCCGTGATTGCCGCGAATCGCCGTCGCAGGGCGGATTCAGGGCTTAGGGTCGGTGCGTTCCGGGGGGCGGAGCGTACGGGGAGTGGTCATGGCTGTGTCCAGGATCGTGGAGGTTCGCAACGTCACCGGGTTCCGGGTCGTGGCGACCAATGTGGAGAATCCGGCCGACACCGCGGACGGCGCGGGGGTGTTCGGCCCGGGGGAGAACAGGACGCTGCCGGGGTCCGGATGGGCGGTGCCGTGGGCCGATGACCAGGGCACCTGGGATGCGCATCATCTGGAGTTCCGGCTGGACTTCCCGGTCGGGAACTGTACCTTCTACGTCTGGCAGCACAACGAGGGCGGCCTGCAGGACCGGATCCGGGCGTCGGTGACCGGCTTTCAGCTGCCCGGGGACCCGATCGGCGGATACGCCGCCGTGGGCCCGCTGGAGTCGGCGGCCTCGATGGTGCTCGGCGACGCGCGGGTGCTGGTGGTCACCGAACGGTTCTTGTGGCTGCTGCCCGCACCGGTGAACGCGATCGCCAAGTCGGCGGCGAACGGGGTGCGCTCCGACGGCTATGTCATTTGCGCCGATCACGTGGGCCGATCGACGCCCTCGGTGCCCAAGTACGGCGCGACGGCGTTCAGCATGGCGGGGATCGCCTCGGACGCCCTCGACCAGGGCCAGAAGGGCGCCCGGTTCCGCTACCAGGACTCCGGCAAGCGGTACCGCTTCGACGTCACGGGCGGCGCGGTCGCCGCGACCCCGCCGGTGCGGGTGCCCGGGCTGGGCGGCGGGACCGTTCCCGCGCTGTCGGAGGCGATCTCCTACGACCGGCTGCGCAAGGGCGAGCAGATCCCGGTGCCGGCCTTCGACCTGGTCGCGGCCGGCGGCGGCCGGGTGTTCGCCAAGGAGGCCGGCACCGACCGGTTCTTCTTCGCCGCGGTCGACGAGATGTTCGTGCACGGTGCCCAGGACCGCGGCGAGTTCGCGGTGCCGAGCAGCTACTTCAAGCTCGACCCGGAGTTCAACCAGGCCGCCGCCGACCCGATGGATCTGCTGAACCACCTGCTGGGCGACTTCGCCCGGCATCCCGCGGCGGCGCGCTTCCCGGCCCAGCGGGTGGCCACGAGCTACGGCGTAATGCCGCTGATGTGCGTCCGGGTCAGACGCGGCGTCTGGCATCTGCTGGACACCCGGCCGCCGGTCGCCGAGGTGGCCGTCAACGTACGCAACGCCGTGGCCTCGCTGGACGCCTCGCTGACCGCCATGGCCGGGGCGGTGACCGGGATGACCTGCTTCAACCCCGAGCTGTTCGGCGACGTCAAGTTCCTGCTCGACTGGGCGTCGGGCCGGGTCACCACCTCGATGGACTCCGTGCCGCCGGTGCCGGGCTATGACCATGTCCAGTGGTGCCCGGCCGGCGGGAAGGCCCCGGTCTGGCAGCAGTCCATCGACTTCGACCAGGTGCTGGACATCGGCGTCGGCCATGTCCACTACCATCAGCAGTTCGACGGGACCTCAGGCGGCGAGTTGCAGTTGCTCAAGGCGCCGTTCCCGCCCGGCCAGGGCCTGTTCCCCGACCACCAGACGCTGTACCAGTTCATGAACGGGCCGGTCACCGATCTGGACGGCTACAACGACGGGACCTGCAACTACTACGCGCTCGTCCACCTCAGGCTCGGAGGCTACGCGCTGTTGTACGTCGACGAGCAGACGTACTTCTCCTCGCGCTGGCGGCTGGCCGACCCGTCCGACTTCAACAGCATGTTCAGCCTGACCGCCGATCTGGACGCCAGCCCGGGGTCGTACGGCTGGGACAAGTCGGCCTTCTGGTCCCCGTTCACGGTGCCCGGCCTGATCGGCCCGCGCAGCAGGCTCGCAGTCGCCGCCCAGGTCATCGCGGTCAGCGGCGATCTGACCGGGGCCGCTCCGCTGATCTACACGATCAACTTCAGCTGGGGCACCATGGATCGGACCTGGCGGACCCGGGCGCTGCCGCCCGGCACGGTCGCCGCGCCGCTGCTCGATCCGGCGACCGAGACGATGCCCGCTCCGACCGGCCAGGACACCGTCTTCCCCGAGAGCATCCGGCTGCGCGACGACCTGACGCTGCACCTGCGCGGCACGCGCGGCGGCGTCGCAGGGCGCTGGTACCAGCGTTACCTGCCGGCCGGGAACCAGATGCCGCCCCCGCATCCGCAGTCCGGCCGGCCCGACTACCAGCATCAGTGGAAGTTCCTGCCGGAGGCGGTCTTCCAGCAGGCCGACGCCTTCAGCCACCTCGGGGTGTACGACCGGGTGGACTCGAGGACGCTCTACCACCCGGTGGCCGCGCCGAGCTTCGCGGCGCTGGACGCGGCGCAGGTGGCGGCCGACGACTGGTGGTCCGACGACGCCGGGCAGCTCTCCATCGGTGCGTACACCTTCCAGATCGACGCGCTGAACGTGCCGTGGCCGCCCTGGCCGCCGTACCCGACCGCGCCGCTGCGCCCGCCCTCGCTCTACAACCCGCAGGCGCTGCTGCGGTTCGTCAAACGCGGCGGCCGGTGGATCGCGATCCGCGCGGACAAGCGCGACGACGACATGAAGCCCTACGACCCGCCGTCCGGGACGATCACCCTGAACCGCCGCGGGCCGGACGGATCGCCGCGTGCCGGCAGCGTCACCGTCCAGCTCGGCGCCGCGGTGCCGGTACCCGGGCCGCCCGCCGTGACGTACGCCTACTTCTGGTGGGAGGGCGGCACCGCCGCCATCGGGTTCAGCCGGCCGCTCACCGCCCAGCCGATCATCGACAACGTGGCCCGGGTACGGATGGCCGCCCTCGACCCGGCCGGCGGGGTCGTCACGCTGCTGGACGTCACCACCGACCAGTTCAAGCAGACCGGCACCGACGTCGAGTACCGCTGGACCCCGACCGGGACTCGGCTGGACGACCTGCGCAAGTACTGCACGCCGGACGCGGCGCTCGGCTACGGCACCAGCATCTGGTTCGAGGACGTCACCGGCCATGCCGCCGTACCCGACGAGGTGCGCTGGCTGAAGACCTGGATCGCGGCCGGCGTCTCGCCGAGCACCCCGATCATGCTCGGCCGGCCCGCCACCTTCACCGTGCAGGCCACCGACGCACGTAGCGGGGCGGTCCTGAACGGCACCGTGCTGGTGGACGGCGCTTCCGTCGGCGGCACCGGGGTCCAGCTCACGCACACGTTCGTCACCGGCAGGGAGGCCGGGACGGTCCGGGTCACCGGCTACCCGGACGCTTCGATCCCCTGGCCGGCCTTCCAGACCTCGCAGTTCACGATCACTGTGAGCCCGAATCCGACACCGCTCGGATCTCCCATCCAGCTCACGGTGGCGGCCGCCGACAGCCAGACCGGCGCGGCCGTGCCGGGGGCGACGGTGACCCTGACCAACTACAGCAGGACCGGGACCCCTGCCACGCTGCGCTTCCCGGCCGGTACGCCCAC
>Ga0308173_10001368_pt1 | contig 12045 bp, 11 predicted proteins | sample PhyPR1_FD_203716 | JGI IMG/M metagenome (GOLD analysis project Ga0308173, IMG submission 203716) | Soil microbial communities from UC Gill Tract Community Farm, Albany, California, United States - DLSLS.P.R1 | ecosystem: Environmental > Terrestrial > Soil > Agricultural land | place: USA... | reverse complement strand
TGTCCATAAGGATTGGAGGCCGGCTGCCCTGGCTGCCCTCGTTCCGGTTGGGATGGCGAGTGCGCGCCTCGGCCTCGGAGATGTGGTACAGAGGCTTACGCCGCTGACGTATGATGGAGTCCTCTTCGCTCTCGATGCAACGCTGCGCGTCCCATTCTCCCGTCTGGCCGGCGGCCTTTTCGCTTCCGTTCCGCTGATCGCTGCACTTTCACTCATAGTCTACGCGGCACTTCCGGGTGCAATCGCTACAGGACTTGCGTACGAGGAATACGCGAATGAGCGAGGGCTTCGTCGTGGCGTGGGCACCAATCTGCTGCTCGCCTACATGGTGAGCGGAACGCTTGCCGCTTTGCTTTATGTGCTTTGCCCGGCTACGGGACCGTCGCACGCATTCGCGAACTCGTTTCCCGGCTCGCTTCCCGATCCCGCCAATGTTCCGCTCTATCTCGCTCCTCTCGCTCCCGCTTCGCCGCGAAACGCAATGCCCTCCTTGCACGTCGCCTGGGCGATCTTGCTCGCGCGGAGTGCCGCTGGTGCTCGCGTATCCGTTCGCGCTGCTGCGTGGATCTTTGCCGCCGTGACAATTCTCGCGACGCTCGGCTCTGGCGAGCATTATGTTTTCGACCTCATTGCCGTTGCGCCATTCCTCGTCGTGCTCGAGGCGGCGACGGCCCACCGATTTATCTCTTTTCGAAGTCGAATTCCCGCTCTCGTGTGCGGCGTAGTTTTGTATGCTCTATTGATGGTCGTCATCAAACACGGTACCACCTCGATTCCGGTACTGTTCGGTGCGCCATCACTTGCGTGGATGCTCGTCGCAATCACCGTGGCAGTCCCGGGAATGTTTGCTCTTCGCCCGGTGAAGTCCATCGCCAGTGATGTTCTGCACGACGATCGAGTCACCGGCGCAGTGCTCGCAGACCTGTGACGTCAGAAAGAGGCAGAGGGCACCGCGTATCCGGTATTCCGGAGCACTGTGAGAGTTGGTCGTCCGAGCTCGGTGCGCACTGGAGATGGTGGCTTCCGATTGCCGCGTTGCTGCTCTTCGTTCTCGGGGCGTCTGCGCCGCTAGCCGATATGGATCTCCCGATGCACTTGGCTACCGGAGCGTGGATTTTCCGACATCATGCCGTTCCCTTTGTGGAGCCATTCGCCTGGACACGGAGCGGGGCTCCTTACTACGCCTATTCCTGGCTACCTGAGCTCCTTTATTACCTGCTGTATGCACACGTGGGAGCCCTGGGGCTTCGAGTGTTCCACGGCCTGACATTTGTGGCCGGCGGAGCATCGGTGCTCTGGCTCGCTCGCGTTGCTGGATGGCGCGCGTGGAGTGCGCTTTACCTGATATTTCTCTCGTTGTTGCCGACCATCCTGATCGCTGCCTACCTTCGGCCGCAGGCACTGCTTTTTCCTCTAGTAGTGCTCGCATGGGCAGCGGGCTTGCGAGTGCTCGATTCAAAGAATCCTGCAAGGTGGATCGCAGCGTTGATCGTTATCGCCTCCCTCGCTGCCAACTCTCATCTCCTGTTTCCCCTTACGGCACTCCCCGCCGCGATCGCTCTCACGCGGGCGCCTACTCCGTGGAAGCGTGGAGGCATGATCGCGGTTGCACTGCTCGCGGGATGGGCTATCTCGCCCTACGCGCTGAGCTGGCCATCGGTGTTCCATCTCTATTTTCAGCGAAACGCGATGCTCGACTTTCCTTCTGGCATCCAGGAGTTCACCCCGGGATTTACTTTCGCCCGCGTTTCACCCATTTGCTTTATTTTGGTGATCTTGCTCGCCGCGGTTCCGTGGGTATTGCGCGATGCCGATACCACGCCTCGCGAGCGATTGATTTTTGGACTGATGTGGTTCGCCGGGATGTTCGCCTTCGCGTTGGTCGGGCGAGCCCTATTGGTGTGGTGGTTTGCGTCACTGCCCGCGCTCGTGCACTTGATTCGGCGCATCCCGCAGCTGCAACGCGGCTTCCAGCGTCGCCTGGCGCTCGCGGCAATGGCCTCGCTTCCCCTCGTCATGAGTTTCGGATTGGCGTGGCACTCTGACTCGTTTGGCGGCGATCTCAGTACGCCCGCCCGTCGGAGCGTAGAGAGCTTGGTGACCTGGCTCGACACACACGCCCATCCGAGCGGACATCCGAAGGTCTTGACTGTATTCAACTACGGCTCGTACCTCACATGGCGGCTTCCGGCGTACAGCATGTCGGTGGACGGGCGAGCGATCTTTCCAGATTCTGCAGCTGCGCCCGACGCGTACCGTGTCGCCAAGGACGGTCCATTTCCCTTGGGACCGTGGCGGTTTGCCGATGTCGCGATCGTACCGCTGAGCTACCCTGTCGCCCGAGTGCTCGACTCGGCTCCAGATTGGGAGCGCGTCGATTCAGCTCCTGCAAGTCCCCTGAGCAAATCTGGCAGCGGCCTTTGGGTGCGACGGTCATGGCGAATGAATTCACGCTAGTGCCAGCTGTAACGATTCGTTTTGTCGAAAGCGCCGATCTGACCTGCATTGTGACATAGTTCACCACATCTGTTGCGAGTTAGCCACGGCAACCCGGTTGCCCTGCTCGAATAATTCGTTACGACGCGAGACACGGCTGTCGATTTCTGGAAATCTTTCTTGCAGTTTCGTCCCGCGCGCGTGCATACAGATTTTTTTTGAGACTCTTCCAGTAGGCGTGCTGAGCCATCACGAAGTGCCGCACTGATTTGAGAATCGGTGGGCCGCGGCGGGCGCGTTCACTTCCGGGTTTCTGCGAGTAAAACATCGCCTGGTTAAGGCCTGGTAGGAGGCTACAATTCCCACTCATTTCTGCTGGGAAAAAGTTGCCATCAAACCGCGCGAGCGAGTCTTGCATTCTGGTTGGACCCAACTAATATGGCCGCTCTCGTAGGCAGCCATTCTTTCCACACAGTTTCCCCTTTTGACAGGAGGAGAGATGACTCACACCGGGAAGCTAATTCGTAGCTTCATGCGGAGGGAGGATGCTGCGACGATGGTCGAGTACGCGCTCATGCTGTCACTGATTGCCGTTGTTTGCATCATCGCGGTAACGCTGATCGGTACGAACGCGAACACCATTTTCAACAACATCGCGACGAACCTTCCAGCCTAGGCTGAGTCTGCTCGTCCGATGTGTAGCAAGGGCAACCGTGAGTTGCGCAGGCAGCTGTAATTGATTCTCACATTCTCGATTCGCCGTCCATGATGGCCGGCGTTGTTTGCAGTTCACTCCCAACGCTCCTGGAGGCAAGATGACACGCATCAACAAGCTGGTTCGCCATTTCGCGAAGAATGAGGAAGCCGCTACGATGGTCGAGTACGCGCTCATGCTGTCACTGATTGCCGTTGTTTGCATCATCGCGGTAACGCTGATCGGTACGAACGCGAACACCATTTTCAACAACATCGCGACGAACCTCCCCGCGTGACCTGATCTTCTCGAGACGAATGCAATGGCGGTAGTTCGCCATTGCGTTCGCGCTCGAGGAGGTCGATGTAAACATGTTTGCCGCTACGCTACCGAGATCGGAAGCAGAGTTACCGATCCTGGTGACGTTTACGATTCTGGTTGGCATAGCGGCGGCAATGGATCTGAGATTTCGCAGGATTCCGAATTCGTTCGCCTTGACGATCGTGTTGATCGGCAGCGTGGTCGCTGTGCTGACCATGGGACCAGCAAAGGCACTTCCGCGAATTTTGGAAGGCTCCGCCGCAGGACTGATCATGTGGTTTCCGTTCTGGGCGCTTCGCATGTTGGGCGCTGGCGACGTGAAGTTTTTCGCAGCCGCAGCCGCGTGGCTTGGTCCTTGGTTGGCCTTCGAAGCTGCCTTGGCATCAGCCGTGTTTGGTGGTGTGATCGCCCTGCTCTGGCTCCTGTGGAGTTCACGTCCGGCGGTCGGGGTCTCGCAGCCTTTCGATGCTGCTACTGCGAGTGCATCCAACGTGAACGACGAGCTGGCTGTCGAACGACATGCTCCAAAAGATCGCATTTCGCTACCATACGGCGTTGCCATGGCGGCGGGATTGGTAGTTACGGCTTGGTTTCCACACCTAATCTACCGGTAAGGGGCTTCACCATGAGACTACGGATTTTTGCCGATTCCGATGACGCCGCTGCGCTGGTCGAATTTGCAATCGTTCTGCCGATCCTGTTGCTCATTGTTTTTGGCATCGTCGATTTCGGGCGGGCACTCTACACGGCGAACAATTTGACGTCCGCCGTTCGTGAGGGAGCCCGGTTGGCTTCTACCCAGATCAGCCCCGATCCCACCATTGCCGCTTCGAAGACGGCAGTCACAAATGCCGTCACCGCGTACACGACTGCAATAGATGTCAATGCTCCTGCACCCACGGTCACGGAAACGTTTGCGGGTGCGCCACCGAACATGCAGTCGATCACCGTGAAGATCACCGCTTATCCGTTTACGCCGATCACACCCCTGGCAGGCATTTTTGGACTAGGCACAATTACGATGTCCCCGTCCGCAACGTTTCGATGGGAAGGGGCTCCCTAAGCGTCATTGATTGGTTGGACGGTTCACTTCACGACTCACAATCCCGACACACCGGCGGTGTTATGGCAGAGCGGCGCTACAACCTGGTTCTCTTCGCAGCGATTCTAACCGCCCTGGTGGCGACGTTTGGCGTGTATCGCTATCTGCAACAGGCCAAGCTGAGTAGTCAGGTCCAGATGCAATCGGTCGTCGTCGCCGCGCGGGATTTGTCCGAGGGGGAGAAGCTCGAGCGCCTCGCGCTCTCCACGACGCAGTGGCCCGTGGGTACCGCGCCGGAGAGCGCCTTCGCGAATATCGACTCGGCCATTGGACGGGTCGCGCGCGTCGCCGTGTTCAAGGGCGAGCCCATCGTACCTGGTCGACTGGCACCCGCCGGCACTGGTCCTGGCCTCGAGGTGAAAATCGCACCGGGCAAGCGAGCAATGGCGGTCAAGATCAACGACGTTGCTGGGCTGAGCGGCCTGATTCAGCCGAACAGCCGTGTCGATGTTCTCGTGACTCTGCAGGCGAACCAGACGCAGAATACGAAGGAGCAAGCCAAGATGTTCATGAACAACATGCGTGTGTTGTCCGTCGGCACGCAGGTTGAACGGGGTGAAGACGGGAAACCGATCCAGGCGACAACGGCCACGCTCGAAGTCACGCCTCAACAGGCGGAGCAGCTTGCCGTCGCCATGAACGAGGGAATGATTCAGCTCGTGTTGCGCGGCTATGGCGATCCGGACTCCGTCACGACTGCCGGTGCCACTTCGACGGATGTGTTGGCCCAATTGCGATCCCGTGCGATGGTAACGGAGCCAGCATCCAAACCCGAGCGGCGCCACGTTCGTGAGCGTCCCGCCCCCGTGATGCCGGCGCCTGAGCCCGTGCGAACGGTGGTCGCGGATCCCAGGCGCGATTCGGTCGTTGTTCGAGTCTATCGTGGCGACAAGCTGTCGCAGCAGAAGTTCGAGCAGAAGGACTCCACATGAGCCCTGTGACTTTCGGCATTGCAAGCGATCACCCGTGTTTCGGTCGGCGCAATGTTTTCTCTAGCTGGAGGACCGGCTCGTTGACTGGACACCGACGGATGGCGCGAATCGCTGTGCTGGCTGCGGCGTGCTGTGGGGTGTTGTTGTGCGGCACGGCGGTCGCTGCGCAAACGCCCGACACTGCGGTGCTGCGCGTCGATCTGCCTGCAGGCCGTTCGTATCCCATCACGACTGCGAGCAACATCACTCAGGTCTCAGTCGCAAGTCCGGACGTGGCCGATGTGCTCGTCATGGGGTCGCGCGATCTTGTCATCAATGGCCGCGGATCCGGTGAATCTGATGTCATTCTCTGGCTCGCCGATGCGCCGCTCCGTCACTATCGCGTCTCCGTTCACGCCCCGCCGGATCGGCAGCAGGTCGTGCTCGCCGTGAAATTTGCGGAGGTGCGCCGAGATTTCCTTCGCAACCTTGGTTTGTCGGGATTGTATCGAGGCAACCATGCGCGCGTTGGCACCGGACAGTTCAACACGGATAACGGATTCAATGGAAACACTGGTAGCTTCACGCTCCCGAACGCCGCGGGTTTCGGGACCGTGTTGACGGATTTCGGTACGAGTACGCTTCTTGGGCTTCTCGACGCCGACGAGCAGACGGGAACTGCGCGAATCCTTGCCGAGCCCACACTCATGGCTGGCAACAAGGATACGGCGAGTTTTCTGGCAGGCGGTGAGATCCCCATTCCTGTCGCTCAAAACAGCGCGAGCGGTATACCTACGATTACGATCCTGTGGAGGGAATTCGGCATCAAGCTGAATTTCGTCGCCGAGGTCGTGAGCGACAGTGTGATCAGACTTCACCTGCGACCGGAAGTATCCAGCCTCGATTTCAACAATGCCTTGACGATTTCCGGTTTCAAGGTGCCTGCTCTCCGCTCGCGCCACATCGAGAGCACGGTGGACGTTCGTCGCGATCAGAGCCTCATCATTTCCGGCATGATGGATGATGAACGGCAAAAAACGAAGGATGGGATTCCATTTCTCAAGGACATCCCGATCCTCGGAAGCCTCTTCTCGAGCACGACTTGGCAGCGAAATGAAACTGAACTTCTCATCATTGTGACACCTACAGTTACGGACCCCATGCATCCTCGGCCACAGGATGTGATGCACTTTTCGCCCGATTCGGTGTTGCCTGCGCACGAGGCGCTGGAACCGCGCCTTCCTTCGTCGCTAGCGAAGCCGTAGGAGAGAACAATGGCTCGAAAGGCTCTCATCGTTTCCGGCGCAGCCGGACCGCAGGACATCGCAAACGCGGTGTTGCATCGATTCGGATTCGCGCCAGCTGAATCGGCGCTGAGTCTGAACGATGCGACGGCACGTTTGCGCGCCGAGCGTTTCGATCTCGTCGTTCTGCCTCTTCAAGGGCTGGGGAGCATCGAGCTCTCCGCATTGGATCGCGAGACGCGCCGTGTTGGCACATTCGTGATCGGGACGGCAGTACAGTCCGATTCCGAGCTGATTCTTCGCGCCATGCGGTCGGGAATCAACGAGTTCTTATTGTATCCACCTGATCCAAAGGAATTTTCGGGCGCGGTCGACCGACTCATGCGGCGAACGCATACCGATAACAAGTCGGGAGGCGCGATCGCGATTTACAGTGCGAAAGGCGGACTGGGTTGCACCAGCGTAGCCGTTAATCTGGCCTTCGCACTGGCAAAGGCACATCCGGAAGGGCACGTCGCTCTTGTCGACCTGGTTGGCGGAGGCGGGGATCTTCGGGCCATGCTCGATCTCAGGCCTCAGTACGACATGAGTGATCTGCTGGGAAAGATCGATCGGCTGGATTCGGAGCTCCTACGATCGCTGCTGACGCCGGTCTCTGGCGGAGTATGGGTTTTGCCATCGTCGGAAAGTCCTGAGTCCGCCGATGCGTTCGACGCAACCTCCGTCACCACACTGATCGAACAGCTTCGACAGCACCATTCCTTCACGGTCATCGACTGTGAGCATGCGCTGAGCGATCGTACGCTGACGGCACTGGACTCGGCGGATCGCGTCATCCTCGTGACGCAGCTCAATGTGCCGGCGCTTCGAAGCACGCAGCGCACACTCGCACTCTTTCAACGACTCGGCTATGAAGCCGACAAGGTTAATGTGGTCGTCAATCGACATCAGGCGTCGGATGCCGTGAGTCTCGCCGACGCGAGTGAAGTTCTTGGCCGTGAGATATTTTTCAAACTCCCCAACGATTATCGTACGCTCTCGGGTGCACTCTCAAAGGGTGTGCCGGTGGCGGATTTCGACGCATCCTCGCATCTCAGTTGGAGCTTCGACGGATTGGCCGGTCGCATGAATGGCGGAACACCGGCTAAGGGGATCGCTACGCAGAGCGGGTCGCGATTGGGACGACTTTTCCGGCGTGGGAGGAAATAATGGCACCGACTCTTCGCGACCGACTGCTTGGTCGCACCGTACCGACCCCGATTCACACTCCGTCCATATCATCGTCGAACGGAGGAGCCTCGGGGGCAGCCGCCGTCGATAGTGCTGGCCCATCCTCGGGTATGTACTCTGGTCTTCGCTCGGATGAGGCCACGCTGACAGCTGTCGAGCAGCTCAAGGTCGAGCTTCATCGACGCCTCATCGAAAGACTCGATCTGGAAGCATTGGAGAAGATCTCGGATGAAGCCGTGATCGTCCAACAAATTCGCAACGCTGTCTCGGAACTGTTGCGAGGTGAGTCAACGCCTTTCAGTCAAGCGGAACGTGAAGAGGTTGTCGAGCAAATCGTTTATGAGGTGATCGGACTTGGACCGATCGAGCCGCTGTTTCGCGATCGTACAGTCACGGACATTTTGGTGAATGGAGCGAAGGAGATTTATGTCGAGCGGAACGGAAAGCTGTCCCGCGCGCTGACCTCGTTCCGCGATGACACGCATCTTTTATCGATCATCGACCGTATCGTGAGTCGTGTGGGCCGCCGTGTTGACGAGTCCTCACCCATGGTGGATGCGAGACTTCCTGACGGTTCTCGCGTCAACGCGATCATTCCACCATTGGCGATTGATGGACCTGTACTGTCCATCCGGCGTTTTGGCGCAGAAATCACGATACAGAACCTGATCGAGTTCGGCGCGCTCACCGATGACATGGTGAATCTTCTCGCCGGTTGTGTGCGTGCCAGACTGAATGTCCTGATCTCCGGTGGAACGGGTGCTGGGAAAACGACGCTCCTGAATGCGCTCAGCTCGTTCATTCCCAGCAGTGAGCGTGTCATCACCATCGAGGACGCGGCGGAGCTCCGAATGCAGCAGGAGCACGTCGTTCGTCTCGAAACGCGCCCTCCGAACTCGGAAGGCCGGGGGGAGGTTCTCGCGCGCGATCTCGTCAAGAACGCGCTGCGTATGCGTCCGGACAGAATTATCGTTGGTGAAGTGCGATCGGCCGAGGCCCTCGATATGCTGCAGGCGATGAACACCGGACACGAGGGATCGCTCACCACGATTCACGCGAACACGCCTCGTGATGCGCTGGCGCGTCTCGAGACGATGATCCTGTTTGCCGGCACAAATCTGCCGAATCGAGCGATGCGCGAGCAGATCGCTTCGGCGCTGGATCTCATCATCCAGGTGTCTCGCCTGACCGACGGGTCTCGCCGCGTTACAAGTGTCACGGAAGTCACGAGCATGGAGGGAGAGATCATCACGATGCAGGAGATCTATCGTTTCCGCCGCCGTGGCGTTTCTGCGGAAGGACGAGTGATCGGACAGTTCGAAGCCACCGGGGTGCGTCCCGCGTTTGTAGAGCGCTTGCAGCTCGCGGGGGTCGAGCTTCCACCGCACTTGTTCGCGGAGCGCTGATCATGTTGTTAGTGCTTGCCGGCGTCTTTCTGGGCACCATCCTGCTCATCATAGCTGGCTATGTGCTCGTGAATCGGCGACAGCTGGTCGCCGCGGAAGCGTTTCGCGCACGCCTCGCGCCGGCTCCTGCCATCGGTGCGACCTCGAGCATTCTAAAGGAGGAGAAGGCGAGCGACATCGGCACGCTGAATCGAATGCTTGCCGGTCGAGATTTTACGGCCACGATATCCGCACAGATCTATAAGGCCGGGTCCAAGCTGAGCGTCGGCGAATTCGTCTTGCTGTCGCTTCTGTGGGCTGGCATCGGATTTTTCATCGGTCGTCGTATCGGAATACTTGCAGCGCCCTTCATGGCCCTCGCATTCGGATACCTTCCATTTCTGAATCTCAAGCGGAAGGCGGCTGCCCGGCTCAAGGAATTCCAGGCGCAACTTCCCGAGTCGATCGATATGCTCGTGAATGCCATGAAATCCGGCTACTCGATTCAGGCGGCGATCAAGTTCGTTGGGGACGAAATGCCCCAACCGCTCGGACCCGAATTCGCGCGCGTGTATGACGAGCAGCGACTGGGAATGGAGCTTCGAAATGCGCTCCTGTTGCTGCAGGAGCGCGTGGACACGCTCGATTGCAAGATGTTCGTGACGGCACTCCTGCTTCAACGCGAAACTGGGGGCAACCTCGCGGAAGTGCTGACTAATCTGGCGACACTCATGCGAGAGCGCGTCGGCCTGCGAGGTCAGATCGACACCCTCACGGCGGAGCCGAGGATGTCGGCGATCGTACTGGCGATGCTTCCCATCGTGCTCTTCATCATTGTGACGATGGCGAATCGCAACTACATGTCGCCGTTATGGACCGCGCCAATGGGCAAGCTGCTTCTCCTGTACGCAGTGGTTTCGATCATTCTCGGCTACATCGTACTGAGAAAGATCGGACAGATCGATATCTGAGGACAATCATGCCCCTTATTCTTGCTCCTCTCATTGCGCTCATCGGCGTGCTCGTGCTGGCGGTGGGTGTGGCGGCATACGCGATCTTGCGAGATCGCGAGCGCCGACGACTGATGGATCGCGCCGGAATTCAATTCGCTGATGATTCCATTCTTCTAAAGTCAACGGAAGAATCCATTGGCGGCCGGATAGCGAAGTGGCTCGTCGCGAAAGTCCCCGAATCGTTTTCGCAGAACTATGCCGTGGACAAGCTGCTGCATGCGGGGTTCGAGTCACCTGCCGCTCCAGTGATTTTTTTCATGACACGCTTGGCATGCGCCTTAGCGGTACCATTGCTAGCGTTTCTTCTCGTCCCGAGAAAGAGCGCGTTGATATTCGTAGCCGTGATGGCGATCTCCGTGCTGATCGGGTTGGTGCTTCCGCCGGCGTACATTGATCGTCGAGGCCGCCATCGGCAGGAGCTTCTTCGCCGGGCTATCCCGGACTCGCTCGATCTCCTCGTCGTCTGTGTGGAGGCCGGCGTCAGCCTGGACGCGGCAATCATGCGCGTGGCCAGGGAGATGGCAACGTTGCACCCAGATCTTGCGGCCGAGTTGCTGATCGTCCATCGTCGTGTGAACGCTGGTATCCCGCGAGAGCAGGCACTTCGCGGTCTGTGGGAGCGAACGGGAGTGGAGGATCTGCGAGGCCTTGCGGCGAACATGATTCAATGCGAGAAGTGGGGCACTTCCATCGCGACGGTCCTACGCGTTTATGCAGAGTCACTGCGGCGAAAGCGAAAGCAATTGGCGGAGAAGCGGGCGGCAACGGCGCCGCTGAAAATGACGTTCCCCCTTGCGGTGTTCATCTTTCCGGCAATCTTCGTCGTCCTGCTCGGACCCGCAATGATGAGCATTGCTGCAATGTTCAGAGGTATCGCACAGCGTTGAGCTTTCTTGAGAACTCGGGAACAGGGTAGCGAACGAAGACGGCGCATCTGCGTCGCCTCGAACTGGGAGGGCGGAATGCCGACTTTGCGCAGCAAGAGGGGAGCGACGCTTGTGCTCGTGGCGATCATGATGACCGTACTCATTGGATTCGCGGGCATTGCGGTTGACGCATCGCGTTTATACGTGATGCGCGCCGAGTTGCAGACAGCGGCGGATGCAGCCGCGATTGCGGGGATAGTGGAAGTCAAAGACAAGCGTCCGGCGAACGCGACTACGATCGCGATTCAATACGCGACCAATAATGTCGTAGAGCATACGGCTCCGACGGTGGCTGCGTCGGACGTGGAACCGGGCACGTGGAACTTTGCCACGAATGCTTTCACCACGCTTGGTACGTGGACCGATCCCGCGCTGAATGCGGTGCGGGCCACCGCACATTATCCGGGATCGTATACCTTCGCTCGTGTCTTCGGCGGTACGGGTCAGACTGTTCATGCTCGCGCTATTGGGGCGATCGGCTACGTAAGCACAACCGACTGTCTGAAGCCATGGGCCGTTAGCTATCAGACTTTACTCGACGCGCTTTACCCGCCGGCGGGTACCAAGAACATCAGTTACAATCTCACCGCGCAAGACATTCAGACGCTCAGTGGCATGTCCGCACCGGCAAATCAGGTGACATTACTGAACGGCACCACCAACCAACTCACGCCGGGAAATATTGCGCAGGTGGTGGTAGGCAGTCCGTGGAATGGAAACAACGCCTACAAGAACGCCATCACTGGAGCATGCCCGAACCTCGAGATCGGACCCGGAACCATT
>Ga0308173_10001367_pt1 | contig 12049 bp, 14 predicted proteins | sample PhyPR1_FD_203716 | JGI IMG/M metagenome (GOLD analysis project Ga0308173, IMG submission 203716) | Soil microbial communities from UC Gill Tract Community Farm, Albany, California, United States - DLSLS.P.R1 | ecosystem: Environmental > Terrestrial > Soil > Agricultural land | place: USA... | reverse complement strand
TCGGCGCCGCAGGGCTACACGCAATCAAGTGTCGATCTGTCTCCGGACGGCACTAATTACGTGAATAAGTTTGAGCAACCGAGGGGCATCACCGTAAATAAGAACCCGGCGACTGGATCGTTTGGTCGCATCTACATCGCTAACGGACGCGTCGGCACTACCGTCCTCAGCAACCGCACAACGATTGACGGCATTTACATGCTGAATTCCGATGATACTGCGGCGCTGGATACTGGCGCGACGCCACGCACGGCCGGTCTGCCGTTTACTACAGTTTCGGATTCGGCCAGTCCGTTGCGCGTTACTATCGGCAAGGACGATAACCTGCTTTATATCTCCGATCTCTCAGACCCGAGCGGTGGGTTGTGGGTTTGCGACCTGGACGTAGCGACTAACGCGGTCGCAACCAACGTTCTCTGGCAGATAGGAGACACTGGGTTTGGCGCGACCAACCATGGCAGCGTTTATGCGGCCGTGGTTGAAGGCTCTTTGGGCGGTGGTAACCTGACACTTTTCACGATGGACGAGGATCTTGCGCCGGCGAACACGGCGTGGCGCTACACTATCGGAAGCGGACCGTTGCCCTCCAGCGCCACTCAGACAAGTCTGGGGCAGGCAATGACCAATACTGCCATTAAACTGATCAAGGGTGGTGTCAGCAATTTCCTCTATGCTTCACAGAATAACCGCAGTGCCACCATCGGCGGCCCCACAGTGGTTCCCAGCATCCGGGTATTTAAGCCAGACGGCACCACCGTAACGAATTCGCTCGACGCGAGTCGGCAGTTCTCAGCCAATCCTTCCGCTGCTGACATTCTGCAAAACACAATCTCGATGGATATTTCGTCGGATGGCAGCACGCTGGCCCTCCTGCGCGGGGCGACCTACGGAAGCGTTCTGCTAGTCCCTCTCACCAACGGTGTTTTCAACTTCGCCGCCACAAATTCTTTCTCCATCGGCGCCAATGGCGCGAGCGATAACAATCGCGATATCGCTTACGACATTGCCGGAAACCTTTACGTTGTGAATTCCGGGAGTGAGTTTTTCCGCATTTTCTCAAAAGGTGGCGCTTCGGTCGCGATCAGCGGAACGGATGGCACCTTCGCCCTTAGTGTCCCGCCGACCCTCGTGAGTGTCACCGCCAGCACGCCAACGGCCAACGAACAGGGCCCGGTCAACGGTGTCTTCACCGTCACTCGCGCGGGTGACACCAGCGTTGCGCTCACGGTGAACTACACGGTTTCTGGAACGGCGACGCCGGGCTCGGACTACGTTGCTCTTCCCGGTTCAGTCACCTTCCTGCCGAACGCAGCTTCCACAAACATAACGGTTCAGGTCCTCAATGATAGCGTCACCGAATTGACTGAGTCAGCAGTCATCAACCTCTCTGGCAGCGCGAATTACGGAGTGACCGCGGGCTCAGCAACGGTTTCGATCCTCGACAACGAGCCTACCGAGATCTCATTGACTCCGGCGGCCGCCGAGAACCGGCTGTTGGAAGGCTATTCCGAATCCAAACTGGGCATGGTGCTGACGCGCCGCGGCCTGATCAGCCCGGCTGTGACTGTCAATCTGGCCTTTTCCGGCCTGGCCACGCGGGGAATTGATTACAATGCAGCTGCAAGCGTGATCGTCGCTGCAAGCACAGACACCGCCACATTCAACCTGACGCCGATCGACGACGATCAATATGAAGGCGATGAGAGCATTACCGTTGCCGTCGGCTCCGGTTCGGGCTATGCCATCGGGACCACTAATAGCGCCAGCGCCGTGCTGGTTGACGACGATTATCCGGCAGGAGTGGTGCTCTTCTCCGACAACTTCGAAACCGACTCGTCGGCAAACTGGGTAGTCAACACTGTGGATGGCGGTGTCGATTCTTCCGCAACCTTTGGCTATGACTATAGCCAGCGGTACGTCCCGGCTGTGCCTGGCGGCATTAGCACTAAGGGCCTGCTGTTCCGGTTGAATGAGCAAACTGGCGCGCAACGCAACGCCATCAGCGCTTCTCCGGCTAGTCTGAACCTGCCGGACCAATATCGTCTCAAGTTCAAGATGTGGAACAACTACAATGGACCGATGTTCGATGGCGGCTCCGGCTCGACCATGCATCTTACCGCGGGCGTCGGCACAACGCCGGACCATGCGAACCTCGCGACCAGCGGCGCTTCGGACGGAATCTGGTTCGACGTTGATGGCGATGGAGGCTCAACGTTCACGATCGGCGATGCCAACGCTTATGTTGGCTTTACGCTGCAAGCAGACAATTCCGGAGTTTACGCGGCGGACCCAAATAATAACCCGCGAAGCACCACGAGTCCTTATTACTCGATTTGGGGAGGAATCCCCGCTCCCGCGGCGCAACTTGCGAACAATCCAAGCCAAACCGGCACAAGCCAGCCCGGCAACATGGGCGAGTCATGGCACACGGTCGTGCTGACAAAGACCACAAACACGGTTACGTGGACCATCGACGGAATTACGATTGCCACCGTGCCCGCCGATTCCACGTCGCTGGGACCAAATGTATTTGTTGGGTTCGAGGACATCTTCCCGGGACCTTCGGGCGCGACCAACATGAGCTTTGCCTTGATCGAGAATCTGCGCGTCGAAACCTTCGTTAGCGCTCCAATTCGGATAACCGGCATCAGGCTCATTGGCGGCAACGTTGAAATCACCTTCACTGGGCCTGCGGCCGCAGCAGCAACTGACTTCAAGCTCCAGAGCTCGCCCGCTATCACCGGCGGTTACGCCGATGACAATAGCGCCACGCTAACCCTGCTTGGGGCCGGCTCCTTCAAAGCGACGACCGCCGTGAATGGCGCTCGTAATTTCTATCGGATCAAGCAGTAAGCGGCTTCTTCCAAATAGGCACGACGCGTTTCATCTCGTCGATGAGCCATTGGCAGGCGGCAAAAGCTTCGGCCCGGTGCGGGGCAACGACCTCGACCCAAAGCGAGGGTTCGTTGACCTTCACCGGGCCAATTCGGTGCACCACCCGGACTGACTCCAGCGGCCAGCGTTTCTCCATCTGGTCGAAGAGGAGTCCGAACTGGTGTTGCACCATCGGTTGGAAAGCTTCGTAATCGATAGAGGCAATCGCATCGGCACCCTCTGTGCCGCGGACCACCCCAAGGAAATATATGGCCGCACCCATCATGGGCGATATCGAGCGATGGGCGAGCAGCGCCTTTTCGTCGACGGGCTCGCTGGTAATGGTCAACTGCCGCTTCATCGATGCTCAACCGCCCTGGACGGGAGGGAAAAAGGAAACTTCATCGCCTTCTTTAAGAACGTAATCGGCGGGCTGATATTCGACCCCCACGGCCATTAAGGTGCTTTTGCGCATGGGCTGAAGTTTCGGAAAGCGCTGGCAAAGCGCTTGAAAGAATTGCTCGAGCGTTGTTCCGCCGGAAACATTCTCCTGGGTGTGAGCACAACCGGTCAGGTCCTTAAAGTACGAATGAAACCGAACTATCAGTGTCATGCGGATCAAGAGGTTAAGCCCTGGCGCAGGCCGTTCTCACGCCCCGCCGTCATTTGCGCTTTTTAGTATACGTGTTGATCTTTTTACACGCCAGTTTGTACACGTGCGGATGAAGGACCCCGACGAATGGGAGATTGCGGTAACGTTCGGCAAAATCGAGGCCGTAGCCCACTACAAAGAAATCCGGAATATCAAAGCCCACATAATCGGCCTCGACCTCCTCGACACGGCGAGCCGGCTTATTTAAAAGCACGCAGGTTCGAATCCGGCGCGGTTTCAACGCCCGCAGTTTTCCCAAAACCCGATAGAGAGTCCTGCCAGTGTCGAGGATGTCATCGACCAGCAGCACATCGCGCCCTTTCACGTCGAGTCGCAGTTCCTTCGTGAATACAAGTTCTCCGCTCTCGGTTCCGGAGCCATAGCTGGATACCCCGATAAAATCCAGGCGTAAAGGAAGCGAGAGGTTGCGGATCAGATCAGCCAGAAACATCACGGTTCCGTTCAGGAGCGACACGACGACCATTTCGCGATTTGAAAAGTCAGCCTGGATCAGCAACGACAACTCGCGGATGCGCCGGGCGATTTCCGTTTCGGTGATCAGCACGCGCTCCACTTCCTTGCGCCACCCCAGTGGCACGGAACGGCGCGCGTTTGCCAGAATGGAAGGTGTTGGCGCTGACTTCACTTTCTACTCAATCACAAAACCGCCTGGACGGAAAAGTTCTTGCCCAAATAAATCTGCCCCACGAACGTCTCATCGGCTCCCAGGATGGTTCTGAAATTGAAACGCATTGCCGCTCGGGATTCAAGAAATTTCGCCTTTAAACTTTCGGTTTTCGTTCGTATAAGATTCGCATGAGTTTGCCGTTATTGATCAAGAACGGCGGGCCGGTGCTGTGGTTGCTCCTCTTCACCAGTGCCGTCGCGGTGTCCGTGTTTATTGAACGTTTTCTTCACTGCCATCGCGCTCAGATCAATTCGCTCGAATTCCTGAACGGCGTCCGCACCGTGCTCAAGCGGGACAACGTCGTCGAGGCGCTCTCGATTTGCGATGCCACGCCCGGGCCGGTTGCGCGGCTGGTTAAAACAGCGATCCTCAACCGCGACCATGGCCGCGAACGGGTTCGTGAGGCGCTGGAGGAAGCCGGGTTGGCCGAGGTTCCGCGTCTGGAGGAAAAGCTCAATCTCCTGGCGACGATTGCACAACTCGCGCCCTTGCTGGGTCTGTTGGGAACAGTAGTTGGGTTTATCAACACCTTCATCCTAATGCAGAAGGAGGCTTTGAACGCCCATTTCGGCGATCTTTCAAACGGCATCTGGCAGGCGCTGATTTGTGCTGCCGCCGGCCTCGCCGTGGCCATACCTGCTCATGCCGCTTACAATTATCTTGTGAGCCGGGTCAATTCCATCGTCCTGGATATGGAACGGGCCGCAACGGAGATCGTAAATATCGTGACTGAGAGCGCGGCCCCGGCTTGAGCAAATGAAATTTCCCCGTAATGCGCGCATCTTTCGCGGACAATTGGATGTGGCCCCGTTTGCCACGGTTTTCTTTCTGCTGGTGATCTTCATGCTGCTCGGTTCTTTGGTTTATACTCCCGGCATTCGTGTCGAGTTGCCCATTGCAGATGACCTGGCAGGAACGGATGCGCCAACCGTATCCGTTGCAGTTGACAGGAATGGAGGTTTGTTCTTCGAAAATGAGCGAGTCGGTGATAACGACCTCACCGCGCGATTGCGCCAAAGAGTGTCGGAATATCCCAAACCTCCGGTCCTCATAGTGCAGGCAGACAAGAGCGTGGCTTACAACGAAATCATTCGGGTGACTTTGCTCGCTCGGGCCGCCGGCATTTCTGAAGCACACCTGGCCGTTCTCCCCCGCCCGGTTGAGCGTGGGCTTAGCACCCGTTAATCGCGCCGAATGGCTGAGGAACAACAACGAGCCAGGTTCTGGATATTGCTGGTTCTCGTCCTGGCCGGCCAGATCGGATTGATTTTCTCGCTTGGAGAAACCAAGGAGGCAAAGCCTCGCTCTCCCGCCAGTACTCCGGTCTTGCGGATTTCCGAGCGCCAAACTTCCGAGCTGCTTTCCCTCACGGATCCGACTCTGTTCGCTTTGCCGCATGGCCAGGGATTCTCTGGCAAGGCCTGGCTCGAGAGCAAAGCTCCACCGGAGCATTCTTTCGGCTGGTCCGAACCCGCTGCATGGCTGCCCTTGCGGAAGGAGTCTCTCGGGGCAGAGTTTTCTCGCTTTGTAGCGACCAATGCCCCTGACCCGCTCGAAACCGCTGGCAGTCCCGGCCCGGCGCTGGTTTTACCGAACCTGCCAGCGGAGCAGCCATTGCGAAATCGTTCTGACCTGAAACTCAGCGGGGCGCTCAAGACGCGCAGATTGGTTTCCAACCTCGACCTTCCATCCTGGCCCGCCTCCGACCTCCTCACCAATTCAGTCGTAAATCTTGCCGTAATTGCCTCTGGACAGCCGATTTCCGCCACGCTCCTGGTCAGCAGCGGCGATAAGCTTGCGGATGAGCACGCTTTGACTCAGGCGATGGCGGCGCGCTTTAATTCGATCGAGCAAGCTGGGCCCTCCCGTATCGCAAAGCCCATCTCAGGGTTGACCTGGGGCCAGATGATTTTTGAATGGCATACCGTGGCGAGTACGAACTCGTCCCCGCCGGCGCAAAAATGAGTGTTCCGAATCTCATCTGCGCCTACGTCGTGGCGACTCTCGGTAGTCTTTCCGTCATAGGCATGTATGCCGAGTACCGGCGGAGACGCTTTGAGCCGGGCCCGAGCGAGGACCGGATTTTCAGGTGCGAGAAATGCGGTTACGTTTACACGGACGATCCCGACGTCGACCGGTCGCGTTGCAACCAATGCGGCAAGGTAAACGACGCGATCGAATTTTGAAGCGGAGCGTCGCCCTCTGGGCTTCCGGCCGGCGCTGACTTTTCCCCCACTCTCTAAACCGAGGCCGCTTTTCGGGGTCCGGATGCACCCCACTCATTTAAGGTGCGCTCGGTCGCGGCCGAAGGAGAAGACTGAAACATTTCCAGGGCTTCACCTATGAGATACAGAGAGCCGCTGATAATGACGAAATCCTCCTGGGCTGCGGCGTCCCAGGCGTTGCGGAGGTGCGAGTGCTCGCTGATGCGCGCGGTGGGATTTGCCTGGCGGCAAGCGTCGGCCAGGTCGCCAGGCGAGGCGGTGCGTTCGCTGGGGACCGGGACCAGCAGGATTCGCTCAGCTAACGGGGCCAATGCGTGGCAAATCGATTGCCAGTCTTTATCGGCCAGGATGCCCAGGATAAGGGTGGCGCGTGTACTGGCGAACTCCTCTTTGAATGCGGAAGCCAGCATTTGTGCGCCAGCCAGGTTATGGGCGCCGTCGAGCAGAACTCGTGAACCGGACGGACTCGTGATGAGTTGCAGCCGACCGGGCCACGATAGCTGGGAAAGGCCCTTGATAAGGTCATGCTCGGTGACGGGCAGTTTGTTGGAAAGAATGCGGACGATGGCGACGGCGAGGGCCGCATTAAGGCGTTGATGATTGCCGAGCAGAGGAAGTTTGAGGTGTTCCAACGGGGGTTGGTCAGCGTGAGATGGTCCGACCAAGGTCAGTGGCGCATTTTGCCGACGAGCGGCATCTTTGATGACGGCCAAAGCTTCGGGTTCATCGGTCGCGGTAACGACCGGAACGCCAGATTTGATGATCCCGGCCTTTTCACCGGCTATCGCGGCGAGCGTGTGCCCAAGCCATTGTTCATGGTCGTATTGGATGTTCGTAATGACGCTGACCAGCGGCGTCACAATGTTGGTGGCGTCCAGCCGGCCACCGAGGCCGGTTTCCCAAATCACGAGCTGGCAGTTTTGCTCGGCGAAGTAGCGAAGCGCCATGATCGTGACCACCTCGAAGAAGGTCGGGTGATCGTCCTCCGGAAAATCAGCAAGCAAGGGCCGGAGTTCGGAAACCTGGCGGACGACGTCGACTTCGGAGATCAGTTCGCGATTGATCTGGATGCGCTCCCGGAAGGAGACGAGATGCGGCGAGGTGAAGAGGCCGACTTTAAGTCCCGCTGCCCGGTAGATAGCTTCCAGCATGGCGCAAGTGGAACCTTTGCCGTTCGTGCCGGCGACGTGGATAAACCGCAGGCGGTTTTCCGGGTTGCCGGAGAGTGCAGCCAGTCTTTGGGTATGGCTCAAGCCCAGCTTCGCTCCGAACCAGCGAAGCTGATAGAGGAAGTGGATGGCTTCGGAGTAAGTCACGAGCGGACCCTCGTGACTCGCCGTGGCACCGAAAAACAAAAATAACAACCGATCATTTCCGTTACGATAAACACGCAGCCTCTACGGGTGTTGCGGAAAGAAGCCCGGTGCCAAAAACACCCCGGCGAGATGCCGGCGCTCCCAGGGCGGATGGTTCACTCCGCAGGAGGGGCCTCTGAGTCGGCGGGCGGCGCGGCCAGGAACTCTTTCACCTCCGCGGCTTCTTCATTGGGGACCTGGACGAGAATCCCACCGGCGGCCATCGCGTAACCATCGAGGCTCAGGGAGGCAAGTTCATGAGTGACGACGGCGTGGAAATTTGCTGCGTCGAGCCGAGAACGGACGAGATGAGCGTCAGCGGGATTGAAAGCGCGATAAACAGTAGTCATACGAACTCACTCACTTCGATAGAACAGCAGTTTCGGACGGCGCGTGATGCTTCAGGTCGGCAAAGACAATTACTCCCGCGCCGGTTTGCAACATGCTTTGGACCTGCACTTCGACGTGCTGGCCGATTGCACCATGACCGTTGTTGACGACAACCATTGTGCCGTCAGGAAGATAACCCACTCCCTGGTCTTTGTCTTTTCCTTCACGCGCGATTCGGATTGAGAGGACTTCACCCGGGAGCAGCACGGTCCGCATCGACTTTGAAAGCTCGTGCAAGTTCACGTGATTGATGCGCTGGAGTTCGGCGATTTTCCCCAGGTTATAATCGTTGGTGAAGAGCTTCGCGCCAAGATTGCGGGCGAGCCGAATCAGCTTTCCATCCACCTCTTTCTCGTCGGCAAAATCCATATCGTGGATTTTGACTTCGTTCGCGGTGTTTTTTTGGATGCGGTTAAGGATTTCGAGGCCGCGCCGTCCTCGGGCGCGTTTGATAGAATCGCCGGAGTCGGCAAGTTGCTGCAATTCCTTGAGGACGAACCGGGGGACGACGATTAAACCTTCAAGGAAGTTTGCCTCGATCAAATCGGCGATGCGACCATCGATGATGACACTGGTATCGAGCAAGAGAAGGTTGTCTGGTTTGTTTTGCTTTGCGAAACGGACGTACGGAATGATGAGTGAAAAATCTTCCTTGTTGCTCCGCATCGCAAGGACGATGCCGATATAACCGAAACTGAGAAACAGGCTGAGGCGAATGAGCCATCGCGTTGCGCTCGGCGGTTGGCCCGGACCGCTGTTTTCAAATTCGAAGAACAGGCCGGAACGGTCGATCAACAATGCCACGACACTCCCAAGCAGCAGGCCGAAGGTGGTCGCGGAGAATGCCCGTAAGGAAAAGCCCTTGAGCATTTCATCGACCGCGATCATCAGCCAGCCGAAACCGAAGCCGATGGCCATGCCGATGATGCCGCTCCATTCCGCGCCGACGTATTCTGGCCGGACCTGGCTCACGGCGTAGCCGCCGATGGTGCAGAGGCACAGAAAGAGGATGCGAATTACCCAGAGCGCGACCATGCTATTGGTAAGGGTTCTTCGGACTGGCCAAGGGCTCTGCACGAGGCTGACGCCGCTCGGTTTCGCGCGGCTTTTTCTGCCACATGACGCCCCACAGCCCCAGACGGTTAAGATTGCTGCTGGTAATGCTCAAGTTTTCGGTAATTTGCTTAACACTGGCCGCCAACTGCTCGTTCATCAGCACATTTCCGGCCAAACCCTGGCCAGATTGTACATGTTCCATTAGACTGTTCAATATCTCGGTGGAGTGTTCGACGTTTTTAACGGCCGCATTGACGGAGGCCGTGTTCGTGGCCACTACATCATGCAAGCCATCGGCCACCTGATCGAGCCGTTCGGAAAAAACCACGAGATTGCTTCCGGTAAGGGCGATGGCAGGACCGTTTGTTCCCACTAACCGGTTGATGTTATCCACTGTCTCCAATGCGCTTTGGGAGACCTCCCTCAGATTATCCACTGCCACGGACAGATTGGTGAGGGTGTGCTCGTTCAGCAACACCGCTGTTACATTGGTGATAACGCTGTTGACTCGCCCGGCGGTTTCGTCGAGTCGTTGCAGAAAGCCGCTCGCGGCGCGCGCCACTTCCTGCAGGTTGAGAGGCGACTCCGCCTGCACCGTGTCACCATCGGCAAAGACCCCGTCCGCATTTCGGGTGGGGACGATCGATACATATTGGTCTCCGAGAAAGCCCGATTGTTCGATCATAAAGCGCGCGTCTTTGTGAATGACGTAGTCTTTGTAAATCTTGAGCGTGATTGTCACGTTCGTCCCGAAAGGTCCCAGCCTGATATCGGAGACGATTCCCACCTGCACACCGGCCATGAGTACCGTCGCTTTTGGTTTCAAACCGCCCACGTTCGAGGCACGCATCAGGATACGGTTTGTCGGAAGGAAGAACGTTGTCCCTTTGCTGAACTCGATCAGCAACCCCCCCAGCAGGACCAACGCCACGAGCACAAACAATCCAACCCTCCATTCAAGCCGCGGTTTGCTCATAAAATGTCTCCTTCAGTTCGCATCCGAGATTCCATCAATAAACTTTCGCACGAGCGGGTCCTTCGATTCGAAGATTTCATCAGCCGTCCCGGTCACATAAATCTTTTTGTCGTGAAGCATCATAATACGCTGGCCGAGGCGGCGAGCGCTGCGCATATCGTGCGTCACCACCACTGTCGTCACATCCAGCCTGTCACGCACGCGCAAAATCAGTTTGTCGATGCTATCGGACACGACCGGATCCAGCCCGGTGGTCGGCTCGTCATAAAGAACGATCTGCGGCTGATAAACAATCGCCCGGGCGAGGCCCACCCGCTTGCGCATTCCGCCTGAAAGCTCCGACGGTTTTTTCTCCTCGGTCCCCGGCAACTCAACCATCGCCAGCACCTCCGAAACCTTGCGCGCAACCTCCTCTTTCGCCATTTTCTTTTCGCGGCGAAATGGAAAAGCGATGTTTTCCGCCACCGTCATGGAGTCGAATAACGCCGCGCCCTGGAACAGCATCCCGAACTTGTGTCGCACCGGGAGAAGCTGGCGCTCATTCATGGGAACCACGTCTTCGCCATCGACCAAAACCTGGCCGGAATCAGGCTTGAGCAATGCGACCAGGTGCTTCAGCAACACGCTCTTGCCTCCGCCGCTGCGTCCGATGATCACGACAGATTCCCCTTTCTCGATACGCAGATTGACACCATCGAGAATCGCCTGCCGTCCGAAACTCTTCTTCAGGTCGCGAACCTCGATCATGGATGTCGTGCTCGTGCTCAAGTGGATTCCGGTGGCCGCTAAAAGGTATGGAAAATCTGGCCCAGGCTCAGTGTGAGGAACAGATTTGTAATCAGGATGGTGATGGAGGAATAAACAACTGCTTCCGTGGTCGCCCGGCCAACGCCTTCAGCTCCTTCGCCGCAGAACATGCCCTTGTAACACCCAATTAGCGCCACGATCCCACCGAAAACCACTGCCTTGATCAGGCCGACGACGACAACGGAGGTAGTGGTGTACTTCAGCATGTTGGCCCAGGCGTAGGTGGCATCGATGTCGTAGATCTGCACACCGACTATCCACGCTCCGACAATTCCAACGGTGATCGACTCGACGGTCAGTAGTGGCAGGGCCACGTGCAAAGCCAGCAGGCGGGGGACCACCAGGTAATCGACCGGATGCGTCGCCAGCGTGCGTAGCGCGTCGATCTGTTCCGTTACGCGCATCGTGCCGACTTCCGCGGCAATGGCCGCGCCAACGCGTCCTGCCACCATCAAGCCCGTCAACACTGGACCGAGCTCGCTGCACATCGCCACGCTTACCACCGCCAGCGTTGCGGTGTCCATGCGGACCTTGTGAAACTGCATGTAAGTCTGCGCGCTTAGGACCATTCCGGTAAACGCGCCTGTGATCAGGACGACGGATTGGCTTTTCACACCCACGAAGTACAATTGATAAAGAAAGTCGCACCATGCGACCTTAAGCGTGAAGAGTGAGGTAATAGCTTCCCGAGCCAGGATGCTTAGCCGCCCCAGTCCTTCGATCCATTCGACCACCCACTGCTTGGCCTCGCTGATCATAACCGTGGCGGACACTAACAGAGCGGAGCAGAATTTACCAAGCGGCAAAATCCCCAGAGTCGGCAGACTTTGGTTCCAATGTTCTTTTGGGAATTCGCGCAGAAGTCTCTTGCGTCTCCGCAAACCGCAGGACAACCGCTTCCGCATCTTTCCTGAACCGAAAGCTTTTGCATTTCGTTCAGGGTCAAATAATAATCGCCGCACCACCACAGGATCCGGAGCGACTTTATGAAACTATTCGGCGGCTCAGCATTCGTTTGTTTATTAT
>Ga0308173_10001366_pt1 | contig 12050 bp, 12 predicted proteins | sample PhyPR1_FD_203716 | JGI IMG/M metagenome (GOLD analysis project Ga0308173, IMG submission 203716) | Soil microbial communities from UC Gill Tract Community Farm, Albany, California, United States - DLSLS.P.R1 | ecosystem: Environmental > Terrestrial > Soil > Agricultural land | place: USA... | reverse complement strand
CCGCCTGCGCACGGTGCGTAGCATCGCAGTCGTGCTTCCGCCCCTGATCGTCGAGGAGAACGTCGCCGCTTTTCTCGACGCCCACGGCCTCGGCAGCGGCCCGGTCACCGCGACGCGGATCGGCGACGGCGGCGGCTCGAACTTCACGTTTCTCGTGGAGCGGGGCAGCGATCGCTTCGTTCTCCGGCGGCCCCCTCGTCCCCCGCTTCCCCCGTCCGCGCACGACATGGTGCGCGAGGCGAGATTGCAGGAGGCGATCCGGGCGGCAGGCTTCGAACGGCTCGCGGAGATCGTCGCCGTCTGCGAGGACGAGAGCGTGCTCGGCGTGCCCTTCTACGTGATGCGGTTCCTCGCCGGGCACGTGATCACCCAGGAGCTGCCGCCCGGCCTCGAGACCGACGGGGCGCGACGTGCCCTCGCCTTCGATCTCGTGGACACGCTCGTCGAGATCCACGCGGCCGAGGTCTCGCGCCCCGAGCTTGCGGCGTTCGCCCGGCCCGGCAGCTACCTCGAGCGACAGGTCCGGCGCTTCACACAGCTCTGGGATATCAATCGGACACGACCGATATATGAGGTCGACGAGGTCGGCCGGCGACTCGCAGAGCGGCTGCCGGAACCGCTTCCCGAGACGGTCGTTCACGGCGACTACCGGCTCGGAAACATGATGGTCTCGCCGGAGGAGCCGGCCCGGATCGTCGCCGTGCTCGACTGGGAGATGGGCGCGATCGGCGACCCGCGCGCGGATGTCGGGTACCTGCTCGCGATGTACTCGGAGCCGAACGGGCGCTTCTCGCCGCTCGGCTCCTCGCCGGTCACCGCGGAGCCGGGGTTCCCAAGCCGCGCCGAGCTCGCCGAACGGTATGCGGAGCAGAGCGGCCGCGATGTCGAGCCACTCGGCTGGTTCGAGGCACTCGCCCTCTGGAAGGCTGCGGTGTTCTGCGAGGCGATCTACGGACGCTTCGTCCGCGGCGAGCTCGGCGCCGAGGACACGCGCGCTGCGATCTTCGAGCACGCCGTACCGCTGCTCGCGCAGACGGCGCTCGAGGCCGTCTCGCGATGAGCCTGCGCGAGACGTTCGACCGCGACGCCGAGCTGTACGACCGCGCGCGGCCGAGCTATCCCGACGAGCTGATGGACGAGCTCGACCGTCTGCTTCCCGATCACGCGTCGATTCTCGAGGTCGGCTGCGGCACCGGACAGGCAACGCGCGCCCTCGTCGCGCGCGGCCACAGCCTCACGTGTGTCGAGCTCGGCGCAAGCCTTGCCAAGATCGCGCGCCGCAACGTGCCGCAGGCGGAGATAGTGAACTCGGACTTCGAGACATGGGCAGCGGCGACCTGCTTCGACGCCGTCGTGTTCTTCACCTCGTTCCATTGGCTCGACCCTGCCACCCGATACGCGAAGGTTGCGGCCCACCTTCGGCGCGGCGGCCTTCTCGCAGTCGTCGCGACACAGCACGTGCTCCCCGCAGACGGCGATCGGTTCTTCGTTGAGGTGCAAGCCGACTACGGGGAAGGAGATCCACCGCCGCCTCCTGAAGACGTCCATGACCTTCGCGAAGAGATCGATGCGAGCGGCCTCTTCGAGACCGTCACCACTTCGCGGTTTCTCTGGGAGGTCGACTACACCGCAAGCACGTACCTCGACGTGCTGCGCACCTACTCCGGCCACATTGCGCTGCCGGACGCAAAGCGCGAGGAGCTCTTCTCCCGGATCCGTCGCCGTATCGGCGCGCGCACGGTCAGGAAGACGTACCTGTCGCAGCTGAACGTCGCGCGGCGACTCTAGGAGAGCGCTTCCGCCACGCCGCGCAGCGTCTTCTCGTCGCGCGTCGAGATGAGCAGCGTCGTTGCGCCGCTCTCGCGCCACGCCGCCAGACGATCGCGAATGCGCTCCACCGAACCGACGAGAGCGACCTCGTCGACGAACGCGTCCGGCACCTTCGCCGCCGCCTCGACCTGCTTGCCGTCGAGGAAGAGCTCCTGGATCTCGCGCGCCTCCGCCTCGTAGCCGTAGCGCGCGAAGAGGTCGCTGTAGAAGTTCTTCGACCGCGCGCCCATTCCGCCGATGTAGAAGGAGTAGTACTGCTTGAGCGCGTCGCGTCCGCTCTCGACGTCATCGGTGACGACGGCCGGCACCGACGGCGCGATGTCGAAGCCTGCGCGCGCAGTGCCGACCGGGAACACGTCACGCGCCTTCTCGGGCGACCAGAAGATGGGCAGCCAGCCGTCCGCGATCTCGAATGCCTGCGCGACCGCCTTCGGCGCGATCGCGGCGAGGTAGATCGGGATGTCGGCGCGCAGCGGCCGCGCCATCAGCTTCAGCGGCTTCCCGAGCCCGGTTCCCGACCGCATCGGGATGTCGTAGTGCTCGCCGTGATGCTCGACACGTTCCCGGCGCAGCACCGCGCGCACGATCTCGACGTACTCGCGCGTCTTCCCGAGCGGCTTCCCCCACTCCTCGCCGTGCCAGCCCTCGACGACCTGCGGGCCGGACGTGCCGATGCCCATGAGGAAGCGGCCGCCCGACAGCAGGTCCAGCGTCGCCGCGGTCATCGCGGCATTCGCGGGCGACCTTCCCGGGATCTGCATGATCGCCGTGCCGAGCTTCAGCGTGGTCGTCGTCGCCCCGAGCCACGCGATCGGCGTGATCGCGTCGACGCCCCACGCCTCCGCCGCCCACGCCGAGTCGTAGCCGAGCCGCTCCGCTTCGCGCGCGAGCTCCAACAGCTCCAGCGGATTCGTGCCGGGCTGCGCGTAGCCCATGTAGAAGCCGATGCGCATCGCGTGCGATGCTACGGCAATGGCCGCAACCGCATGGGCTCCGCCCACCGAGAAGCTCGAGCGCGTGCGCGCGTTCATGAACGAGCGTGTCCTTCCGAACGAAGCCGTCCTCGACCGCGAGGACGACGAAGCCGACGCGTTGGTCGCGACGCTGCAGCAGGAGGTGAAGGACGCGGGCCTCTGGGCGCCGCACGTCCCGCCGGAAGCGGGCGGAACCGGGACCGGGTTCCTCGACTACGCGTACCTGAACGAGCAGATCGGCCGTGTCATGTGGGCGCAGCTCGTCTTCGGCTGCCAGGCGCCGGACGCGGGCAACGCGGAGATCCTCCACATGTTCGGCACCGACGAGCAGAAGGAGCGCTGGCTCTACCCGCTCGTCGCCGGCGAGATCCGCTCGTTCTTCTCGATGACGGAGCCGGAAGTTCCGGGATCCGACCCGACGACGCTGCGCACTCGCGCGGTGCGTGACGGCGACAGCTGGGTGATCGACGGCCACAAGTGGTTCTCGTCGGGCGCCGAGGGAGCGGCGTTCGGGATCGTGATGGCGGTCACCGATCCGGAGGCCGACCCGCACCTGCGCGCCACGCAGATCATCGTCCCGGCCGACACGCCGGGCGTCGAGATCGTTCGCCCGATCGTCGTCATGGGGCACGCCGGCAAGGGCTGGTCGACGCACTGCGAGGTGCGGTACGCGGGCGTGCGGGTACCGGTCGCGAACACGCTCGGGGCCGAAGGCGCCGGCTTCCTGATCGCGCAGAAGCGGCTCGGCCCCGGCCGCATCCACCACGTGATGCGCTGGCTCGGCCAGATGCAGCGCGCGTTCGAGCTGATGTGCTCGTACTCGCTCGGGCGCGAGACGTTCGGCGAGCCGCTCGCGCGCAAGCAGACGATCCAGAACTGGATCGCTGACAGCTACGCGGAGATCCAGGCGTGCCGGTTGATGACGCTCGACGCGGCACACAAGATCGACGGCGGCGACGAGGCGCGCGTCGAGGTCTCGGCGATCAAGTTCTTCGCAGCAAAGGTGCTGCAGGATGTGATCGACCGCGCGATCCAGGTGCACGGCGCGCGCGGGCTCACCGACGAGACGCCGCTCGCACACATGGCGATGCTGGCGCGCGGGGGGCGGATCTACGACGGGCCCGACGAGGTGCACCGTCAGGTGGTGGCAAAGCGGATCCTGAAGGAGTTTGCGCTGGGCGATCCGTGGCAGTTCACCTAGGTGGACTCGCTCCAGGGGAAGCTGCTCGTCTCGTCACCCGCGCTCATCGACCCGAACTTTCGCAAGACGGTAGTGCTGATTGCGCATCACGACGACGAAGGCGCGATGGGGCTCGTGCTCAGCCGGCCGTCCGACGTCCCTGCGGTCGAAGCAGTACCGCTCCTCGGCGGGATGCCCGGCGCGACGGATCCCGTCTTCGTCGGTGGCCCGGTTCAGCCGGAGGCGTTCATGGTGCTGGCGGAGTTCGACGACGTCGCGCTCGCGGCGGCTCCGATCATCGACGGCCTCGGGTTCATGCCGGCGGACGCGGAGCCGGAGGAGCTCTCGATCCTGCGGCTGCGGCTCTTCGCGGGCTACACCGGCTGGAGCGGTGGCCAGCTCGAGGAGGAGCTCGCCGAGGACTCGTGGATCGTCGTCGATGCGGAGACGGACGACGCGTTCGCGGACGATCCCGACGAGCTCTGGCGGACGGTTGTCCACCGCAAAGGCGGCGCGTTCGAGCTGATGGAGAACATGCCGTACGACCCAGGGCTCAACTAGCGACGCGCTCAGTCCGGGGTGCGGTGACCGCGGCACGGAGCCTGCTCACAGAGGCGGCGTGCCGACCGGCTCGCCTGCGGCGCGTGGGCCTGGAAGGTTCGGGAACCGAAACGGCGCCGGGTCGCGCCCCGGTTGCACGAACCAGCACTGGCCGGTCGCGCCGCTCGTCGCCGCGCGCCACATCGCCTCCGCGACCTCGCCGGGTGCGAGGAGCGGGAAGCCGGCCGCGGCGAACGCGGCGCGCTGATGGTCGATCATCGGCGTGTCCGCGATGCCCGGGCAGACGGCGTTCAGTCGAATGCGCTCGAGGAGCGGTGCCATGCTTCGCACGAAGCCGACGACCGCATGCTTCGTGAGGGAGTACACAGGGTCGCTCGGCATCGCGGTCAGCCCCGCGAGCGAGGCCGTCGCGACGATCGAGCCTTCATCCATCACGTGCGCGAGCCGAAGCACGCCGAGCACGACGCCGTCGACGTTCACCGCGACCGCGCGGCGGTAGCTCTCCACGTCGAGCTCGCCGGTGAGCACGCCTGCGTTCAGGCAGGCGAGGTCGACCGGGCCGACCTGGTCCCAGGCGGCCGGGTCGGTCACGTCGAATCCGGTTGATATATCGAGCGATTCGACCTGATATCCCTCGCGCTCGAGGCGGTCGCGGAAAGCGCGGCCGAGGCCACCCTCACCCCCGGTCACGATCGCCTTCACGGCTCGAGCACGACCTTGCCGACGTGGCGTCGAGCCTCGATCAGGGCGTGCGCGTCGCGTGCGTCCGCGAGCGCGAAGGTCGCGCCGACGGGCGGATCGATCTCACCGGCCCGCCAGAGCTCGAGCAGGCGCTCCGCCCGCTCCCGGACGAGCTCGGCACGGAGCTTCATCAGCCGGCCGAGATACACCCCGACGACGGCCGCGTTGCGGCCGACGAGCCATTGCACGCTCGGGTCCTGCCACAGCCCGCCTGCAAACCCGATCGCGACGATCGTCCCGAGCGGGTTCAACAGGGGAAGCGAGCGCGTGAAGATCTCGCCTCCGACCGGGTCGATGACGACGTCGACGCGCAGATCGCCGATCTCGTCGTAGCCGCGTGTCTCGTCCGCGCCTGCGGAGCGCGCGTACTCGCGCTTCTCGTCGGTGCTCGCAGTGGCGACCACGGTCGCGCCGAGCCGCTTCGCGAGCTGGATCGCCGCGACGCCGACGCCACCCGAGCCGGCGTGCACGAGGACAACCGTGCCCGGCCTGATATCCACGTGATATCCGAGCGATATATCAGCGGTCAGGTACGTCGTCAGGAACGCCGCGCCCGATCCGTAGGACGCGTTCTCCGGCAGGTCGAAGACCCATTGCGGGTCGACCTCGACGCGCTCCGCGTAGCCGCCGGCTGCGCGCGGCAGTGCGATCACCCGCCGGCCGTCGAGCTCCCCGGCGACCTCGTTCCCGAGCACGTGCGGCAGCTCCGGCATCTGCGGGTAGAGCCCCCGGCGGATCAGGATGTCCGCGAAGTTGACGCCGGCAGCGCGAACTTCGACGACGGCGCCGGCCGGCTCGGGCCACTCCTCGAGCGCGAGATCGCCGCCGACCTCGCGCAGGACGACTGCGTTCACCTGCCGGTCCAGTTCGCCGGGCGCTTCTCGAGGAACGCCGCGACCCCCTCCTGCCCGTCTTCCGAGGAGAGGCAGGCCGCGAACGCCTGCACCTCGCGCTCGTCGCTCCGCTCGTCGCGTGTGGCGTGCATCAGCTGCTTGATCTGCCGGATCGCATGCGGGCTCTGACGGTCGAGGGGCTCGACGTACTTCGCGATCCCCTCCTCGAGGTCGTCGACGAGGAACTCGACGAGGCCCCAGGCCTCCGCCGTCTCGGCCGGGATCCGCTCGCCGCTCATCGTCAGCCAGCGGGCGCGGCCGGGCGAGATGAGCCGCGGGGCGCGCTGCGTGCCGCCACCGCCCGGCAGAAGGCCGAGGTTCACCTCGGGAAAGCCGAGTTGTGCGTCGCGCGTCGCGATGCGGAAGTCGCAGGCGAGCGCGATCTCGAGACCACCGCCCAGGCAGTAGCCGTGGATTGCCGCGACGACCGGCACCGGCGCCGCCTCGATCAGGTCTGCGACGGGCTGGATTCCGCCGGGACGGTCGCCGTCGCCCATGCCGCCGACGAAGCCCGTGATGTCCGCTCCCGCCGAGAAGGCGCGCTCGCCCTTGCCGCGCAGCACGACCCCCCGCACCTCGTCGCCGAGCTTCTCGAACGCGGCCCAGAGCGTCTCGAGGATGCCGCTGTTGACGGCGTTCACCGGCGGGTTGTCGAGCCAGACGGTCTCGATCATGTCGGCACCGCGCTGCCGGAAGGCGCGGCGAACATCTGGCGCAGCTCGGTCTTCTTGAACTTGCCGACGCTCGTCTTCGGAATCTCGGCGACGAACTCGAAGCGATCGGGAAGCCACCACTTCGCGAAGTTCGGCGCGAGGAACTCGCGCAGCTCCTCCGCGCTCGCGGACGTGCCCTCGCGGAGGACGACTGCGGCAAGCGGCCGCTCGTCCCACTTCGCATCAGGCACGGCGATCACGGCCGCCTCGGCGATCGCGGGATGCGCCATCAACGCGTTCTCGAGCTCGACCGAGGAGATCCATTCGCCGCCGGACTTGATCACGTCCTTCGAGCGGTCCTTGATCTGGATGTAGCCGCGCGGGTGGAGCGAGACGACGTCGCCGGTCTTGAACCAGCCGTCCTCCGTCCAGCGATCGGCCTGCTCCGGGGTCTCGTAGTACCCGGCGGCGACCCACGGGCCGCGCACCTCGAGCTCGCCCATCGACTCGCCGTCCCATGGGAGGACGTTCCCGTCCTCGTCGCGGTTGCGGAGCTCGACGAGCGCGAGCGGCAGCCCCTGCATCGCGATGTAGTCGTACTGCGTTTCCTCGTCGGCGTCGACGAGGTCGCCGACGAGCGTCGCGGTCGACGCGACCGGTGAGGTCTCGGTCATCCCCCACCCGTGTACGACGTTCATGCCGTGCCGCTGCTTGAAGCCGGCGATCATCGCGCGCGGCGCGGCCGAGCCGCCGACGAGCATGCCCTTCAGCCGCGACAGGTCCCACTTGCCGGGCTCGGCGTCGAGCAGCCCGAGAATCCCCATCCAGATCGTCGGCACGCCGGCGGTCCACGTCACGCGTTCCTGGACGAAGTCCTCGAGAAGGCTCGCGGGATCGAGGTGCGGCCCGGGATACACGAGCTTGGCGCCGATCGCGCTCGCGACATACGGATAGCCCCACGCGTTCGCGTGGAACATCGGCACAACCGGAAGGATCACGTCGTGCTCGGAGATGCCGAGCCCCATCGGGTTACCCGCGGCGACGCCGAGCGTGTGCAGCAGCGTCGAGCGGTGGGAGTAGAGGACGCCCTTCGGCATCCCGGTCGTCCCGCTCGTGTAACACATGGCCGCGGCCTCGTTCTCGTCGAGCTCCGGGTCGCGCCACGCGTCGGGGTCGGCGCCGCCGATCAGCTCTTCGTACGAATCCTCGACGACGAACACGTGCTCGATGTTCGTGCGGTCGAGGAACTGCTCGAGAAGCGGCACGAGGCTGCGGTCGACGATCACCGCGCGATCGTTCGCGTGCGTCGCGATGTACGCGAGGTCGTTTGGATGGAGGCGGATGTTCAGCGTGTGCAGCACGAAGCCGCCGCACGGGATGCCCATGTACGCCTCGTGGTGGACGTAGTGGTTCCAGCAGAGCGTCGCGACACGATCGCCGCGCTCGAGCCCGAGCGAGCCCAACGCGACCGCAAGCGCTCGCGCGCGCCGGCACGAGTCGGCGTACGTGTACCGGTGGAAGCTCTTGTCGGGCAGTCGCGTGACGATCTCGTTCGCGCCGAAGTACGCCTCCGACCGCCGCAGGATCGTCGGCAGCGTCAACTGGAAGTCCATCATCAAGCCGTTCATCCGAGCCCCTGCCTGCGTGGAAGGTCGACGTCCATGTCGACCAGGTGCCCGTCGCGTTCGACATAGCCGTCCTTGCCGCCGACGATGACGAGGACGACCTCCTCGTCGGTGCGATTCGAGATCGCGCGGTGGGTCGTCGACTCCACATGGACGAGCCCGCCCTCGCCGACCTCGCGCTCCCCGTCGTCGAAGCGGAAGGTCGCCGTGCCGCGGTGCACGAAGTACAGCTCGTCCTGCGTGTCGTGGTAATGGTTCGGCCCCTCGTAGTGAGGGGGAAATACGAGCGCGTTCACGCCGAACGCCGTGACGCCGAGGGCGCTCCGCACCTTCCGGAAGCCGTGCCCCTCGCCGAGCACGTCGAGAGAACTCACCTGGTAGCCCAAAGCGAAGATCCTAGGCTAGGACCCGAAGAGGAAGCGTGCGAGCACCCGGTCGCGGATCCGGTCGGGCAGCTTTTCGACCCTCGCACGCCGCTTCGCGTCGGGCCCGACGACGTACCGGGTGCGAGGCTTCGCGGCCGTGAGGGCATGCTCGACCGCCTTCGCAACCGCCTCCGCCGGGACGCCCTTCGCCGAGCGGGCGGCGGCAAGCTTCCGGAACCGGGCCACACGTTCGCCGTAGTACTGCGCCGCCTCCGGCGGGAACTCGTCGAGCGACCGTTGCGGCTTCGTCCAGATCGCGGTGGCGATCGTGCCCGGTTCGACGATCGCGACGTGCATTCCCCACGGTGCGAGCTCGAGCCGGAGCGCATCGGCCATCGCCTCGAGCGCGAACTTCGACATCGCGTACGCACCGAGGAACGGGAGCGACGAGCGGCCGCCGATCGAGCCCATCAGGACGATGCGGCCGCTGCCGCGCCGCAGTGCCGGCAGGAACGCCTGCAGCACGCGCAACTGCCCGACGACGTTCACGTCGAGCTGCCGCGCGAGCTCCTCGGGCGGCAGGAACTCGAGCGGCGCGGCGATCGCGATGCCCGCGTTTGCGACGAGCGCATCGAGCGACTCGATCTCTGCCGCGGCCGTCGCGACTGCGTCCGCATCGGTGACGTCGAACACGAGCTCGCGCGTTCCCGGCGGCGCGTCTCCCGCGCGACGTACCGAAGACCACACGTCCCAGCCGAGATTCGCGAGCCGGCGGGCGGTCGCCTCGCCGATCCCCGTCGAGGAGCCGGTGACTAGGACAGAAGCGATTGCGCGATCTCCGCGCGCAGCTCGCGCGGGTACCCGAGCGCGGCCTGGAGCCACAATGCGCGCTTGTAGTAGCGGTGCAGCGGGTGCTCCCACGTGAAGCCGATGCCGCCGTGCGCCTGGATCGATTTCTCGCACGCGAGCACCGCCGCCTCGCAGGCCTGCGCGTTCGCCGCGGCCACAGCGAGGTCGGCCTGGTCGTCGTCCTCGCTGACGGCCCAGGCCGCCCAGTAGGAAAGCGATCGGCCGAGCTCGACCTGCACGTACGCGTCGACGACCGAGTGCGAGATCGCCTGGTAGGAGCCGATCTTCTTCCCGAACTGCTCGCGCTCGGAGACGTACGAGATCGCCATCTCCGTCGCGCGCGAGCCGATTCCCACCGCCTCGAGCGCGTGCGCGGCGAGCAGCTTGCGACGGTCGCCGCCGACCTCGTTCTCGACGAAAGGCCCCTCGTACAGAACGCGGCCGAGCTCCTCGAAGAGCACGGCGGCGTCGAGGAAGGTGAAGTCGTCGGACTCGAGGATCCCCGTCCAGCCGAGCTCGGCGAGCTGTTCGTCGGACGGCGACGGGTTCGCCTCGAGGAACGCGCGCGCCTCGCGGCGGAGATCCTCCTGTTCCGGCGTGAAGGAGAAGTCCATCAGCGCGACCTCGGGAGGCCGAGCACGCGCTCGGCGATGATGTTGCGGAGGATCTCGCTCGTCCCGGCCTCGATCGTGTTCCCGCGCGAGCGGAGCTGCTGGTACTGCCAGTAGTCGTCGACGTCCGGGCCGCCGAGGATCTCCAGCGCGAGCTTCGTCAGGCGCTGGTTCGCCTCGGACCAGACGAGCTTCGACGCGGAGCCCTCCGGCCCGGGGATGCCTGTCTTCGTCAGCGTCGTCAGCGAGCGGTAGTTCGTGTACTTCAGCCCCTGCAGCTCGATCCACTCGCGCGCAATGCGGTCGAGCAGCACCGGGTCGTTCACCCCCCGCTCCTTCGCGAGCGCGAGCAGCTTGCGGACGGCGACGTCGAGCGTGGCCGACAGCGCGAAGCCCAGCGTGCCACGCTCGTGCAGCAGCGTCGTCATCGCGACCTGCCAGCCGCCGCCGATCTCGCCGAGGAGGTTCTCCTTCGGCACCTTCACGTCGGTGAAGAAGATCTCGTTGAACTCCGGGTGGCCGGTGATCTGGACGAGCGGCCGTACCTCGACGCCGGGTGCGTGCATGTCGACGATCACATAGGTGAGGTTCTTGTAGCGCGGCTCGTCGGGAAGTCCGAGTCCCACGAGGATGCAGAAGTCGGCGATGTGCGCGAACGACGACCAGACCTTCTGGCCGTTGACGAGGAAGTGGTCGCCCTTGTCCTCGATGCGCGTGCGCGCGGCGGCGAGGTCGCTGCCGGCGTCGGGCTCGGAGAAGCCCTGGCACCAGATCTCCTCGGCGCTCAGGATCTTCGCGAGGTAGCGCTCCTTCTGCTCCGGCGTGCCCCACGCGATGATCGTCGGCCCGGCCATGCCGAGGCCGATCACGCCGAGGTGCGAAGGCGCCTCCGCACGGGCGAGCTCCTCGAGGTAGATCGCCTGGTGGCTGTAGGGCGCTCCGGCGCCGCCGTACTCCTTCGGCCACGTGAGCCCGGCGTACCCTGCCTCGCCGAGCTTGCGGCTCCAGTCGCGGTCCGCATCCTCGAAGCGCCGCGCCCCGCGCACGCGCGAAGAGTCGGGAAGGTTCGCGGCGATGAAGTCGCGCACCTGGGCGCGGAACGCGGCCTCCCCTGGTGTGTCTCGCAGCTCCACCCGCGCGATCCTACGGGACGAGGACGGTGCGGATGGTGGAGCCTTCCTTCATCGCCGCGAAGGCGTCGCTCCAGCCTTCGAGCGGCGCCGTGCGCGTGACCATCGAGCCGAGGTCGAGCTTCCCTTCGAGCGCCCACTGCGCGAGCCGCGGGAAGTCCTCCTGCGGCAGATGGTCGCCGCCGTGCGAGACGAGGATGCGCGCGCGCCGCGTGAACAGCTTCGGCAGGTCGATCTCGGCCTTCTCGCCCGCCGGCGAGAGGCCGATCAGCACGACCGTTCCGCCGGGCGCGACCAGGCCGAGCGCCTGCTCGAAGGTCTGCTTACGACCGACGACGTCGAAGACGTAGTCGGCCTTGCCCGGCTCGGTGTCCGTCGCGCCGAAGTGGCGCGCCTGCTCGAGCTTCCGCTCGTCGAGGTCGATCGCGCGAATCTCCGACGCGCCTGCGATCCGCGCGCCCTGGATCACCGAGAGCCCGACGGCGCCGCAGCCGATCACGGCGACACGTGCGCCCGCAGGCACCCTCGCCGTCTCGAGCACGGACATGACGCCGGTCGCGACCGCGCAGCCGATCAGGCAGGCCTGCTCCACCGGCAGCTCCCGCGGCACCTTCACGGCCGCGACTTCCGGGACGACC
>Ga0308173_10001365_pt1 | contig 12062 bp, 13 predicted proteins | sample PhyPR1_FD_203716 | JGI IMG/M metagenome (GOLD analysis project Ga0308173, IMG submission 203716) | Soil microbial communities from UC Gill Tract Community Farm, Albany, California, United States - DLSLS.P.R1 | ecosystem: Environmental > Terrestrial > Soil > Agricultural land | place: USA... | reverse complement strand
CGGCTCACGGCGCACACGCCGTGCTTTCGCTCCGAGGCGGGCAGCGCCGGCCGCGACGCGCGCGGCATGATCCGTCAGCACCAGTTCGACAAGGTCGAGATGGTGCAGATCACGCATCCCTCGAAGAGCTATGCGGCGCTCGACGAGATGGTCGGCCATGCCGAGGCGATCCTGCAGAAGCTCGGCTTGCCGTACCGGGTCGTCCTGCTCTCGACCGGCGACATGGGATTCGGAGCCGCCAAGACCTTCGACCTGGAGGTCTGGGTGCCGGCGCAGAACACCTACCGCGAGATCAGCTCGGTCTCGAACTGCGAGGCGTTCCAGGCCCGGCGCATGGGGACGCGCTTCAAGACCGCGCAGGGCAGGAACGAGCTCGTCCATACCCTGAACGGATCGGGCCTCGCAGTCGGCAGGACGCTCGTCGCCGTGCTCGAGAACTACCAGAACGAGGACGGCTCGGTGAGCATTCCGGCGTCCCTGCGCCCCTACCTCGGCGGCGTTGCCGAGCTCCGCCCTTGAGCGACCGCGTCGCTCTGGACGCCACGGTCGCGACGCGCGCGCGCCAGCTGCTCGTCGCGCTCGACGACGCGACGACCTTGCCCACCTTCACCGGCGCCGATCCCTCGTTCGATCTGGCCCGGGGTTTCGCAGTCGCTGACGAGATCCGGCGATTGCGCATCGCCCGCGGCGAAGTCCCGCTCGGCTACAAGATCGGCTTCACCAACCGGGGCATCTGGGCCCGCTACGGCGTGTTTGCGCCGATCTGGGGACCGGTCTGGAACACGACAGTGGAACGCGTCGACAGCGCTCGGACGATCGTCTCGCTGGCGCCCTTCGTCGCGCCGCGCCTCGAGCCGGAGATCATGTTCGGATTCGCCAAGGCGCCTGCCGCCGGCATGAGCCTCGGCGAGGTCGCCGCGTGCATCGATTGGGTCGCGCACGGATTCGAGATCGTTCACACGCGTTTTTCGGGCTGGCGCTTCGCCGCGGCCGACACCGTCGCCGACTTCGCCCTGCACGGACGCCTGTTCGTCGGCCCGCGCCTGCCGATCGATCGTTTCGTCAGCGGTGGTTCGGGCGACCTCGCGACGCAGCTGTCGTCGCTGCGTGTCACCCTGATCTGCGACGGTCGCGACGTCGAGGAGGGCAGCGCAGAAATCGTCCTCGACGGACCGCTGCATGCTCTCAAGCTGTGGGTCGATGCGATGGCGGCACGGCCCGAGCGGTGGCCGATCGTCGCCGGCGACATCGTCACGACGGGAACGATCACCGACGCCGCGCCGATGGCGCCGGGACAACGCTGGCAGACGCGCCTCAGCGATCCGCGCTTCCCCGGCATCACGCTCGACACGACCGCATGACGGGGCTCGATCGACGCAGGCCCTAGAATCCCGCCCTCGGCAGCGACCCGCCGAAGCACCCGACCGGAGAGGTGGCAGAGTGGTCGAATGCGCCAGACTCGAAATCTGGTTTACGGTTTCACCGTAACGTGGGTTCGAATCCCACCCTCTCCACCAAGTCAACGTCGCAGGAAGTCTCGCGGACGTCCGGAGCTCGCCGTTCTCGCCCGCCTAGGCGAGTTCCTGTTTGCGCTCTGCGCCGGATCGTTGCAATGTGCGAGGTCTAGACCTCCTGCAGCAGCACGGCGGGCACCTCGACCCGCATGTCGAGCAGCATCTGCGCCATGCCCTTGCCGAGCGCGTCGTTGCGCAACGACGCCATGCCGCCGCCGCCGAGCGCCCGCATGCACACGAGATTGATGGCATGGATGCCGGGCAGGTCGTAGCGCTGCACGGTCCCCTGCACCAGATGGCCGAGGTATTCCCTGACGCGCTCCGTCGTCACCTGCTCCTTCAACACCGGCAACAACGCGGGATGGCGCGCAATCAGGCCGATGTTGGACGTGTCGCCCTTGTCGCCGCTGCGCCCGAGCGCGATCTGCACGAGCGGCACGCTCTTGCGCGGGCCTGCGGGAACGGTGCCCGGCGACGGTTCCAGCGGTTCGGGTGCGACTTGCGATTGCGCCGGCGGCGGCGTCAGGGTGAACGTCGTCGCGCCGACCGTCACGGTGGGCGTCACCTGCTCCTTCGCAATGAGCCATGCGAACTGCCGCAACACCGGCGACACCGACGGACGGCCGCCCGCGCCGGTGGTCCCCGGCGACCACGACGTGCCGGGCGCGGCGAATTCGCGGCTGAAGATCTCCAGCGCGCGCTTGTCTTCGTGCGTCACCGTCAGGCGCAGCACGACCTCGCGCGTCGGCAACGGCCGCGCATGCGGACCGTATGCAGACTCGGTGCCGAGCAGCTCGACGTTCGTGGCGACGAAGTCCGCGAAGCCGCTGGCGCGCAGCAGCCGGCCGCCGCGCTCGAGCAGCGCCGCGCCTGTGCGCCTGGCCTTCGCCGGCGCATCGATGCCGACGATGGTGAGCTGCCCGGACACCTTGAAGCCGGCCGGCACCGTGGCGCTGACCTTGTAGGTGTCCGTCGGCGGGCGGCCGCGCGCACCGGTCACGAGCACGCGATGCGGCCCGGCCTGTTCCATGCGCACCTGGCGGAAGTCGCACACCACGTCCGGCAGCAGGTAGCTGGCCGGATCGCCGATCTCGTACAACAGTTGCTCGCCGACCGTCGCGGGCGTGACGAGCCCGCCGGTCTGCGGCGGCTTGGTGACGACGAAGCTCCCGTCTTCGCGGCACTCGACGATCGGATAGCCGATGTCGGCCCAGTCGGGCACCGACGCCCAGTCGGTGTGCAGGCCGCCGGTCGCCTGGCAGCCGCATTCGATGATGTGGCCGGCCAGGCTGCCCGCGGCGAGGCGGTCGAAGTCGTCCGGTGCCCAGCGGAACTCGTGCACGAGGACGCCGAGCGTGACCGCACTGTCGACACAGCGGCCGGTGACGACGATGTCGGCGCCCGCATCGAGCGCTCGAGCGACCGGAAGCGCGCCGAGGTAGGCATTGGCCGTCACCATGCGTTCGGGCATCGGCTCGCCGCTGGACATCTCGACCGTGCCGGCTGCCCGCATCGCGGCAGCGAGCGGCTGCACGTCGTCGCCCTCGACGACCGCGATGCGCACCTTCGCGCCGAGCTCGTCGGCGAGTGCCTGCACTGCCGCGGCGCAGCCTTTCGGGTTCACTCCGCCGGCGTTGCTGACGATGCGGATGCCTTTGTCGACTGCCTGCTTGAGCACCGAGCGCAACGCCACGCTGACGAAGTCGGTGGCGTAGCCTTCGTCGGGCCGCTTCAGGCGCGCGGCCGCGAGGATCGACATCGTCAGCTCGGCGAGATAGTCGAACACCAGGTAGTCGATGTCGCCTGCGCGCACGAGTTGCACGGGTCCGAGGCTGCTGTCGCCCCAGAAGCCGGAAGCGCCGCCGATGCGCACCAGCTTGTCGGGCGCGGCAGGGGTCAGTTGTCCGTCCATTGCAGCTTCCTCCGTCGTCAAATGAGGGCGAGCCGCCCGGCCAGGTGCTGCGAGTCGATCCGTTGGCCGCCAGCGTGAATCGCGACTGTGCCTGATGCACCCCGAGTGATCGGCTGACTGCAAAGCAGCGCATCAAGCGTTCCGAATCGTCGACGCGAAGCGAACGGATCAGGCGGGCAACGTTCCGTCGATGCGGCCGCAGGACGCGCCGAGGGCCTCGGCCACCAACGCGCAGACGTCGCTTCCGCCGAGGTGCGCGCCGAGCGCGAGCTCCGACGAGAGCCGCTCCGGCGAAAGCTCCGTGCGCAGGGCGGCGAGGCTCGTGCGCGCGATCCGCTCCTCGTTGATCTGGCGCTGCTCCCGGCCATCGCGCTCACGAGCGGCGAGCGCGCCGAGCACGCGTGCCGCTGCTTCCGGCCGCCCCAACCGCCAGAGCAGATGCGCGTACCCGTCGAAGCGGAATTTCGGCATCCGTTGCATCACCGGCAGCGCCTCGCGCGCCGCCGCGACGGCGTCTTCGGTGCGCCCGCTCTCGGCGAGGATCGCCACTCGTATCGTCGCGGCATCGATGAGTTCCAGGTCCGACGCAGGCCGTTCCCGCATCGCGACGAGCAGCTCGTCCAATTCGCGGGCCGCCTCGTCGTGCTCGCCCATTTCCCAGCGCAAGTCCGCTGCATTGGAACGCTCGATGACCTCGAGTCGCCAATCGCCCGCCTCTTGGGCCAGTCGAACCGCTTCGGCGCACTGCAGGCGTGCCGCTTCGAACTGCCGCGCGTGACGACTCTCGAGCGCGCGAAACCGGAGCACGACGATGCGGAACTCGGCCGGCCATGACGGTTCGATCAATGCGGCCGCCTCGTCGATCGCGGCGCCGGCGCCGTCCGGGTCGCCGCTGCTCTTGCGCCAGAGGGCAATGAGGCGTAGCGCCGAGAAGAGTCTTCGCGGCAGACGCATCGCCCGATAAGCGTCGGCCGCCCGCTGCGCCGCCTCGAGGAGCTTGGGAAGGCGCCGCGGGCCAACCATGTTGCTCGCTGCCATGCCCCGCCAGTAGCGGGCTGCCGTCGCGTCGTCGACCGCGCCGGGCACGACATGCGGCTCTTGATCGATCAACCACTCTTCGAACTCCGTGCTGTAGTCGATGAGAGGGCCTGCGTGCGCCGCGAGGCCGATGGCGAGTGCGCGACCGCTGATCGCTCCGCTCGCCCATCGGTACGCGGCACGCAGGTTATCGAGTTCGGGCAGGACGAGCGCAGCGTATTCGTCGGTCCGCATCGTGCTGTCCATCTTCCCGTCGTCGGCGCTGCGCAGAAATGCCAGCATCGTTTCCGCATGCCGGATGACGAGCGCCGTGGTTTCCTCCGCGGCCGCCAGTTGCTCGAGCGCGAACGCGCGTGCCGACTCGAGCAGGCGGAAGCGGACCGGCTCGGCGCCGTCGACCACCACGAGCGATTTGTCGATCAGCGCCGCGAGTTGGTCGAGCACGCTCCAACCGTCGAGCTCGTGGTCGGCGCACACGGCCTGGGCAAGCTCCATCGTGAAGCCGCCGCTGAACACGCCGATGCGGCGAAAGATCGTGCGCTGCAGCGGGGCGAGCAGGCCGTGACTCCAATCGAGCGCCGCGCGAAGCGTCTGATGCCGGCGCAGGGCCGTACGCGTGCCGGCGGTCAGGAGCAGGAACCGTTCGTGCAATCGGCTCTGCACGCTGCGCAGGCCAAGCAGCGGCACGCGCGCCGCGGCGAGCTCGATCGCGAGCGGGAGGCCGTCAAGCTCCCGGCAGATCTCGATGGCGAGCGGAAGATCGGCGTCTGCGAGCTCGAAGTACGGTGCTGCGGCGCGCACCCGCAATGCAAAGAGCACGAGCGCACCGTATTCGCGCGCGCCGGGCACTGACGCGTCGCGCGGGATGGCCAGAGGCTCCAGACGGAGCTGCTGCTCGGCATGCACGCGCAGCGGCTCCTGGCTCGTCGCGAGCACGCGCACGCCGGGCGCGCCCACCAGCAGGCGCTCGACAAGAATCGAGATCGGCTCCAGCAGATGCTCGCAGTTGTCGAGAACGAGCAGCAAGCGGCGATTCGCGAGTGCGCCGACGAGCAGCTGCGCGCAGTCTCCGCGCTCGGGCAGCGCCAAGCCGAGCGACTGAGCGACGACATGAACGAGCAGCGACGGGTCGGCGAGTCCGGCAAGCTCGATCAGCGACACGGCGTCGCCGAAGCGCCCGGGGTACTCGGCGCCCACAGCCTGTGCGAGCCGGCTCTTGCCGATGCCGCCGGCACCCACCACGGTGACGAGCCGATGCGCTTCAAGCATCGTTGCCAGCAACGCGAGCTCGTGCGCACGGCCGACGAGAGCGGACGCCGTCGTCAGGCGCTCGGCCGTCGGTGCGACTGCCGCTTCCTCCTGCGCTGCGGCAGGCGTTGCCCGATCGGTGAGCGCGCGATGGATATCGGCGGCCGGTCCGGCGTCGGGCGCCATGACCGGCGCGACAAACCGATAGCCACGCCCAGGGATCGTCGCGATGGCGTGCGGCCCGAGCAGCTTGCGCAGGTTGCCTACCTGAACCGGCAGGTTGTTCTCCTCGACGACGATGCGCGGCCAGACGAGCTCGAGCAGCTCGCTCTTGAGGACGACTCGGTCGCGTCGCTCGACCAGCGCGAGCAGCAGATCGAACGCGCGCGCTCCCACCTGGCAGTCGCGTCCGTTGACGAGGAGAAGACGCTGCGCGGTGCGCAACTCGGCGTTGAGAAAACGGTAGGTCGGGGCTGAGATGGACATGGGCGATGACCTGCGGCGTTGCGCCGCGGCCCGTGCCTCGATTCTGCGCGCCGCAGCGTCGCTGCTGATCCGGTTCAGATCGCTTCAGAACTTTTTGCCGCCAACTCATGACTTTCGGCGGAGCGGTGGCGAAGATCACTGCGCCCTTTGACAACCGGAGACCCGCATGTCCCGCTTCATCATCGAACGTGATTTCCCGAACGGCCTGGAGGTACCGATCACGGACGCAGGTGCCGACGCTTGCTCGCGCATCGCCGCCGTCAACGCCGCCAAGGGCGTGACGTGGCTGCATTCGTACGTGAGCCCGGACAAGAGGCGCACCTACTGCGTCTACGACTCGCCGTCGGCCGAGGCGATCCGCGAGGTCGCGTACTCGAACGGACTTCCGGTCGGAAGCATCACCCAGGTGACCGTGCTGGACCCTTACTTCTATCAATGAGCGCTCGCTCAGCCATGGAGAACGCGATGAAAACTGGATCCATTGGCTGCCGCAACAGTCGGCAGCGGCGCGGCAGCGCTCTTACTGCGCACCTGCTCTGCGTGACCGCGCTCGCAGTGTCATTGGTCGCAAGTGCGATGCAGCCGTCGATGGCTGACGAGCACGGGCCGTCTCATTCGCCTGCGAACGCCTCGCCGCTGGTGCAGAAGGTGCGCGAGGCGACCGGCCGCTACAAGGACATCAACACCGCCCTGGCTGAAGGCTGGATTCAGGCGACGCCGTGCGTGAGCGGGCCCAATGACGGCGCGATGGGGATTCATTTCTTGAAGCCCGAACGCCTCCACGACGGGATGCTCAAGGCCGAGGAGCCGGAGATGCTGATCTACGAGCCTCGCACGGGTGGGACGTTCCGCCTCGTCGCCGTGGAGTACCTCGTGCTCGCGAGCGAGTGGGCCGCGCGCAACGGGCCTGGCGTGGCGCCTTCCGTCGACGGTCATCTCGCCAACTTCGTCCCCGAGCCGAACCGGTACGCGTTGCCCGCGCTGTACGAGATGCACGTGTGGGCCTGGGAAGACAACCCGAACGGAAGCTTCGCGGACTGGAATTCACGGGTCTCGTGCGACCGCCAGGCCGCGCCGCGGTAGTCAGGAACGCGATCGTGCCATTGCCAGACGACGGCGCCGGCACCGCTCGACGCAGCGGGCCGTCGTTCGACTACCCGACCCATCTGATCGACGTATGGAACGTGGGGCGCGAGCGCCTGACGCTTCGCCCGATCCTCCCGCAGGACCAGGGCCCGCTTCGCGAGATGCTGTATCGGACCTCCATCGCGACGCGCCGGGCCCGCTTTCATGAAGCCGTCGATCATTTCGCCGAGGAGACGCTGAGGGCGATGACGCGGCTCGACTCCAGTGACGTGCTGGCGCTCGTGGTAACCAGGTGCTCGCCGCTGCGAGGCGAGACGGTGATCGCCGACGCGCGCTACGTCGTCGACGTGGATCGCGCCGGCGCCGACTTCGCGATCCTCGTCGACGACGCCTGGCAACGCCGCGGCGTTGGAACACGGGTCGTCAACGCGATGCTCGACGCGGCTTACGGTGAGGGGCTTGGGCACCTGCGCGGCAGTGTCCTGCGCAGCAACACGGCGATGCTGTCGCTTCTGCGCAAATTGCAATTCAGCTTCGCCCACGACCCTGACGACGCGCGCCTTGTCAGCGCGCAAGGCAGGTCATGCCGCGCTGCCCGGCATGAACACAGCGAGCAGGTTCCACCTGACCTCCGCGTTGACTTGAGCCGCACCACCACGCCTTACCAACGGAGATCGACATGACAACAAGCCGCCTTCACTTCGCCCGGATCGCCTTGCATGCGGCGCTCGTGGCGGGACTCGCCGCCCACTCTGCGATGGCACAGCAGGCCCGACTCGACAGCGACTGCAAGCCACAGTTGACGCTTGCGCAGGACCGTCTGTATCAACAGGCCGACGAGGGGACCGAAAGTCTGCGCAGGTTCATCTTCATTCGTCGCGCGATCTTGCAAGTCGATGTCTACGAAACCGCCGTCTGGGCCGATTCGGTCAGGCGGGCGCGTGCGGCGTGCATGAAGCAAGTGTCACAGGCGCGATGATGGGTCTCGGTCTCGCCAAAGGCGAGGACGCGCAGCGAATGGCACGTCGGGCTCCTGGCCAGGTCCGGCGCGCCTTGAGGTCACTGACCGGGCGAGAGTCCCACGATGGTCTGGAAACCGCCCCAGAACATTCGCTGGCCGTCGAACGGCATCTTGCTCGGGTCCATCTGCGTCCTGAGCTCGGGATCCTCCCGGACCGCCGCCGCGATGCGATCGCGGTCCTCCCTGCTCCTGTAGACAACCCAGGAGACGGCCACCACCTCGTCGTCCTTGAGCTGCACCGCTTGCGGGAACGACGTCAGCTTGCCTGGCTGGACGTCCTCGCCGATGGCGTCGGAAAAGTACATTGCGCCGTGGCGCAGGTGCGCCTTGCCCCACTCGGCCGACATCTGCTTGTAGATATCGAGCTTGGCTCGCGGAACGGGGATGACGACGACGTCGAGATACGGTGACATGGGACCTCCGCTGGCGTTGAAGCCTGCTTCGATTCGAAGTGACGGCGGCGGTTCCGCCCGTGTGCCGATCCGGAGTCGGGATCCTTACCGAGTGCGGACGCGTGCAAGCCCGGCTCAGGCACGCAGACGCAGCTCAAGGCGAATCAGCGTGGCGTCGCCATCCTCGCGCCGCGCGCGGAAGCCCAGGTTTCGTGCCAGCGCCACCATGGCGTGGTTCTCCGCCAGGGTGATGCCGCTCATGATCGCCACTCCGGCGTCGGCGGCCCCGCTCAGCAGGCGACGCAGCAGCGCCTTGCCGATGCCACGCCTCTGCCACGCGTCGGCGATGACGATCGCAAAGTCCCAACGCCCCTCTTGCGCGTCTTCCACCGCGCAGCGAGCGACGCCGACTTCCTCTTCGACGCCGTTGATCGCCACCAGGGCGATCAGCGCGATCTCGCAACACGGCTCGACACGGGTCCAGCGCTCGAGCTCGCCGGGCATGAGCTCGCGGCCCGAAAGCAGGCGCAGATAGCGGCTGCGCGGCGAAAGGCCGGCGACGAAGCGACGCTCGAGCTCGAGATCGGCCGGTTCGATCGGCCGGATGCGCCACGGCTTCGCATCTCCAGAGGAGACAAGCGGCGGGGGCTCGACGGAACGCCGAGTGCCGGAGACAAGCAGGTCGACAGGTGCCATGGCGCACTGTGGGTCGAACTTTCGCGCAGCACAAACGGTGGTTTCGCATGCCTCGCATGCGCCAGCGGCATTCGTGTTCCGTCGTCCCGACGATGAACGGGCGGCGTCGCGGCGCGCGGTGTCGAAAGACACCGAACTGCACTTGGCCCGCGCCGGCGCGCCGGTCCTGCGCATCGATCCTGTCAGTTCAACGGCTCGATGTTGACCATGAGGTCGCTGTCGGCGACGTGGTAGACGCGGTAGCGCAGCTTCTCAACGATCGCCTTCGCCCCTTCCTCGGTTGTCTGGAACTCGCGACCGGCGACTTCGTACCAGTACGCCGCGTGGCTGTCGCCGGTGCTCGAGCGGACGCGGATCGGGCCGTCGACCCAGGCAACCCTTCCAACTGCGATCTGGGCCGCGTACGACCGGCCGAAGCTTGACCAGCGCATCGCGATCAGGATGACGCCCAGCACCGCTGCGCCGATGGCGCCCGAGCGAGCCCCGTCGGTCGTCACCAGGTCCCAGGCGCCGAAGCCGATGCAGAGGGCACCGAACACGAGCAACGCGGCGCCGCGTCCGCGCCGCTTGCCGTGCAGGCGCTCAGCCTGGGCGGGGGTGAGCCGGCCGGCCCGGTTGGCGTCGAGCGCAGCGAACTCGAATCCGTTCGCCTCGATGAGCGCACGGATGGCGGTCTCGGCTGGCGCGGGTGTCATCAATGCTGCGTGAAGGACCGGGGCGCAGCGTCTTGCGGCGGCCCACGCCGCGATTCTGGTGACCCTGCGGGGACGGGGTCAACACGACGGGCGGGCAGACGGCTCCGGCTGCCGAGGTGACCGGACGCTGGAAGCAGTCCAACGCGCGTCCGCTCGCAATCCCTCAAGACGACTCGGGTTCGGCGTGGCTGCCTGGTCAGTCGATCCAGACAGTCTCGCGCTGCTGCCTGTGTCGAACGCGCCGTGTCAGCCGGCGGGCCGCATCGTCGACGGCACGCGCCAACCAGGCCGCAGCGGCGCCGATGGCTTCGTCGCGCAGTCGCACGGCGCGCTCGCGCGCCGCGTTCTGCAGGGCCGCGAGCGCCGCCGGGGACAGCCGTTGGCTGGGAAGCGGTGCGTGGCTCATGAGGTGCTCCTTCAAGGAATCCGCAAGGCCACTGTAGGAAGACGGGCGCGACGGCGAAATGGCGGCCGCCTCAAAAGTCATTTGCGTCTGGCGCAAAGGCGGCCCGCCTACCATGCGCTCGTGGACGGTCTCGCCTTCGACGATCTGGAGCTGTTCTCGCGCATCGCCGCGCTCGGCTCTACTGCCGGCGCCTGACCGAGACCTTCGAGGAGCTCGAAGGCGAGTTCATGGCGAGCGCCGGCTCGCCGAGCGGACGCGTGCGTATCGCCGCCAGCTCGGTGATCGCCGAACATCTGCTCGTGCCGGGCCTGGAAGGCCTGCATCTGCGCCACCCCGCGCTGCGCATCGACCTGGAGGTCAGCGACCGCATCGTCGACCTGGTCCGCGACGGCATCGACATCGCAATCCGCACCGTCATCGCACCGCCGGAGCTGCAGATCGTGCGCCAGCTGGGTAGCCTCGGTCGTGGCGTGTACGCAGCACCCGCCTACGCCGAGCGGCACGGTCTGCCCGCCGAGCCGCAGGACTTGCTTGGGCACCGTCTGGTGACCAACAGCGCGGCGACCGGCCTGAACGATTGGCCGTTCACCGTCGATGGCCAAAGCGTGATCCTGAGCGTCGACGGCAACTGGCGTGGCAACGATACGGGGCTGGTCGCGCGCATGGTGCTCGAGGGCATGGGCATCGGCCGCCTGGCGTTGGTCGTCGGCAACCCGCTGGTTCGCGCTGGTCGGCTCGTGCGCGTGCTCGAAGAATCCGTCGATCCGCGCCCGGTGCCGATCTACGCCGTCACTGCTTCGGCCCGACAGCGCCTACCGAAAATCCGCGCATGCATCGACTACTGGAGCGAGTGGTTCGCGCAGTCCACTTCGAAATGCTGACATCCACGAGAGCGCCTGACCACGAATAGCGGCGTTCTCCGACAACGCATCTTCGAGACGCTTCGCACACTGGGTGCGTCGGACTGCGGAGGTCCACTTGCTCGAGTGATCGAGGGCCAGGCCGAGCTGAACGACCAGCCTGCGGTCGCCCGCACACGTCGTCTACCGGAGAACAAGGTGCCGAACCTCGCGATCGAGCTGGGCCACCTCGAGGCTGCCGACAGGCACGTGGCGCTCGCTCGAGACCGGCTCGCCTCGATCGAGGACATCGAGTGCCCATCGGGAGACTCCAGAGCGCGCGCCCACCGGCTGCGAACGCTAAGGCAAACGCTTGCGGCGTTCGAGGCGCATCGAGAGCAGATCGTCAAGACGATCGCCGGCATCCGGGACGGCTCACTGCCTCGCAGCTGAGGGTGCGGTTGAATTGCGAAGGTCTCCTCGACGACAAGCGCAGTTCACCAATGAATTGGAGCGGGCGTTCGAAGCCTTCACCGACCGCGCGACCTGCCGATCGAGCAACCGACTAAATTCGAGCTCATGCTCAACTTCAAGATCGCCAAGCCCTTGGCGTCTCAGGAGCCGGTATGCGCATAGACCGCATTGATCACTTCGTCCTTACCGTCACGGACGTTCGGGCTACTTGCGACTTCTATTCTCGCGTGCTGGGAATGTCGGTCGTCACCTTCG
>Ga0308173_10001364_pt1 | contig 12063 bp, 10 predicted proteins | sample PhyPR1_FD_203716 | JGI IMG/M metagenome (GOLD analysis project Ga0308173, IMG submission 203716) | Soil microbial communities from UC Gill Tract Community Farm, Albany, California, United States - DLSLS.P.R1 | ecosystem: Environmental > Terrestrial > Soil > Agricultural land | place: USA... | reverse complement strand
GCGGTCCGGTGTGCCGGGCGAGGCGAAACCGCGCCGTGGCGCACTTGCGGGGCGGTTTGGTGCGCGGGGCGAGGCGAAACCGCGCCGTGGCGCACTTTCGGTCGTCGGTATGCGGGTGGCGACGTCCGCGGGCCGGGTTCTACAGGCTTAGGGTTGCGGTGTGTACGAAGGCGCGGTGCAGGACCTGATCGACGAGCTCGGACGACTCCCCGGGGTCGGGCCCAAGAGCGCGCAGCGCATCGCCTTCCACCTGCTGCAGGCCGACTCCGACGACGTGACGCGCCTCGTCACCGCGTTGACCGAAGTCAAGGCGCGGGTGCGCTTCTGCGAGGAGTGCGGAAACGTCGCCGAGGCCGACAAGTGCCGCATCTGCGCCGACCCGCGCCGCGACCACACCGCCATCTGCGTCGTCGAGGAGCCCAAGGACGTCGTCGCGATCGAGCGCACGCGCGAGTTCCGCGGCACCTACCACGTGCTCGGCGGCGCGATCAGCCCGATCGACGGCATCGGCCCGGACGACCTGCGGGTCCGTGAGCTGATGACCCGCCTCGCGTCCGGCGAGGTCCAGGAGGTCATCATCGCGACCGACCCCAACCTCGAGGGCGAGGCGACGGCGAGCTACCTGAGCCGCCTGCTGCGCGACGTGGGGTTGACGGTCACGCGCCTGGCCTCCGGTCTCCCAGTGGGCGGTGACCTCGAGTACGCCGACGAGGTGACGCTCGGGCGCGCCTTCGAGGGCCGCCGCCGCGTCGACGCCTGACCCGACGCCCGGCCCGTCGCCCGACCCGTCGCCCGACCCGTCGCCCGGCCCGTCGGCGGACACCCCAGCCCGGGTCGACGCCCGCGCGACCACCCGGCAGACTGGACGGACCGCGTGACCCAGCCCGGCGGCATACGCCCTCGGGACCCTCGGCAGGGAGACCCCTCATGTCCAGCGAAGCGAACGACGTCGACGACCTCGGCGGTCTCGCCGACCTCACGGCCGCGGAGGCAAGCGCCTTCCTCACCTCACTGACCGAGGTGGCCTCGGGCACCGCCCCCGACACGGCCCTGCCCCTGCTGACGCTCGCGCTCTCGCAGGTCCTCGTGGCCGGTGCCCGGCTCGGCGCGGTCCAGGACGTCGTGCCGGAGGAGCGCTTCGAGCCCGACGCGACCGACGACGACGCCGACCCGCTGCGCACGGGCCTGGCCAACCTCTTCACGGGGATCGACGAGTACGTCTACGTCATCGACCCGATCACCTCGTCCGAGCGCGCCGACGGCTCCGTCACCAACGACCTCGTCGACGTCGCGGTCGCCCTGAGCCACGGGCTCAAGCACTACGCGGCGGGCCGCAAGCTCGAGGCGCTGTGGTGGTGGCAGTTCAGCTACCTGTCCGAGTGGGGCGACCGCGCCATGATGGCGATGCGGGCGCTGCACTCGATCCTGGCCCACCTGCGGCTCGACGCCGACACCGAGACCGTCGGCGAGGCGGAGTTCGACGCGCTGCACCCCTGAGCGACCGAGCGGACACCGAGGACGTATGCCGTCCCGGCCTCGGGCGCCCGTCTCACGATCGCGACGCCCCGGTGGACGCCGAGCGCCCGACCCTAGACTCGGCAGCACCGCAGACCGGGAAGACCACCGAGGAGATCGGGAGCCAGTGTGAGCATCGTCGTCCAGAAGTACGGCGGCTCGTCCGTGTCCGACGCCGAGGCCATCAAGCGGGTGGCGCGACGCATCGTCGAGACGCAGCGCGCCGGCCACTCCGTGTGCGTCGTCGTCTCGGCGATGGGTGACACGACCGACGAGCTGATGGACCTCGCCGAGCAGGTGACGCCCGCGCCTCCCGCGCGCGAGCTCGACATGCTCCTCACCTCCGGCGAGCGGATCTCGATGGCCCTCGTCGCCATGGCGATCGCCCAGCTCGGCGCCGAGGCCCGGTCGTTCACCGGCAGCCAGGCCGGGGTCATCACCGACGACGCGCACGGCGCGGCCCGGATCATCGACGTGACGCCGGGGCGCATCCAGAGCGCCCTCGACGCCGGCCACATCGCCATCGTCGCGGGATTCCAGGGCGTCAGCCAGACGACGAAGGACATCACGACGCTCGGCCGTGGCGGCTCCGACACGACCGCCGTTGCCCTCGCAGCGGCCCTCGAGGCCGACGTCTGCGAGATCTACACCGACGTCGACGGCGTCTTCACCGCCGACCCACGCGTGCTACCGAGCGCCCGCAAGCTCGACGTCCTCTCGATGGAGGAGATGCTCGACCTCGCCGCCAACGGCAGCAAGATCCTGCACCTGCGCTGCGTCGAGTACGCCCGCCGCTACGGCATCCCCATCCACGTGCGCTCGTCCTGGTCGCAGAAGCCGGGCACGTGGATCAAGGACAACCCCTACGAAGGAGAAGGCGCTGTGGAAGCTCCGATCATCGCCGGCATCGCCCACGACCGCAGCGAGGCCAAGATCACCATCGTCGGCGTCCCCGACCGGGTCGGCATCGCCGCCAAGATCTTCGGCGCGATCGCCGAGTCGGGCATCAACATCGACATGATCGTGCAGAACGTGTCGGCCGCCGAGACGGCGAAGACCGACATCTCCTTCACCCTCCCGCAGGCCGACGGCGCCCGCGGCATGCAGGTGCTCCAGTCGATCAAGCACGAGGTCGAGTACGCCGACCTGCGCCTCGACGACAAGATCGGCAAGATCGCGCTCGTCGGCGCCGGCATGAAGAGCCACCCCGGTGTCTCTGCCAAGTTCTTCGGCGCGCTCGCCGAGGCCGGCATCAACATCGAGATGATCTCGACCTCCGAGATCCGCGTCTCGGCGGTGACGCGTGCCGAGCAGCTCGACGACGCGGTGCGCGCGGTGCACACGGCGTTCGGGCTCGACTCGGCCGACGAGGCGATCGTCTACGGCGGCACCGGCCGCTGAGCCACCCTCGCCGAGACACAGGTTGCGTCCGAGGGGGCGCGGGTATGGTCGAGCTATAGCCACATCCACCCACTCGGGGCGAGAGGCGACGAGAAACGTGACCCCTCACGAATCACATCTGCAGAGCGACGGATCGGTCTTCCCGCCGGTCACGCCGGACCCACCGACGCCCCCCGGGCTGCCGGAGATCGACGTGCCCGACATCGTCCCGGTCAGGGCGCCCGACGGGCCCGACCGCGCGGCCGACACGCGCGACACCGAGGACTCGCCCGGCCCGACGGCCGGCGCGGGCGAGAGCGCGCCGGAGACCGACGCTCCGGACTGAGGCGCCGGGCTGACGCCCTCGACGCCCGCAACGGGCATGTTCGGCCATTAACCCCGAGGGGGTATCTCCCGGGTGTGAGACTGCGCCGGAGCATCATCGACAAGCCGGGTATCCGTCGGGTGCGCCGGGGGCGCGGCTTCGCCTACCTCGACAAGGACGGCCGGGCGCTCGACCCGGACGCCCGGGAGCGCGTCACCTCGCTCGTCATCCCTCCGGCGTGGAAGGACGTCTGGATCAGCCCCTACCCGAATGGGCACATCCAGGCGGTCGGCACCGACGACGCCGGCCGGCGCCAGTACCTCTACCACGACCAGTGGCACGAGGCGCGGGCCCGCGAGAAGCACGACCGGGTCGTCGACCTCGCCAAGCAGCTGCCTGCGGCACGCAAGCAGATCGCGGCCGACCTGCGCACCAACGGGCTGACGAAGAAGCGCGTGACGGCCGCCGGGCTGCGGATGCTCGACGCCGGCCTGTTCCGCAGCGGCGGTGAGGAGTACGAGGCCGAGAACGGCTCGCACGGTGTGGCCACGCTGCTGCGCTCGCACGTGACGGTCAGCGGCGAGGAGCTGACGTTCGAGTTCCCCGCCAAGTCCGGTGTCACCCGCGAGGCCATGATGAACGACCAGCTGCTCGCGCGAATCGTGCTGTCGCTCAAGCGAAGCGGCTACCCGGGGGAGCGGCTGCTCGCGTACCGCGACACGGAGGGCTGGCACGAGCTGCGGTCGAGCGACCTCAACGTGGCCTTCAAGCAGCTCGTCGGCGAGCAGTACACCGTCAAGGACCTGCGCACCTGGGCCGCGACCGTGACGGCCGCGGTCGCCCTGGCCCGCACCGGTCCCGTCGCGACCGAGCGCGAGATCAAGCGGGCCGAGAAGGACGCCATGAAGGTCGTGTCCGAGCACCTCGGCAACACGCCGGCCGTGGCCCGCAGCTCCTACGTCGACCCGCGGGTGCTCGACGAGTTCGCGGTGGGCCGCACCATTGCCCGCAACATCTCGCGGCTGACCAAGGCCGACCGCGCCCGGCTCGAGCTGGGCGACATCGTGCAGATCCGCGACCGCGACGCCCTCGAGCGCGCCGTGATGCGCCTCGTCAAGGGCGCCGCCTGAGCGTCCGGAAGATGGCGTATGCCGTGGGCCCCATTCGAGGAGAAGGGGGCCCACGGCATACGGCAGGGGTCTCAGGCGGCCCCGTGACCGACGGACGGTGGGCTCAGAGGTCGACGACCTCGTTGTCGCCCTCCATGCGCTGGCCGGTCACCTTCGCCTTGACGAAGTTGGCGATCTGCATGACCTTGGCGCCGGGTGAGTCCCAGTACTCGGCGGAGTCGGCGCTGACCTTGACCAAGATGTTGTTCGGGTTGTCCGGTCCGCCCTCGAGCCAGGCGCCGGTGAAGGAGTTCCACAGCTCGGCGAGCTTGGCCGGGTCGTCGACGATCGTCGCGGTGCCCGAGAGCGACACCCACGAGCTGCTGGAGCTGTAGGCGACGTTGACCCTGGCCGGGGACTGCGCGGCGATGTCTCGTGCCTTGTGGCTGTCGCGCTCGGCGATGAAGAGCACGTCGCCGTCGAACTCGACCTCCTGGGTGGCCATCGGGTGGCTGACCAGGGCGCCGCTGGAGTCGGCGTGGGTCAGCATCGCGACGCGGATGTCCTTGATCAGGTCGGCGACCTTCTTCGCGCCGTCGTCGTGCTCGCTCATCGCGTTCTCCTCGTCGTTCGGGTGGGTGGGCTGTCCTCCAGCACCTACCCGATGCGCTCGGGGGTGCTCAGGCGGTGCTGGTGCGTGTCGAGGGTTGGGGCACCCGGTCGGGCAGGTCGGGCTCGCCCGAGTCGTCCCGGCCGCCGGACGGCTCGCTGTCGCCGGTGTCACCGGTGTCACCGGCCGGCCCGTCGTGCTCGACGTCCTCGGCGCGGGTGTGCGGCATGAGCAGGCCCGCCGCGATGCTGACCAGCGCCGCCACGACGACGGCCAGGAAGACGGCTGACGACCCGGCGCGCACGGCGTCGCGGGAGGCGTCGCCACCGCGCGAGGCGATGACGGCGTTGGCGATGGCGCCGAAGATCGCGACGCCCACGGCGCTGCCGACCGACCGCATGAACATGTTGGTGCCGGTCACGACGGCCCGCTCGTTCCACGGGACCGAGGCCTGCGCCGCGATGAGCGTCGGGGTGGCCACGAGGCCGAGTCCCAGCCCCACGACCAGGCACGAGCCGGCCGTGGCCCAGACGCTCGGCGTCGAGGAGGTGAGCCACAGCGACACGGCACCGACCGAGGCCACGACGAGGCCGATGAGGGCCGTCGGTCGGAACCCGACGCGCATGTAGAGGCGCCCCGACTGCGAGGCCGAGATGGGCCAGCCGATGGTGAGGGCGGCGACCGCGAGGCCGGCGACGATGGGCGTGGCACCGGTCGAGCGCTCGAGGAACGTGGGCACGTAGGACGTCAGCCCGACGAGCACGGTGCCGATGCCGATGCTGATGAGGCACGTCGCGACGATGAGGCGCCGGGTCAGCACCTCGAGCGGCAGCACCGGCTCGGCGGCCCGACGCTCGACGACGCCGAAGACGGCGAGCAGCACGGCGCCGACTCCGAAGGAGCCGATGCTCTGCCACGAGCTCCACGCCCACGCCTGGCCGCCCTCGAGCACGGCCAGGATGAGCAGCGTGAGGGCCACGGTCAGCAGGGCCGCGCCGGCGTAGTCGATGCGGTGGCGGCGACGCTCGACCGACTCGTCGTAGCTGCGCCACAGCATCCAGGCCGCGAGCAGGCAGAACGGGATGTTGACGAAGAAGATCCAGCGCCACGACGCGAACTGCGAGAAGACGCCGCCGAGCGTCGGACCCACCACCGACGAGACGGCCCACACGCTGGCGATGTAGCCCTGGGTCTTGGCCCGCTCGGCCACCGTGTAGATGTCGGCGGCGATCGTCGTGGTCATCGGCAGCACCGCGCCGGCCCCGAGGCCCTGCAGCGCACGCATGACGATGAGCGAGCCCATGCTCCAGGCGAACCCGCACAGGATGCTGCCGAGCAGGAACAGGGCGATACCGACGAGGATGACCGGTTTGCGGCCCAGGGTGTCGGCGAGCTTCGCGTAGACGGGGACCGAGACCGCCTGCGCCAGCAGGTAGACGGAGAAGAGCCACGGGAACTGCGACAGGCCCCCGAGGTCGGCGACGATCGAGGGCACGGCGGTGGCCAGGATGGTCGAGTCGAGCGCGATGAGCGACGTCGACAGCATCAGCGCGATGAGGATCGGGCCCCGCTCCGAGCGGAGTCCCAGGCTGGACGAGGTGGACACGATCCTCCTGCGGTTCGCGGCGCCGGGTCACGGCGCCGGGGTCTGGGCTGTTCGGATTGCGGTCCGGCGACAACGAGTGACAACACCGGTTCGCGCCGTTCATTCCCGTGGCCGCTCTGTGTCCGCGATTCGAGCCGCGGTTTCGGCCCGAGGGCGCCCACGCGCGGGTGACACTGGTGGCACGAGCCGGCCCCACGGCATACGGACGGCGCGTCGTCGGAAGGAGCGCCATGGCGCGGACCCTCGGCGTCGAGGAGGAGATGCTCCTCGTCGACCTACGCAACGGACGCCCCCGGTCCGTCTCGGGCCAGCTGCTCGTGCGCGCGGCCAGCCAGTCGACCCCCGTCGCCGGCGTCGGCGTCCACGGCGCCGTCGAGGGGGAGTTCCAGCAGCAGCAGATCGAGACGCACACGGCGCCGGTGGCCGACCTCGAGGGCCTGCGCTGCGAGATCAGCCGCTGGCGCGGCGAGGCCGCGGCAGCGGCCCGTGACACCGGCTGCAGCGTCGCACCCCTGGCGACCTCCCCGCTGCCCGTGCGGCCGATCGCCGCACGGTCGCCGCGGTACGCGTGGATGGTCGACCGCTACCAGCTGACCGCGCGGGAGCACCTGACCTGCGGCTGCCACGTCCATGTCTCGGTCGAGAGCGACGAGGAGGGTGTCGGTGTCCTCGACCGCATCCGCGTGTGGCTGCCGGCGCTGCTGGCGCTCAGCGCCAACTCGCCCTACTGGAACGGGGCGGACACCGGGTTCGCCAGCTACCGGTCGCAGGCGCTCGCGCGGTGGCCGTCGTGGGGGCCTGCCGACCACTTCGGCTCGGCGGAGGCGTACCACCGGCTGGTCCGCGAGATGGTCCTGTCGTCGGTGATCCTCGACGAGGGGATGATCTACTTCGACGCGCGGCTCGCCCAGCACTACCCGACGGTCGAGATCCGCTCGGCCGACGTGTGCTTCACGGTCGAGGAGGCCGTCGTCGTGGCGGCGCTGTGCCGGGGCCTCGTCGAGACGGCGGCCGAGGAATGGGCCTTCGGCAAGGAGGCGCCCGCGGTGCCGACCCAGCTGCTGCGGCTGGCCGCCTGGCAGTCGGGACGCGAGGGCCTCGGCGGGCGGCTCATCGACTGGCGCTCCGGCCTGCCCAAGCCGTGCTGGTGGGTCCTGGGCTCGCTCCTGGACCACGTGGGGCCCGCCCTGCAGGCCGCGGGTGACCTCGAGGTCGTCCAGGAGGGCCTCGCCCGGGTCCAGGAGGAGGGCAACGGGGCGAGGCGCCAGCGCGCCATGCTCGCGCGCACCGGCCGCCTGGTGGAGGTCGTCGCCGAGTCGGTGCGGCAGACCCCGATCCGGCTCGAGGCCTAGCCGGCCGGCGGGGACGACGGGAAGCGCGCCGACCGGTCCAGCGGCGAGAAGAGCCGGTTGGCGATCTGCAGGTGGGCGCCGACGCTGTCGTCCCACAGCGGTGGCCGGGGCCGCAACCATCCAGCCGCGGCGGTGTCGCAGCGGCGCGGACGGGGGTTCGGCCGCAACCATCCCGCCACGGCGGAGCGCTTGGGGCGACAGGAGGCCTCGCCCGCTCCACAACGCCGAAGGGCCCGGTGGAGGCGATGTCGTCGCTCTCCACCAGGCCCTGCGAGATGGTCGGGGTGACAGGATTTGAACCTGCGACCTCTTCGTCCCGAACGAAGCGCGCTACCAAGCTGCGCCACACCCCGGTGCTGCATCTGCCCCGGATCGGTCGACCGGGTCGACCGGAGGCAGCAAGCAGAGATGCTAGCGCAGCCTCCCGCCCATCTCCGAATCGGGTGGGTCGGCCCGACGGCGGCTCAGCCCCGGGAGCGGGGGACGAGCGTCAGGAGGGTGGCCTCGGGACGGCAGGCGAGGCGTACCGGAGCGGTGGGGGCCGTGCCCAGCCCGGCGGACACCTCGAGCCAGGCCGCGCCCTCCGGCGCCTGCGAGGACGGCGTCGAGCCGGCGCCCGGCCACCAGCGGGACAGGCCCTTGACGCGGCTGGTGTCGAGGTCGCAGTTGGTGACGAGCGCGCCGTAGCCCGGGACGCACACCTGCCCGCCGTGGGTGTGCCCGGCGATGATCAGGGCGGCGCCGTCGGCGGCATACGCGTCGAGCACCCGCTGGTAGGGAGCGTGCGTGATGCCGAGGGTCACGTCCGCGTCGGGCGAGGCGGGACCGCGTACGAGGTCGAGGCGGTCGTAGTCCAGGTGCGGGTCGTCGACCCCGACGAGCTCGACGCGCAGGCCCCGCACGGAGAGGCAGTGGCGGCGGTTCGTCAGGTCGACCCAGCCCTGCGAGCGCAGGCCCCGCACGAGGTCCGCGGTGGGCAGGCGCGGCGTCGTGCCGACCCCCCGGGCGTGGTGCCGGGTCAGGTAGCGCAGGGGGTTCTTCAGCGTGGGGGCGAAGTAGTCGTTGGACCCGAGGACGAAGGCGCCCGGGGTGCCGAGCAGCAGCTCGTACGCGTCGAGCAGCGACGGGACCGCGTCGTCGGCCGCGATGTTGTCGCCGGTCGTGATGACGAGGTCGGGGTCGAGCGAGGCGAGGCTGTGCACCCACGCCCGCTTGGCGCGCTGGCGGGGCAGCAGGTGCAGGTCGGACAGGTGCAGCACCCGCAGCGGCGCCGCGCCCTCGGGCAGGACCGGCACGTCGTAGCGGCGCAGCACGAAGGCGTTGCGCTCGACGAGCGAGGCCCAGCCGAGCACGCCGGCCCCGGCGGTCCCCAGGCCCAGGACGGTCTTGGTCACGGCACGCATGGGGCCCATCCTCGCACCCACCTTCTGGGCCACGGCGGCAGCCACCGCGGCACCCACGGCGGCGCCGGCCGACAAACCGGGCGGAGGCCACGTGCCCGACCTGCCAGACTGGCTCCATGAGCACCCTCAAGGAGCAGCTGCAGTCCGACCTGACCTCCGCCATGCGCGAGCGTGACTCGGTGCGGGCCGGATCGCTGCGGATGGCCCTGACCGCCGTCACCAACGAGGAGGTCGCAGGCAAGGAGCACCGCGAGCTCACCGACGACGACGTGCTCAAGGTCCTCACCAAGGAGGCGAAGAAGCGCCGCGAGGCGGCAGAGGCCTACACCGGTGCGGGCCGCGCGGAGCTGGCCGCCAAGGAGGAGGCGGAGCTCGCCGTCCTCGAGACCTACCTGCCCCAGCAGCTCGGCGACGACGAGCTCGAGTCGATCGTCCGCGAGGCGGTCACCGCCTCCGGGGCCACGGGTATGCCGCAGATGGGCCTGGCGATGAAGGCTGCGAACGCTGCCGTGGCCGGGCGCGCCGAGGGTGGCCGGGTGGCGGCCATCGTGCGCCGCGTCCTCGCCGGCTGAGCGGCGCCAGGACGTCGGACGAACGACGAAGGCCCGACGCGGGTGCGTCGGGCCTTCGTCGTTGCTGGGGTGGATCAGCCGTGGCCGGGCGGCTTGCCGGGTTTGCCCTTGCCGGGCTTGGTGGGCTTGGTCGTGGTGCCGCCGCCGGTGTTCCCGCCGCCTCCGGTGGCGCCACCGGGCTTGACGACCGTGGGCTGTGGCTGGGGCAGCGCCTGACGTGAGGCGCCGCGCGAGGTGTAGATGGTGATGAACGTCCCGCTGGGAGCCTGGCCGTACGGCGAGGTGCCGGCGACGAGACCGCTCGGCACCGACGAGCTCATGGTGCCGCCGACGCCGGCCGAGTAGCCCGCGGCCTGCAGCGTCGCGATGGCCTGGCTGACCGTCATCCCCGTGACTCCGGGGATGGAGTTGCCGGAGTTGGAGTCCGGGCTCGAGCCCTTCGTGAACTTGTCGGACGGCTCGGGGAACGTGACCTCGGGCATGCCCTCCGAGGCCCGGTTCATGATGGCCTTCCAGATCGGTGCGGCGATCGCGGCACCGTGCATCACGGGGTAGAACTGGCCCCCGACCGAGACGTTCTTCATCACGCGGGTGATGGGGTCGTAGGGCGTGCCGACCCACACGGACGTGACCAGCTGCGGGGTGTAGCCGACGAACCACGACTCGTTGTTGTTGTTGGCGGTACCGGTCTTGCCGGCGGACTGGCGCTTGCCGTCGTCGAGCTGGTTCCGGATGCCGGAGCCGTGCGTCATGTTGTACTCGAGGAACTTGTCGGTGGCGTGGACGACGTCGGGGTCCACGACCTGCGCGCACGGCGTGGCCGGCAGGGCGATGTTCTTGCTGCCCTGCGTGATCTTCGTGATCGCCACCATGGGGCACTTCTTGCCGCTGGCGGCCAGCACGCCGTAGGCATGGGCGACGCCCTGGGGGGAGACGTCCGAGGCGCCGAGGATGTACTGCGGGGCGTACTTCCCGACCGGCTGTCCGTCGGACTGGTGCAGGCCGAGGCGCAGCATCGTGTCGCGCACCTTGCACCCGCCGAGCTTCTGGGCGAGAGCGACGAACGCCGTGTTCGTCGAGAGAGCCGTCGCCTTCATCAGGCTGATGCTGCCGCCGGGGAAGTACGTGTCGTTGTCGACCTGCCAGGTGCCGCCGGGGCCACAGCCCCCGAAGTCCCTCGGCCCGTAGGAGGCCATGTGACCGTTGCCGGCCGCCTTGGCGTTGACGCTGGCGTTCAGCTTCATCCCGGACTCCATGGCGGTCACGAGCGCGAACGCCTTGGCCGTCGAGCCGAACTGGAAGCCGCCGGAGCCGCCGTACTTCTTGTCGAGGGCCCAGTTGATGCTGGTCTCGCCCTCGGAGTCCTTCGCGACGGAGTACTTCGTGTTCTGCGCGAACGCCTTGACCTGGCCGGTGTTCGGGTCGGCGACGTAGGCGGCCGCACCGATGCGGGCCTTGTTGCCGACCGGCACCTTCTTCTCGACCTCCTCCTGCGCGAACTGCTGCAGCTTGGGGTCGAGCGTGGTGGTGATGGTGACGCCGCCGCGGTAGAGCAGGCGCTTGCGCTCCTCGAGCGTCTTGCCGAGCTGCGGCATGGCGAGGGCGTAGTTGACGATGAAGTCGCACCAGTAGGGGTAGGGCGAGGCGAGGCAGGTGCTCTTGGGCTGCTGGACGCGCATGTCCTGCTTGAGGGTGCGCTTCTTGGCGGCCTTCCACTGCTTGTCGGTGATCCGGCCCAGCTCGTGCATGCGGTCGAGCACGACGTTGCGCCGGGCGATCGCCCGCTCGGGGAAGTTCACCGGGTCGGTCGTGCCCGGGTTCTGGGTGAGGCCCGCGAGGAGCGCGGCCTGCGACAGGCTCAGCTTCGAGGCGTGGACACTGAAGTAGTGCATCGCCGCAGCCTCGACGCCGTACGCGCGGTCGCCGTAGTAGACGAGGTTGAGGTAGCCCTGCAGGATCTGGTCCTTGGTGAGCTTCTTCTCCAGCGTGATCGCGTACTTCAGCTCCTTGAGCTTGCGCATGTAGTCCTTCTTGACGGCCGCGGCCGCCGCCTCCGAGTTGCCCGAGTTGAGCGCGGAGTACTGGAGCGAGATCTTCACGTACTGCTGGGTGAGCGAGGAGGCGCCGGAGGTGGTGGCGCCGCTGCGCAGGTTGGAGATCGCTGCGCGCATCACGCCCTGCAGGTCCACGC
>Ga0308173_10001363_pt1 | contig 12067 bp, 14 predicted proteins | sample PhyPR1_FD_203716 | JGI IMG/M metagenome (GOLD analysis project Ga0308173, IMG submission 203716) | Soil microbial communities from UC Gill Tract Community Farm, Albany, California, United States - DLSLS.P.R1 | ecosystem: Environmental > Terrestrial > Soil > Agricultural land | place: USA... | reverse complement strand
GATGAGTGTCATGGCCGGGGGTATCCCCACGCGAGCACGACCGTAACCCGCCTCGAGCGGTTTGCATTCGGCTGGGGAGGACAACGTTCATGCGAGCTAGAGCCGGGCGCTCTCGACCTTCTCGGCGAGGAGCTTCGCCATCGAGTTTTCGACCTGCTCGAGCGCGATCTCCTCCTGCTCGAGCACCTCGCGCAGCCGGATCGCGACCTCCTCCTCGCCGAGCGACTCCGCGAGGCTGACCACCGACTCGTACGTGGCGATCTCGAGATGCTCGGTCGCGAGCGCCGCGGCGGCATGCGCGAGGTCGCTCAGGAGGTTGTCGTCCTCCGCGACGCGGCCGAGCAGCTGCTCGTGCTCCGCCACGAGGCCGCGGAAGCCGGGGCTCTCCTCCGGCTCGGCCGGAACGGCGAGGTCGCCGAGCACGTCGCGCACCGTGGAGACGTGAGACTCGGTCTCGAGGAGGTGGCGGCCCAAGCCCGCCCGCAGGTCCGGCGCATGCGCCTGCTGGCGCAGCCGCGGCAGCACGTCGTAGGCGAGCTGCCGCTCGATCCAGAGCATCTGCCGTAGGCGCGCCGCCAGCAGCTCGCGTGCCGTGGTCAACCGCTCGGCCATCCACCGCGTCGTTCCCGGGGCTCCGGTTCGTACACTCGGAGGACCGGGGTGCCGCAAGGCGGCTGAGATCACACCCGTCGAACCTGATCCGGGTCATGCCGGCGAAGGGAGGAGCGATCGAGGAAAGAGCACCAGCCTGGGGCATCACGCCGGTTCCCGAGCGCCTGCGCACACTGGGCGGCCTCGAGAACGGGATGCTGTGGAGCAGCCTCGGCCTCAGCCTGCTCGTCCTCGTCGCGGGCGCTTTCCTCGTCCCGGCGCTCTCGCTGCCCGAGGCGATGCTCGCGATCCTCGTCGGCGGAGTCTTCGGCAACGCGCTGCTCGGAAGCGCGGCGGCGATCGGCGCGGAAGCGGGTGTGCCGGCGATGGTGCTGCTGCGCGCGCCGCTCGGTCGGGCGGGCTCGTACCTCCCCACCGGGCTCAACATCCTTCAGAACCTCGGCTGGACGGTCTTCGAGGTGCTCGTGATCGCCACCGCCGCCCAGGCCCTCGCGCACGGCCCGCTCTGGGTGTGGAAGCTCGCGGCCGCGACGGTGGCGACGATCCTCGCGCTCCTGGGGCCGGTCGGGTTCGTGCGCGTCTGGGTCAAGCGCGTCGCGCTCTGGGTCGTGATCGCCTCGCTCGCGTACCTCACGTGGTGGACGCTCCACGGCGCCCGGCTCGGCGCACTGTGGTCGCAGCCCGGGAAGGGCGGGCTGAGCTTCTGGCAGGGGGTCGACCTCGTGGTCGCGATGCCGGTCTCGTGGCTGCCGCTCGCCGCCGACTACACGCGCTTCTCGCGAAGCGGCCGCGGGGCGTTCTGGGGATCCGCGATCGGCTACCTCATCCCCAACGTCTGGCTCTACTCGCTCGGCGCGATCCTTCTGCTCTCGCGTGGGCTCGCTGATGCTCCCTCGGTGATCAGCGCGATCGCCGCCGGCGGCGTCGGAGCCGCGCTCGCGCTCGTCGCCCTCGGCGTCGACGAGACGAAGGAGCCCTTCGCGAACATCTACTCCGCGGCCCTGTCGGTGCAGAACGTCCTCCCCCGCGTGCCCCAGCGCCTCCTCATCCTCGCGGTCGCCGCCGTCGCCACTGCCGGGACGTTCGTCATCGATCTCGTCAACTACCAGAGTTTCCTCTACCTGCTGGGCTCGTTCTTCGTGCCGCTCTTCGGCGTGCTGCTCGCGCAGTGGATCGTGGGCGAGCGCGACCCGTTCCGCGCGCCGGAGATCCGCCTCGCGCAGATCGGCGCGTGGCTCGCCGGCTTCTGCCTCTACCAGTGGCTCGCGCCGGTGGGGCCGAGCTCGTGGATCCGCCTCGTCGATCACACCCATCCCGGTCAGGGAGCGATCGGCGGGTCGCTGCCGAGCTTCGCCCTCGCCTTCGTCCTCTCGCTCGGCCTTACCCTTGCGGGTCGTGCGAGCGCTCGCCGTGATCGGCCCTCTGTCGCGTGACGTCGTGGACGGCCACGCCGAGCGGATCGGCGGCGGCCCCTGGCACGCGGGACGGGCCTTGCGCGCGCTCCAGCAGGAGGCGGTCGTGGTCGCGAAGTGCGGCGAGCCCGAGCGGCGCTCGTACCTGCGGCGGCTGGCAGCAGTGGGCCTGCCGGTGTCCCTCACCGCGGCGGGCGAGACGACGGCCTTCTCCTTCACCTACGACGTCGACGGGAACCGCGAGATGCGCGTCGAGACGATCGGGGAGCCATGGGGCGAGGCCGACGAGCCGGAGCGCATCCTGCGCCGGGTCGAGTGGGTTCACGCGGCGCCTCTGCTGCGCGGCGATTTCCCGCCCGAGACACTCGAACGGGTCGCGCGGCGCCGGCGCGTGCTGTTCGACGGCCACGGACTCGTCCGGACGCGGCAGGTCGGCCCGCTCGCGCTCGACGCGGACTTCGACCGCGCGCTCCTCCGTCACGTCTCGATACTCAAGCTCTCGGAGGAGGAGGCCGGGGCGATTCTCGGCGGCGCCGGGCTCGAGGAGTTGCGGGAGCTGGGTGTCCCCGAGATCGTCGTGACGTTCGGCGTCGGCGGTTCGCTGGTGCTCACGCCTGACGCCTCGGTACGTGTCGCCGCGCGCCCGGCTCGCGGGGATCCGACCGGAGCAGGCGACGCCTTCTCGGTCGCCTACCTGAGCGCGCGCGCCGGCGGGCACCGCCCAATCTCGGCCGCGAGGCGTGCGAGCGCCCTCGTCACCTCCCTCCTTGGTAACACTTTGTCACTAGGAAGGACAAGTCCGTGATCGCCGCGGTGGGCACGGTGGCGGGAGTCTTCCTCGTCGACACCGAGGCCGAAGACCTGCTCGGCGAGGGGAACGAGGTGCCCGCCACCGAGCGGCCCGAGGTCCCGTTGCCGCGCGTGGTGGCGGCGGCGCGCTCCGGCTCGACGGTGGTCGCGGTGGTCGAGCGGAGGCCGCCGCTCATGCTCTCGAACGACGGCGGCGCGACCTGGCGGGAGGCGGGAGGCGGGCTGCCGCCGGGCTTCGCCGTGGCGGTCGCGGAGGACGATCCCGACCGGATGCTCTACGCCGCCCGGAACCGGCTCTACGTCTCGGCCAACGGCGGGGTCTTCTGGCGCTCGCTGCCGTTCGAGCTGCCGGACATCGACTCGGTCGCCTGGATCGACTGAACGAACGCCTCGACGTCCGCATCCGATCGCAAGCGGTGCACCTGCAGCTGCGGGTGCCGCGCGAGGTGCGCCGGCAAGCGGCGTCGGTTCTCTAACGCACGCTTGAACGCCGGCCAGATCAGCCAGCGGATCTGGTTGGTCCAGCGCTCCTCGCGGTTCCCGTGCCAGAGCACGACGTTGTCGCGCTTGCGCACCCAGCTGCGCCGCACGAGACGCCAGATCACGAGCACCACCGGCAGATCGAGCCAGGCGACCGTGTCCGCGCGCTCGAGCACGAGGTCGCCGATGATCGTGTGGTAGGTGCCGTCGCTGATCCAGTCGTCGCCCTCCGTCGCGGCCGAGACGCGGCGACGCAGCTCCTCCGCTCCGCAGCTCTCCCAGTTCGGCCCGTGCCACAGCGCGTCGATCTCGACGTGCCGGGCATGCAGCAGCTCGGCAAGCCGCGCGGAAAGACGGGTCTTCCCACTGCCGCTCGGACCGATGACGACGAGGCGGGTCACAGGCGGAACTCGCCGCGCGCGACGACGACTGCCGAGCCGCCGACCTCGACCTCCTTCGGCGAGCGGGCGACGGCGTAGAGGGTGGACGGCCGCCCGATCTCCACGCCCTGACGGATCTCGATCTCGTCACCGAACTCGATGCGGCCGTGGCGGGCGAGGTGAAGTGCGATCGGCCCGGCGGCCGAGCCGGTCGCCGGATCCTCCCCGACGCCGTGGGCGGGGACGAAGACGCGCGCCTTCCAGGCCTCGCCGTCGCGGGCGAAGCAGGCGGTGCCGTAAGGGTTGAGCTCGAGCAGCGCGGCGATGTCCGGCCGGAGCGCCGCCACCGCCTCGGGCGAGCCGAGCTCGACCAGGACGTGGCCCGGCCCCTGGCGGTAGAGCTCGACCGGCAGCCCCGACTCCTCCACGCCGACGACGGCGAGCAGCTCCTCCGCCCGGTCGTACGGCTCGAAGGAGCAGCTCGGCTGCCGCATCCAGCCGAAGACGATGCGCGAGCCGTCCCGCTCGAGCCGGACCGGAACCACGCCCGCGCCCGTCTCGAGCCAGAGCTCGTCGAGCTGCAGCGGGCCGCCGAGCACGAACGCCGTCCCCAGCACCGGGTGCCCCGCGAAAGGCAGCTCCGTGGTCGGCGTGAAGATGCGCATCCGGGCGTGCCCCTCGCCCTCCGGCGGGTAGACGAAGACGGTCTCGCTCAGGTTCAGCTCGCGGGCGAGCCGTTGCAGCAGCGCCTCGGGAATGTCGCGTGCGTCCGTGAACACGGCGAGCTGATTCCCCTCCAAGGGCGTGGCGGTGAAGGCATCGACAAGGACGTATCGGAACGTGGCCACTTGGCCGCAGTGAACCACAGGAGGGCACATGCCTAGACGCGAAAAGCCAGGGCTGCCGCGAACTCGTGCTTCGTTCAACAGATCCGGGGGAAGGGCCCTGCTCGACGCATCTCGCCTGGTCGCGGCTTCGAGTAACGGGGTACCGAGTACCAGCGAGCTCGCCCTCGAATGTCGAGTGGTACCTAGCCTGAAATGAAGGCCGGGTAACCCGCGGGTTCTTTTGCAGACGTTTGCAAAAGGAGGAGTGGTGGCGCCCCGCCGAAACGGCAGCGCCACCACGCTGAGGTGCGTCTACGAGTGGCCGAAGCGGAACGCGACCACGCGGCTGCTGGACACGCCGGCCGTCTCGGGCTCGCCCTGCTTCCAGGCGCGCACGAACACCGTCAGGAGTCGCTGATGGGTGCTCGCCGGGAATCCGGCTTGCCGTGTTTGCGTCAGGGTGACCGCTCCGGTCGCGCCGGTCGTGCCCTGGGTCACGGTGAACTGGTTGAACGGGATTGCGGCGGCATAGACGCTGGCCCCCTGCACCGGCTGGCCGTTGCACGCCGTGATCTTGAGATGGAGGTGGATCAGTCGTGTCCCGCGCTTGACGGACGGTGAGATGGTCGCCCTCGAAATCGCCAGGCGCGCAGGCGGCGCGAGCTGAGCGATCTGGACCGTGCCGCTTGCGGAGGGACAACCGCTGGGAGGCACGACCGCCGTCGCTGCGGACGATGCGTCGGCGCCGCCGGACGCGTTCCTCGCCTGCACGGTCACGCGCAGCGTGTGCCCCACGTCGCCGACCCTGACCCGGTAGGTCTTTCCGGTCGCGCCGGCGATCGCGAGACATGCGCCGCCACTCGTGTCGCACTGGCTCCACTGGTAGTGGAATGACGTCGGGCTTCCGCTCCATGTTCCGTGTCGGGCGACGAGCGTCTGCCCCACCAGTGCCGACCCGGAGATAGTCGGCAGCGTCTTGTTTTTGGGCACTGCGGTGCTAGCAGCTTGGCCGTTGCCCGGCTGTCCGACGATGGCGCCGACTATCACGCCGGCGGCGACTGCCAGCACCACTCCGAGCCTCGTTCGCGTCAGGTGCCTTCCTAGCATTGTCGGCTCCTTAAGTCCGTTCATGGTGTGTGAACGGTCTTTCCTGGCCAGCTTCGCGCCTAACCTCGGAGGCGGAGAGCTTTCGGCTTCTTTGCAAACCCGCTCTCGTTCGTCTGCGAATGGCCGGGCGCCGCCATGCCCCTCACGCGGCACGACATCCATGCCGAGCAGATCGTCAGCGCGAGCAGGCAGGCCCGCCTGCTGCGGGGCGAGGTTCTACGCCTGGAACGAGGCAGCGATGAGGAGCCTGAGGAGCTCGGGGCCGCCTGCCTCGGCTCCGCCGACGGGTGCCGTCTACCCTGTCCGCGGATGCACGCGATCGAGGTCAGCGGCCTGCGCAAGGCCTACGGGAGCCTCGAGGCGGTCCGGGAGGTCGACTTCACGATCGAGGAGGGCGAGGTCTTCGGGCTCCTGGGGCCGAACGGCGCCGGCAAGACGACGACGGTCGAGATCCTCGAGGGCTACCGCAAGCGCGACGCCGGAGCGGTACGGGTGCTCGGTCACGATCCCGAGCGGCCGGGGCCGGAGTTCCGCGAGCGGATCGGCGTCGTCCTCCAGCAGTCGGAGATGTGGCCCAACCTCACCGTGCGCGAGACGCACGCGACGTTCGCGGGCTACTACCGTGCGCCGCGCGACGTCGACGAGGTGATCGCGCTCGTCGGGCTCCGGGAGAAGGCGGGCGCGCGGGTCAAGACCCTGTCGGGAGGCCAGAAGCGGAGACTCGACCTCGGCATCGCGCTCATCGGCGATCCCGACCTCGTCTTCCTCGACGAGCCGACCACCGGCTTCGACCCGCAGGCGCGGCGCGACGCGTGGGAGATGATCCGCTCGCTCCGCTCGCTCGGCAAGACCGTCCTGCTCACCACGCACTACCTCGACGAGGCCGAGCAGCTCTCCGACCGCGTGGCGGTGATGCGCGGGGGGCGGATCGTGCGCATCGGCACGCCCCGCGAGTTGACCACCACCGAGCTGCAGACCGAGATCCGCTACCGGCACGGCGGCGAGGAAGTCGTCATGCGGACGGATGAGCCGACCCGCGTCCTCGCGGAGCTGACGTCGGCGGCGGTGGCGCGCGGCGAAGAGCTCGAGGGCCTCCAGGTGCGGCGGCCGTCGCTCGAGGAGGTCTATCTCGCGCTGACGGCGGACGAGGAAGAGCCGGCAGCGGAGGTCGAGGCATGAGCGCCGAAGCAGTCCGCGTGTCGACGCGGCGCCCACCCCGCGCGCTGTTCCTCCACCAGCTGCGCTCGGAGCAGCTCGTCTTCTGGCGGAGCCGCGAGGCGGCCTTCTTCATCTTCCTCTTCCCGCTGCTGCTGTTCCTGCTCCTCGGTTCCGTCTACGACGGGAAGTACCAGGGAGTGCCGATCGTGTGGGCCGTGCTCGCCGGGCTCGTCGGCTACGGGTGCGCGAACACCGCGTTCGCGGGCCTCGCGATCCAGCTCGTGCTCCGGCGCGAGAGCGGGATCCTCAAGCGCCTTCGCTCGACGCCTCTGCCGCCCGCCACCTACGTCGCCGCGCTCCTCGCTTCGACGCTGGCCGTGTTCGCGCTCCAGACGATCGGACTCTTCCTGCTCGGACGGGCTCTCTACGGGACGCCGTTCCCTCCGGACGTCGCCTCGTTCGTGGTGACCATCGTGATCGGCGCGGCCGTCTTCGCCGCGCTCGGGACCGCGACCGCCTCGGTGATCCGTTCGGCCGAGGGGTCCTCGGCGGTCGTCAACTTCATCCTCCTGCCGATGGCGTTCCTGAGCGGCGCGTTCGGGCCGACCAAGGGCTATCCCGCCGTCCTCCGCGCGATCGGCGACGTGCTGCCGCTCACGTACTTCGTCAAGCTCGTGAACGCGGTCTACCTCCACGGGCACGCCGTCTGGTCGCAGCCGGAGGCGCTGGCAGTCCTCGCAGCCTGGGGACTGGCGGGGCTGATCTTCACCATCTCCAAGTTCCGCTGGGAGCCACGGGAGCGTTAGCGCGTTAGGAGTTCGGCCGGCCGGATAGGAGCAACACATGAATCCGTTGCTCGACGAGCCCGCTATCTCTCTTCTCGTTCGCGAGCAGGAGGAGCCCGGTATCGAGGTCCGCGTCAATTTCGGGGTCTTCGCCGGCCGGCATGCGACCCCGGCCGAGATCGACGAGCTCGCGCTCGCGCTCCGCGACTTCGTCCCGTCCTTTGCGATCGTGTCGGAGAACCGGCACGAGTTCGGGGACGCCGTCGAGGCCTCCGTCCACCAGGTCGTGGTCGAGGTGCCGCAGGATCGGGTCGGCGGCGAGGCCGACGTGCTCGCCGAGCAGATCGTCTTCGCCGCCAACGGCTGGGCGCTCGAGTGCATCGCCTCGCGGCACGGCGCGGGCGAGCTCTAGCCCGTCGAATACGTCACCGTCACCGACGCCTGGACCTTCTGCGTCCCCGCCTCGATCGGTACTCCCGTGCCCGGTCTTGCCGCGAGTGCATCGCCGTAGACGATCGGCGTCGAGGTCCCGGCTTCACGCACCTTCATCGGGGTTTCGAGCGTGAGTCCCGCCGCGCTCGCGAGCGCCTGCGCCTTGCCCTTCGCGGCAACGAGTGCCCGCTTCAGCGCCCGGTCGTAGAGGGCAGCCGCGCCCGCCGTGTCCAGGCTGGGGCCGTCGACGTTGTTCGCGCCGGCTGCGACTGCGGCATCCACGAGCGAGCCTGACCTGGTGAGCGCGCTGGTGACGTGAACGGAGTTCGAGGCCTGGTAGCCGGTGATCTGCCTGCCGTCGCGCGAAGTCTGCGGCCAGAGAGAGACCTGGATCGTCTGGATGGCGGACGAGGCGACGCCCGCCCTCTTCAGCGCAGCGATGATGGCCCGCGCCCGTGAGGCGTCGCGGCCCAGCGCTTCCGCCGCGGTTGTGCCGTTCGTCGTCACGCCGAAGTCGAAGGAGGCCCGATCGGGAGTCGCGTCGACCGTGCCGTTGCCGGTGACGGTGATCGTCGAGCCGGTGGGCGGTGTTGCTGAGAGGCCGAGGTGCGGCTGTGCCACGCCGGCGATCGCGGCCGCAACGAGCAGCAGGCCGGCGATGAGGAGGATCGTGCGGAGTCTGTTCATGCCGCATGTACGGCACGAAGCGCCAGAAGGTCACAGGGTCGCTATCCCCGACGCTACGGCTGCCACCGCCGCCGCCGCTGACGTTCCGGAGCGACCCTGAGTTGGACCGTTAGAGGGCGCCGTTCGACGCGCTAAGCGCTTACGCCGTAGCGGGCAGGTACTGCGTCCAGCCCGCCGGGATCCGCGGCGCCGCGAGCTTGATGAAGAGCGTCGGCGTCGGGGCGCGCGGCGAGGTGCGGAGCACCATCCCGACCTGCTCGAGCGTGCGGTCGCCCTTGCGCAGGTTGCACGGCGCGCAGGCGGTGACGACGTTCTCCCAGATCGACTCGCCGCCCTTCGAGCGCGGGACGATGTGGTCGAGCGTGAGGCGGCCGTTCGTCGTGCCGCAGTAGGCGCACCGCCAGCCGTCCCGCGCGAACAGGGCCCGGCGGGAGATCTTGCGCTGGATGGCGCGGGGAACGCGCACGTAGTGGACGAGGCGAATCACGTGCGGCCAGATGAAGCTGCCGGTCGAGGAGCGCAGCGGCCTGTCGAGCCGTTCGACGATCTCGGCCTTCCCCTTGTAGACGAGCACGTGGGCACGCCGCACCGTGCAGACATTGAGCGGCTCGTAACTTGCGTTCAAAACGAGAACGTGCTGCAACCTGGGCGAAAAGTAGCAGCGCCGAAAGCCGTTACTGCTGCGACTTCATCGCCCGTTCCATCGCTTCCTGCTCCTCCGGGGAGAGGGAGACGGCGGCGCGGCCGTCATCGAGCTCCTTGATGTAGATGCGCGCGTAGTCGCGACCCTGGATGGCGGTGAGAACGACGCCGCTGCGCGACGCGTCGAGCAGCGCGACCGAGGCGGACTGGTGACCACCGGTGTTCTCGTAGGCGTCGTACCGGACGACGGCGAGGCGTGAAACTGTCGAGTCGACGCGGCGCTCGAGGCGTCCGAGGGCTGCCGTGACCTCGTCGAGCGCGCGATGGAGCCCGTCCACCCGTCCCTGGAGCGAGACCGCGAAGTCGACGAGATCGCCTCCCCCGCTGCCTTGCAGCGTGAGCTGCGCCGACCGGATGCGGCGCAGTCGCACGTGGAGGACGAGCGCGATCGCGAGCCCGAGCAGGGCGACGGCGGCAGCCGCGATCGCGATCCAGCCTGCCGCTGAGGAGCTCAACGGAGGCTGAAGAAGACCGGATACGAGGCGTGGTTGTTGTCGAGGTGCACCTCTCCCGGCACCTTGCCGACGACGACGCTCACCGTCGCGTTGGCGCCGAAGGCCGACGGCGGGAGCTTGAGGTTCGTGAAGGAGACGGTCTTCGACTCCCCCTTGTCGATCGACGAGACCTTCTGCGTCTCGGACACCACCTTCTTCTGGAAGACGCTCACCTCGAGCGAGACGGGAACGGTCGCCTCGGGGAAGTTCCCGGAGTTCTTGAACGAGACCTTGAAGGTGAGGTCGGCCGCGACGTTGACCGTCGTCGGGCTGGAGACCGTCAACGTCTGCGTCTGGCCGCTCGACACGGCCTCGGTACCCAGCAGCTCGCTGCCGTGGACTCCTGTCACCTTGCCGCTCGGAGTCGTGGCGTGCAGGCGTGCGTAGACCTCGCCGAACGAGTGGGCGCTGATCACCTCGGGGTTCGTCACGATCTGCGAGGGCGGAGCGATCACGCCCTGTACGCCCAGCCGCCTCAGGGTCTCCGTCGCCGGCAGCCTGAACAGGTTCGCCCAGACGAGGTCGCTCGCGCTCAGCACCTGGCCCTGCTTGGCGAGGAGTTGGGCAACCTGGTCGGACGACTTCGATCCCGCCGTGCCGAGCGCGCTGGCCAGCCCGGCGAGCCCGATCGCGCGCAGCTGCAGCGTCGCGAGCACCTGCTGGTGCGCCGCCTGCAGCGCCGCGGGAGGCACCAGGCGGAGCGCCTTCTCGTAGTCCTCCTGCTGCTGCCGCGACCACAGCACGAACTTCGACTGGAGGTCGGCGAGCGTGAGCTTCGAGGAGTTGAGCTGCTTGGCATAGGAGTCCAGGGAGGACGCCGAGCTCTGCGCGATCGGCTGCACGTTGTCCATGTAGGACTTGTACTCGTCGTGCCTGCTCTGTCCCTGGCAGGAGCCGATCCAGAACACGAGGCCAACCACGACTGCGATCGCGAGCGCGACGAGCCCGGCGAGCCGCGCGAGGGCCACGGCTCCGGGGGGCGGCGGGGACGGCCGTCGCGGACCGCCGCTGCGCGGAGGCCTGAGCCGCCTGCGCTGCCTGCCGGGCGCCTCCTGCGTCTCCGGCTCCTCGAAGAACTCGAGATTGGTCTCCTCGTCGAACGTGCTCACGACCGCGCCAACCCTACCGCCCCTGGAAGAAGACCCGGGAAGGACAGTCCGACCGGGTCGCCAATCTCCGCTCTTGCATGGGAGAGGCCGCCCCAGCGCTCACCGGCATCGAGCTCGTGCTCAACCGCTACCGGCCGTTACGGCCGCTCGGCAGCGGCGGCTCGGGCTCGGTCTGGCTCGCCCGCGACGAGAAGACGGGCCTCGACGTCGCGCTCAAGATCGTCGCGCGCGAGGGCAAGTCCGCCGCGCGGGCCGAGCGCGAGGCCAAGGCCGCGGCGCAGCTGCGCCATCCCGCCTGCCTGCGGGCCTACGGGTTCGGCCGCGACTCTCGGCACGTCTACATCGCGTACGAGTTCGTCCCGGGTCAGACGTACCGGGAGGCGTTGCGCGCCGGGGCGCTGACGGACGACGACGCGGTCGAGGCCTGCGCCCAGGTCTGCGACGGTCTCGCGCACGCGCATGCGGCCGGGATCCTGCATCGTGACGTGAAGCCCTCGAACGTGCTGCTGATGGACGGCGAACGCGTCGCGGCGCGCGTGCTCGACTTCGGGCTCGCGCAGATGGCCGACGGCGCCGAGACCCTGACCGAGGCCGGCGACGTGCCGGGAACGCTCGCGTACATCTCGCCCGAGCGGCTCGCGGGCGGAGAGGCGACTCCTGCGGCCGACGTCTGGGCGGTCGGCGTGATGCTGTGGGAAGCACTTGCGGGACGGCATCCCTTCTGGCGCGGCTCGATGCTCGAGACGGCGCGCGCGATCGAGGCCGGCGCGCGCCCGCTCGGAGAGCTCCGCCCCGACCTGCCGAAGCGGCTCCTGCGCCTGGTGGACAGCACGCTCTCCACGAACCCGGCCAGGCGGCCGACGGCCCGCGACCTCGCCGACGCGCTGCGCGGAGCGACCTCGTCGGCCGCGGTCCCGCGCCCCGGCTTCCGCCTGCCGACTCGCATCGAGCCTGGACACGCGCTCACCGCGGTGCTCGCCACGCTTCTCGCCGCCTGGACCTCGTCCGCGCTGCCGTTCTTCCCGCACGGGTGGCCGGCCCTGCTCGCGCTCACCGTCCTCGTGACCACACT
>Ga0308173_10001362_pt1 | contig 12089 bp, 10 predicted proteins | sample PhyPR1_FD_203716 | JGI IMG/M metagenome (GOLD analysis project Ga0308173, IMG submission 203716) | Soil microbial communities from UC Gill Tract Community Farm, Albany, California, United States - DLSLS.P.R1 | ecosystem: Environmental > Terrestrial > Soil > Agricultural land | place: USA... | reverse complement strand
CCAAGGCGCTTGTGCCACCAGCGCAGCAAGTGGTCGATGAGGACCCCGAGCACAATCGCGAACACCACCGCGATCCCGGCGCTGAGCAGCGGGTTGTGATGCAGCCACGGGAAGGAACTGGCCAGGACGCCGATGCCGATCGAGTAGCCAACCCACGTGAAGCAGGCGAGGCCGTCCAGGGCGAAGAACCGCCGGTGCGGAAACGCCGTCGTCCCCGCCACATAGTTGACCGCGACGCGTCCCCAAGGGATGTACCGGGCGGTGAAGATCAGAACGGCGCCGCGCTTCTCGAGCTCATGGTTGGCCCAGGCAAAGACCTTCTGGACCTTCGGTTTGCGCATCCAGCGGAACCGCTCGAGCCCGATCTTCCGGCCGAGCATGTACGCCATGTTGTCGCCGGCCATGGCTCCGACCAGCGCCGTGAGGCCCAGGATCCAGAGGTTGGGCTGACCGCTGTGCAGCGAATAAGCCGCCAATGCAACGATGAGAGTCTCGCTGGGGACCACCATCGCGAAACCGTCCACGAAGAAAAAGACCAGCAGGAGGGGGTAGATCCACCACTGGCCAGCGGCATGGAGCACGGCCTCGTTAATGAACTCCATGCAGGCGTGCTCCTTGACGGATAGGAATGGACAATGAGGCCGTGACAAACAAGCGATTGACTTTACGGTGGGACACCGGCCGGACTGCGGCTAACGAACGTGACGCAAATCGCCCCTAAGTGTCCCACGCGCGGGGCGCGGTCCGCTACGTTCAGGCCTGCGAATATTCGCGCGTCCGCAGCGGTGGCTGGGACCGGACGGGCAGGCTGTTCGCCGGGCAATGCGCTGCTGGCTTCACCTAGGATTCGGCGGGCGGCACGGAGGGCGTCGATTCCTCCCGGGTGCGGCCGCGCAGCCTGCTGATGACGAAGTCCACGGCCAGGCCCAGGGCGATGGCGCAGACGATCGAGATGGCCGCCCCCAGCACGTGGTTTTTCTCAAACCAGGGGCCTACAAACAGGCCGATCCCCACCGAGTAGCTCGCCCACAGCAGCGCCGAGAGCACCGTCAGGCTCATGAATCTGGGCCTCGGGTAATGTGTGGCACCGGCGGTCAGGTTGACGGCCACCCGTCCGATCGGGACGAAGCGCGCCACCAGGATCAGTGACGCCGGACGTTTCCGGAGCTCCCGTCCGGCCCACAGGAAAGCCGCCTGCGTCCGGGGGCGGCGCATCCATCCCCACCGCTGGGTTCCGGTCCTGCGGCCGATCAAGTAGGCGAGGTTGTCGCCCACGAAAGCACCGGCAGCCGCCGTCGTGATCAGGAGCACCGGATTGGGAACTCCCGCCGTGGCGGCGACGGCTGCCAGGCCAACCACCACCGACTCGCTCGGGATGGGCGGGAAGAATGCGTCAATCACGCAGCAGGCAAAAACGAGCACGAGGACCCAGGGTTGCCCAGCGGCGGCGAGAATGAAGTCGTTGATTGCCTGCACAGCTTCCTAACGCACGGCCGGTCCTGAAATATCCCAGGGTGTTGCTGTCGTGCCAGTGTACTGCTGCCCCAGGCCCACGGCTTGCCCTATCACTTGTGGCACCCATCGCCGTCGTGGGGCGTGCCGCTTCGATGGTTCCGTGCCGTTTCGATGCTGTGAAACGTCTACTGGGCACGGAACCGTCGAAACGGCGCCCGGGACGCGAAGTCAGCAGCCGGTCAGGTGCAATTACAAGCGATAGGGCCGCCCGGCTGTCAGGCGATGCGGTCGATGATGAGCTTCTGCGCCGGACGGGAGCCCTCCGGTGCGATCACGACGGCGTGTTCGAGCGCCTCCTTGGCACGCTCGAACTTCTCCGGGGTGTCGGTCAGGAGCGTCATGAGCGGCTGGCCGGCCTTGACAGCGGCGCCGGGCTTGGCGTGCATGCGCACCCCGGCACCGGCCTGGACCTGGTCCTCCTTGCGGGCACGTCCGGCACCGAGGCGCCACGCCGCGACGCCCACGGCCATCGCGTCGAGCTGCACCAGGACACCGTCGGCCGGGGCATAGATGACCTCTGATTCCCTGGCGACCGGAAGCTTGGCGCGCGGATCGCCGCCCTGTGCCTCGATCATCCTGTTCCAGACGTCCATCGCCCGGCCGTCCCGCAGGGCGGCACCGGGATCGGCATCACGGACACCGGCGCACGCCAGCATTTCCTCGGCAAGACGGACGGTGAGTTCGACGACGTCGTCCGGGCCGCCGCCGGCAAGGACCTCCACCGATTCCTCGACCTCGATCGCGTTGCCCGCGGTGAGGCCCAGGGGCGTGTCCATGTTGGTCAGCAGGGCCACGGTGTTGACGCCGGCGTCCTTGCCCAGGGCCACCATGGTCTCGGCCAGTTCGCGGGCGCGGGCCTCGTCCTTCATGAAGGCGCCGCTGCCCACCTTGACATCGAGCACCAGGGAGCCGGTGCCTTCGGCGATCTTTTTGCTCATGATCGAGGACGCGATCAGCGGGATGGCCTCGACCGTTCCGGTGACGTCGCGGAGCGCGTAGAGCTTCTTGTCCGCCGGCGCCAGGCCCGCGCCGGCGGCGCAGATCACCGCCCCGACATCCTGGAGCTGAGCCAGCATCTGCTCATTGCTCAGGGCCGCACGCCAGCCCGGGATCGCCTCGAGCTTATCCAGGGTGCCGCCGGTGTGGCCCAGGCCGCGGCCCGAGAGCTGCGGCACGGCCACGCCGAAGACCGCCACGAGCGGCGCCAGCGGCAGGGTGATCTTGTCCCCCACGCCGCCGGTGGAGTGCTTGTCGCTCGTCGCTTTCACGCCGCCGTCGGGCCGCCGCAGGCTGGAGAAGTCCATCCGCTCGCCCGAGGCGATCATCGCCGCCGTCCAGCGGGAGATTTCGGCCCGGTCCATGCCGTTGAGCAGGATGGCCATGTTCAGGGCGGCCATCTGTTCGTCGGCGATGGCGCCGCGGGTGTACGCGTCGATCGTCCAGTCGATCTGGGCCGGGCTGAGCACGCCCTTGTCCCGCTTGATGCGGATGATGTCGACGGCGTCGAACGCCTCAGTGTTGTTGGTGGTCTGTGTCACCGGGGTTCCTCCAGGTGTTGGGGGCCAAAGGCATCGGGCAGAACCTGGTCCATGGTCCTGATTCCCTGCGTGGTCATGAGCTCCATGTCCGGAGCCCGGAATTCGTAAAGCAGCTGGCGGCAGCGTCCGCACGGCATGAGGACGTTTCCGCCGGCGTCGACGCAGTAGAAGGCGCGGAGCAGCCCTCCGCCGGTCATCTGCAGGTTGCCCACCAGGGCGCACTCGGCGCACAGGGTCAGCCCATAGCTCGCGTTCTCGACGTTGCAGCCGCTGACGATCCGTCCGTCGCCGGTGAGGGCCGCGGCCCCCACCGGAAACTTCGAGTACGGCGCATAGGCGTTCTGCATGGCGGACACTGCCGCGGCCTCGAGCGCGGCCCAGTCGACCTCGCTGGTCTCCACGGTCAGCCCTTGACGTACGGTATGCCGTCGGCCGCCGGCGCCCGGGACTTGCCGACGAGTCCGGCCACCGCAAACACCGTCACGACGTACGGCAGCATGGCCATGAACTGGCTTGGCACCGGGGTGCCGATGATCGTCACGATGCTTTGCAGGTTGTCGGCGAATCCGAACAGCAGCGCGGCGAAGAAGGCCCCGATAGGATTCCAGCGGCCCAGGATCATGGCGGCGAGGGCGATGAAGCCGCGGCCGCCGGAGATTTCCTTGGTGAAGCTGTCGATCGCCACGAGGGTGAAGAACGATCCGCCGATTCCGGCGACGGCGCCGCCGAGCGTGACGTTCCAGAAGCGGGTGGCGTTGACCTTGATGCCCAGGGTGTCGGCAGCCTGCGGGTGCTCGCCCACGGCGCGCACGCGCAGGCCCCACTTCGTCTTGAACAGCCCGATCCAGATCACAATGACGGCCACGTACATCAGGTAGCCGACCACGGACTGTTTGAACAGGATGGGCCCGATCACCGGAATGCCGGACAGGACCGGGATATCGATGATGGGCAGCTCGGTGGGCGAGTTGTATTTCTCCGGGTCCGACTGCATCACGGTGGTGAACAGGAAGCCGGTGAGCCCGGAGACCAGGACGTTGAGCACGACGCCGACGATGATCTGGTTGACCACGTACTTGATGCTGAATACTGCCAGCACCATCGAGACAAGGGCGCCGGCCACGGCCGCCGCAAGCAGGCCTAGGTAGGGGTTGTGCGTCAGGCTGGCGACGAGTGCGGCCGTGAAGGCACCGCCCAGGAGCTGGCCTTCGATGGCGATATTAACTACGCCGGCGCGTTCGCACAGCACGCCTGAGAGGGAGCCGAAGACGATCGGCACGGCGAGTGTCACGGACCCGGCGATAAGGCCGGCCAGCGAAATGCTGGGTGTCCGGGCACCGCCCACCACCCAGATCAGGAAAGCGACCACGAACACGACGGTGAACACTGCCGGCAGCCAGCGCGGGGGCCGCTGGTTCTGTCTTGCCTTCAGGACCAAGGCGTAGCCCGCGAGGCCCAGCAGGATCAGGGAGAGCACAATGCCGCTGAGGAATGCGGGTACTTCGATCGCCGGCAGCTGGAAGAAGTCGCCGCCGGAGGAAACGCCGAACTTCGCGTTCGCCTGCGGGCCCAGCAGCCCGAAGAAGATGAAGGCGACGGTAGCCAGCACCGACAGCGTTACCGGCAACTTCCAGGTCACGGGCTTGGCGGACGCTGCCGGCCTGCGGCTCTTGTCCGGCTGGGGTTTTCCCTCGACGGGTGAGGTTGCTGTTGTGCTCATGCGGCACCTCCGGTGGTTGCGGCCTGCTTGGTTTTGCCGGCGGTCGCGGACTTCTTCTTGCGCGGGTTCAGTCCGAAGATCGCCCGGACCAGGGGCGGCGCCGCGATGAACAGCACAATGAGCGACTGGACCACGAGGACGATGTCGATCGGAGTTCCGGTCTGGATCTGCATCTGGACGGCGCCCGCGCGGAAAGCTCCGAACAGCAGGCCGGCGGCAAAGGTGCCCCACGGCGACGAACGTCCCAGCAGCGCCACGGTGATCGCGTCAAAGCCGTAAGTTGCCGCGACACCATCGGTCAGGACCTTTTCGGTGCCCGCCACCTGCGCCACGCCGGCCAGGCCGGCCAGGCCACCGGCAATGGTCATCACCAGGATCGTGGCCCGGGAGACGTTAATGCCGGCGGTCAGTGCTGCCTTGGGGTTGGCCCCGACGGCACGGAACTCGAAACCGATCGTGGAGCGGTTCAGCAGCCACGAAACAAACACGGTGGCCGCGATGGCCAGCAGGAATCCCAGGTGCAGCCGGTACTGGCTGCCGAAGATCAGCGGGTACGCGGCGCTGGGGTCCACGATCGGCGATATCGGTGTGTCCGCCCCCGGGCGCTGGAACAAGTCCGTGTCGAGCAGGTAGCGCAGGAAATAGAGGGCGATGTAGTTGAACATGATGGTCACGATGACCTCGTGCGCGCCCGTCCTGGCTTTGAGAACGCCGACGATGCCGCCCCAGACGGCGCCGCCGATGACGCCGGCCACGAGCACCAGCATCAGGTTCAGCCCGATCGGCAGGTGCAGCGCGAAGCCGACCCACGAGGCGAGGTTGCCGGCCATGATGATCTGGCCCTGCGCACCGATGTTGAACAGGCCTGCGCGGAAAGCCAGGGCGACGCCGAGGCCCGCGGTGATCAGCGGGGTAGCGATGGTCAGCGTCTCCATGAGCGGGGCGAACTGTCCAGCCACTCCTGCCCCGCGGGGGTTGAAGACCGCGCCCTGGAAGAGGGCGACGTACGAGCTTGTGGCAGCGGACCAGACGGCGGTGAGGAAATCACTGGGCCGGGCAAAGAGATAGCCCGCCGTGGTGCCGACCACCTTGTCTGTCATGGCGATGAGCAGGCCGCCCAGGATCAGTGCAAGCACCACTGCCAATATGGTCACGATGCCATTGCCGGTGAAGATCTTCCGCAGCAGCGACTCCTCTTCCGGAGCGCCAGGGAGGGATCCGCTCTGGGTCGAGACCGGAACGGCCGAGGGCTGGTGGGTGCCGCCCCCGGTGTCCAGCGACGTCACAAAGGCGGAGTCGCCCTCATCGGGCGTCTCAATGTCTGATTCCTCGGCCTGGGCATCCGGGATCCGGTCCGGGTCCGGTACGGCCGCCCGCCTCGGCTCTGTGTTCACTTTCGGCTCTGTGTTCTCACTCATGGTGGTCTCCTACGGCACCGAAGCCGGGCTCCTGCGCGGCCGGTGCGGCTTGCGCCGGGTTCGTTTCGGTGGTGTCGGCCGGATCTGCGGGGGCGTCGGCAGGATTGTCGGCAGCATTGTCGGTGGGGCGGGGCGCCGGGTGTTGGACCGCGGCGTCGGCCTTGGCGTCGTCCAGGGACACCCCGGCCATCATCAGGCCCAAGACGTCACGTCCGGTTCCGGCCGGGACTATCCCGACCAGCCTGCCCTTATAGAGCACGGCGATCCGGTCGGCGAGTTCGATCACCTCGTCCAACTCGGTGGAGACGATCATCACGGGGGTGCCCTGGTCCCGCTCCCTGACGATGCGCTTGTGCAGGAACTCGATGGAGCCCACGTCCACGCCGCGGGTGGGCTGGGAGGCGATGAAGAGCCGCAGCGGCCGGGAGAGTTCTCGCGCCATGACAACCTTCTGCTGGTTGCCGCCGGACAGCGTGCCCGCGGCGAGCATGCCGGACGGGGTTCGGACGTCGAATTCGTCGATCCGGGTCTTGGCGTTCTCCAGGACCTTGGCCGGGCTCATGCTGATGCCCTTGGCGAACGGCGCCTGGTCGTAGCGGTCCAGGATCAGGTTCTCGGCGATGGAGAATGTGCCGATCAGCCCGTCGAGTGAACGGTCCTCCGGCACGAATCCGACGCCGGCGTTGAGGACGTCTTTGACGCTGCGGCCCAGAAGTTCTTCACCGTCGAGGGCAATCGAGCCGTGGACTCGCTCCTGCAGGCCCAGGATGGCCTCGGTCAGTTCGGTCTGGCCATTGCCCTGGACGCCGGCGACGGCGAGGATCTCGCCGCGGGCGATCCCGAAGCTGATGCCGTCCACCACGTGCTGGCCGCTGGGCGCGATCACGGTGAGGTCCTTGACCTCGAAGGTGGTCTCCTGCGGATTGGCGGGAGCCTTGTCCAGGGTCAGGCTCACGGCCCGGCCCACCATCATGGACGCCAACTCGGTGGTCGAGGCGCCGGGATCGGCCGTGCCCACCACCTTGCCGCGCCGGATGACGGTGATGGTGTCCGAAACGGCCTTCACCTCGCGCAGCTTGTGGGAGATGAAGACGATGGAGGTGCCGTGGCTTTTGAGCTGGCGCATAATGTCCAGCAGCTCATCCGTGTCCTGCGGCGTCAGTACTGCGGTGGGCTCATCGAGGATGAGCACCTTGGCGTCGCGGACAAGCGCCTTGATGATTTCCACCCGCTGCTGCACGCCGACGGGGAGGTCTTCGATCAGCGCGTCGGGGTCGACGTCGAAGCCGTACCGGTCCGAGATTTCGCGGATCTTCTGGCGGGTGTCCTCAAGGTCCAGGAATCCGCCGGTCTTGGTGGTTTCTGCTCCAAGGGCGACGTTTTCGGCAACGGTGAAGACGGGGACCAGCATGAAGTGCTGGTGCACCATGCCGATGCCGGCCGCCATGGCGTCGCCGGGGCCGCGGAAGGTGACCGGTTTGTCGTCAATCAGGATTTCGCCCTCTGTGGGCTCGTACAGTCCATAGAGGACGTTCATCAGCGTGGACTTGCCAGCGCCGTTCTCGCCGAGCAGACAGTGGATCTGCCCGGGTTCAACAACCACATCGATGTGATCGTTGGCTACCAGGGAGCCGAAGCGTTTGGTAATCCCCTTGAGTTCAAGTTTCACAACTCTGACCAATCTCGAGGTGTCCGGAAGGCTTGGTCCGGACGCGAAGTGGGGGCTGCAGCACCAGCTTAGTGCCTGCGGTCTGAGCCGCAGCGGGGCCGCAACGAAAAGCGCCACAGCCCGTGCGGTGGTGACCGGACGGGCCGTGGCGCTTAGCGGAAGATGTCAGGCCTTCGGGCTGGCCGCAGATTCAACTTTCAGCTTGCCGTCGGCGATGTCCTTCTTGATCTGGTCCAGCTCGGACTTCAGTTCGGCAGGAACCTGGGAATCGAAGTCGTGGAACGGAGCCAGCTGGACGCCGTCGTTCGCGAGGGTGCCGACGTACGGCTTGTTGGTGAACTGGCCGTCCTTGTCCTGCTTGACGACCGTCTCCACAGCCTCGCCCATCTGCTTCATGACCGAGGAGAGCATGATGTCCTTGTAATCCGGTGCCGTGAGGAAGCCGTCGGAGTCAACCCAGATGAGCTTGACGTCCTTGCCTGCCGCCTTGGCTTCCTGCAGGGCTGCGCCCGCACCCTTGCCGACCGGACCGGCGACGGGCATGACGATGTCGGCGCCCTGGTCCAGGAAGTTCTGGGTGAACTGCTTGCCCTTGTCCTGCTTTTCGAAGTCGCCGGTGAAGGAGCCGTCCTGCTTGGCCTTGTCCCAGCCAAGAACCTTGACGTTCTTGCCCTTCTTCTCGTTGTAGTACTTCACGCCGTCGGCGTAGCCGTCCATGAAGATGGTGACCGTGGGGATCTTGATGCCGCCGAAGGTGGCGACCGTCCCGGTCTTGGTGGTGCCTGCGGCGAGGTAGCCGGCCAGGAACGCGGCCTGGGCCGTGTCGTAGATGATCGGCTTGACGTTGGCAACCGGGGTTTCGTAGCCGAAGTCGATAATGGCGAAGTGCTTGTCAGGGTTCGCGGTGGCCTGGGACTTCGTGGCGTCGCCGAGCAGGAAGCCGACCGTGATGGTCAGGTTGCAGCCGGCGGAGACCATGGCGCGCAGGTTTGGCTCGAAGTCGTTGTTCGTCTTGGACTCGGCCTGGTTCATCTCGATGCCGAGGTCCTTCTTGGCCTTCTGCAGTCCCTCATAGGAAGACTGGTTGAACGACTGGTCATCGAACCCACCCGAGTCGGACACAATGCAGCCCTTGTAGTTACTGGCAGTTTGGGTGGCGGTGCCGGCCTCCGGGGCAGCCCCGCAGCCAGTCAGCAGGAGGGCAGCCGCGCCCGCGGTGGCAACTCCGGCCATTGATCCGCGCTTGAGGGTGGCACGCAGAGAGTTCTTCAATTTTCCTCCAGGAAGAAAGAGTAGGCGCTACGACGGGAGCTCAATGAGTTTCTGTCTGCGGTGTTCCGCTGAAGTCTGTTTTCACTGATGGATTTCGCAGCACTGCGCCGAGGCGCACTGATGTAGCCCACTTTAGTGTCCTGCGACACGTCCACATAGCAGACTTTCCTGCGACTACCCGGATTGTTGAGAACTTGTTACCTAGCGGTAGCGGGGCCGCCCCGCCTCAGAGGCGCACGAGCATCTTGCCGGTGTTGGCGCCCTCGAGCAGGTCGATGAAGGCCTGCGGGGCGTTTTCCAGCCCGTCCACCACCGTCTCGTCGTAACGGACGGTGCCGTCGGCCAGCCAGCCGGACATGGCCTCGACAAACTCCGCCATGTGCTGCCAGTAGCCGCCGACCAGGAAGCCCTTGAGCGTCAGCTGCTTGCCGATCGCCAGCATGAGGTTCCGCGGCGCCGGTGTGGGCTCGGTGGCGTTGTACTGGGCGATGGCCCCGCACATGGCCACCCGGCCGCCGACGGTGAGCGCGGACAACGCCGCCTCAAGGTGCTCGCCGCCGACGTTGTCGAAGTAGACATCAATCCCGCGCTCCCCGGCGGCGGCCGCGAGCTGCCCGGCAACGGGGCCGTCGTGGTAGTTGAACGCGGCGTCGAAGCCGAGTTCGAGCAGCCGTGCCACTTTTGCCGGCGAGCCCGCGCTGCCGATGACGCGGGACGCGCCCATGGCCTTGGCGATCTGCCCGACGAGTGAGCCGACAGCGCCGGCGGCGCCCGAGACGAACACAACGTCGCCCGGTTTGAAGTCGGCGACCTTCAGCAGCCCTGCGTAGGCGGTGAGACCCGTCATGCCGAGCGCGCCGAGGAACGCGGACGCGGGGGCCAGGTCAGTGCGCGCCACAGTGGTGGCCGCAGCGTCGACGACGGCGTACTCGCGCCAGCCGAGGCCGTGCACGACGGTATCGCCGACGGCGCGCCCTTCGGCCCGGGAGGCGATGACTTTGCCGACCGCGCCGCCGTCGAGCGCCTTGTCCAGCGCAAACGGCGCGGAGTAGGACTTGACGTCGTTCATCCGGCCGCGCATATAGGGGTCCACGGAGATGTAGAGATTACGGACCAGGACCTGGCCGTCCTGCAGCTCGGGCAGCCGCGACTCGGCGAGCCGGAAGTTCGCCGGAACGGGGCGGCCGTGCGGCCGGGACGCCAGCTGGATCTCGCGGGTGGCGGCGGGAAGGGTGGTTGCTTCGGTGTTGGCGCTCATGCGGCGACCTCCAGGATCTTGATGTCGACAGTGATGTTGCCGCGGGTGGCGTTGGAGTAGGGGCAGATCTGATGGGCCCGGGCCACCAGGGCCTCGGCGGTCTGCCGGTCCACGCCGGGCAGGGCGATCTCGAGCTCCGCGGCCAGGCCGTAGCCCGCGCCGCCGTCGAGGGCGCCGAAGTGGATCTTCGCGGCGACGGCGGAATCGGTCAGGTCCGCCCGCTCCTTGCGTCCGACGAGGCGCAGCGCGGAGTGGAAGCACGCGGCGTAACCGGCGGCGAACAGCTGTTCCGGGTTGGTCCCGGCCCCGTCGCCGCCCAGTTCCACAGGGCTGGCCAGGGTGACGCTGAGCTTGCCGTCTTTGCTCACGGCGGTGCCGTCGCGGCCGTCGCCGGACGCGAGCGCTTCAGCGGTGTAAAGAGTCTTCATGAGGTTCCGTTCCTAGTGGGAGGCGTGGAGAGCGCTGGTCAGGCGGCCCAGGGTTTCGCGGAGCTGCTCGAGCTCTGCGGGCGTGAGGCCGGCGGCGTCCGCCAGGCGCTGCGGGATGCCGCCCGCCCTGGCGCTGAGGGCGGCGCCGGCGTCGGTGAGGAGGATCTCCACGCGGCGCTCGTCCGCGGCGGACCGGCGGCGCTGGACGAGGCCGAGCACTTCGAGCCGCTTGAGCAGCGGCGAGAGGGTTCCGGAGTCCAGCCCCAGCTCCTCCCCCAGCTCGCGGACGCTGCGCGGCTCGGCCTCCCAGAGCACCAGCATGGCCAGGTACTGCGGATACGTCAGTCCGAGCTCCTCCAGCATGGGACGGTAGGCGGCCGTGGCGGCGCGCGAAGCCGAGTACATGGCGAAGCACACCTGGCGGTTCAGGCGGAGCGCCTCCGGACCGGGCGCGCGGGTGGTCTCTGGCGAAGTCATAGACCCACCCTAGCGCGCAGTTCAGTTGTGCACAATTCGGTTGCGAACAACCGAATTCTGCGCTATGCGACGCCCCGCCAAACGGGACATGCCCAGTCTTCGCACCACGCCTCACGGCACATGCCCATCCGTCGGCCGACCCGGAGGGTATGTCCATTCTTCGCACCCCGCCCCGCAGCACATGCCCTCCCCCGGACCGCAGCACTGGACATATGACCCACTTGCCCACGGGCCAGCCCAACCGGAGGACATGTCCATTCTTGGCGCTCGGGACACAGCACTGCCCGGCCCGAACTCGCCTGAACTGCCACACTTTCCGCTACGGCCGGTGCCGCCGAATCTCCCCGCCTTTTCCCGCTTCCGCCGGCGCGGCGGCCCGCGACGCCGGTGAGTCCCGCCGTCGTGCACGCAAAAGTGGGGAAATTCCGCGCGCCCAGGCGATTTAACGCGCCCGCAGGCGATTCAAGTTGAAGGGGGATCTATCCGGGGACTTATCCAGGATTTAGAGGTCTCGGATGGTGCGCAGGGCCGCAGCCGTGAGCACCTGGATGCCCAGGCCCAGGGCCCGCTCATCCACGATGTAGTCGCCGCGGTGGAGATCGTACTCTTCCCCGCCGGGGGTCTTCGTGCCGAGGCGCATCATCGCCCCGGGGGTGTCGGCCAGGAACCAGGCGAAGTCTTCCCCGCCCATGGACTGCGGGGTCAGGACGACGGCGCTCTCGCCGATTTCCGCGCGGGCCGCGGCCTCGATCAGCGCGGTTTCGTGTTCGGAGTTGACCACCGGCGGCACGCCG
>Ga0308173_10001361_pt1 | contig 12092 bp, 14 predicted proteins | sample PhyPR1_FD_203716 | JGI IMG/M metagenome (GOLD analysis project Ga0308173, IMG submission 203716) | Soil microbial communities from UC Gill Tract Community Farm, Albany, California, United States - DLSLS.P.R1 | ecosystem: Environmental > Terrestrial > Soil > Agricultural land | place: USA... | reverse complement strand
AGCTGGGCCCGGCCGCGGTGGATCCGCGAACGGACCGTGCCGAGCTTGATGTCGAGGGTGGCGGCGATCTCCTCGTAGGAGAGGCCCTCGATGTCGCAGAGCACGACCGCGGCCCGGAAGTCGGGGGCGAGGGCGTCCAGGGCGCGCTGGACGTCGTCGTCGAAGTGGGTGTCGGTGAAGTGCTGCTCCGGACCGGCGTCGCGGCTGGGCAGCCGCGCGGCGGCGTCGTCGGAGAGGGCGTCGAAGCGGATCCGCTGCTTGCGGCGCATCTTGTCCAGGAACACGTTCGTGGTGATGCGGTGCAACCATCCCTCGAAGGTGCCCGGCTGGTAGGAGTGCAGGGACCGGAACACCCGGATGAACACGTCGTGCGTGAGGTCCTCGGCATCGTGGACGTTGCCCGTGAGGCGGTAGGCCAGCCGGTAGACCCGGGCCGAGTGCTGGGAGACGATCTCCTCCCAGGTCGGCGGGACCCAGGCCTCCCCGGCCTGCTGGGGGTCGGCGACAGGATCACGAGGGTCGGGACGCTGAGTCGTCGTGGTGGTCACGGGGGTTCCTTCGGGTCGACTGCAGGCCTGTGGTCCTGCGGTACCTGAATCGTTCCCCACGAACCTGAGAGTTTGCTGGGCAGCCGGCGTCGGCACGAGCCGGTGCTCCGGCGACGATAGGGTTGCGCCCATGAGTGCACAGAAGCCGGCCAGCTGGGCCTACTCCGAGGAGTTCATCGCGGAGAGCGAGGTCATCGAGCAGGCCCGCCACCGCGGCGAGGAGCTCGGCTGCACCCCGGTCCTGCCCGGCGCCGGGGCCGCGCTGCGACTGCTCGCGGCGGCCTCCGGTGCCCGCGCCGTCGCCGAGGTCGGCACCGGAGCGGGGGTCTCCGGTCTGTGGCTGCTGGGCGGGATGCCGTCCGACGGCATCCTCACCACGATCGACGTCGAAGCCGAGCACCAGCGGGCGGCGCGCAAGGCCTACGCCGCCGCGGGCGTCGCACCGCAGCGCACGCGGGTGATCACCGGGCGCGCCCTGGACGTGCTCCCCCGCCTGACCGACGGCGCCTATGACATGGTCGTGGTCGACGGTGACAAGGGCGAGTACGCCGCGTACGTCGAGCAGGCGCTGCGGCTGCTGCGTCCCGGTGGGGTGCTCGCCCTCGACAACATGCTGTGGCACGACAAGGTGGCCGACCCCGCCGCGCGCGACGAGACCACGACGGCCCTGCGCGACCTGGGCAAGATGCTGCGCGACCACGACGGGCTGGTGCCCTGCCTGCTGCCGGTCGGCGACGGGCTGCTCGCCGCCGTCAAGCGCTGAGCCCTGCCCGGACCGGCGGGTCCCGCCCCAAGGACGCGTGAAGCCCTCACCGCACCGGTGAGGGCTTCACTGTCGTACGAGGGGGAAGGGTCAGCCGACACCTTCGCAGCCGTTGATGGCCGCACCCAGAGCCGCGGCCTCGTCCGGAGTCATCTCCACGACCAGCCGGCCGCCACCTTCGATGGGCATGCGCAGGACGATGCCGCGACCCTCCTTGGTGACCTCGAGCGGGCCATCTCCGGTCCTCGGCTTCATCGCCGCCATGTGGGGAATCCCTTCCGTTGCTTGCTTGGGAAAGCGTGAAGTGCGCACCGTCCGTGTGGGCAGAACCCGTGGGCGCACACCGTCTTGGTGACCATTATCGCGCCAGCGTCCCCCAGCACGAAATCATCATGGGTCACACTATCGGACGTGCATGCCCGATCAGCGTTGTTCGACCTGTATGGCGACCACCTGTCGTCGCGCGGAGGCTGGGCGCCGATCGCAGGGATCGTGCGCCTGCTGGGAGCCGTGGACGTCGCGCCACCGGCCGTCCGCACCGCCGTCTCCCGGATGGTGCGCGAGGGGTGGCTCGAGCCGGTCGAGCAGCAGGGCCAGCGGGGCTACGCGGCGACGGCGCGGGCCCGGGCCCGGCTGGCCGAGGCCCGCAGCCGCATCTACCGCACCGCCGACCAGCACTGGGACGGGACGTGGCACGTGGTCGTCGTCGAGCACGCCGCCGACCGGGCCTCGCGCGGGCGGACCGCCGCGGCGATGGGCTACCTCGGCTACGCCCGCCTGGCCCCGGACACGTGGATCGCCCCCCGGGCCAGCGCCGAGCTGGCGCAGTCGTTGGCCACCGAGGGGCTGGGCAGCCGGCAGTTCCTCTCCCGCTACACCGAGCCGGGCCCGGCGCTGGCGGCCGACCTGTGGGACCTCCAGGGCCTGGCGGCGGCGTACCGGCAGTTCCTCGTCGGGGCGCAGGAGCTCACCGCCGGCCTGGAGGCCGACCTGACCCCCGAGCGCGGCTTCGCCGTCCGCAGCCTGCTGGTCCACGAGTGGCGCAAGTTCCTGTTCCGCGACCCGGGGCTGCCGGCGGAGGTGCTCCCGGCGGACTGGCCCGGCCGCCAGGCCGCACGGTGCTTCGACCTGACCGCCGCGTCGCTGCTGCCGCTGGCCCACGCGTTCGTGGACAGTTGCCTTTCCACCGACCTCAAGACCAGGAGCTGAGCCGCATGCCCGAACAGCCCGCCACCACCACCGCCCCCGACCAGGCGGCGGCCCCCGTGCTGCTGGACGTCAGCGGCGGCGTCGCGACGGTGACGTTCAACCGGGCCGACGCCATGAACGCGCTCGACATCCCGACCAAGGAGCTGCTGCTCTCGACCCTGCGGCGGGTCGCCGAGGACGCGGACGTCCGGGTGGTCGTCCTGACCGGCACCGGGCGTGCGTTCTGCGTCGGTCAGGACCTGCGCGAGCACATCGGCCTGCTGCAGAGCCGGGACGAGTCGCTGTGGCAGACCGTGCCGGAGCACTACAACCCGATCGTCGAGCTCATCGCGACCATGAACAAGCCGGTGATCGCCGCCCTCAACGGGGTCGCGGCCGGGGCCGGGGCCGCCTTCGCGTTCGCCGCCGACCTGCGGGTGCTGGCCGACACCGCCGGCTACAACCTCGCCTTCGCCGGCATCGCGCTGTCCTGCGACTCCGGGTCCTCCTGGTCGCTCCCCCGGCTCGTCGGCACGGCCCGGGCCAAGGAGCTGCTGCTGATGCCCCGCACGGTCCGCGCGGAGGAGGCCCTGGCGCTCGGGCTGGCGACCCGGGTGGTCCCCGCCGACGAGCTGGCCGGGGTCGTCGCCGAGCTCGCCGGCACCCTGGCAGCCGGTCCGACGCTGGCCTACGGCTCGATCCGTCGTGCGGTGGCCTACTCGGCCGGGCACACCCTGACCGAGTCCCTTGCGCGGGAGGGCGAGTACATGTCGCTCACCGGCGCCAGCGAGGACCACGCCGCAGCCGTCAGCGCCTTCCTGGCCAAGGAGAGCCCGGTCTTCACCGGCCGCTGACCGCGGCCGGCGTCAGGGTGGCGAGTCCGACCACGGGGTGTCGGTCAGCAGCACCACGGTCCAGGCGAGCACCCCGACGCCGAGGGCCAGGGTGACGAACAGCAGCCGGCGCGGCCAGCCGGCGGTGACCCGCTGCCCGTCGGCCCCGCGCACGGTCATGCTGACCACGATCGCGGCCACCGGGAAGTCCAGCATGAGGAACCGCCACATGCTGGTGATCGGGCGCACGACGGCCAGCAGGAAGAGCGGGTACGCCAGCGCCCAGACCCGCACCTCGGCCGCGAGCCAGCTGCCGTGCCGGCCCACGACGAGCGAGACGTACGCCGCGACCACTGCCAGCAGGAGCAGCACGCCCGGCAGGCCCAGGGCGTCCCAGGACCACAGCACCCACGCCACGAACGGGCCCTGCCCGGGCTTCTGCCCCCACGCGGCCTGGACCAGGAAGAACGCGTCGAGCTTGCCGGTCACCAGTCCCACCACGAGCGGCCAGGCCAGTGCGGACAGGCCGGTGGCGGCGAGCAGGACGACCGCGGAGGCCCGTTGCCCCGCCAGCGGTGTCCGGCCGCCGGTGGCGCGTTCGGACCGCCAGCGCAGCACGAGGTGCACCAGGACCACGACGGCCAGCGGTGGCGCCACCGCCCGCGTGAACCCGAGCAGCAGGACGACGAGGGCGCACCAGAGATAGCGCCGGTCCAGCAACAGGCAGAGGAACGCCGCGAGGAGCGCCATGCCGAACGCCTCGGAGTAGGCGATCTGCAGCACGGCGGTCGCCGGGTAGAGGCACCACAGCAGGCTGGCCAGCAACGCCATCCGCTGCTGCAGCACGCTGGCCCCGGCCCGGGCGCTGAGCAGCCGCCAGACCAGCAGCACGGACGCCGCACCGGCGGCGAGGTTGACCACGCTGGCCGCGAGCAGGAAGGGGACGCCCACCGCACCCAACAGCTTGAGCACCGTGGGGAACAGCGGGTAGAACGCCCACGCGCTGAAGGTCACCTTGTCCGTGACCGGGTCGTAGGGCAGCGTCAGCGGGTAGCCAGACACGGCGATCCGGTGGTACCAGGTGCCGTCCCAGATCCCGACCATGTCGAGGTAGCCGGGGTCAAGGGTGCCGACACCGGCGGGGTTCTGGCAGCAGACGGCCGCCGCCTGGATGGCGGCGGTGACCAGGACACGGGTCAGCAGGTAGAAGCCGAGCAGCACCGCCCACGTCGGCCACGTCAGCAGGCGGTCGCGCAGCGCCCGGACCGGCGCCACGGCGCGCAGGTCGGTCACGGCGGGAAGTCCGACGGCGGCACGAACCGGTACAGCTCCCAGACCCACCACACCTGCAGCACCAGCCCGGCCACGACGAGCAGGCCGGTCCGCCACCGCAGCCCGTGAGGTGGCCGCCGGCTCCAGCCGCCGCCGACGAGGACCACTCCGAGCGGGAAGAGCGGCAGCAGGTAGCGGAAGACACTGGTCCACGGGTCCAGGACGACGGCCAGGTAGGCCGGGTAGGCCAGGCACCAGGCGCGCAGCTGCGGCCCGAGGGCACGGGCCCACGGCCCCAGCACCATGAGGACGAGCGCCACCACCAGCACCGCCAGCCCGGTCGGGCCGAGCGTGTCGCCGCCGAGGTAGCGGGCGATGTCCAGCCACGGCCGCAACGGCGTGACCTCGCCGGTCGAGCGCCACGTCGCCATCGTGTCGGTGTAGGCCGAGCGCACCCCCGTCGCCCACCAGGCGATGGCCGGCCACGCCAGCCCGGCCACGCCGCAGGCCGCCAGCACCGCGCCCATCGAGAGCAGCTCACCGCGCGGCAGCCGCTCGCCGGACCGGCGCCGCCAGCGCAGGACTATAGCGGCCAGGGCGACCAGTCCCAGTGGCGCCGCGATCGGCCGGGTGACACCAAGGCCCAGCGCGAGCGCCGAGGCGACCAGCCACCGCTCCCGCGAGAGCGCGAGGAGGAAGCCGACCAGCAGCAGCATCGCGAGGGACTCGGTGTAGGCCACCTGCAGGATGGGCGACGCGACGAAGCTGGCGTAGACCAGCACCGCGGCGAACGCGACCCGGGCACCCACCCGGTCGCGCAGCAGCACGGCCATCAGCACCGCCGCACCGGCCCCGCAGACGAGGGCCAGGGTCGAGGCCACCACCGGGAAGCCCAGGCCGGTGACCGACATCAGCAGCCGCGACAGCAGCGGGAAGGCGGGGTAGAAGGCCCACGCGTTCTGCGACACCGCACCGGTGGACGGGTCGACCGGGAGCGGCACCGGATAGCCGTGCTCGGCGATCTCGCGGTACCAGGAGCCGTCCCAGAGCACGGTCATCGACAGGTAGTTCGGGTGCGGCCCGGTCCAGGTCACCGGGGCCTGGTGCCCGGCGACGACCGCCAGCACGACGAAGGAGAACACCCGGCACAGCAGGTAGGCCGCGAGCACCTGGCCGACGAAGCGGCCCCTCATCGGGCGCTCCGGTGGCATCCGCGCAGGTGGTCGTCCACCACCCCACACGCCTGCATCGCGGCGTACATGGTCGTCGGGCCGACGAAGACGAACCCGTGCCGCTTGAGCGTCTTTGCGAGGGCGACCGAGGCCGGGGTGGTCGCCGGCACGTCGGTGAGGGTGGCCGGGGGCGTGTGATCGGTCGGCGCGAACGACCAGATCACCTCGTCGAGACCGCCGGCCGCGCGCAGCCGCTGCACGGCGGCGGCGTTGGTGATCGCGGCCCGGATCTTCAGCCGGTTGCGGACGATCCCCGCGTCGGCCATCAGCCGCGCGACGTCACACTCGTCGAACTGCGCGATGACGTCGGCGTCGAAGCCGGCGAAGGCCTCGCGGAACGCCGGGCGCTTGCGCAGGATGGTCAGCCAGGACAGTCCGGACTGGAACGCCTCGAGGGTGAGGCGCTCGAACAGCGGGATCTCACCGTGGACCGGTGTCCCCCACTCGTGGTCGTGGTAGTCGAGGTAGTCGGGGGTGCTGCCGGCCCAGGCGCAGCGCCCGAGCCCGTCGGCCCCGACCACGACGCCGGAGTCACTCAGGGCTGCTCACCGCCAGGGCTTCGGCCTCCGCGACCATGGCGTCGACGGCCCGGCCGAACATCCACCGGTTCACCGGGTCGGCCGCCCTCGCCAGCCGGCGGCCGAGGGCCGGTGGCCGCAGGACGAGCTCCTCGGTCCACTGCAGCACCGCACCGGCACCACCGGCGCCGGGTTCGACCGAGACGTCCGCCCAGCCGTCGAGCAGCCGGCCGACCTTGCGCAGCCGGAACCGCGCCCGGCCGTCGCGGGGCGGCTCCCATGAGGTGATCACCATGACGTCGGCGAACCGCAGCGGGCCGACACCGGACCGGCCGGCGAAGCCCCATCCGACCCGGGTCGGCCCGTCGTCGAGCCGCATCGTCGTGAGCGGCATCCAGCGCGCGTAGCCGCTCCAGTCGGTCACGACCTGCCAGAGCTGCTCCGGCGTGGCGCGGGTGGTGCGCTCGAGGGTGAGGACTCCCATGGCGCTCAGCGCCCGGTGGCGGGGTCGTGCGCGTCGGCGCGGTGGGTGCTCCGCAGGGTCTCCAGCTCCGTGTCCCGCGCCTTCAGCTCGAGGACGAGCCGGTCGAGGGTCGCGTCGACCTGGTCCATCCGGTAGCCCCGCAGCCCGATGTCGAACCGCACGTCGCGGACGTGGTCCGGATCGACCCGCCCCTCGGGCAGGGGCTCGAAGGGGCTGGTGGAGGTGGGGGCGGCCAGCACCTCACCCCGGCCACCGAGCCGGCCGAGGACGAGGGCGACGACGAGGCCGACGAGCACGACCAGGACGAGCACGAGGAAGACGATCACGACATGATCGTGCCATGCCTGCCTCTCCTCCCACCGGACGCGACCTCACGCTGCGGGGGCGCACCTTCGCGCCCGGCCAGACGGCGCTGCTCGCGATCATCAACCGCACGCCCGACTCGTTCTACGACCAGGGCATGTTCCTGGACGACGACGTGGCCCTCGAGGCGGTCGAACGGGCCGTCGCCGACGGCGCCGACGCGGTCGACATCGGCGGCGTGAAGGCCGGTCCGGGCCCCGAGGTGAGCGCGGCCGAGGAGCTCGCCCGGGTGGTGCCGTTCGTCGAGGCGATCCGCGCGGCGCACCCGCAGCTGATCATCAGCGTCGACACCTGGCGGGCCGACGTCGCGGACGCGGCGTGCGCGGTCGGGGCCGACCTCGTCAACGACGCCTGGGCCGGGCACGACCCGGAGGTGGTGGCGGTGGCTGCGAGCCACGGGGCGGCGTACATCTGCGCGCACACCGGTGGGCACCCACCCCGCACCGACCCGCACCGGGTGCGCTACCACGACGTGGTGGGGCAGGCGGTGGCCGACCTGCTCGAGCAGGTCGAGACCGCCCGGGCCGCGGGCGTCCGGGAGGACGGGCTGCTCATCGACGCGGCCCAGGACTTCGGCAAGAACACCTACCACTCGCTGAAGCTGACGGGGCAGGTCTCGGCGCTGGTCGACACGGGCTGGCCGGTGCTGCTCGCGGTGTCCAACAAGAAGTTCATCGCCGAGACGCTCGGGCTCAACGGCAAGAAGTCCGACCGGGTCACCGGCACGCTGGCCACGACCGCGGTCGCGGCCTGGGAGGGGGTGCGGCTCGTGCGGGCGCACGACGTCACCGCGACCCGGCAGGTGCTCGACATGGTCGCCGGCCTGCGCAGCGGCGTGCCGGCGCTGGCCCGGCGGGCGCTGGCCTGAGCCCCGCGCGGGCGCTCAGCCGACGTCGTCGAGCTCGCGGACCGGCGCGACCAGCGACGCGGAGAGCATGCGCACCAGCTCGGGGACGTCCTCAGGGACCAGGCGCAACGTGCCCCGGCAGACGTCGTCCTGCCAGATCGAGAGCACGACCCGGCCGGCCTCGGGGTGGGAGGAGACCCGCAGCCAGCGCCCGTCGATGTCCCGGCCGGCGAGGACGCTGCCGTGGCGCGGGAGGGGCGAGATCGTCATGGCCCAGTATGCGCCCGGCGCCCCGCGCCTCGGGGGGAATCCGCCGAGGGCGGCTACTCGGGCCGCTCGGCGACCACCTTGTTGGGAGCCTCCCGCACGATCTGCACGGCCTCCTCCACGTCGTCGGTGAGGTGCAGCAGGTCGATGTCGGCCGGGCTGATCGTTCCGGCGGCGGCGGCGGTCTGACGCAGCCAGTCCAGCAGCCCGCCCCAGTACGACGTGCCGATGAGCACGATGGGGAACCGGGTCACCTTGCGCGTCTGGACCAGCGTGACCGCCTCGAACAGCTCGTCGAGGGTGCCGAAGCCGCCGGGCAGGACGATGAAGCCGGAGGCGTACTTGACGAACATGGTCTTGCGGGCGAAGAAGTAGCGGAAGTTGACCCCGAGGTCGACGTAGCGGTTCAGCCCCTGCTCGAACGGCAGCTCGATGCCGAGCCCGACCGAGGTGCCACCGGCGTCGCGGGCCCCCTTGTTGGCCGCCTCCATCGCACCGGGCCCTCCACCGGTGATGACGGCGTAGCCGGCGTGGACCAGCGCCGCACCGACCTTCTCGGCCATGGCGTAGACGGCGTCCTCCGACCTGGTGCGCGCCGAGCCGAACACGCTGACCGCCGGACCCAGCTCGGCGAGCGCACCGAAGCCCTCGACGAACTCGCTCTGGATCCGCAGCACGCGCCAGGGGTCGGTGTGCACCCAGTCGGTGGGCCCGCGCTCGTCCAGCAGCCGCTGGTCGGTGGTCGTCGGGGGCACCTGCCCGTGCCGCAGGGTGACCGGACCTGTGTGGTACTCGTAGCCGTTCTCGCTCACGTCGCTGTTCTCCCTCACGTCTCGAACCTACGCGACCAGCGCGCGCACGTCAGGCAAGCCACCGCAGCAGCGCCGCCTCGGCGTCGACCAGCTGCTGGACCGGCACGCGCTCCTGGTCGTGGTGGGCCAGGTTGGGGTCACCGGGGCCGAAGTTCACGGCCGGGACCGACAGCGCGGAGAAGAGCGCGACGTCGGTCCAGCCCTCCTTGGCCGAGACCGGCACCGCGAGCGCCTCGACGAACGCCTTGGCCGCGGGCAGGTGCAGGCCGGGTCGGGCGCCGTCGGCCGAGTCCGTGACCTGCACGTCGTACCCGTCGAACAGCTCCCGCACGTGGGTGAGCGCTTCCTGACCGGTCTTGCTCGGCGCGAACCGGTAGTTGACGGTGACCACGCAGGTGTCCGGGATGACGTTGCCGGCGATGCCGCCGCGGATACCGACCGCGTTGAGCGCCTCGTGGTAGTCCAGCCCCTCCACCTCGACGGTCTGGGCGTCGTACGCCGTGAGCCGTCCCAGCAGCGTCCCCGCCTCGTGGATGGCGTTGTGGCCGTTCCAGGGGCGGGCGGAGTGCGCGGCCACCCCACGGGCGGTGACGTCGACCCGCAGCGTGCCCTTGCAGCCCCCCTCGACGGTGCCGTTGGTCGGCTCGAGCAGGACGGCGAAGTCACCCTCGAGCAGCTCGGGCCGGTGGCGCCCGACCCGCGCGAGGCCGTTGCGCTCGGACTCCACCTCCTCGCAGTCGTAGAAGACGAAGGTGATGTCGCGGGACGGCTCGGTCACCGCGGCGGCGACCCGCAGCTGCACGGCCACCCCGCCCTTCATGTCCACCGTCCCGCGACCGTACAGCTCCTCGCCCTCGCGCCAGGTCGGCAGGTTCGGCGGGTCGGTCAGCGGCACGGTGTCGATGTGGCCGGCCAGGATCACCCGCTCGGGGCGCCCGAGCCGGGTGCGGGCGACCACCGTGTTGCCGTCCCGGGTCACCTCGAGGTGGCCCAGGCGGCGCAGCGCGTTCTCGATCGCGTCGGCCAGGCCCTCCTCGTCACCGCTGACCGACTCGCGGTCGCAGAGGGCCGCGGTGAGGGTGACGACGTCGGTGTCCAGGTCCAGATCAGTCATGGCACGCAGGGTATCGGCTGGTTTCCGGCCCGGCGGCTCCCCTCGCCTAGGCTGGCCCCCATGAGCACCGAGCGCAGCGCATGGGGATACGGACTGGCCACCGTCACCGAGGACGGCACGGTCCTGGACACCTGGTACCCGACCCCCGCCCTGGGGGCGGCCGAGCCGGAGGACCCGTACGGCGCACCCGCCGACCTGGTCGCCGCGGCCAAGGAGGACCCGCGCCGCGGCGTGCGTCAGCAGGTGGTGCACGTGATGATCGACCTCGATGCCGCACCGGCCGACCCCTCCGATGCCTACCTGCGGCTGCACCTGCTCTCGCACCGCCTCGTCGCGCCCAACACCATCAACCTGGACGGCATCTTCGGCGTGCTCAACAACGTCGTGTGGACGAACTTCGGCCCCTGCGCCGTCGAGGGCTTCGAGCGCACGCGGTTGCGGCTGCGCGAGTCGGGCCCGGTCCAGGTGTTCGGGGTCGACAAGTTCCCCCGGATGACCGACTACGTCGTGCCGTCCGGGGTGCGGATCGCCGACGCCGACCGGGTGCGGCTGGGCGCCCACCTGGCCAGCGGCACCACGGTGATGCACGAGGGCTTCTGCAACTTCAACGCCGGCACGCTGGGCACGTCCATGGTCGAGGGGCGGATCGTGCAGGGCGTGGTCGTCGGTGACGGCTCCGACGTGGGCGCGGGGTCCTCGATCATGGGCACCCTCTCCGGCGGCGGCACCGCGCGGGTCAGCATCGGCGAGCGCTGCCTGCTCGGCGCCAACGCCGGCATCGGCATCGCCCTGGGCGACGACTGCGTCGTCGAGGCGGGGCTCTACGTCACCGCCGGCACCAAGGTCACGCTCGAGGACGGCCGGGTGGTCAAGGCCAAGGAGCTGTCGGGTGCCTCGGGGCTGCTGTACCTGCGCAACTCGCTGAACGGGCGGGTCGAGGCGCGCTCGCGCACCGGCCAGGGGATCGAGCTCAACAGCGCGCTGCATGCCAACGCCTGAACCGCTGCTCCCGATGCGTCCCTCCAGCCGACGGCGACGGCGCCGCGCGCGCGGCCGAGCCCTGCTCGCCGTCCTGCTCATCGCCGTGGCGATCGGCGGCTACCTGGGCGTGAAGGGAGTGGTCACCAACTTCGGCTCACCGACCTGTCAGGCCACCGCGCTGGGCAGGAGCGAGAGCTTCACCCCCGAGCAGACGGCCAACGCGGCCACGATCAGCGCCGTCGCGGTGCGTCGCAACCTGCCGCCCCGGGCCGCGACGATCGCCGTGGCGACGGCCATCCAGGAGTCCAAGCTGCGCAACATCACGTTCGGGGACCGGGACTCCCTCGGCCTGTTCCAGCAGCGCCCCAGCCAGGGCTGGGGGACCGAGGCGCAGGTCACCGACCCCGTCTACGCCAGCGGGAGGTTCTACGACGCTCTGGTCAAGGTCGACGGCTACCAGACCATGGAGATCACCAAGGTCGCCCAGGAGGTGCAGCGCAGCGCCTTCCCCGAGGCCTACGCCGACCACGAGCAGGAGGGCCGGGTCCTGGCGTCCGCGCTCACCGGCCACTCCCCCGGTGGCCTGGGCTGCCGGCTTGCCACGCCGACGCAGGCGGGCACCCCGGCCACGGTCGTCAAGGAGCTCAAGGCCGAGCTCGGCATGACCGGTCACGTCTCCGGGCGGACGGTGACGCTGCGGGAGAGCTCGCCGGTCCGCGCCTGGGCCGCCGGTGCCTGGGCCGTGGCCAACGCCGAGCACCACGGCACGCTCACCGTCACCGTCGGCGACCGCACGTGGAGCCGCAGCCGTGACGAGAGCGCCTGGACGTGGCAGCGGGCCCGCACCCCCGTGGCTGCCACCTCCGTCGT
>Ga0308173_10001360_pt1 | contig 12095 bp, 6 predicted proteins | sample PhyPR1_FD_203716 | JGI IMG/M metagenome (GOLD analysis project Ga0308173, IMG submission 203716) | Soil microbial communities from UC Gill Tract Community Farm, Albany, California, United States - DLSLS.P.R1 | ecosystem: Environmental > Terrestrial > Soil > Agricultural land | place: USA... | reverse complement strand
GCAGCCGGACGACGTCGCCCGGTGCCTTCTCGACCTGGATCATTCCGCCAACCGTGACGTTGACGTCGCCGATGCCGACGCCGCCGCCAGGTGCTTTGAGGCCCTGACCCTTGAGAATCAGGTCATCGGGCACTCCGAGGGCGACGTCCAGCGTCAGCGAGTCGAACAGGCTCGGCGTCGGAGGAACGGCACTCACCTGGGCGTTGAGCTGATCGCTGGTCTCCTGCGCCACCCGCGAGGTATTCGGGGCAGCGTCTGCTCCGCTTCCCGGCTTGCGGGCGTCGGCGTCCGCTGGAATTTCAGCGTTGCCACGCACACGAGCTTCCGCCGTCGCCGCATCCTCCTTCGGCAGTTCGGTCGCGGTCCTCGAGTATGGCCGGTTGCTGATCTCCTCGAGAATCTTGGCCACGTCGAGGGTCCCGGTGTTCAGATCCAGCGACCCTTCGAGCTTCGGCGCGCGCAACTCTCCGGTCAGCCGCAGGTCGGTGTCGAGGCGCACGTTGCCGAGATCATTGTCGATCACCTTGAAGTCATGTGACGTGAGCGTGACCTGCACGTTGCCGACGTCGCGGCCGTGAACCGCCAGCTGACCGCCGATGGCGAGCGGGCTGCCGTGGTTGTCAGTGATGTGCATTTCGGCAATGTTCACGGCTTCGGGGGTGAGATCGATGCGCGTATCAAGGCCGGTGTAGCTCGTTCCGAGATCAGGCACCTGGAACGCGCCGTTCTTCACCTCGATGGCGCCATCGAGGTGCGGGTCATACCCGGAGCCGGTGACCTTGAAGTTCGCCTGGAGCGTGCCGGCGACGTTGGTGAGGTACGACGTGAAACCCTGGATCAGTGCTAAATCGATCGGGCTGCTTTCGACCTGAATGTCCACGCTTTCCCCAGGGCGCGGAACGCTGTGCACGTCCCGCATCTCAGGCGGGGTCGAGCGGAAGAGCGTGACGGGGGCGTGACCCTTGGCGGTCAGCCACTGCATCGGATTCTGCTGCAGCCGCACGTCGAGGTCCACGCCAGTGTCCCGATAACCCACGGTGCCGCCGAGCGCGTCGAAGCGGAACATCCGGAATGCACCCTGCGAAAGGGTAAATTCACCCGAGACCTGCGGTGCACTGGTTGGACCGGTTACGGTGGCATTCGCACTCAGCCGGCCGGCGATGTCTCCCGGCTGGCCAAGCGCCAGCTGATTCAGTTGTGCGACGTCGACGTTCTCGACACGCACGCGAAGAGGCTCGCCTGCTGTCGCGCCCAGGATGCCATCCGCGCTGATGCGCTGATCGCCGCTCACGAGCACGACATCCTTGACGTCAATCCGATCCTTTGCGTATTGGATTGCCGCCGCCGACCCTGGGGCGGCGTGCCATTCCACCTGCTGTGACCGCAGTGTAATCGCCGGAAGGTGAATTTCCTGGTGGTCGGGATGGAAAACGACCTCGCCAGCGACTTCCGCTACCCGCTGCACCTGCTGGATGTCGGCACTGAACTGCAGCTTCGAATCCTGGTAGGTGGTATCGACATACATGCCGTTGAACTTCTGTCCCGCGACCTGGACGAACGTTCCTGTCGTCAGTGCATGTGCCGTGGTGACCGACGCGTTCAGCTGTGGAACGGTGACGTCAAACGTGGTGTCGACTGCGAGCGCGTTGTCATCGCCCTTGCCGATGTTGCTGCCGTGCAGATTTCCCCATACGGTCAGCTGCTGGCGGTTGCCGCTCACCGTCGCGTCGATGATGGCGCCGCCGGTGAGACCTTGCTGACCCGCGATTTCCCCGATTTTGGCGAGTGACGGGGTCTCTACGTGCAGCTGGAGATTCGAATTGCCAGACTCGGTTAACGCGATCGGCCCCTTACCGGTCACCGTCAGATCAGCGCCCTGCACGGACAGATCGTTGATATCGCCGTTGCCGGCCGCCACGCGTCCATCCACGGACGCGAGGTCGATCGTGACGCCGGCAATGGTCGAATTCGCCAGCGCGATACGGCCAGCAGCATCAATGGACGCCGGAGTGATCGGCTCCGCGTACTGGCGGATAGTCGTGTCGACATCCAGTTCACCGTTCAGCGAGCCAGCGACGCGCTGATTGCCAGACGCCACCGCGGGATCGAGGTGTGCAAACTCCCCATCGGCGCGGACATGCACGTCGCCGTTCGCAAGATTGGTGGTGACGTTGAGGTGCGGGAACGACGCGCCGAACATCTCCGAGTCGGTCACAGTTGCGGTCGCATCCAGTGTCAATGGATACTTGCCGCCGCCGGCGCCGCTGACGTCGAACGATGCATTCAGCCGGCTGTGATATCGATCCGCGGCGAGCGCCATGATGTTGAACCCACGCCCGACTTGCTGGACATCGAGGTTCGCCACCTGACCTTTGGCGTCATAGCTCGGCGCGCCGTCACCGATCCGAAAGTGCCCGACCGTCCCCTGCGCCAGCGTCGCTCCGGCAAGTGTTGACGTTCCGAGCGTGACGTCTCCCGAGAACACGGAGCCGTGCCCGACGACGTGATAGTCGAGTTGCAGATTGCTCGCGACCTTTGGTGCGCTCACCTGCGGCGGCAGGTTGCGCAAGTCGAGGTTCGTGGCGTGACCCGCGAGGTCGATGGCCAACGGCTGGCCCGCCGTCACCGTGCCGCGTGCGGTCGCGTGGCCGCCATAGGCAGCCGCCGACGCATCGACGCGAACGGTCTGGCCGTCGATACGGCCCTCGGCTACCACGTCGCGGGCCTCATATCCCGCCACACTGACGTGGGAGGCGTTGACCATATACGAGCCACTGAGCGGGAACCGCTCCGATGGCAACGCCATGTCAATGCGCGCCTGGCCGGTGATGTCGCTCTTCAGGGCTGCGTTCCTGGCCACCGGCGCCAGGTTGACGTTTGTCAGTGAGACCGTACCAGCAACGCGGCGCTTCGGCTCCTCCGCATCAACGGTCAGGTCGCCGACGATCTTCCCGATGGCGTCCTCGCGCAGGTTGACGGCGACGGCCATGCGATCGAGCGGACCTTTTGCGGAGACCTCGAACGCCGGCTGCAGGTGATACCCGCGTAGCGCCGGGACCACCCGTCCGATCTCGTCGACCGCGAATTTGTCAGATGACGTCGTGAGATTGACGTCCGGTGTGCCGGACTCCAGACCAGTAATCGAGCCAGTCACGCGCACAGAACTCTCTTCGGTGCGCAGGGAGACGTTGTCGAACTCCAGCCCGGCCTTCGTTCTCCGCACGGTACCGGACAGGGCGTTGAGACCCAGGTTCGGGCTGGTCGCGCGAAACGACACATGCGCCACGTCCACCTTCAGCTCGTCGGCGTCGCTGGTGACTGCGACAGAGGCATTCAATCGATCGACATGTGCTGGAACGTCCACTCCGCTGGTCCCGACGGTGTCCACGATGTCCAGTGATCCGTCGCTGATTCCGATGTCGCCAATCACCACGGTACGCTGGCGATTCGGATTGTCCGGGGTGCGTGCCTTAATCAGATTCGCCAGGTTCCAGCCAGTCGCCGTGCGCTCGACGAGCAGTTTCGGGCGGTCCAGGCGAATGTGGTCGAGCACCACATCCCCTTTGATGAGAGTGATCGGGTTGTAGGCCAGGCCGACTTCGTCGACGCCGACGACATTTCTGCCGTTCATGGTGACGTCGATGTCGCCCAGTTCGATGCCGGTGAACAGATTGCCGCCGAGTCGTCCGATCGACAGCTGTCCGTTCACGTAGTCCGCCGCCTGCCGCACGATGAATCCGCGCAACCACTCCTTGAACCACGTGGTCTGGGTGACGATGACGGCCATCGAGGCGACGCCCACCAGCAGCGTGCAGATGAAGGCGACAACCTGGAGCGACCGGCGGGCAACGGACATGTGGGCTTGGTTCTCCTGGTCTCTCAGAACGCCTGTCCGATGCTGAAGTGGACACGCCAGCGCCGCGTCTCCGGCTGGCCGTTGACGAGCAGGCCCTCGATCGGGTTGAGCTGGTAGCCGAGATCAACCCGCAGGGGCCCGATCGGCGTCACGTAGCGCAGTCCTGGGCCAACGGCATAGCGCAGGTCACCGAGATTCACGCTCCACGCATCAGCCCAGACATTGCCGTAGTCGAGGAAGGCGACCGCGCCGACCTTATTCCAGAGGGCCATGCGTATTTCGGACGCGCCTTCCAGCATCGAGAGACCCACGATTGGGAACCCCGATCCGCTGAGGGGACTCACTTCGTACCGTCCCCAGCCGCGAATGCTGGTGGCACCGCCGAGAAACAGCCGTTTGTGAAAGGGGACGTTCTGATCGACGTCGCCCTGAGGGGTAATCGAGCCGACATTCAGGCGATTCGCCACCACGAACTTCTTGGCCACCGTGACGTAATGGCGAGCCTCGCCCTGGGCCTGCCAGTAGTTGTAGGTGCCCCACATGAATCGCCCGGCCGACTCGAGGTGCCCGGTCACGCGGTATCCATGCGTGGCGTCCAGGAGATTGCCCGTGGTGTCGCGACTCAGATCGAGCGCGACGGCCCCGACGGTGCCGCGCGTCTCACCTGTCCGCGGATCGAGGCCGAGCGCGATCAGGTTGTTGCGGACGCTGAAGTCCTCGAGGGCAACATTGGCGATGCTGCTCTGCTCGAATTCGTTGATCAGCGACACGCTCCAGTAGTTCTGCTGGTTCGCCTGATGCTTGAAGATTGCCCGTCCGCCGATCGTATCCTGCGAGTAGACGGGCTCGCGCGCCTGCCACGCCTGTCCCTCGAACCGGAGCGAGAAGTGCGGCGTCAGAAGGTAGGGCTCGGTGTAGTCCATCCGGACGCCCCGCGACAGCGACGACCAGCGCGCTTCGAAGCCCGCCTGACGCGCGCCGCCGAAGAAGTTGAGGTGATCCCAGCGCACACGTGCCCGCACTTTTTCCTCAGACCCGTATCCGATGCCGGTGTTCACCTTCTGGTGCTTTCCTTCGGCAACGGTCACGCGGACGGGCACCTCGGGCGCCTGCACGTCCTTGTCCTCGAGCGACTCGATGTTGGCAAATTCGAACAGTTGGAGGCCATACAGCTTCCGCTGGCTTTCCCGCAGTTCCTTTCGCGTAAAGCGATCGCCGGGCTTGAACGTGAGTTGGCGGCGGATGACGTTTTCGCCGACGGTCTTCTCGCCGCGCACGTCGATCACGCCGATGTGCGCGAGCGCACCCGGCGTGGCCGCCAGGATGATCCGCTGTCGTTTGGGACCGGCGTCCTCTGATGACATGGCGACCGCCGCGTATGGGTACCCTTCGTCCTTGAGCACGTTGAGCGCACGGTCACGCGTGGCCACCGCTAACTGCCGATCGAGTGGTCGATCCGGCTGCAGCGGCAGCGACTCGCGCAGCGAGCGCTGCTGCGCCTCGGACAGTGGCTCGAATCCCTGCATGTCGATCGACGCCACACGTATCGGTTCGCCTTCAGTGATGTTGACAACGACCTTGACTTCGTCCTGTGTGTCGTTCAGCTGGACATCGAACGAACGCACGCGTGCGTCAGGAAAGCCGCGATCGAGATAGAACGCGTGAATGCGTTCGAGGTCGGCTTGGAATGCAGGGCGATCGAAATGCGTCTTGTGTCCCCACGGCAAACGGGACCCCTGCTTGGTCGCCAGCGCGTTCAGCAGCGCCTTCTTGTCGACTTGTTTGACGCCGTTGAACGTAAGGCTCTTGATCTGAATGTCGCCCTGTTCTCGGCAGCTGGCGACACAAAGAGCAACGGGGAGGAGCAAAATGAGAAGGAGAATCCGCGCTCCCGGCATGGCGGTCTGTGCTGTAACACGGACCATGCCAAGGAGCGCGTCAGTTACGTCGTCACACGTCGCGTGTTGTGGTCGTGGTTACACGCGGGGCGGACGCTACCGCGAGCATGATGCCGAAACCCACGGCGATCACGACGCCGATCGCCAGCCACATGCCGGGGACATCGTCGAGCACTCCCGCCTGCCACAGGGCCATCCCCGCACCAATGAGCAGGACGAAGTAGCCGACCAGGTAGAGCTTGAGGAAACGCATGACCGCCGAGAAAGCAGAAAGGGTGCCGACTCGTCGAGTCGGCACCCTTTCTGTGTTGCGCGATGCGTGGAAGCTGTCTACTGACCAGTTTCCATAATCACGACCAGGTGTGCACGGCGGTTCTGTGCGCGACCCTGTGTCGTCTTGTTGTCACCCACCGGACGATCCTCGCCGTAGCTGACCGTGCGCAGGCGTGTATTGGTGATGCCCCGATTGACGAGGTAATCGCGGACCGAGTTGGCGCGACGCTCGCCGAGCGCCAGGTTGTATTCCGACGTGCCGATGCTGTCGGTGTGCCCTTCGATGGTGATTCGCACGGTCGCGTTCTGTCCCAGCTTCGCGACCGCGTCATCAAGGATCTTGAGGGCGTCCGGCCGCAGGTTATAGCGGTCGAAGTCGAAGTGCACGTCCTCGAACGTCAGCACGATGCGCTGTGTCACCTGCACCGTCACGGTGGACGTGGCCGAACCACCGCGTGGATCACTGCAGGTCACCGTCAGCGGCACCGGTCCTGGCGTCTGCCCGGCGGTCCAACTGGTGTTGGGTTGCGCCGGCGTGCCGAACGTTCCCGACGGACCGGTCCAGCGGCAGGTCACCGCGTCGCCGTCCGGGTCGGTTGCGGCCGACCGGCACTGCGTCACACCACCGGGTTCGACAACGAGCGGATCGCACGTCGCGTTCAGACTGAACGTCGGATTGCGATTCGCTGCGGGTGCCGGCGGTGCGGGCGTTGTCACGGTGTTGGTGACGGTGGTCGTCTCCTTGATGACATGGACGCGCTCCCGTGCGGGAATCACGCCCGGGTGGAAGCCGAAGCGCACATCCCAGCCCCAGCCGCCGTCGTGGTCGATCGAGGTTCCGCCAACCGTACGGTCGCCCATGCCCTTCGTGTAGGTGAGCGCCGTGTGGCCAAACCACCCACTCTTCGACTGGTAGACCGCGCCGAAGTTGAAGTGCAGCGGATCGTCGATATAGCTCACCGTTGGCGCAACGCTGCCGTCTTCCGCAACGAGCGGTGTGTTCGTGGTCAGGTTCTGGCTGAAGTTCCATTCACCGCGAACCTCGGCGAGACCACTGAAGCGTGAACGCGACGGGAACCGGCTACCAATGCCCCACGCGATGCCATCGGAAACGTCGAACTGGTCCGGATCGCGGCGAAGGACTCCACCGATCGTGCCCGAAAGTTCAACGTTCTTGTTGAACTCGCGGCTGGTGACCAAGTCGGCGTGACCGATGAGTGCGTTGGTCCCACCCCAATCGTTTCCAATCGGAAACGCGCCGGTCAGTCGAAGCGCCATGCCCATGGCATCGCCGCGCGATTGCGACAGGAAGTTGACCTTGCCGCCGATCAGGAGAGGCCCGCCAACGTCCTTGGAGTAGTGACGCCGCAGGTACGGAAAGTCCTGTGACACGCCACCGTAGCGGATGTCGCTCGCCACGAATGTCGGGTTCTGGACATCGCGATAGAGGCGGACGACACCCCAGGATCCGAAGATCTCTCCGCGCGTGCCAAGGCCAACCGCACCAGTTAGGCCGATCTGGCTGGCATCCGTGATGCCCTGGCGCACATCCCAGTTAGCCCTGAACACACTGAAGGACATCTTCTTGTTCGGGAGTGTTTCCGCCGTCGGGATATACCAGAGACCGGTGTCGCCGTAGATCGTCGGTAACGCCGGCCGGGGTGTGGCATCACCCTGCAGCACGATCTCGTCTTGCGTGACCGCCGTCTGCGACGTTGAAGTCGTCGTCGGCGCGGGCCCCTGGGCTGCCGCCGGGGACACCCCGAGCGCAGCCACAATCACCCCGCAACACAATTTCCGCACTGACACAAACGCCTCACTTTTCCGGTCGAGTCGGTTCATAGGCCTACCAGGACTACGCGTTAGCCCTGATCAGTTGGCTCCCCACCGGACGCAGGAGCCATAGTTCCATTATTCACATTTAGCGGCTCAACGGGTACTAAACGTCCGCGGCCCCCCCTCGAGATCTGTCCACCTTTTCGGCCGGCCGAGCGCGCTTCGTCAGGAGTCCACTCGTGCGCTGTGCCCTTCTCGTGAGCCGCCCTGCCGCCTTTGCTGGCGATTTCCCGCTGCTTTTCTGGCGACATGGATGCAAAACCGCGACGCTCTTTACGTACTGTTTCCACAGCCTTCCTCCTGGTACGTGGGGCACGATAAAGGACCCGTCCGGACCAGGTGCGGGGAATGCACGGACCGGAAACGGCGGACACCCGGCACCAGCCGAATGTCCATTCCTACCTCCGAGTCCAACCCCGACCGCCGGAGGCGAACCGTCCGGCTACAAGTGGTATGCCACCCCGGCAAAAAGGCGGCTACGCAATTCCGGCACGCATTCTCGCGTTTTTCGGGATGGACCGATTTGCGAACCTTCGGCCGAGTGATGCATATCACTACAGTAGAGGTGGATACGCGTAGTGTTCGGCGTCAAAGCTGGCGAGCCTCAGGGCGCGCTAACATGCGCGTATGGATGATTGCGCTCCCCCGCCCCAGGCCACGGTCGGGAACAAGTCCGGCCGGACGGTCCACTGCGTCAAGTTCCAGAAGGACATGCCGGGGCTCGATACGCCGCCCTGGCCGGGCGACCTGGGCCAGCGGATCTTCGAAAACGTGTCGGCCCAGGCGTGGAAGCTCTGGGAAGACCGCCAGAAGATGATCCTCAATGAATATCGCCTCATGCCCTGGCAGAAGGAAGCACAGGAACTGATGGCCAAGCACATGGAAGACTTCTTCTTCGGCGAAGGCGCGGCGCTGCCCCCGGGTTACGTTCCCCAGCAAACCAAGTAGTTAGGCGATCGCCTGCGAACTACTGATGGCCAACGAGGGGCAGTTCCCGATCGACGGTGAACTGCAGTCGCCGGTGCGCCTCGCGCAATGCCGCCTCTACCCTGTCCGGGCGCGAATCTGACGCGAAGATGAACCCCAGGTAGCTGCGTCCCTCAGGCAGCGGCGTGAGCACGGTGTCGGCCTTGGCGGTAATGATCAGGGACTCGATGCCGGGAACGGCGCGGGCTTCGTCCACTCCACCGACCGAGCGAAAAACGCCGCGCGCAGGAATCGGGATCATCATCACGCCGGATGCCGTGTCCTCGCGATGGACCCGCGCAATCGATTGACCCAGCGCGTGCCGTAGGAGCACTTCCTCGAGCGACAGCATCCGGCCACCATCGCGGAAGCGCAGCGCTCGCGAACAGAGACCGCCAATCGGCCGCGGCGCCACTTCGAGGACATACACGCCACGCGCGTTCACGCGGCATTCCGCGTGAACAGGACCGTGCTGGAGACCGAGAGCCCGGGCGGCGGTACCGACTGCTGCGATGATGGCCTCCTGCGCCGTTGCTGCGGCTCTGGAGGGCGTGACGTAGATCGTTTCCTCGAAGAATGGTCCGTCCAGTGGGTCGGGCTTATCGAAGATGGCGAACGATCGGAAGGCCCCATGCGTGAGCACGCCCTCGATCGCGTACTCCTCGCCAGGAATGAACGACTCGACGAGCACGTAGTCGTGCGCCTCGTCACGCTCCAGGCGGACGTCCGGCAATTGCAGCAACCGAGTCACGCGCTCAAACGCCGCCACGAACTCGTCCGGGTTGTCTGCGCGGATGACTCCGCGGCTACCCGACAGCGCCAGCGGCTTCAGGACCGCCGGAAACTCCGCGGTGATCCGGCGGGGATCGGCGTCAACGCCCACACACGCGAAACTCGGGACCGGCAACCCCGCGGCCGCGAAGGCGGCACGCGCCGCCAGTTTGTTGCGGCTTCGCCCCGCGGCCTCGGCGGAATTGCCAGGAATGCCCCAGGCGGTGGTGGCCATCGCGGCGAGCAGGGTTGGTCGATCGCCGACCGCGACCACGGCGTCCGGCGGCATCTCGCCAAAACTCGCCAGCAACGTCGTCAATGACGCGGCTGGATCATGAAAGCGAACCGGAATCGCACAATCGCGCCAGGGATCGTCCAGGTGATCGCAGCGATCGCTCGCAAACAGCAGATCGACATCGAGCGAGCGGGCTGCGTCGCCGAACGAGCGAATCTGATAACCGGTCGTCGTCGCGATGAGGAGAACTCGACGCGGACCCACCTACAGATGAAATTCCGCCGGCTCGGCGCAGCAATACCACGGTTCGCTGATGAAAGCCGCGGGTCGCGCCGCGGCCGCGCTCAATTCGCGCGGCAGCAGACCGGCACGCTCGTGGGCCAGATTCCAGATCGCCTTGAAGGTCGCCGCGCGACCCGCGCTGCCAGCGGACATGACGATGGCCATGACATCGCGCTGCAGCGCGTCGACGGCAGCGATCGGGTGCACCCACGGAAACGTCAGGGAGCCGGGATCGAAGGGCGCGATGACGCGCTGGATGTCCCCGAGGTCGAGCAGACGCGAACCGTGTGTCACGAGCAGCCGGATCGCGAGCTGAATCGGCGCGACATCCTCGATGAGCTCGAGACGCGCAATCGCGTGGAGCAGATCCACGTAACCAGGGACGGTCGTCCACGGCGTGAACGCCACGAATGTCGGAGCCAACGCCACCCCCGCCTGCCGACACAGCCTTACTGCCTCCTCGAAATCCTCCCTGGTGTGCCCTTTCGCAAGTTCGGCGAGCACGCGATCGTCGACCGATTCCACCGCACTGGTGATGAAGAGGCATCCCGTACGGGCCAGAACCGGCAGCAGGTCGCGATGCCGCAGCAGATGCTCGATCTTGATCGTGACGTCGTAGGTGAGCCCGGGAAACTCGCGCGCCAGGCGCTCGACGAGATGCCGGGCATGCGTCGGGCCGTTCAAGAAATCGGGATCACCAAACGAAAAGTGCTCGGCACCCGACGACACCTGCGCCGCGACATCCTGCATCACCACGTCGATCGGCACGACCCGGAACGCGCCGTCGTACACGGGAACGATCGGACAATGCCGGCACAGGTGCTTGCAGCCGCGCGACGCATCAGTGCTGCCCACGGTCTTGCGGGTGCCATCCGGCATCTGCAGCGCCGCGTACTCAGCCAGCGGTGGCAGCGTTCCTCGATCCGGCTGGATAAAGGTGAGGCGCGGCACGGCGGTGAATGGCGGGCGGGGCTCTGGACTTCGGACGATCGCCACCAGTTCCGCTTCCGCTTCAGGGCCGACCACCGTTGCCACGCCCCGCTCGTGCAGCCATCCTGCGTTGAGCGGCGCATACAGGCCGTACGCGACCAGACGCGCCGATGGATTCCGCGACCGGCATCGCGCGATGAGCGGCCCGGCAAGTCTCGTCGCGGTGTGCATGGCGAGATAGAAGGCGATCACGTCCGCACCCGCGATCTGGTCGTCCGACAAATCGGTGCGCGACGTATCGACGCAGGTCACGTCGATTCCCTCGCGTCGCAGCCAGGCCGCAGGCGACGCCAGGCCAAACGGCTGGCGGCCGAGGTCGTACGTTGAAATCAGCAACGCGCGCACCGGTGTATTGTTCCACGCTATCCTTGGCGGCGGAGCGCCTGTGACCCAGCCACACTCGAGCACTGACACCAGCTTTTTCGGCCATCCGCGCGGCCTGTCGACGCTCTTCTTCACCGAAATGTGGGAGCGCTTCAGCTTCTATGGGTTGCGGCCGTTACTCGTCCTGTTCATGGCGGCCGCCCTCCGCGACGGCGGCTTCGGGTTCGAGCGCACCGAGGCCTCGGCCATCGTCGGTATCTATGCTGCGTCGGTGTACCTGGCGTCGTTGCCGGGCGGCTGGGTCGCGGATCGGTTGCTCGGGCTGCGACGCGCCATTTTCTGGGGAGCGGTCCTGATTTCGCTCGGTCATCTCTCCATCGGCCTGTCCGCATTCGAACTGAGCAAGGTGCCGTTCTTCCTCGGCCTGGTGTTGATCGTCCTCGGGACCGGACTGCTCAAGCCCAACATCTCGGCGATCGTCGGTGACCTCTATCCGGAAGGCGGCGCACGGCGCGACGCCGGGTTTTCAATCTTCTACATGGGCATCAACGCTGGCGCCTTCTTCGGCCAGATCGCCACGGGGTACCTGGGTGAGAAAGTGGGATGGCACTGGGGATTCGGCGCGGCTGGTGTCGGCATGCTGTGCGGGTTGATCAGTTTCGCC
>Ga0308173_10001359_pt1 | contig 12102 bp, 9 predicted proteins | sample PhyPR1_FD_203716 | JGI IMG/M metagenome (GOLD analysis project Ga0308173, IMG submission 203716) | Soil microbial communities from UC Gill Tract Community Farm, Albany, California, United States - DLSLS.P.R1 | ecosystem: Environmental > Terrestrial > Soil > Agricultural land | place: USA... | reverse complement strand
CACCCACAGCTGCACTCGCCCCGCACCGGCTACCCACTGGCCAACGGCGAGGTCAACCACGTCGGCGAGCCGATCGTCATGGTCGTGGCCACCGACCGGTACATCGCCGAGGACGCCTGCGACCGCATCCAGGTCACCTACGAGGAGCTGCCGGTCGTCGTCGGGGTCGACGAGGCCCGCGCGGCCACGCACGCCGTCCACACCGAGATCCCCGACAACGTCGCGGCCCGGCACCACCAGGAGACCGGCGACGTCGAGGCGGCGCTGAGCGCCTCGGCGCACACCCTGGAGTTCACCCAGTACATCGAGCGCAGCGCCTGCACGCCGATGGAGGGCAAGGGCGTGCACGCCCGGTGGGACGCCGACGACTCGAGCCTGCGCGTCTACACCAGCACCCAGGCCTCGACCTCGGTGCGAGCGGCGATCGCGGCGAAGCTGGAGCTCTCCCTCGACAAGGTCGAGGTGATCGCGCCCGACGTCGGCGGCGGCTTCGGCGTGAAGATCGTGCACCCGTGGCCGGAGGAGCTGCTGGTGCCGATGGCCGCGATCGCGCTGGGCCGCGAGGTGAAGTGGGCCGAGGACCGCCGCGAGCACTTCATCTCCTCGGCGCACGAGCGGCAGCAGCGGCAGCAGATCCGGGTCGGCTACGACGACGCGGGCCGGATCACCGCCCTCGACGTGCACATCTGGCACGACAACGGCGCCTACACGCCCTACGGGATCATCGTGCCGATCGTGACCGCCACCCAGCTGGTGGGGCCGTACGTGATCCCGACGTACCGGGTGATCGTGGAGAGCGTCTACACCAACACCGTCATCGTGACGCCGTACCGCGGCGCCGGGCGGCCGCAGGGCTGCTACGCGATGGAACGCACGATGGACCGCATCGCCGACGCGCTCGACCTCGACCGGGCCGACGTGCGCGAGCGGAACCTGATCCAACCCGACCAGTTTCCCTACGACCACCACCTGACGTTCCAGGACGGCCGGCCGGTCATCTACGACTCGGGCGACTACCCGGGGCTTATGGCCAAGCTCCGGGCCCTCGTCGGCTGGGACGACGCCGCCGCACTGCGGGCCGACGCCGACCGGCGCGGCCGGATGCTCGGCATCGGCATGGCCATGTACGTGGAGGGCACCGGGCCCGGCCCGTACGAGGGCGGCCACGTGCAGGTGCTGGGCAGCGGCAAGGTGCTGGTCGCCACCGGCCTGACCTCGCAGGGGCAGGGCCACGAGACGGCGTTCGCGCAGATCGTGGCCTCCGAGCTCGGGGTGCCGATCGAGGACGTCGAGGTCACCACCGGCGACACCCGGCGCTTCCCGTACGCGGTGGGCACGTTCGCCTCCCGCGCCGCGGTGATGAGCGGCAATGCGATCGCGCTGGCCGCGCGGGGCGTGAAGGAGAAGGCGCTGCGGATCGCCGCCGACGTCCTGGAGGCCGCGCCGGAGGACCTCGAGATCGACGAGGGCCTGATCCAGGTGAAGGGCGTGCCGGGCATGTCGATCCCGCTGCGCACGGTCGCCGTCCTCTCCAACCCGCTGCGCTACGCGTTCGACGAGGCCGCCAAGCAGGCGACCCAGTTCGCCGGCCCGGGCGACGACTCGAAGCCGCCGGTGACACCCGGCGACGCGCCGGGCCTGGAGCACCGCGACTACTACTCGCCGATCCGGTCGACGTTCGCGTCGGGCGCGCACGCGGCGGTCGTCGAGATCGACCCGACCACGTGGGAGATCGACGTCGTGAAGTACGCGGTCGTGCACGACTGCGGCACGATCGTGAACCCGATGATCGTCGAGGGCCAGGTGCACGGCGGCGTCGCGCAGGGCGTGGGTGGCGCGCTGTACGAGCGCATGGCCTACGACGCCGACGGGCAGCTGCAGAACGCCTCGTTCATGGACTTCCTGATGCCGTACGCGTCGGAGGTGCCCGACGTCGTGATCGACCACCAGATGACGCCGTCGCCACTGAACCCCCTCGGGCTCAAGGGCGCCGGTGAGGCCGGCGTCATCCCCGGGACGGCGGCGATCGCCTCCGCGATCGAGGACGCCGTGGGACGCCGGATCGCGGCGATGCCCATCTCCCCCACCGAGCTGTACGACCTTGTGCGCAACCCTGAATCGGAACTGACCGCCACGGCTGGACGCCGGGCGGGGACTGGAGCAATGGCGTGAATCTCGACGGCTCTGCAGTGCTGCACGCCGACCCCGATCGCGTGTGGGCGATCATCACCGACCCGGCGGTGCTCGCCCGGACGATCCCCGGCTGCGAGTCGCTGGAGCAGGTCGGTGACGACGAGTACAAGATGAACGTGACCGTCGGCGTCGGCGCGATCCGCGGCACGTACGCCGGCGAGGTCAAGCTGTCGGACCAGGTGCGGCCGTCGTCCTACGTGATGCACGCATCCGGTGCCGGTGGCCCGGGCAACGTGCGGGCGACGGTGAACATCGGCCTCGAACCCAACGGCAACGAGGGGACGACGAAGCTGACCTACTCGGCCGATGCCGTCGTCGGCGGGCCGGTCGCGGGCGTGGGCCAGCGGATGATCTCCGGCGTCGCGAAGCGGATGGCCGGCCAGTTCTTCAAGGCGATCGACGACGAGCTCACGGGCGCCGTGGTTCCCATCGCAGCCGCTCCGTCGGCCGTCGCGGCCGGTGAGGCAGCTCCTGCTGCTGCGGGTCCGCAGGTCTTCGCCGGCAGGGCGGCCGCTGCCCCGGCCGCGGTCGGCGGCGACGTCCGGACGCTCGCCCTGGGCGCCCTCGGCGGCGCGATCCTGACCCTCATCGGCGTCCTGGTCGGCTACCGCCTCGGCCGCCGGAAGGGCTGACCCGATCAACACACGCTGAGCGCCCCCTCGATCGAATCGAGGGGGCGCTCAGCGCGTCCTGATCTTGTTACCGGACGGCGCGGCGGATCGAGGACGGCCGCCGTTCGCCCGGCGGATCCGGGCACCAATCGTCGCGGTGCCGACGTTGAGGAGAACATCGGTCCGGACGGCGCTGGACTCCCAGCCGCTACCGACGTGATCGGCGCACCATGGGGTGACGAACCTCGGGAGGCACAGGCGATGAGGGAACTCCAGCCCCGGATGCGAGCGGGTGACAAGGACCGACAGCGGGTCGTCGAGCAGCTCGGCAAGCACTTCGGCGAGGGCCGGCTGACCGTCGAGGAGTTCGACGAGCGGGTCATCCAGGCGCACGCGTCCGTCTACCTCGACGAGCTTCCCGCGTTGACTGCCGACCTGCCCCGCGATCCGGAGCCGCACCGCCGTCCGGCGAGGTCGCGGATCCTGGTGCCAAGCGTGTTCGTGCTCCTCATCGCGGTGCTGCTCGCGTGGTCGGTGGTGACGGCCGTGGTCTACGGCGCCCCGCCGTTCTTCGCCCTCGTCCTCCTGTTCCTGTTCCTCCGGCGCGGGCGGTGGAGCCGGCACTGGTGAGTGCGCCGTGGCGGTGAGGCCGGCGTTGCCCCGCCGCGCCGGCAGGCGCACGAACCTCGCCCTCCTCGGCCTGCTGGTGCTGGCCTTCCTCACGGGCGTCCTCGCGTACGGAGTCGGCACGCCGACCGCGGCGACGGTCGTCGTCGCGGTCCACGGCGCGGCGGGCCTGGGGCTGCTGCTCCTCGTCCCGTGGAAGGCCGTGATCGTCCGCCGTTCGTGGCCCCGCGCCGCGAGCACTCGCGCCGCGGCGACCGGCCTCGGCGTCCTCGTCGCGCTCACCGTGCTGACCGGCGTCCTGCACGCCATCGGCGTCGCGCCGCTCTCGATGCTCCTGATCCACGTCGGCATCGCCATCGGCGCGGCCCCGCTCCTGCTGTTCCACGCCTGGGGACGCCGCCAGCGCCCTCACCGCGCCGACCTCTCCCGCCGCACCGTGCTCAAGGCCGGCGCCCTGGCGGTCGGCGCGGCCTCGCTGTGGGCCGCGGGCGAGGGCACTCTGCGGCTCACCGGCGCCGCGGGCGCCGACCGCAGGGGCACCGGCTCGCTGGAGAACGGCACCGACGATCCGACCGCCATGCCCGTCACCCAGTGGTTCACCGACACCGTGCCCGAGACGACAGGAGACGCGATCACCGTCGTGGTCGGCGATCAACGGGCCCGGATCCCGATCAGCGACCTCGACCGCGGCGACACCGTCCGCGCCGTCCTCGACTGCACCGGCGGCTGGTACGCGGCGCAGGACTGGGCCGGCGTACGCCTCGACCGGCTCCTCCGCGAGGTGACCGGCAAGGAGCTGCCCGAGGACGGCAGCATCGACGTCAGCTCCCGCACCGGCTACCGCCGTCGCCTCCCGCTCCGCGACGCGCGGGCCCTCCTGCTGGCGACGTCCGCCGCCGGGCAGGCGCTCTCGGACGGGCACGGAGCGCCGGTGCGGCTGGTTGCGCCGGGGAGGCGCGGATTCTGGTGGGTGAAGTGGGTGGAGCGGATCGACGTCGTCGACGCACCGTGGTGGCGTCAGCCCCCGTTCCCGCTCCAGTGAGGAGCCCGACGTTCCCGCGGGAACGCGGAACGGCCCCACCCGCACCTCGGGAGGGGCCGTTCGCGTCATCTGGTCAGGACACCTGCCGCCGGCGGCTCAGCACCGTGCCCGCGATCAGGGCGACCCCGACCCAGACGGCGAGGATCGTGATCGACAGCGCCTGGTGCGCGCCCTGGGCGAGGTTGAGCACTGCGTTGCCCGGGTCGATCTTGTCGGCCAGCGCCGGCTTCACCACCTGCAAGACCGGCAGGAGGCCGAGGTCCAGCAGGTAGATGCCGGTCAGCGCCCCGGGGGTGTTGCCCACCGCCGCTCCGACGCCGGCACCGATGAGCGCGAACACCGCACCGCCGACCGCCACCATCAGGATCGCCCGGCCACCGCCTGCCCACGACGCCGAGGGCTCCATCGCGACCAGCACGAGCGCCGAGATCCCGGCGGCCACCGCAGCCACCGCGGCGCCCATCAGCGCCACCGCCGCGGCCTTCGCGGCCATCACCCGCCCGCGCCGCGGCTCGAGCAGGAACGTGGTCTGCACGGTGCCGTGGCTCCACTCCCCGGCCGTCGACAGCACACCCAGCGAGACGAGCACCAGCGCGCTGAGCATGCCGGTGATGACGAGCGGGCCGAGCACGTTGTCGAGCGGTTGGCTCGCCGTGCCTGCCGCGATCGCCGTCGCGGCCGGCGCGAGCAGGGTCGCGGCGGCGACGAGCGTGAGCCCCGAGCGGGTGGAGAGCGACTTGCGCACCTCCAGGCCGACGGCCGCGGGGAGCGACGGGCCGGTCCGGCGGGCGGTGGCGTGGACGTGATCGGGAGAAACAACTGCTGCAGTCATGTCGAAGAACCTCTCTGGAGAAGTCGCGGCTCAGGCCGCGGTGAGGGAGAAGAAGACGTCCTCCAGGCCGCGCTGCAGCGGCCGGAGTTCGGAGAGCACGTGACCACCGGCGGCCGCGACGGCGCCGACGTCGCCAGGGGTGGCACCCGACACGACCAGTGCGCCGTCGTCGCCGGGGGAGACGGCGTAGCCCTTGGCCACCAGGTCCGCCGCCAGCGCCGCCGGTTCGCCGGAGCGCACGGACACGCCCTCGGTTCCCAGCAGCGAGGCCACCGGACCGTCGGCGACGATCCGCCCCTGCCCGATCACCAGCAGCCGGTCGACCGTGTGCTCGACCTCGCCGAGCAGGTGCGAGGACAGCAGCACCGTGCCGCCGCGGGCCGCGTGGCCGCGGAGCAGCCCGCGCATCCAGCGGATGCCTTCGGGGTCCAGCCCGTTGGCTGGCTCGTCGAACATCAGCACCGGCGGGTCGGCCAGCAGCGCCCCGGCGATGCCCAGCCGCTGCCGCATGCCCAGCGAGTAACCCCGGATCCGCCGTCCGGCGGCGTCGGTCAGCCCCACCAGGGCGAGCACGCCTTCGACCCGCGACGCGGGCACGCCCAGGCTGTCCGCCAGCAGCCGCAGGTGCGTCCGCCCGGTCCGCCCCGGGTGCACGGCGCCGGCGTCCAGCAGCGTGCCCATGACCGAGGCCGGGTTGGGCACAGCCGCGTAGGGCCGCCCGTCGACCAGCGCGGAACCGGCGGTGGCCGGCACCAGGCCGGTGATCATCCGCATCGTCGTCGTCTTGCCGGCGCCGTTCGGCCCGAGGAAGCCGGTCACCGTGCCGGGCTCGAGGGTGAACGTGACGTCGTCGACGACGGTCCGCCCGCCGTACTGCTTGGTCAGTCCGCTGACCGTGATCATCTTCAACCTCCGTGGGTCGTTCGCTGTCGAGGTCGAACTTGCCGGGAACGCGCTGGTCGCCGCGCCGGCCGGAGGGCTGGAAAGGGCATCGACGGACGGCGACACCGCGTCATCCGAAAGTTGACGCGGCGATCCACTCGCGGGCGACGCGCCGCGGGCTGCCGCGGAAATACGCTCCGACCCATGAGGCTTCGCGACCGCATCTGGCCGGGCCTCCGCACGCGCGGGATCGTGCTCGAGTTCGCCGTCGCGGTCCTGAGCACCGTGGCCATCAGCGCCGGCGCTGCGACCGGCGATCGCGGTCCAGTGTCACTGGCGGTGTTCGCCGTCCTGACCGCCGCCGTCTTCGTCCTGCTGCTGACTCGCCGCCGCCGGGCCCCGTTCGTGCCGTTCGTGCTCAGCGCCCTCCTCTCGGTGCTCTCGCCCGCGATCAACGGCGCGCTGACACCGCTCGCCTACGCGGTGGGTCGCTACGACGGCCGCTGGCCCGCGCGGATCACCACGGCGGTCACCGGCGTGCTCGTGGTCGCCCGGCCGTGGGACGGCGGCCCCGCCGGCGACCAGGTCAGCCGCTGGCTCGGCGGCGCCGTCCTCGTGCTGCTGCCCGGCGCCGTCGGCATCTACGTGCGCACCCGCACCCAGCTCCTGGCCGCGCTGCGGGAGCGCGCCGAGCGGGCCGAGGCCGAGCGCGAGCTGCTGGCCCGCGAGGCGGTGCTCGACGAGCGGACCCGCATCGCGCGGGAGATGCACGACGCCGTCGGCCATCGGGTAAGCCTGATGGTGCTGCAGGCCGGCGCCATCGAGATGGCCGCGGCCGACCCGGGCCGCGTGCAAGAACTCGCGCAGAACGTCCAGACCGCCGGGCGCCAGGCGCTCGACGAGCTGCGGCAGATGGTCGGCGTCCTGCGCGGCAGCGAGGTCGACGAGGGTGCCCCGCTCGGCCCGCAGCCGGAACTGGACGACGTCCCGCGGCTGGTCGAGCAGGCGCGCGACGCGGGCATGACCGTCGAGCTGCGCGGTGAGCTGCCCGCGGTCGACCCTGCCGTCGGGCGCGCGGCCTACCGGATCGTGCAGGAGGCCCTGACGAACGCGGGGAAGCACGCGTCCGGGGCGCCGGTCTGCGTCACCGTCGAGCGGCCGACCGGCTCGCTCGTCGTGCGGATCGTCAACGGCGCCGGCGCGGCGGCCACCGCGGTGAGCGGCGGCTTCGGCCTGGTGGGGTTGGCTGAACGGGTGCGCACCCTCGACGGCCGGCTGACGGCCGAACCCCGGCTGGACGGCGGCTTCACCGTCGAGGCGGTGTTACCCGCATGATCTCGGTCCTGCTGGTCGACGACGAGGAGCTCATCCGGTTCGGGCTGCGCACCGTGCTGGAGGCGGCCGGCGACTTCGTGGTTCTCGGCGAGGCGGGCAACGGCGCCGCCGGCGTCACGGCGGCCAAGGAACTGCGACCGGACGTCGTGCTGATGGACATCCGCATGCCGGTCATGGACGGCCTCACCGCGACGAAGGAGATCCTCGCGCTGCCCGAGCCGCCGCAGGTCGCCGTCCTTACCACGTTCCACGTCGACGAGTACGTGTACGCGGCGCTGGCCGCCGGAGCCGCCGGCTTCCTGCTCAAGGACACCCCGCCGCGGGAGATCGCCGCGGCGGTGCGCGCGGTCGCCGACGGGACGGCGTCGCTCTCACCGGCCGTGACGACGGCGCTGATCGAGTCCTACGTCGGGCGCAAGACCGTGCCGCGGCGCGTCGACGCGCTGCGCAAGGTCGAGGGCTTGTCGGAGCGGGAACGCGAGGTGCTGGTGCTGCTCGGCAGCGGCGAGTCGAACGCCGAGCTGGGGAAGCGGCTGTTCGTCAGCGAGGCGACGGTGAAGACCTACGTCTCCCGGCTGCTGACCAAGCTGGACCTCGCCAACCGCACGCAGGCCGCGATCCTCGCCCACGAGGCCGGCCTGCTCGACGGCTGAGTCACGCCGCCTGCGCGCGCAGCTCGACGGCCGTCAGCACCTCCCAGCGGATCGCCGTGCTGCCCGGCCGCACGACGAGCCAGTAGGCCGCGAATCGGCGGCGGGTGGCGTCGTCGGTCGAGAGAACGCGGGTCTCCGAGCTCAGCACCGTGCCGTTGCCGAGCGGCGTCAGGCGGAAGTCCATCGCGGCCTTGACCCAGCCCCGCTCCGACCAGGCGCGCAACCCGTCCGCGTCGAGGTCCGGCGGTCTCTCCCCGCCGGTCAGCCGCCACGCCTGCAGCGCGCCGCCGAAGACGAGGGCACGCGGCGGTTCGGACGACAGCAGGGGCACCGGCAGCGCCTCCACGAACGGGCGGTCGCGGAGGGGGTTGCGTCCACCGCCGGCCAGCAGCACCGGAAGGAACCGCACGGCGCTGAGCAGCAGGGTCACCGGGAGGCCGGTCAGGCGTACGGCGTGGAGGGCGTCCCACACCGCCTCCGGTGTCGCGTTGATCCACCGCGACTGGCGGGCGACGTGGTCGGGCGCCGGCAGCACGTCATCGAGGTCCATGTTCTCCACTCCCCTCGACGATGAGCTCATGATCACCGCGGGCTTCTGCGCCCTTCCTGCTGCGGCAGGAGGCGCACAACCCCGCACTCGCGATCACCAGCAGCCCGCTCGCATCACTCCGGGTCGTCGCCGACCAGGGTGCCGCCGGCGACCAGCGCGGCCTCGGGGTGTCGCAGCGGCACCTCCGGCTCGTGGTGGCTCACCGGATCGCGGCGCACCGCCGGGATCAGCAGCGCCGCGAACGCGGCCAGCACCAGCGCGCCGGTGAGCATCAGGAAGCCGTTCACGTACCCGGCCTCGCGCGGCAGGCCACTCGCGTCGACGTGCGCCGTCACCACGCTGGCCATCACCGCGGCCCCGACCGACCCACCGATCGTGCGGATGTTGGCGTTCATCCCGCTGGCGACACCCGTCTGGTCCTGCGGCACGGCCGCGACGATCAGGTTCGACATCGTCGCGAACGCCAGCCCGAAGCCGACGCCCATCACCGTCACGGTCAGGTAGATCTGCCACCGCTCGGCGTGCACCAGCGAGAACACCAGATACCCGACCGCGGTGATGCACAGGCCGACGAGCAGCACCCGCTTCGACCCGAACCACTCCCCCAGCCGCCCGGCGAACAGCCCGAGCACGAACGACGCCGCCGTCTGCGGCAGCACCATCAGCCCCGACTCGGTGACCGTCGCCCCGAACCCGTACCCGGTCGACGCCGGCGTCTGCAGGAACTGCGACAGGAACGCGAACGAGGCGTACATCGCCACCCCGATCAGCAGGGCGACCACGTTCGTCGTCCAGACCCCACGCAGCCGCATCATCCGCATGTCGATCAGCGGGTGCGCCGCCCGCGACTCGACGACCACCCACGCCACCGCGAGCAGCACGGCCGCCGCCAGCAGCCCGAGCACGAGCGGCGACGTCCAGCCCCACGCCGGGCCCTGGCTGACCGGCAGCAGCAGCGCGATCAGCCAGCCCGACAGCAGCAGGGCGGCGAGCCAGTTGATCCGGCCGGCGGTGCGCCCGGCCGACTCCGGGACGACGAAGTGCGCGGTTACCGCCGCGATGACCAGCACGATCAGCGGGAACCAGAACAGCCAGTCGTGCCCCAGCGCGTTGACGATCGGGCCGGCCAGCACCAGGCCCACGCCCGCTCCCGCGGCACCCATCGACGCGATCGCGCTGACCGCGCCCGGCACCTTGTCCTCCGGGAACTCGTCGCGGACGATCCCGAAGGCCAGCGGCATCACGCCACCACCCACGCCCTGGATCACCCGCGCCACGATCATCACCGGCAGCGACGTGGCCACCGCCGCGAGCAGGCAGCCCAGCGCGAGGGCGCTCAGCGCGACGACGAACATCCGCTTCTTGCCGGTCATGTCGCCGAGCCGGCCCACGATCGGCGTGGAGATCGACGCCGACAGCAGATAGGCCGTCAGCACCCACGTCACGTCGGCCTGCGTGGTGTGCAGCGCCGCCTGGATCGTCGGCAGCACGGGGATCACCAGCGACTGCAGCAGTGCGAAGGCCATCACCCCCGCCGCGAGGACGAGGAAGGTCGCCTGCCGGGGAGCACGTCGTGCGGGCACGGCAAGGTCCGTCGTCTGCTGCACCGCGACACAGTCGCATCGATCCGGCGACGACGACGTCGCGGGCGGCCGGTCAGCCCGCGCGTGGGGCGCAGATCACAGCGACTCGACCGCTGCCAGGGGCTCCCGGTGGCCCAAGGCCCTGCACGCCCGCCACCACCCAGCCCGCCGCGACGACGCCGCCGAGGCTGATCAGGCGGTACACCAGGACGACGGGGATCGCCGCGGCGGCCGGGATGCCGCCGGCACCATCCGGGCGGGCGCTCCCCGGAGCGCTCCGGAGCCGTGCCCGGTGCAGACGGCGCGCACTCCGCCCCGGACCGTGCAGAATTGATCATCCCGCGCGGGCCCTGACCTGCCCGGAGGAACTATCGTCGACCGACACGTGAGGGGGCCCCGGTGACGTCGTCGTACGTGCGGCCACACGTCCCGAACGCCGCGCGGCTGGGGCTGGCGAAGTCGCCGACCGGCATCAAGGGCTTCGACGAGCTGACCGGCGGCGGCCTGCCGTCCGGCCGCCCCACGCTGGTCACCGGCGGTGCCGGGTCGGGGAAGACGCAGTTCGGGCTCGAGTTCCTGGTCCGCGGGGCGGAGGACTTCGGCGAGCCGGGGGTGCTGCTGGCCTTCGAGGAGTCGGCAACCGACCTGGCCGACAACGCCGCCTCTCTGGGCTTCGACCTGCCCGCGCTCGAGGCAGCGGGCGGGCTCGTGGTGGACGCCGTCCACATCGACCCCGCCGAGATCGTCACCACCGGCGACTTCGATCTCGACGGGCTGTTCATCCGGCTCGCCGCGGCCGTGCAGAGCGTGGGCGCCAGGCGGGTCGTCCTGGACACCATCGAGGTGCTGTTCGCCGCCCTCGACAACGAGGCGATCGTCCGTGCCGAGTTCGCCCGGCTCCTGCGGTGGCTCAAGGACCAGGGGCTGACGACGGTCATCACCGGCGAGCGCGGCCGCGAGGGTCAGCTCACCCGGTTCGGCATCGAGGAGTACGTCTCCGACTGCGTGATCGTGCTGGATCACCGGGTGCGCGACGAGCTGGCCACCCGCCGGCTGCGCATCGTCAAGTACCGCGGCTCCTCGCACGGCACCAACGAGTACCCGTTCCTGATCCGCGACCGCGGGCTCATGGTCTGGCCGCTCACCGAGGTCGCGCTGTCCTACGGCGCCTCCACGGAGCGGGTCTCCGTCGGGGTGCCCGAGCTCGACGACATGCTCCGGGGCGGTGTGTACGACGGATCCGCCGTCCTCGTGAGCGGAACGGCCGGCACCGGCAAGACGACCCTGGCCGCGCAGGCCGTGGAAGCCGCCTGCGCGCGCGGCGAGAGGGCATTGTTCGTCTCCTTCGAGGAGTCGCCGGACCAGATCGTGCGCAACATGCGCTCGGTCGGCATCGACCTCGGCCGCTGGGTGGACGCCGGACTGCTGCGGCTGTGGGGCGAGCGGGCGACCGCGTTCGGTCTCGAGGCACACCTCGATCGGTTCGAGCAACTCCTCGACGAGACGACGCCGTCGGTAGCCGTGCTCGACTCGGTGGGCAGCCTCACCCACGTCGGTGCCGGCGCCGAGGTCACCTCCACGATCTCCCGCGAGCTGGACCTGCTGAAGTCGCGCGGCATCACCGCCATGATCACCAGCCTGATCCACGAGGGGCAGGGCGAGTCCAGCGCGGCGGCCGTCTCCTCGCTGATCGACACGTGGATCCTGCTGCGCAATTCGGAGAGCGACGGCGAGCGGAACCGGCTGCTGTTCGTCATCAAGAGCCGCGGGACGGCGCACTCGAACCAGGTGCGC
>Ga0308173_10001358_pt1 | contig 12104 bp, 9 predicted proteins | sample PhyPR1_FD_203716 | JGI IMG/M metagenome (GOLD analysis project Ga0308173, IMG submission 203716) | Soil microbial communities from UC Gill Tract Community Farm, Albany, California, United States - DLSLS.P.R1 | ecosystem: Environmental > Terrestrial > Soil > Agricultural land | place: USA... | reverse complement strand
AGACCCGTTCGTGGGTTGACCAGACGGTGCGCCGCCTGGCCGGCGGGCTCCACGGACCCCGCACTCGCGCGCGCCGGGCCCGGGTCCAGCAGGCCCAGGCACGCCAGCCCGAGCACCACCGCTGCGATGACAGTCCGCTTCCGAGTCACGTCCACCGGGTCCTCCTCCTGTGCTGGTCTCGCCGGCGCCGTGGGTACGTCGCCTCGGGAGGTCCTCGCCCGTGACGAGCGCGGTCCACCGTCCCCGTCGGTGACGCCGGTCGTCATGGTGTCCCCGGGTCACGCCGGCGAGCCATCGGTCAATAGACGTATTTGACCCCTGCAATCCGACAACTCGCGACGTGCACAGCTCTCCCCCGCTGACAAGGGGCCCGGGTAGTTCGTGACGAAATGGCTGAGAATTCCGCGAATTTCAGCCATTTCGTCACGGCTACCCGGGCGGGGAGGTCGGGAGGCGGTCGTCGAAGCGACACTCGTCTACCCATAAATGGCTATGGCGGACCATTTCCCCGAAGTCGGATGCGTGCTCGAATGTAGGGGTCGCCACCCGGACCCCGTGAGCGACGGAACCGGTCGATCCCGCGATTCGCGCGGGGCGCTCACTGGAGCGGGTGCCTCTCGGATCGGCCGGGCTCGATCGACGGACAGTCCCATCGCCGGATCCTCACACTCGCAGGTGCACTCATGGTCGAACGGAACTCCCAGCACGCAGGCCTGACGGCCCTGTGCGAGGACATCCGGCGGGCCCGCATCGCGCTGCGGGACGCGCGGAGCGCCAGGACCTCCAGTCCCGCTCGCGAGGCCCAGCGGGCCCTGGCGGACGCCGTCGGTGCCTACATCGAGGCGCTGACGCAGCGCGGGTTCCCGGTCCCCTACTCCCTGCGCGACGAGCTGCGCATCTACGGGGCGCTCGATCCGGTGAGCCCGCGGCGAGGCCAGCGACGAGAACCGAGCGCGAGGCCCCGCACCACCCGTCCTCGATGAGACCCCGTCGATGTCGACGGGCTCAGCCTCGGCACCGTTGCGGCGCGCGCCGGGTCAGCGGACAGGGCTCTCGGGCCGGAGCACGCCGTGCCCGACCAGCGTGTTGTACACCGACACCGAGAGGTCGCCGATGTGGTCGACCGTGGGCTGGCTGTTGAGGGCCACCGCGAAGATCAGGCCGGACCCGGGCAGGAAGACGTGCAGCGTGCGGAAGCCCAGCGTCTCTCCCTCGTAGAACCAGAACCGCCCCAGCTCGGGGTGGGTCATCTGGGCGATGCCGAGAGCGAAGCCCAAGGGGTCGCTCGGCGTCGTGTGCCTGATCGGCTTGCCTGTCCTGGCGGAGACCAGGCTCCGCAGCTCCCGTTGCTGGCGAGCCGGCAGCAGCCGCCCGTGGTACAGCGCCTGCTCCCAGACGGTCAGGTCGTGGGTGGTGCTGATGATGCCGCCGGCGCCGCGGGCCCAGGAGAGCGTCGTCCGGCTCACGTCCCGCCCGAGCAGGCGCGACGGCCCGAGCGTGTCCCGGTTGTCGAAGTAGCCCGCCGGCTCTCGTCTCGTCACCCTGGGCGGGTACCGGTCGGGACGGTAGAACAGGTCGCGCAGGTGCAGCGGGCGGATGATCCGCTTGCGGAGCTGGTGCGCGTAGCCGTCGTGGGTGGCCTTCTTGATGATCAGCTCGCCGAGGACGTAGTTGGTGTTCGAGTAGCTGTAGCCGTGCGTCGGCTTGCCCTTCTCCGCGTACGCGACCAGCTGCCGCGGCGTGAAGTGGCGATGGGGTCTGGCCACGAAGGCGCGCCAGATGGCGGGCAGGTGGTCGTACGACGGAATGCCGCTGGTCATGTTCAGCAGCCGCCTGATCGTGACACCGCGCCACTGCCGGTAGCGCGGTAGCCACTTGCCGAGGGTGTCGCTCATCGACAGCCGGTGCTCGGCCTCCAGCTGCAGCAGCATGACGGAGGTGAACGCCTTGGTGTTGCTGCCGATCTGCCAGACGCGGGTGCTGGGCACCGGACGTGTTCCACCGATGCGCATGGTTCCTGCGCCCACGTCGATGGTGCCGCGTCTGCCGGGGAGCCGCACGCTCAGTCCTGCCGCAGAGATCCGCTCGTCCGCGCCGTGGGCCCTGAGGTAGGTCCGCAGGTCACCGCGCAGCTCCCTGGCCAGGCAGGCGCGGTTGCACGAGGCGCTCGCGCTCGGTGCGGCTCCACCGACCGGCACCGTGGCGGCGGCCGGCACGGCCAGCCCGCCGGCCAGGAAGAGTGCCACGACGCCTCCGCGGCCGAGCCGGACAACGGTCGAGGACTGTGCGTGCGTCATGACACCGCTCCCGCCCGACAGGGAGCCTGTGCTGCCCCGTCGCTGGACCCGCCCCCACAGTCACTGTGAGCGCGTCGCCGAGAGGGCGTCAAGCACCGGACGAGACAGCTCGTCGTCACCCCTGCCGGCTGCGGGCGTTCTCCGCGACGCTCCGCAGCCGGGCGACGTGCGCGCGCCACCAGGCCTCGTCGACGTCGGGCAGGTTCGAGACCGTCATCAGCAGTCCACGCTGGCCGTCGACGGTCTCGCGCAGGATGTCCATGTGCCCGGCATGCCGAGCCGTCTCGGCGATCATGTGGACGAGCAGCCGGTGCAGTGTCGTGTCCTGCGGATCCCACCAGGGCACGTGCGCGGGTGCGTCGAGGGGAAGGTCTGCGACCAGGGTGTCGGTCCGGGCCTGGACCTGCCGGTACACCTCGACGACCTGCTCGGGGGACTCCTCGGCGGTCGCCCACATGTCGGCGTTCGGCTCGGCGGTCTCGCTCCGCCAGGGCAGCGCGTCGGTGCAGGGGTGCCCGAGGCAGTCGCCGAAGTACTCGGCCTCCAGGCCCGCGAGGTGCTTGACCAGACCCAGCAGGTTGGTCCCGGACGCCGTCATCGGCATCCGCAGGTCACGTTCGGCGACGCCCTCGAGCTTCCACAGCACCGTGTCGCGCTGCGCCTGGAGATAGCCGCACAACGTCAGCTTCATGTCCATGGACGGAGCATGGCACGCGGCTGCCGGTCACCCGGGAGCCAGCACCACGGCGGTGAGGAGGATCCCCCGAGCCCGGGTCCAGCGCCCGTGGAGGCAGCTGACCGGGCCGCCGTCGACGACCAGGCCCTCGCGCGCCAGCACGGCGGTGAAGGCGTCACCTCCGGTGAAGGAGACCTCGACCTCGTGGTGGTCGAGCCACCCGCCGACCACGGGGAACCACGTCTTGTACACCGCCTCCTTGGCGCTGAACAGGAGCCGGTCCCAGCTCGGACCGTCCGGGGCATCCGAGCCCGCCGGGAGGCGCTCCCGCTCGGCCTGCGTGGAGACGAGGTCGAGGACGCCGTCGGGCAGCGGCGCGTCCGGCTCGGCGTCGATGCCCAGGGCGGTGATCCGGTCGGCGCGGGCGACCGCGGCGGCGACGTAGCCGGCGCAGTGGGTCAGGCTGCCCCGCACCCCGAGGGGCCAGACCGGTGCCCCGCCCACGCCGCGCGGGAGAGCGACCGGTCCGTAGCCGAGTCGTCCCAGGCAGGCCCGCGCACAGCACCGCGCGGCGGCGTACTCCCGCCGGCGTACGGCCACGGCACCGGCGACGGCCTGCTCCTCGCCCGGCAGCAGCGCCGCTTCGTCCGGCTCGCCGAAGACCTCCTCGGTCTCGACGTACGGCGGCAGGATCCGTCCGAGCGCCGTGCCGACGGTGCCCATGGTGAAGGGGTCTCAGGCCGGAAGCGGCCGAGCGGTCGGCCCGTCCGGGGCGAGCACGTCCTCGCCGTACAGGTCCCGCAGCCAGTTGTCCTGGTACACCGTGTCCAGGTAGCGCTCGCCGAGGTCCGGGGCGATGGCCACCGCGGTCAGGTCGTAGCCGTGGTAGAGCTCCAGCCAGGACATCGCCCCGCTGACCACGGTGCCGGTGGAGCCACCGAAGAGGAACCCGCTGCGCGCCAGCCGGTGGCAGGCCCGGATGGTGTCCTTCTCCTCGACCAGCACCACGTCGTCGACGTAGGACTCGTCGAGCATGGGCGGACGCAGGCTCGTGCCCAGCCCCGGGATCATCCGCCGGCCCGACGGGCCACCGAACGTCACCGAGCCCACGCTGTCCACGGCGACCACCCGCACCGACCTCTTCCGCTCGTGGAAGTAGCGGGCACAGCCCATCAGGGTCCCGCACGTGCCGGCTCCGACGAACAGCACGTCCAGCTGGGGGAACGCCCGCGCGACGGCGGGTGCGGTCCCGCGGTAGTGCGCGCGCCAGTTCTCCTGGTTGGTGTACTGGTTGAGCCACACGTACCGCTCGTCGGAGGCGCACAGGCTGCGGACGTGGGCGATCCGCGCGCCGAGCAGGCCGGTCTCGGCGTGCGGCTTGGAGATGATGTGCACCTCGCTGCCGAGCGCCTCCATCATCCGCCGGGTCGACAGGTTGCACCGGGAGTCGGTCACGCACACGAAGCCGTAGCCCCGGCTCGCCGCGATCATGCTGAGGGCCACGCCCAGGTTCCCCGACGAGGACTCGACGAGGATCGACCCCGGCCGCAGCCGGCCCGCCCGCTCGGCGGCGTCCACCATGCTGGTGGCGGCCTTCAGCTTGATCGAGCCCGCGAAGTTGAAGCCCTCACACTTCAGGAACAGCGAGCGTCCGTACGTCGCCCGGAGGTCGATGTAGAGGTCGTTCTCGTTGAAGCTCTCGGGCATCGAGATGATGGTCACGATGGCCCTCCTTTCTGCCTCTGAGGCCCGCGGATGGTTCTCATCCGTGGCGCCGCAGCTCGTGGAAGAAGTCCTCGACGACGTGCAGCTCGCCGGCGCGGACGACCTCGTCGTAGACGAACCGCCCGACCGCCAGGTCCAGCACGCCGAGACCGAACGGGGAGAACACCAGCGGCCGGTCCGCCGGCGGCGTCACCCGACCGGTCATCACGTCGTCCAGCGTGCCGAGCAGGAAGTCCTGGTTGCCGGTGAGCTGCTCGGCCAGGTGCGGCGAGGTGTTCGCCTTCAGGCAGTGGTCCACGTCGTCGACGACGTTGGTGGAGGTCAGCACGACGTCCGGCGCGAGGTCGCGCAAGGACAGGTGCAGCACCAGCGGGTTGTGCTCGAACCACGCCGGGTCGCTGATGTACGGCTCTGCGGCCACGGTCGCGAACACCACCAGGTCGCTGACCCGGATCAGCTCCTCCGAGTCGGGGTGCACCGTGACCCGACCGGCCGCGCCCGACTGCTCCAGGTAGCAGCGGAACCCGGCCGCGCTCTCCGCGGACAGGTCGTGCACGCCGACCTCGTCGAACGACCAGCCGGTCGCGGCCAGGAAGCTGTGCACGTAGCGCGCGATCAGCCCCGCCCCGACGAAGCCGATCCGCGGCGGACGCGGGCGGCCGCGGGAGAGCCAGTCGGCCGCCAGGGCGGCGGACGCGGCGGTCCTGGTCGCGCTGATGATCGAGCTCTCGAGACAGGCGTACGGGTAGCCGGTGTCGTAGTCGTTGAGGACCAGCACGGCCGAGGCCCGGGGGATGCCCGAGGCCACGTTCTCCGGGAAGCTCGAGATCCACTTCAGCCCGACGACGGGGGCCTCCCCGCCGAGGCACGCGGGCAGCGCGATGATCCGCGAGGAGGGGCGTTCGGGGAACCGCAGGAAGTACGACGGCGGGTTAACCGAGTGCCCGGCGCCGTGCAGCCGGTAGACGCTCTCGACGAGGTCCACGACCTCCCGCTCCCGGCCCTGCAGTGCCTCGTGGACCTGGAGACCGGAGACCACCGCGAAGGCGGGCGCGGTCCGCGACTCGACCGCGGCGCCGTCGACGCGGGAGCTGACGGCGGTCATCGCGCGCTCACCGCCACGGTCGGCGAGCAGCCGGCCAGGTCCACCGCGTCGGCCAGGCCCACGAGGACCTCGCGGGACCCGGTGAAGGCCTCCCTGCTGTGCGCGGTGCGGATGTTGTCGACCAGCATCACGTCGCCGGCCTGCCACGGCTCCCGCGCGGTGTGCGCCTCGTAGACCTCGTTGAGCAGCTGTACGACGTCCTCGCCGATCTCCTCGCCGTTCCCGTAGCGGGTGTTGAAGGGCAGCCCGTCGGCGCCGTACTCCTCCACGAGGTACTCGCGGACCTCGGGGTCCAGCGTCCACTGGTTCAGGAACGCGATCTGGTTGAACCAGCAGCGTCGGCCGCTGACCGGGTGACGGACGACCGCGCTGCGGCGCTGTCGGGTGCGCAGGCTCCCGTCGGGCTGCCAGGCGCACTCGATGGCGTTGGCGCGGCAGTAGCTCTCGACCAGGGCCCGGTCCTCGGTGCCGAACGCCTCGGCGAAGGACGCCCCGATCTCGTCGTTGTAGGTGCGGGTCAGCATCCAGCCCTCCCGCTCGAACCGCTCGACCAGCTCGGGGGGCAGCGCCTCGAGCACCGTCGGCGCGTCGGCCACGCCCGTCGCCCCGCCGTCGGTGGGAGCAGTGAGGCAGGCGAACAGCAGCAGACCCGGGAACCGCAGCCGGTAGCTGAGCTCGTGGTGCATGCACATCGGCTGGTTCGGCGGCCACTTCGTCGAGGAGTACACCCCCTCGGCGTAGGTCTGCCGAGGCGCGAACGCCTCCTGCTCGGCCATCAGTCCGGTGGCCAGCCCCCGGAACACCGCGGCTGACTCCCCCGCGTCGCGCACGCCGAGGCCCCGCACCAGGACGGCACCGTGCTCGGCGACGGCGGCGTGCAACGCGTCGCGATGCGCGAGCACCCAGGCGGGCGCGTCACCCGCGGCGGCCGCGAGCAGCAGTGGGGGCCGGCCGGGTCGTACGTCGACGTCGAGCGACGTCGTGGTGGACAACGACATCTCGGACTCCTGTCTACGGGCGATCACGGGCTGGCCGGCAGCTCGGTGGTGCGGGACCGCCCGCGCTGCTGCGGAAGGAAGGGTTCGCGAGAAGCAGTGGCCGCCCGGGCACCCGCCCGGACCTCGTCCGCCTCCGACGGCTCCTGCAGGAGACCGACCCGCTCGGACCGGCCGTCGAGCAGCCCGGCCAGGTCCGCGAGGACCGGGTGCCGGGTGACGTCCTTGAGGGACACCGCACGGTCCATCGCGATCGCCAGCTTCACGGCCGACAGGGACGTGCCGCCCCGGTCGAAGAAGTGGTCCCGCCGGCCGATCCGCTCCTCCGGGATGCCGAGCACCGCCGCCCAGGCCGCAGCCAGCCGGCGCTCGCTCGGCGTGCTCGGCGCGTGGTAGGCCGCCTCCCCCACCCCGAGCTCCTCGGCGAGCGTCGTCAGCGCCTTCCGGTCGATCTTGCTGTTGGCGGTCAGCGGCAGGCTCCGTCTCCAGTGGAAGGCCGACGGGACCATGTACACCGGCAGCGATCCGGTCAGCCCGGCGCGCAGCACCTCGGTCTCGAGGGGCCGCTCGCCGGAGTAGAACGCGACCAGGTGCTTGCTCCGGTCCGCGCCCTGCGCGACCACCACCGCCGCGTCGCGGACACCGGGCACCCGCACCAGGGTGTTCTCGATCTCGCCGATCTCGATCCGGAAGCCGGCGATCTTGACCTGGGTGTCGCGGCGGCCGAGGAACTCCAGCGTGCCCTCCGGCAGCCAGCGGCCGTAGTCGCCGCCCAGGTAGAGGCGGCGCCCCTCGCGGTGCGGGTCGGTCAGGTAGGCGGTCCTCGTGCGCTCGGGGTCGTTGACGTAGCCACGGCCCACGCAGACACCGGAGAACACGATGGCGCCGGGAGCGCCCAGCGGCACCGGGGACAGGTACTCGTCGACGACGTAGACGTTGACGTTGTTGACCGGGGCACCGACCGGGACCGTGCCCCGCGGGGGGACCGTGTCCAGGACCTCGTGGTTGGTGTCGTCCGAGGTTTCGGTCAGTCCGTACGCGTTGACCAGCTTGATGTCGGGCTGGGCCGCGAACCAGCGCTGCGCGAGCTCCGGCTTCAACGCCTCGCCGGTGACGGACACGAACCGCAGGTCCGGCAGCTCGCGGGGGTTCTGCTCCAGGTAGGACAGCACGACCTCGAGGTACGACGGCACGACCTGCATCACCGCGACCCGGCCGTCCACGATCGTGTCGACGAACCGCGCCACGTCCAGGATCACGTCCTGCTCGACCAGCAGGGTGCGCCCACCGACCACGAGCGCGGAGACCAGCTGCCACAGCGAGATGTCGAAGCACTGAGGGGCGGTCTGCGCGACCACCCGTCCCTCGCCGATCTGCAGGTCGTCGATCTTGGCGTACAGGTGGTTGAGCAGGCCGGCGTGCTCGCACATCGCACCCTTGGGCTGGCCGGTGGACCCGGACGTGAAGTAGATGTACGCCAGCTGTTCCGGCGAGACCGCGATGCCCAGGTCACCGCCGTCGACACCCTCGTCGCCGGAGGCGTCGACGGACAGGGTCCGGACGTCGGTCAGCGACTCCAGTGCCTGGTCGAGCATGCTGGTGCTCCCCGGCTCGGTCAGCACCAGCCGGCACCCGGCTCTGGCGAGCGTGGCCGCGATGCGGGCGGCCGGGAAGTGCGGCTCGATCGGCAGGTAGACGCCGCCGGCCTTGAGGACCCCGAGCACGGCGGCCATCCAGTCCAGGTTGCGCTCGGTCACCACCGCGACGACGCCCTCGCGCTCCAAGCCGCGTGCCAGCAGTGCCCGTCCCAGCCGGTTGGCCCGGTCGTTGAGCTCCTGGTAGGTCCACCGGCGGTCACCCTGCACGGCCGCGACCGCGTCCGGGTGTGTCCTCACCCGCGCCTCGAACAGCTCGTGGAACCGGCCGTCCGGCAGCTCCCGCCGCGGGCCGGCCAGCCCGTCCAGCTGGAAGGCGAGCTCGTCGGCGGAGAGCAGGCTCTGCCGGCGATGCTCGGCGGTCGGGTCGGCGGCGACGAGCGCCAGCGCGGTGAGGTGGTACCCGATGATCCTGGCGGCGGCGTCCGCGTCCAGCACGTCGGTCCGGTACCGCAGCGTCAAGCCCAGGGCGCCGTCCTCGTGGCGCGAGAGTCCCAGCCGCAGCACGGTGTCGTCCGCGAGCCCGCCCTCGCCCCCGGTCAGGTCCAGCACCGTCTCGAAGGGAGGCTCGCTGAGTCCCAGCTCCCGCCGGAGGTCGTCGACCGGGAAGTCCTGGTGGGCCAGGACCTGGGACTCGACCTGCCGGGCGTGCAGCAGCAACGCCCGCCAGGAGTCGGGGTTCGTGCTCAGCCGGCACGGCAACGCGACGGCACCCGGGCGGGCGACGTAGCCGGTCGCGACCTCACGCTCGCCCGAGACCCCCGCGAGCACCCTGGCGTGTGCGGCCAGCAGCACCGTGGTGACCGGCACGCCCAGGTCGTCGGCCAGCCGGTGGATCGCCGCCGTGCCGTCGTCGGGGAGCCGGACCGTGTGCTCGGCGACGCCCTCCACCGGATCCCGGGTCCACCGGGGTACGGGGTTGTGGCCGCCCGCGAGGAGCACCCCGCGCCAGAACTCCTGGCTGGTCCGGTCGGGGACTGCCATCAGACCTGTCCTCTCACTCGTCGGCACGGTGCTACCTCCCGCTGACGAGGGCGGAGTCGCGGTGGACCTGGACGGCGGGTGCGTCCGCCCGGAGCTCCCGCGCGGGGTTCCCACCCCAGTGGGCGTCCGGTGGCACGTCCTCGCCCTTCATCAGGAACGAGTCGGCCGCGAGCACCGCGCCGTCGCCGACCGTCACCCCGTAGTGCACGAAGGCGCCGACGTCGAGGGTGCAGCGAGCGCCGAGGGCGCTCAGGTCGGACTTGAAGGCACCGTCCTCCTGCGAGTGGCACTGGACGGCGGTCCCCGCGTTGAGGGTGCACTCGTCCCCGATGGTGGTGAACGGCCGCTCGGTCAGCATGCACCCGTCGTCGAAGACCCTGCGACCGATCCGGACACCGAGCAGCCGCCAGGCCACGTTCTTGAACGGGGTTCCGTTGAGGGCCATGAGGTAACCCACCGAGGACACCTTCCAGAGACGCTCGTGCCTCCAGAAGTCGCGCCCGTAGATCGAGCAGCCTTGCGGCTTGAGCGCTCGCAGGGGCAGGAGGGCGCGGTCGACGAGCACGAAGTAGCCGATGACGAAGAACACTGTGAGGACGCTCGCGAGCGCGACCACCCACGTGCCCCACCGGGTGTACAGGCTGAAGGCGGTCGAGCCGACCAGCACCATCGCGAACACGAACACCCAGCGGACCAGGAGATGCACCGCGATCGTGACCAGGTTGTGCCGGTTCTTCGCGCGCAGCCGGATGCGCAGCTCGCCGCCGCTCTTGAGGTCGAGGTCACTGTCCCGCTCGACCTTGCGCGGGATCTCGAAGGCGGGCGAGCCCAGCAGCCCCACGTTCTCGCGGATCTGCCCGTCCATCGGGACCATGACCTTCGTCGCGAGCAGGCAGTTCGCGCCCGTCCTCCCCTGCGGGGGATAGGCGACCTTGTTGCCGAGGAAGTTGTCCGGCCCGATCGACGTCCGCGACAACCGGAACGACGAGCTCGAGTAGTCGGCGTTCATCATCGACAGCCCGTCGGCCACCATCGTCCCGCTGCCGACGGAGCTGAGGAACGGGTTCTCGTGCTTGACGGCCAGGCCGAAGTTCGAGCCCGTCTGCCGGACCTGCGACAGGTCGTAACCGATACCGCGCAGGTAGCCCACGATGTAGGAGCTGTCTCCGAACAGGAACGGGAAGGCCTTGGGGTTGGTCATCCGCGCGATCAACCGGTGCAGCGAGTAGTGCACGCCGTACAACCGGTAGACCCGGCCCGGCTCGATGGCGAGGTGGAGCAGCCGAGGGATCGTGACCACGACGAGGAGACCGACGAGCAGCGCGCCGAAGTAGAGCACGGAGGCGGCGATCAGGGCGTTGCCGTAGAAGCTCCCGCTCGTGAGGGAGGCCGTCGCGGGGTCGAGGAGTGCCTCGACCCGCAGCATCTCGCGGAAGACGAGACTCGAGCCGCCGACAGCGAGCGGGAGGTAGACGGCCAGCACCTTCCCCAGCTGCAGCACGCTGTAGCCGGCTCTTCTCAGCGGCCCGCAGTCCGCGGGGGCGACGGTCCGGTAGTCGACCTCGGTCGGCTGCGCAGGCGAGCCGTGCCACCGTTCGGCGCTCGGTACGGCCTGCCCGGCGTGCAGCGCGGACGAGTGGCCGAGCTGCGCACCGTCGCCCAGCGACGTCTCGATGTCGAGCACCGTCATCTCGCCGACGAGCGCGTCCTTGCCGAGGCTGACCGCACCCGTCTGGATCACGCCGGCGTGCGCGCGGTAGCAGTTGAGGAACGCGTCCTTGCGGATCACCGCGCCGTCACCGATGGTCAGCAGGTCGGTGCACACCGGCACGTGCAGGGAGAAGATCGCGACGCCGCGTCCGACCTTCGCGCCCAGCGCCCGGAGGTAGAGCGGGTAGAGCGGCGAGCCGACGAACACCAGGATCAGCGGGTTCCGCTGGACCAGCGTCTTGACGAGCCAGAAGCGGACGTAGGCCAGGCCCCAGACGGGGATCTCCTGCACCTTCCACCGGCCGATGAGGGCCCACTTGGCCAGGACCGGCACCGTCAGCAGGAACAGGAACACGGCCGCGCCGGCGAGCACCGACCGCAGGTAGACGGCGAGCACACCGGACCCGGCGGAGACCCACCCGTAGCCTCGGGTGAGGACCACTGCGGCCAGGTAGGAGTACCCGAGGAAGACGAGCAGCTGGAGCACCCCGCACACGACGTACTGCCTGGTGCCGGCCCGCGGTGCGCCGTCCGCCGCCTCGGCCACCGGTGGACCGGAGGGCTCGGCGGCTGGGGGTGCAACGGCTGGGAGCGCGGCCACCAGGCTCCTGATCGTCGGGTGCCGGTAGACGTCCTTGATCGACACCGAGGGCAGGTCGGTCCGCTTCCTGACCCGGGCACAGAAGTGCGCCATCACCATGGAGTCGGCACCGAGGTCGTCGAAGAAGTCGCTGTCCGCCGAGATCGGCTCGGCGCCCACGACTTCGGCGAGGACCCGGGTGAACGCCGCCTCGAGGGTGAACCCGTCCGACTGGGCGGCAGCCTCGGTCAAGGAAGACATCGCACGTCACCCGGGGAGGCGAGGACACGCGTACGGCGCCCAGCCGGAGCAGCGCGTGTTCACAGGATCTTCCCGGGCTCGGGCAGCACCATATGGCGCCGAGACCCCGAATGTCA
>Ga0308173_10001357_pt1 | contig 12105 bp, 8 predicted proteins | sample PhyPR1_FD_203716 | JGI IMG/M metagenome (GOLD analysis project Ga0308173, IMG submission 203716) | Soil microbial communities from UC Gill Tract Community Farm, Albany, California, United States - DLSLS.P.R1 | ecosystem: Environmental > Terrestrial > Soil > Agricultural land | place: USA... | reverse complement strand
GCCCACCCCGGAGGAGCTCGCCAAGGAGCTCGACATGACCCCCGAGAAGGTCGTCGAGGTGCAGAAGTACGGCCGCGAGCCGATCTCGCTGCACACCCCGCTCGGCGAAGACGGCGACAGCGAGTTCGGTGACCTGATCGAGGACTCCGAGGCGGTCGTGCCGGCCGACGCGGTGTCCTTCACCCTGCTGCAGGAGCAGCTGCACTCGGTCCTGGACACGCTCTCCGAGCGCGAGGCCGGGGTGGTCTCGATGCGCTTCGGGCTGACCGACGGCCAGCCGAAGACGCTGGACGAGATCGGCAAGGTCTACGGCGTGACCCGCGAGCGGATCCGCCAGATCGAGTCCAAGACGATGAGCAAGCTGCGTCACCCGTCCCGGTCGCAGGTCCTGCGCGACTACCTCGACTGAGTCGAGCCGGAAGCAGTCTCTGGGACAGGTCAGGCGCCCTCCGGGGCGCCTGACCTGTCTCCGGTTCCGGGCAGGCCCGGGAAAGGCCCTGACGGTAGGGACCGGGCCGCGCTCGGTGACTTGCCCAGGCCGGCGATGAGGTTGATGGTGGTCGCAATGACGACGGCGCCGAAGACGTAGGAGAGCAGCGCGTGCCGCAGGGCGGTGCGGCGGATCTCGTTGGTGCGCAGGTCGGTGTCGGACACCTGGAACGTCATGCCGATGGTGAAGGCGACGTAGGCGAAGTCGGCGTAGCGGGGCGGGTTCGCCTCGTTGAAGTCGATGCCGCCGTCCGGACCCGTGTAGTACAGCCGGGCGTACCGGGTCGTGAACAGGGTGTGGACCGTCCCCCACGCCAGGGCGACGCTGGCCACGCTGAGGGCGGCCACCAAGTCCCTTCGCTGCCCTCCCGAACCGGCTTCGAGCAGGAGGGCGTCCGCGCCGAGGCTGGCCACCGCTGCCACGACGACCAGAGCGTCGGAGGTGGCCCGGCCCGAGTCCTCCTGTACGGCGTGCACCGCCGTCTCGCGAGCGCTCAGCGGCCAGATGGTGGCCCACAACGAGGCGGTGAACAGGGTGGCTGCCGCCATCCAGCCCAGCAGGAGGCCGACCTGCCACGAAAACAGGCCGGAGACCACGAGGCCCACGGCCAGCCCACGCCGAGCGCAGCCACGACGCGTACGGTCGCGGAGGGGCCGGCCGCCTTCTCGTGGTGGGGGAGAGGCAGGTCCGGTCCGGTCGGGCCTGCCGGGTCGTTCGGGTGTGACACGCGGCACAGGCCAGACCGCGCTGCTGTGACCGGCCGTCGGCGTGCGGCCGCACGGGCGGCGCGGGGAGGGGAACCGGTCACATCCCACGGAGGCGGCGGACCCGGGCACCGAGGGCGCGGCCCGGGGCCCGCAGCCGCGACGACAGTCCCCGACCCATGTCCCGCACCTGCGTGACGCCGCTGCCCGGCCAGAGGACGGCGCGGGCACGGTCGCGCTTGCGGCGGGTGACGGCGACGGCCCGCAGCACCCGCTCCGCGTCGGGTTCGATGGTCAGCGCCTGCGCCGACGGCCGCGCGTAGCGACTGCGCTCGAGCGTCTGCACGACGCGGCCAAGGGCCTCGGCGGCGTCCTCGTCGAGGAACGCCTCCCGGCCGTAGAACTCGTGCAGCTGGCGCGGGGTGCGGCTCGGTGGCGCCGGCATGCCCAGGTCGGCCAGCCGGCCGGTGAGCGACTCCCACTCGGCCTCGACGACCTCGGCGGGGCTGGCCGCGGTGCGCCGCCGCGAGCGTCGGCGCCACGCCGCGGCCGTCGGCACGACCAGGCCGCCGAGCAGGCCGGCGAGGACGGACAGCAGCCCCAGGGCCCAGCCGCGGGGGAGCCGGTCCAGCAGCGACGGCTCGGCCGCGGGTGTCACGGGCAGCGCGGCGATCGGGTTCTCGCGGGCGTCGTCGACCCGGTCGAGGACGCCCTGCTTGGGGTTCTCCGGGCGCGCGGCGTGCGTCGGCTGGCTGATGTCGCGGCCGCCGCCGGTGGCCGGGTTGCCCACCGGCAGGTCGGCGGCGTAGATCGGCGGCGCACCGCTGCGGACGGCGGGTGTCGGCTCGAAGCGGGTCCAGCCGACGCCTTCGAGGTAGAGCTCAGGCCAGGCGTGCGCGTCCGCGGCGGTGACCGTCCACACGCCCTGGGTCGCGCTGCCGGGCAGGAACCCGGTCGCCATCCTGGCGGGGATGCCGGCGGCGCGAGCCATCATGGTCATCGCCGTGGCGAACTGGACGCAGTAGCCCTGCTTGGTCACCAGGAAGTTGCTGATCGGGTCGAGGTCGGCCGGTCGGCCCGAGGAGTCCTTGGCCTGCTCGAGCGCCAGGGAGTAGGTGAACCCGCCGCTGGTGCGCAGGTAGTCCTGGATCGCCAGCGCGTGCGCATAGGGCGTGTCGCCTGCCTTGAGCAGCCGCCCGTCGAGGTCGGCCACGCGCTCGGCCGAACGGCTGTCGAGCCGCAGGTACCGCTGGTCGACGCTGTCCGCGTGGTCCTGCGCAGAGGCGCGCTCCAGCTGACCCGGGCTCGGGTCGAGGTCGTAGTAGCTGACCTCGTAGCTTCGCGGCGTCTCGTCGACCAGGGCGGTCTGCGTCTGCGGGTCCAGCCCCCAGCGGACGCCGTGCAGGTCACCGCCGGCCAGGGGATAGGGGGCGGCCAGGTTGGGCTGGCGCAGCACGTTGGTGGCGATGTTCATCTGGTAGCGCTTGCGGGACACGTCCGGGGACAGCCCCTCGGGCAGCGGGATCTCGGGTGACCTGCCGGCGTTGACGAGGTCGAGGTCCTCGCGCTGAGGCCGCCACTCACCGCCGCGGTACGTGGTGCTGACGCTGACCCGCAGCGGCGGCGGCGACGGGTCGTTGGTGCGGAAGGTGAGGACGGGGGCCGAGCTGCGGCTGCTCAGGTCGGCGGCCAGGTTCAGGCTCTGGGAGAACCCCACCGACCCGCCCGCGCCGGCGACCCCGTCGGCGCGGCCGAGGCCGGCGAGCAGGAACCGGGTCGGCAGGTGCGGCAGCGCGACCGGCAGCACGACCGCGACGACGAGCGCAGCGGCGCCCAGCAACCGGGCCACGGTGGCGTAGGTCGCGCCACCGTAGGCGTCGCCCGAGTCGCGCACCGGGGTGAGCGGCGTGGCGACCGTGGTGCTCCACCGGTGCAGCAGGAAGGAGCCCTGCCGGGCGACCAGCACGAGCCAGGCGCCCGCGGCGGCGAGGAAGAAGTGCGGGCCCAGCGAGGCGCCGCTGTTGGCGGCGGCGCCCAGGAACGTCGCCAGCAGCGGCAGCCCGGCCAGCGAGGGCGAGCGGCGGGTCACGGCCAGGTAGTCCACGAGCAGCGCCACGAGGGCGAGCGAGCAGCCCACCAGGAGCGTGATGCCGCGGGTCGTCGGTGCCGGCGCCGGATAGCTCTGGATGGTGGCCATGGCCTGGGTCAGGAGCGTGCCGGCGGCGCGAGCCGTCTCGGCGGTGGGCAGCCCGTGCCACAGGTGACCCCGTCCGTAGAGACCGCCCGCGGTGAGCACGACCGCGACCAGCTGGGTGGCAGCGACCTGCCAGCCGTGCAGGGCGAGCAGGCGCGCGCCGACCCCGGTCAGAGCCACGACGGCGACCAGCACGAGGCTGGACCGCACCCAGCTCGGCTGCTCCAGCAGCGTCGACAGCGGCCAGGCGGCGAACATCGTCGCCACGGCCGCCAGCGCGGCGTCGACCGCGCGGGCCCTCATCGCCGGACTCCCACCGTGACGCCGGAGGAGGCGGTGAGGGCGCTCCACACCGCGCCGACCCCGGTGCCGGCGCGGACCACCACGGTGCTCCACCCGGCGGCGGCGACGAGGCCGGCCAGCGACTCGGCGCGGCTGTCGGAGGACGGTGGCGCCGGCCCGGCGAAGGTCGCCGCCTCGACCAGCAGCAGCAGCCCGGTGCCACCGGGCTGGCGCAACGAGGCGATCCGGCGCAGCGTGTCCTCGTCGTGGTCGGTGGCCACGGCGATGACCAGGCCACCGGCCGAGGTCAGCGGGTAGGCCGCGTGCAGCACCTGCTCGGCGCTCGCCGGGGCGGCGGGCGCGGCCACCGCCAGGGAGTCCAGCGCCGTGTCCACGTCGATGGTCTCGCCAGCTCGTCCGTCGACCACGGTCTCGCCGCTGACCAGGTGCACCGCATAGCTCTGCGTCGTGAGGTGGGCGATGATCGACGCGACGGCGGTGACGGCCCACTCGAACGAGCCGGACGCCCCCGAACCCCGGTGACCGCTGGAGCGGGAGTCCAGGACCACGACCGCCCGGCGGCGGGCCGGCCGGTCCTCCTGGCGGACCATGAGCTCGCTGCGGTGCGCGGTCGCGGGCCAGTGGATCCGACGCAGGTCGTCGCCGTCGCGGTAGCTGCGGATGGCCACGTCGTCCTCGCCGTGCAGGGCCACCATGTGCGGGATGGCGCCCTCGGCGCCGACGCCGTCACCGCGGGGGTGTCCGCCGCCGAGCGGTTCCACGCGCGGCAGCACGGTGACCTCGGTGGCCCCGGGCAGCGCGGTCGCGACGGTCGCCAGCCCGAACGGGTCGCGCACCCGGAGCCCGAGCGGGCCGAGCCGGTGGCGTCCACGGACGTGCGACCGGATGGCGTAGATGACCTCCCGGCGCTCGCCGGGCTCCATCCGCGGCAGCACGAAGCGCGGCCGGTCGCCGAGCACGTAGTCCATCCGCTCCTCGGCCAGCTGCACCGGGCTGCGGCGGGTCGAGGTGTTCTCGAGGACGATCTCCACCCGGGCGGTCTGGTCGACGGTCAGCCGTGACGGGTGCACGACGCGCACCACGCCGACCGAGGGGGCGCTGCTGCGGATCAGCAGGGCGGCGAGCACCGGCAGGCCGACCAGCAGCACGCCGACGCGGGTGACATCGGGGAAGCCGAACGCGAGGCCCGACAGGGTCAGGGTGAGGCCGGCGGCGACGAACGCCCGCCCGCGGACGGTGAGGACCTCACCGACCCGGCTCATCGCGACGGTCCCCGGTCGGGTGTCACAGCGGACGCCGCGCGCACGCCGTACCGGCTCACGTCGAGCGGACCGGGACCCGGCGGACCAGCTCGTGCAGGACGTCGGCGGTGGACCGCCGGGCCAGCTGGGTCTCGCCGGTGGGGATGATCCGGTGGGCGAGGACCGGCACGACCAGGGCCTGCACGTCGTCCGGCAGGACGTGGTCCCGGCCGGCGAGGGCGGCGTGGGCGCGCGCCGCCCGAAGCAGGTGCAGGCTGGCCCGCGGTGAGGCGCCCAGGCGCAGCGCCGGCGTCGACCGCGTCGCGGTGACCAGGTCGACGACGTACTGCTTGACGGCGTCACTGGCGTAGATGGTGCGGACCGTCTCGATCAGCTTGGCCACGGTGTCACCGTCGGTGACCGGGGTGAGCCGCTCCAGCGGGAACGCGCCGCCGTGGCTGTCGAGCATGAGCAGCTCGGCGGACGGCGAGGGGTAGCCCACCGAGATGCGCGCCATGAACCGGTCCCGCTGGGCCTCCGGCAGCGGGTAGGTGCCCTCCATCTCGATCGGGTTCTGGGTGGCCATCACCATGAACGGCGTCTGCAACGGGTACGTCGTGCCGTCGACGGTGACGTGGCCCTCCTCCATGCACTCCAGCAGCGCGGACTGGGTCTTGGGAGAGGCGCGGTTGATCTCGTCGCCCACGACGACGTTGGCGAACACCGCCCCCGGGCGGAACTCGAAGTCGCGCACCTCCTGGTTGTAGACGCTCACCCCCGTGATGTCGCTCGGCAGGAGGTCGGGGGTGAACTGCACCCGGCGTACGGAGCAGTCGATCGAGCGGGCCAGCGCCTTGGACAGCATGGTCTTGCCGACGCCCGGGACGTCCTCGATCAGCAGGTGGCCCTGCGCGAGGAGCACGGTGATGGCGGTGCGCACGACCTCGGGCTTGCCCTCGATCACGGTGGACATCGCGGCCCGGATCGCCTCGGCCACCTCCATGACCAGCCGCAGGCCCGCCTGGTCGGTGACTTCGCCCTCATCCTGCATGAGTTGATCTTGCATGAATCCCTGGGCTGGGATGCCGATCGCGCTCAAAGTGCCCTCCCGGGTCGGTGCGCTCATCCTCCCCCATTTCGCTCCACGCGTCTCGGGGCTGCGAATTCGTCACGGCGGCGTGAGCACGGGGGCGCCGCGACAGCGAGCCGCCGGTGCCACCGGGGCGCCCCGCGGTGGGGTCTGGACGGCTTCGGTGCCCCACTCCGCTCCACCCGCGCTGACCTGCGAAAACATCACCACCATCCGCGGCAAACATGCGCAAACGTCATTGACGGTGGGGTGAAGTGGAGTAAGGTGGAGAATAACGGAGAGCAGTGGTCAGCGGCGGTCGCAACAGTGGGGGAGGAGGCGCACCGTGTTCCTGGGTACGCACACCCCCCGACTGGACGAGAAGGGCCGCCTGTTCCTGCCGGCGAAGTTCCGGGAGCGCCTGGCCAACGGCCTGGTCGTGACCCGGGGGCAGGAGCGCTGCCTCTACGTGTTCCCGATGGACGAGTTCGTCCGGGTGGCCGACACGATGAGGGCGGCACCGGTCACCAGCAAGGTCGTCCGCGACTACCTTCGCGTGTTCCTCTCCGGCGCCTCCGACGAGCTGCCCGACAAGCAGGGGCGGGTGACCATCCCGGCCGGTCTGCGCGACTACGCCGGCCTCTCCCGCGACTGCACCGTGATCGGTGCCGGCTCGCGGGTCGAGGTCTGGGACACGACCGCGTGGACCGCCTACCTCGAGACCACCGAGCAGGCCTTCGCCGAGCAGGCCGAGGAGGTGATCCCGGGTCTCCTCTGACCCGATGGACCACCCGGCGCGGACATCCGGCCCCTGCGGCCAGGTCTCCACCCGCTCCGCGTCCCGGCGCACCTTCCCCGGTGCCGGGCCGCACCCTCCGAGCGGTTGGAGACCTGACGACAGGGACCACCCCCCGCCCCGCGCACCACCCCAGCCAGCACGACCACCCTCCGCGAACGACATGAAGGACACCCACCCATGAGCACACGCGGGAGCGCCGAGGAGCGGCACGTTCCCGTCCTGCGCGACCGCATCCTGGAGCTGCTGTCGCCGGCGCTGCAGCGGCCGGGTGCGGTGTTCCTCGACGGCACCCTGGGCATGGGCGGGCACACCGAGGCCGTGCTGGCGGCCTGCCCGGCCGCGCGGGCCGTCGGCATCGACCGCGACACCGAGGCGCTCGCGCTCGCGGGGGAGCGGCTGAGTGCCTACGGCGACCGCTTCACCGGGGTGCACGCGGTGTACGACGAGCTGCCCTCGGTCCTGACCGACCTGGGTCTGCCCACGGTCGACGCCGTGCTCTTCGACCTCGGCGTCTCCTCGCTGCAGCTGGACGAGGCCGACCGGGGCTTCGCCTACCGCCACGACGCGCCGCTGGACATGCGGATGGACCAGAGCGCCGGCATCACCGCGGCCGAGGTCCTCAACACCTACGACGCCGACGAGCTCGAGCGGATCCTGCGCGAGTACGGCGAGGAGCGGTTCGCCCGCCGCGTCGCCGCTGCCATCGTCCGGGAGCGCCAGCAGGCGCCCTTCACGACCTCCGCCCGCCTCGTCGAGCTGCTCAAGCGCGCCATCCCGGCCGCGTCGCAGAAGAGCGGCGGCCACCCCGGCAAGCGCACCTTCCAGGCGCTGCGGATCGAGGTCAACGCCGAGCTGGAGGCCTGGGAGAGCGCCCTGCCGGCCGCGGTGGACGCCCTCGCCGTCGGCGGCCGGATCGCCGTCCTCAGCTACCACTCCCTGGAGGACCGGCTGACCAAGCGGCTGTTCGCGCGGGGCGCCCGCAGCACCACCCCGCCCGGCCTGCCGGTCGAGCTGCCCGAGCACGCGCCGTACCTGCGGCTGCTCACGCGCGGGGCCGAGGAGCCCAGCGCGGACGAGAAGGACATGAACCCCCGCGCAGCGTCCGCCCGGCTGCGGGCCGCCGAACGCACCAGAGCCACGAAGGGACAGCACGCATGAGCCAGATGACAGCGCCGTCACGGATTCCCCGGACCACGGGGCGTCGCCCGGCACCCGCCCCCGGTCTGCGGGTCGTTCCCGGCACCCGCAACCGCCCGGGGTCCGGTGGTGCCGCGTTCGCCGTCGCGTGCATCGCGCTGCTCGCGGCCGGCCTGTTCAGCCTGCTGCTGATCAACATCTCGATGAGCCGCGGCTCCTACGCCCTGCACGACCTGCAGGCCGCCTCCGGCGAGCTGGCCGACACCCAGGACGCCCTCACCCAGCAGCTGTCCGCGCAGGAGTCGCCGCCGCACCTGGCCCGGCGTGCCGTGGAGATGGGGATGGTGCCCGCACCGAGCGCCGCGTTCCTGCGCCTGTCCGACGGCAAGGTCGTCGGCGTGGCGAAGAAGGCGACCGCGGGCGAGGGCTTTACCGTGGTCTCGCAGACGCAGACCCCGTCCGGCTCCGGCGCTTCGGCCGCCGGTGGGACGCAGGCCGGTGGCGCTGCACCCAGCACGACCGACCAGTCCGGTGCAGTGGACAGCACCACGCCGGCAACCACGAGGTGAACGCGTGACGCAGTCCCGGGACAGGCAGGGCGGTCCCTCCCGCCCTTCGGGCGCGTCAGGCTCCCAGGACCCCTCCGGGGGCGCGCCGCGCTCCCGTGACCCGCAGCGCGCCGCGGCCCGCGCCCGCTCGGCCGGCGCCGCGCAGCAGCCCCGACGCGGCCCGCGCCCGGCCGCCGACGCTGGTGGCTCCCCGTCCGCCAAGGCCGTCAGGACCCCCGCCGCCCGCGGAGGCGTCCGCACCGGCGCGCCCCGCACGGCCGCGCCCCGCACCGGCGCGCCCCGCACCGGCGCGGCCCGCGGCGGCACCGCTCGCACCGGTGCCACCCGGGACGGCTCGACCGGGCCCGTCGGCAAGGCCGGCGGCAAGACCGGCGGCACGCGACGCAGCGGCACGACCCGCAGCAGCACGGCGGGCTCCGGCACCCGGCCCGCGGCCCCGCGGCCCTCGACCGCGGGGCGCCCCGCCGGCTCCGGTCCCCTGCGTCCGGTCCGGTTCGGTGTCGGCCACCCCCGTCGCCGGGTCCGCGCGATGTTCATCGCGATCCTGTTCGTCTTCAGCCTGTTCGGCGCCCAGCTGCTGCGGATCCAGGCCCTGGACGCGTCCGCGATGGCCAAGCAGGCCCTCGGCAGCCGCCTGCACACCGCGGTCGTCCCGGCCCTGCGCGGCAGCATCACCGACTCCAGGGGCGTCGTCCTGGCCGCCAGCATCGAGCGCTTCGACATCGTCGTGAACCAGCAGGCGGTGACCCAGTACGTCAAGACCGTGCAGCACGGGGACACCAGGACGCGCGAGACGGTCGGCGTCGCCGGCGCCGCCGCAGACCTCGCGCCGCTGCTCGGCATGACCGTGCCCGAGGTCACCGACAAGCTCACCGGCAACCGGGCCTTCAACTACGTCGCCAAGGGCATCACGCCGCTGACCTGGCGCAAGATCAAGGCCCTCGGCATCAACGGCATCGACGCGGAGGCCACGTCCAAGCGCAGCTACCCGACCTCGACGACGGCGGCGTCCCTCGTCGGTTTCGTCGGCGCCGACGGCCGTCCCGGCGGCGGCCTCGAGCTGCTGCTGGACAAGCAGCTGCAGGGCACCCCCGGGATGACGAGCTACGAGCAGTCGCGCGACGGCCGGGTCATCCCGACCGACTCCGAGCACAGCACGCCCGCCGTCGCCGGCCGCGACGTGAGGCTGACCATCAACAGCGACCTGCAGTGGTTCGCCCAGAACGCCATCTCGGCCAAGGTCAAGGAGACCGACGCGCTCTCGGGCACCGTCACGGTGACCGACGTCAAGACCGGGCGCCTCCTGGCGGTGGCGTCCTACCCGACGTTCGACCCCAACAACCTGGCCACCGCCTCGGGCAACCTCGACAACCGGGCCTTCGACGAGGTCTACGAGCCGGGCTCCACCGGCAAGGTGATCACGGCGTCGGCGGCGCTCGAGGAGGGCGTCGCCACCCCCGACACGCCGGTCACGGTGCCCAACACGCTCAGGCGGGCCGGCACGGTGTTCCACGACTCGCACGACCACCCCACCGAGAACCTGACGTTCGCCCAGGTCCTGGCCCAGTCCAGCAACATCGGCACCATGCTCGTGGGCGAGAAGCTCTCGCCGGAGACGATGTACGGCTACGAGCGCAAGTTCGGCCTCGGCGAGAAGTCCGGCATCGGCTTCCCGGGCGAGACCCCCGGGCTCGTCGCGAAACCGTCCGACTGGAGCGGGTCCCAGCGCTACACGATGATGTTCGGCCAGGGCCTGTCGCTCAACGCGATCCAGGCGGCGGGCGTGTTCCAGACCGTCGCCAACGACGGCGTCCGTATGCCGCCCACCCTGGTCGCCGGCACCGAGAACGCCGACGGCACCTCCACGCCCGCGCCCACCCCCAAGGGCAAGCGAGTGGTCTCCCCGGAGGTCGCCAAGCAGGTGCGCGAGATGCTCGAGGGCGTCGTCGGCAAGGAGGGCACCGCGCCCGAGGCCAAGATCCCCGGCTACCGCGTCGCGGGCAAGACCGGCACCGCCGACCGCTACGACGACAAGACCGGCGGCTACTCCGGCAAGACCGCCTCGTTCATCGGCTTCGCCCCGGCCGACAAGCCGGAGCTCGTCATCGGCGTCACCGTGCAGCGGCCGGTGAAGAGCTACTTCGGTGGTGTGGTCGCCGGCCCGGTGTTCCACGACGTGATGACCTACGCGCTGCAGGAGCTGAAGATCCCCCCGACCGCCGCCACCACGCCGCCCACCATCAAGCTCAAGACCACGGAACGGTAATCTCCCCGTGGTGAGCGCGGCCCTACGACCCCGATCCCCACGCACGACCAGCCTCCGAGAGGTGGCTGCGTGCGCGGGTGTGCCGTCGACCGACCTCGCGGAGGTTCCCGTCGTCGGCGTCACCGGCGTCACCCTGGACTCGCGGGCGGTCCGGCCCGGTGACCTGTACGCCGCCCTCCCCGGTGCCCGCGTGCACGGCGCCACCTTCGTCGCGGAGGTCCGCGACCGTGGTGCGGCGGCCGTCCTCACCGACCACGAGGGTGCCGCGCTGATGGCGCGCGCCGGCGTCGTCCTCCCGGCGGTGGTGGTCGCGCAGCCGCGCGCGGTCCTCGGCGCGGTCGCCGCGCTCGTCCACGGCTCGCCCAGCGAGCACCTGACGATGGTCGGGATCACCGGCACCAACGGCAAGACGACGACGGCCTACCTCGTCGACTCCGCGTTCCGCGCCCTCGGCCACGTGACCGGCCTGGTCGGGACGGTCGAGACCCGGGTCGCGGACGAGCGGGTCAAGAGCGTGCGGACCACGCCGGAGTCACCGGACCTGCACGCGCTGTTCGCGGTGATGCGCGAGCGGGGGGTCGACACCTGCACGATGGAGGTCTCCAGCCACGCGCTCGAGCTGCACCGGGTCGACCCGGTCGTCTACGACGTGGCCGCGTTCACCAACCTCTCGCAGGACCACCTGGACTTCCACGGCACGATGGAGGCGTACTACGCCGCCAAGGCGAGCCTGTTCACCCCGCAGCGGTCGCATCGCGGCGTCGTCTGCGTCGACGACGAGTGGGGCCGGCGGCTGGCGGCGGAGGCCACCGTCCCCGTCGTCACCGTCACCTCGCTCCCCGAGGTCGACGCGGACTGGCGGGTCGAGCCGCGCGCGGGCGGCGACCTGCTGTTCGACCTGGTCGGCGCCGGCCGCCGGATGGCCCTGCGCTCGGCGCTCCCGGGTGACTTCAACCAGCTGAACACCGCCGTGGCCGCGCTCGTGCTGGCCGCCTGCGGCGTGGCCGACGACGACATCGTCCGCGCGGTCCTCACCGAGCCGCACGTGCCCGGCCGGATGGAGCGGGTCCGTGCCGACGCAGCCGGCCGGGACGACGCGCCCCTGGCCGTCGTCGACTTCGCGCACACCGCCGACGCGGTGGCCGCGGCCCTGGTGGCGCTGCGCCGGCAGACCCGGGGGTCGCTGGTGGCCGTGCTCGGTGCCGGGGGCGACCGCGACCCCGGCAAGCGGCAGGCGATGGGGGCCGCCGCCGCGTCGTGCGCCGACGTCGTCGTCGTCACCGACGACAACCCCCGCTCCGAGGACCCCGCGGCGATCCGCGCCGAGCTCCTC
>Ga0308173_10001356_pt1 | contig 12108 bp, 11 predicted proteins | sample PhyPR1_FD_203716 | JGI IMG/M metagenome (GOLD analysis project Ga0308173, IMG submission 203716) | Soil microbial communities from UC Gill Tract Community Farm, Albany, California, United States - DLSLS.P.R1 | ecosystem: Environmental > Terrestrial > Soil > Agricultural land | place: USA... | reverse complement strand
GATGATGGCCACCGGCCAGGACACGTAGGCGACCGCGTGCAGGGTCCGCCACAGCCAGGGCCGGGTCCGGCCGGCGAACCGGGCCCGGACGATGCCGCTCACCGTCACCAGGATCATCAGATATGCCGCGATCGTCCCCAGCCCGACCGCGAAGGTGCGATGGCGGTCCAGGAACGGGACGAACGCGTCGATCGCGGCGGCCTTGGCCGCGACGACCTTGCAGATGATGTGCACGACCAGCATCGCCACGGCGGTGAACGCGGCGGCCCGGTGGACCGCCTGGGCCAGAACCCGCCGGCGCGGTGGCAGCACGAGCTGGTCGGCGGCGGCCAGCCCGATCATCACCGAGATCGACAGGGCGACCAGCGCGAACACCCCGGTGTAGAAGTTCAGGAAATGCCAGACCGGCCGCATCGCTCCGGCCACGATCCCGGCGGCCGCGAGCGCGACCACCACGACGGTGGTCACGCTCAGCGGGATGACCGTGTTGGGCTGCCGCCAGGCCGAACGCGGCCGGGTGATCGGCGGCGCGCCGGCCGGCGGGGTGACCGGTGCCCTGGGCGCGGGGACGCCGAGACCGAAGCCGCTGGTGCCCTCGTGCAACAGGCGGCGACGGCGTGGACCCCCGTCCTCCGGGCGGTGACCCGAAGCCTCCACCACGTTTCGGCCTCTCACCTCGACGTAGGACTGTGCGCCCCTTGAGACGCCCCCATGCCGTCCAGGGTTCGAGCGCGCACAGCCCATTCTGCGGGCCTATCGCGGCCCGCGTCGAGAGCGTTACCGGTCAGGCATGCCTGGGCCGCGCGGTCTGTGAACGCTCGCGCCGCGGGCTGGACTCGGCGCCCAGCTCGTGCTCGATCTCCTCAAGCGTGCGGTCCTTGGTCTCCGGCACCCGGGCCACGAAGAACGCGATCCCCAGCACCGCAAGACCGGCGTAGAGCCAGAAGGTCCAGGACTTGCCGATCGCGTCGATGAGCTGCAGGAAGTAGTAGGAGACGAAGAAGTTGGCGACCCAGTTGAAGACGCTGCAGACCGCCATCGCCGATCCGCGCATCGACAGCGGGAAGATCTCCGAGATCATGAGCCAGAACACCGGGCCGAGCCCGATCGCGAACGACGCCATGTAGAGGATCAGCGCGACCAGCGCCACCCAGGGCGCGGAGTTCTGCCACTGGAGGGCGAAGAACGTGCCCAGCAGGGCCAGTGCGATGGTGAGCCCGACGGTGCCGGTGATGAGCAGCGCCCTGCGGCCCACCCGGTCCAGCAGGAGCACCGCGATCACGGTGAACACCACGTTGGTGATGCCGACCGACATGGCCTGCGCGATCGCGTCGTTGGCGTGCAGCCCGGTGTAGGTGAGGATGGTGGGCGAGAAGTAGACGACGGTGTTGACGCCGACCACCTGCTGCACCACGGCCAGTCCGATCCCGATGATCAGAAGCTTGCGCAGCCGGGGCTGGAGCAGGGCGCGCAGCCCGCCACGGCTTTCCTGCGAGACGACGGACTCGATCTCCGAGACCTCGTCGTCGACGCCCTCGCCGTTGCGCGTGCGCGTCAGCACGGCCCGCGCCTCGTCCGTGCGCCCGCGCTGCATCAGCCAGCGCGGGCTGTAGGGCACGAAGAACATGCTGACCAGCAGGATCAGGCCCGGCACCGCGCCGATGCCGAGCATCCAGCGCCAGCCGTTGGTCACGTTGCGCAGAGCGAAGTCCGTGAGGTACGCGGCCATGATCCCGATAGTGATCATGAGCTGGTTGTAGGAGACGGTGCCACCGCGGATCTTCGGCGGCGTGTGCTCGGCGATGTAGAGCGGTACCACCGCCGAGGCCGCGCCGACCGCCAGTCCGAGGACCACCCGGGCTCCGACCAGTTGCCCTGCCGACTGCGCGGCCGCCGCGGCGAGCGCCGCGATGACGTACACGACCCCGGACACGAGCAGCGTCCAGCGGCGGCTGATCAGGTCGGCCAGCCGGCCGCCGATCAGCGCGCCCGCCGCCGCGCCGAGCAGCAGCCCGGCGACGATCCACGACTGCGCCAGGTCCCCGGCGTTCAGGTCTTTCTTGATGTAGAGCAGGGCACCGGAGATGACCCCGGTGTCGTAGCCGAACAACAATCCACCCAGGGCCGCCAGTGCCGAGATCTTCAGCACGAACGGGTTGCGGGTGGCCTCACGGACAAAGCTCGACATGTGAGCCCTCCTCGGGGGGTTAGGAGCGGCCGAGAATCTCCTGTGCCTTGGTGCGCAGACCCTTCTTGACGATCCCGAAGGAGTCGGGGTCGCCCTTGAGGATGGCTTCGGCGGCGTCCTTGATCTGGGCGAACTCGGCGTGCGGCGGAATCGGCGGGATGTCGGGATCGCAGGCCACGTCCAGCACCACGGGCCGGTTGGCCGACAGCGCCCGGTCCCAGGCGGGCCCGATCTCCTCGGGCTTCTCCACGACGATGCCCTCCAGGCCGATCGATCGGGCAAAGGTGGCGTACGGCACGTCCGGCAGGACCTGCGACTCCTCGAACTTCGGCGCGCCGCCCATCGCCCGCAGCTCCCACGTCACCTGGTTCAGGTCGTTGTTGTGCAGGATCGCGACGATGAGCCGCGGGTCGGCCCAGCGCTCGTAGTAGCGCCGGATGGTGATCAGCTCCGCCATCCCGTTCATCTGCATCGCGCCGTCCCCGACCAGCGCGATCGCCGGCCGCTCGGGCTGCGCGAACTTCGCGCCGATGGCGTACGGGACGCCCGGCCCCATCGTGGCCAGGGTGCCGGACAGTGTCCCGCGCATGCCCTCGCGGAAGCGCAGATCACGCGCGTACCAGTTGGCCGCCGAACCGGAGTCGGCAGTGATGTTGGCGTTGTCGGGCAGCCGGCTGGACAGCTCCCAGAACAGCAGCATCGGGTTGATCGGATCGGCCGGCACGTGCGCCTGCCGTTCGACCGTGTCCCACCAGCGGGAGACGCCGGACTCGAGGTCCTCGCGCCACGACCGGTCCTCGAGACGGCGCAGCTTGGGAATCAGTGCGCGCAGCGTCTCCGCGGCGTCGCCGACGAGGTTCACCTCGGTCGGGTACCGCATCCCGATCATCTTGCCGTCGATGTCGATCTGCACCGCGCGGGCGTCGCCGAACGGCGGCAGGAACTGGCTGTACGGGAAGTTGGAACCGACGATCAGCAACGTGTCGCAGTCGCGCATGAGCTCGTACGACGGCCGGGTGCCCAGCAGCCCGATCGAGCCGGTGACATAGGGCAGGTCGTCGGGCAACACGTCCTTGCCGAGCAGCGCCTTGGCCACTCCGGCCCCGGTCAGCTCGGCGACCTGCTTGACCTCCTCGACCGCGCCGCGTGCGCCCTGGCCGACCAGGATCGCCACCTTGACGCCGGCGTTGATCACCTCGGCGGCCCGTTCGATCTCGGACTCCTTGGCCCGGGTCACCGGCTGCGTGTAGCCGGGGGCCGACGACGGCACCTGCTTGAACGTGTGCTGGGGCGCGGTGTACTCCTCCTCCTGCAGGTCGGAGGGGATGATGATCGCTGTCGGCGTGCGTTCGGCCATGGCGATCCGCATCGCCCGGTCCAGCACGTTCGGGAACTGCTCGGAGGTGAACACCGTCTGGACGTACGCGCTGGCGACGTCCTTGAACAGCGACTGGAGATCCACCTCCTGCTGGTAGTTGCCGCCCATGGCGCTCCGGGCCGTCTGCCCGACGATGGCGACCACCGGCACGTGATCGAGCTTGGCGTCATAGAGGCCGTTCAGCAGATGGATCGCGCCCGGGCCGCTGGTCGCCATGCAGACGGCCGGCTTCCCGCTGAACTTCGCGTATCCGACGGCCTCGAAGGCCGCCATCTCCTCGTGCCGGGCCTGGATGAACCGCGGCTTGTCGTCGGCCTTGCCGAGCGCCGCGATGATGCCGTTGATGCCATCTCCGGGATAGCCGAAGATCTGCTCCACGCCCCACTCACGAAGCCGTCCGAGTAGATGATCGGCGACGGTCGTTGCCATGCTCAGCTCCCCTTCTTCCCGGCGAGCGCGCTCTGCAGCTGCTGCTTGGTCATCGACGAGCGGCCCTTGACTCCACGCCGCCGCGCCTCTCCGTACAACTGCTGCTTGGTCTGCCCGCCCGGCCCCTGCCGGCGGCCGGATCGCTGACCGCCGCGCTCCTGGGGTGATTTGTCGTTGAGTGACTCTTTACTCGCTGTATCCGATTCGCCGGATTGCGCCCGGTTCTTGTTCACCGTGCGGGCGGCGATCTCCTCGGCACGCGGCCTGCCGCGCTCCTCCAGGGACTCCTTGATGTGCTCGTATTGGCGTTCCCGCTTGTTGCTCCACTTGTCCTGCGGCATTGCATGTCACCTCCCGTATCTGTTAGATCCGGTTCCCGTGACACATGCTTGAAACCTGCTGCGCGGGTATCGGCCTTTCATGCCCACATCCCTTGAGCAAGAACTCAGCGCAAAGGTGGACGGCGAGGTCCGGTTCGACGCGGGATCCCGGGCCGCCTACGCCCATGACTCGTCGAACTACCGGCAGCCGCCGATCGGGGTGGTGGTGCCGCGCACGATCGATGCCGGCGTCGCGGCGCTCGCCGTGTGCGCCGAGCACAAGGTCCCGGTGCTGTCGCGAGGCGGCGGGACGAGCCTGGCCGGGCAGTGCTGTAACGAGGGTGTGGTGCTCGACTGGTCGAAATATTGCAACCGGCTGATCTCCGTCGATCCGGCGCACCAGCGGGCGATCGTCGAACCCGGCATCTGCCTGGACGACTTGAACGAACAGCTCTCCGATCACGAGTTGATGGTGGGGCCCAAGCCCTCCACGCACGACACCTGCACGATCGGCGGGATGATCGGCAACAACTCGTGCGGCGCGTCCGCTCAGGCGTACGGGAAGATGGCCGACTCGGTGCTGCGGCTGGAGGTCCTGACCTACGACGGCCAGCGGATGTGGGTGGGCCCGACCTCCGACGAGGACTACGAGGCCATTCAGCGGCGCGGCGGCCGGATCGCCGAGATCTACCGCGAGCTGCGGGCGCTGCGCGACGACAACCTGTCGCTGATCCGGACCCGCTACCCCGACATCCCCCGCCGGATCTCCGGCTACAACCTGGACTCCCTGCTGCCGGAGAACCGCTTCAACATGGCGCGGGCGCTGGTCGGCTCGGAGTCGACGCTCATCACCGTGCTCCACGCGGAGATCTCCCTGGTCCCCGTGCCGCCGCACCAGTCGCTGGTGGTGCTGGGATATGACGACATCGCCGCGGCCGGGGACGCCGTGCCGGAGGTCGCCGGGCACCATCCGCTGGCGCTGGAGGGCATGGACAACTACTTGCTCGATCTGGCCAAGGAGAAGCACCTGGCCAGCGAGGAGATCCTCAAGGACATGCCGGACGGCGCGGGCTGGCTGATGGTCCGGTTCGGCGGCCACACGCAGGAAGAGGCCGACCACTGGGCCCAGACGCTCATCGAGGCCGTCGAGAAGGGCTCGACCCCGCCCCGCTGCAGCTTCGTCCATGATCCGGCCGAGGAGGAGCGGCTCTGGAAGGTCCGCGAGGCCGGCCTCGGCGCGACCGCCTATCCGCCCGGGCATCCCGACACCCACGAGGGCTGGGAGGACGCGGCGGTGCCCCCGGCCCGGCTGGGCTCCTACCTCCGCGACTTCCGCAAGCTGATCGACGAGTTCGGCTACGAGCCGGTGACGCTGTACGGGCACTTCGGGCAGGGCTGCGTGCACACGCGGATCCCCTTCGACCTGTCCGATCCCGAGGGCGTCAAGACCTACCGCGAGTTCGCGATCCGGGCGGCCAAGCTGGTGGCCTCCTACGACGGGTCGCTGTCCGGCGAGCACGGGGACGGCCAGTCGCGCGGCGAGCTGCTGCCGATCATGTTCGGGCCCGAGGTCGTGGACCTGTTCCGGCGGATGAAGACGATCTTCGATCCGGATCATCGGATGAATCCCGGCAAGATCGTCGATCCGTACCGGCTGGACGAGAACCTCGACCATCTCGACTACCACCCGCCCGAGCCGGTCACCTTCTTCAGCTACCCGGACGACGACGGCCACTTCGGGCACGCGGCGGCGCGCTGCGTGGGGGTCGGCAAGTGCCGGTCCACGTCGGGCGGGGTCATGTGCCCGAGCTATCGGGCCACCCGCGAAGAGGAGCACTCGACCCGGGGCCGGGCCCGGGTGCTGCAGGAGATGATGCGCGGCGAGGTCATCACCGACGGCTGGCGGTCGGACGCCGTGCACGACGCGCTGGACCTGTGCCTGGCGTGCAAGGGCTGCCGCCACGAATGCCCGGTCAACGTCGACATGGCCACGTACAAGGCGGAGTTCCTCTCGCACCACTACGAGGGCCGGATCCGCCCGATGGCGCACTACACGATGGGCTGGCTGCCGGTCTGGGCCCGCCTGTCCTCGGCCGCGCCCCGGGTGGTCAACGCGGGCATGCAGGCGCCTGGCCTGAAGAGCCTGGTCAAGCGTGTCGGGGGGATCGACCCGCATCGCGAGCTGCCGCGCTTCGCAACGCAGCGTTTCACCGACTGGTTCAAGAAGCGGCCGGCGCGCCCGGAGGGCCGCCCGGTCGTGCTCTGGCCGGACACCTTCACCAACAACTTCCATCCACAGGTGGCACAGGCCGCCGTCCAGGTCCTGGAGAACGCGGGCTACCGGGTCGAGGTACCGCCCAAAGCACTGTGCTGCGGGCTGACCTGGATCTCCACCGGCCAGCTCGACCGGGCCCGCAAGGAGCTGCTGCGCACCCTGGACGCCCTCGGCCCGCGGTTGCGCGCCGGGGTTCCGGTGGTCGGCCTCGAACCGAGCTGCACGGCCGTGTTCCGCTCCGACGCGGTCGAGCTCATGGACGGCGCCGACCTGCTCAAGAAGAACACCAAGACCCTCGCCGAGCTTCTCGACGAGCACGAGACCGCCGTGGGGGGGCCACCCCCCGGGCCCTCCCACGGTGTCATCGCAGGCCTGGACCGCACGCCGCCGCCGGTCCGCGCCATCGCCCAGCCGCACTGCCACCAGCACGCGATCATGGGCTTCGACACCGACCAGCGGGTCCTGCGCCGGGCCGGGGTGGACGTCGAGGTGCTCGACGTCGGCTGCTGCGGCCTGGCCGGGAACTTCGGCTTCGAGAACGGCCACTGGGACGTCTCCGCCACGATCGCCGAACAGGGCGTGTGGCCGGCCGTGCGCGACGCCGACCAGAACACCGTCGTGCTGGCCGACGGGTTCTCCTGCCGGACCCAGATCGAGGCCGGAACCGACGCCCGGCCCAAGCATCTGGCCGAGCTGCTCGCCTCCTTGCTGCCCGGTTCGGAGAAATCATGATTTCACTGGAGATGTCGGCGTACACGATCCCGACCGACAGCCCCGAGGCCGATGGGACCCTGGCCTGGACCTCCACCACGATGGTGCTGGCCCAGGCGCACTGCGACGGCGTGGCCGGGCTGGGCTGGACCTACGGCCCGGCGGCCGTCGCCGCGCTGGCCGAGGAGCTCCTGGGCCCGGCCATCGCCCAGGCCGACTTCCACGACCCGGCAGGGGCGCACGAGACCATGTGCCGGGCGGTGCGCAACGCCGGGCGGCCGGGCATCGCCTCGATGGCGATCTCGGCGGTGGACTGCGCGCTGTGGGATCTGAAGGCCCGGATGCTCCAGCTGCCGCTGCACCGGCTGCTGGGCGCGGTGCGGGACGATGTGCCGGTGTACGGCTCGGGCGGCTTCACGACGTACGACTCGGCGCAGACACGTGAACAGCTCGAACACTGGGTGGGCGACGAGAGCATCCCCCGCGTCAAGATCAAGATCGGCGAGAGCTGGGGCGGTGCCGAGGCCCGCGACCTGGAGCGGCTCGCGCTGGCCCGCGAGATCATCGGCCCGGACCCCGAGCTCTTCGCCGATGCCAACGGCGGATACTCGGTGAAGCAGGCGATCCGGGTGGCGCGGGAGAGCGAGGCCCTGGGTCTGCGCTGGTTCGAGGAGCCGGTGTCCTCCGACGATCTCGACGGCCTGCGCACGGTCCGCGACGCGGTCGAGTGCGAGGTCGCGGCCGGCGAGTACGGCTACGACCTGCCGTACTTCGCCCGGATGATGGACGCGATCGACTGCCCGCAGGCTGATGTCACCCGGTGCGGCGGGATCACCGAGTTCCTGCGGATCGCCGGGCTGGCCCGGGCCGCCTCCCGTGATCTGTCGGCGCACTGCGCGCCGCACCAGCACGCGGCCGTCATGGCGGCGATTCCGAACGCCCGGCACATCGAGTGGTTCCATGATCATGTACGGATCGAGTCGATGCTGTTCGACGGCTGCCTCTCCCCCAAGGGGGGAACCATCAAGCCGCACGACGACGCGCCCGGCAACGGGCTGACATTCCGCCGGTCCGACGCCGAGGACTTCCGCGTCTCCTAGCCGGCGGGCCCGATGTTTGGCGACGCGGTGGCGGGCACAACCGCCACATGGGGCGTTTCTTGGCACTGTGGGCCTGGTGCTTCCTGGTGTGGGTGCTGTTGACCTGGACCCCGCAGCCCGAGCAGATCATCTTCGGGATGCTCGACACCGCGGTCGTGGCGGCGGCACTGGCGCCGCTGGGCGGGTGGGCCGGACCCTGGCGGCTGCTCCGGCGGCCGGACCGGCTGATCATCCTGGCCCTGACCTCCGCCGTACGGATGGTCCAGGCGAATCTGCGGCTGTCCCGCCGGGTCTGGTCGCCCAGCCGGCCGCTGCGCAGCGGCATGGTGATCGTCCCCACCACGAAGTCGTCCGAGGCGGGGCTGACCGCCGTCGGCGTCATCACCTCGTTGATCGTCGACAACCAGATCGTCGACGTCGACCGCTCGGGGCACCGCCTGCAGTATCACGCGGTCGACGTACCGGACCGGGATCCGGCCGAGCACATCAACGCCCCGGTGGAACGGAGGCTGTGGAATGACTGACATCTACGCCGGGATCGCGCTCGCCGAACTGGCCATCGCCGCGCTTCTGCTGATCCGCCTCGGGACCGGGCCGACGATCAGCGACCGCATCGTGGCGCTCAACGCCATCGCCGCGCAGGCGACGCTGGCCCTGGTGTTCTTCGCCGCCGCCGCTGACCGCACCATCTATCTCGACGTGGGCCTCTGGCTGGCTTCCTTCAGCTACCTCGGCACGATCGTGTGGGCCCGCTATCTGGAGAGGGGCCTGCTGTGAAGGAGTGGATCGTCATCGTCCTGGCCGGGATCGGCCTGGCCTCCTCGCTCACCGCGGCCGTCGGGATCCTGCGGATGCCCGACGTCTACAGCCGGATCCAGTCCTCGTCCAAGTCCATCACCATGGGGGCGCTGCCCGCCCTAGTCGCGCTGGTCGTCGGGGAGGGCGCGATCACCGCGTACGGCGGACGAGCCCTGCTGATCACCTTCCTGCTGCTGGTGGTCAATCCGGCCGCCTCGCACGCGCTCGCCCGGGCCGCCTACAAGTCCGGGGTGCCGATGTGGTCGGGCGCGGTGCGCGACGAGCCCAAGGAGAAGCGATGACGCTTTTCTGGACGCTGGACTTCCTCGCGCTCGCGCTGATCGCCTGCTGCGCCGTCATGGTGGTCATGCTCAAGAACCTCAACGCGGCCGTGATGGCGCTGTCCGGGATGGGGATGCTGCTGTCGCTACTGTTCGTCGTGCTCGGCGCGCCGGACGTCGCGCACTCCGAGGTCGTGGTCGGCGCGATCGCGCTGCCCGTGCTCTATCTGCTGGCCATCGGCAAGTGCCGGGCCGTCCTGCCTAGGAAGCAGGAGCAGGAAGAGCTGGAGGAAGTCGATGAGCGCTGATCATCAGCCGCGCCGCCATGTCGCCGTGGGCGCTCTGCTCACCGCGGGTTTCGCCGCGCTGCTGGTGGCCGGGCTCGCCGGACTTCCCCGCGAGCACGACCCGCTGCCGCCGATCGCCCGCTACGCGCTGGAGGTCGCGCTCCCGCGCTGGAAGCTCACCGAGCCGGTCAACGAGGTCGTGTACGGAACTCGCGGCTTCGACACCTTCGGCGAGACGTTCCTGCTGCTGGCCGCTGTGCTCAGCGTCATCGTGCTGACCCGGCCGCGCGAGGGGCGCCGCGGCTACTTCGGCGAGTCGGCGGCGGGCCAGGAGGAGCAGGCCGAGCTCGACCCGATCGAGACCGGCCCGGCCGAGGAACAGGAGGCCCGCCGCGCCGAGCGCGGCGAGAGCCGGGGCGACCGGCCCAGCACGCCGGACTCGACCCCGCTCGGCACTCCCGGCCCGGAGACCGCCGAGGCCATGTCGGTGGTGGTGCGCGGCGCGGTGCGCACCGTCCTGCCGGTGCTCGCGGTCGCCGGGCTCTACCTGGTCACCTGGGGCTACTCCCCCGGCGGCGGCTTCCCTGCCGGAGCGGTCGTCACCGGGGTCATCCTGCTGGTGTACGCGGCGTATGGGCGGTCCCGAATTGCCCGCGCGGTCAAGTCCGAGACACTCGAAGGCATCGAGATGGCCGGGGCCGGCCTGATCCTCGGCACCGAACTGCTGGGCCTGATCCTGCGCGGCTCCTTCAGCGCCAACTGGCTGCCGCTCGCCCCGCCGCAGACCATCAGATCGGGCGGCGTGGTCCAGCTCTTCTCCTTCGGCGAACTGTTCGAGGTGGCCACCGGATTGACGATCGTCATCTTCTCGCTGCTGTCCATGGGCCACGACTGGAGTCCTGACCCCGAATCCGAGGGGGACGAGGAGTGATCCTGGTCAACCACGTGGCCGCGGCCGTGGTGTTCTGCCTGGGGCTCTACGCCGTCCTCACGCATCGCAACCTGATCAAGATGGTCATGGGCCTCTCCCTGATGGAAGCGTCGACCTACCTCTTCATGATCAGCCTGGCCTACCGGGACAAGTCGACGGCGCCGATCTTCCTGTCGCCGCCCAAGAACCCGGAACGGCTCGCGCACGGCAACGTGGCCGATCCGGTGCTGCAGAACTTCTGCCTGACCGCGATCGTGATCGGGGTCGCGGTGACCGCGGTGTTCCTCTCGGTGGTGGTGCGGATCGCCCAGCACTACCGGACCCTGGACGCCGACCGGGTGCGGGGGATGCGCGGATGAGCATGTCCGCGCTACTGCCGCTGCCGGTGGTGTTCCCGATCGCCGGGGCGATTGCCGCGCCGCTGGTGGCCCGGCTGAACCGGCGGCTGCCGCTGGTGGTCTCGCTGGTGGCGATGGCCGGGTCCGCCGTCGTGTTGCTGATCCTCGCCCCCAAGGTGTTCGGCGGATGGCTGCTGACCCACTACATGGGGCACTGGACGCCGGTCCACGGCCAGGTGCTGGGCATCGCGTTCGCCGCCGATCCGTTCGGCATGCTCTATGCCCTGGCCTGCGCTCTGGTCGGCAGTCTGCTGCTGCTCTACGCGCTGTCCGAGCTGGGCGGGCTGGGCGCGCGCGAGCTGGGCCTCTTCACGGCGCTGTACCAGCTTCTGCTGGCCGCGCTCATCGGATCGGCGCTCACCGGCGACATGTTCAACCTCTTCGTCTGGTTCGAGGTGGCGGCCCTGTCCAGCTACGGCCTGACCGGCTTCTTCCTGGAACGGCCGATCGCCCTGGAGGCCGCCTTCAAGATCCTGGTGCTCACGACCATCGCCAGCTTCGGGATCTTCATCGGGGTCGGGATGCTCTACGCGCGGTACGGCGCGCTCAACATGGCCCAGCTGCATGGCGCGATCGGCGGGCACGCCAGGGGGGCCGATCTGGTGGCGCTGGGGCTGCTGATCGCCGGGTTCGCCACGAAGGCCGGGCTGGTGCCCTTCCACGGCTGGCTGGCCGACGCGCACACCGCCGCCCCCGGGCCGGTGTCGGCGTTGTTCTCCGGGCTGATGGTGAATCTCGGCGTCGTGGCGATCGGCCGGGTGGTCTTCGAGGTGTACGGGCCCGAGCATCTGCCGGTCCTCGGCGCTCTGATGGTGCTGGGGCTGGGGTCGGCGATCCTCGGCGCGCTGATGGCCCTCGCTCAGGACGACCTGAAGCGGCTGCTGGCCTACGACACGGTCTCGCAGATGGGCATCATCACGATCGGGCTGGCCACCGGCAGGGCGTCGGGAGTCGCCGGCGCGGGCTACCACCTGGTCAACCACGCGCTGTTCAAGTCGCTGCTGTTCCTGTG
>Ga0308173_10001354_pt1 | contig 12112 bp, 9 predicted proteins | sample PhyPR1_FD_203716 | JGI IMG/M metagenome (GOLD analysis project Ga0308173, IMG submission 203716) | Soil microbial communities from UC Gill Tract Community Farm, Albany, California, United States - DLSLS.P.R1 | ecosystem: Environmental > Terrestrial > Soil > Agricultural land | place: USA... | reverse complement strand
ACCGGGCAGCGGGTACGGGTCGGTGTCGGCGCCGGCCAGGGCCTTGCGGCCGAGCTCCTGGTGGGAGAGGGACGAGCGGGTGCGGGCCCAGGCGTCCAGGACCTCGTTCTTGGACGGGACTCCGAAGCCGTGGCCGACCGGTGCCGCGTGCCGGAGCCGGACCAGCGCCGCGTTGGTGAACTCCAGGGCGAGCTTGCAGCGTTCGGTCACCAGCGCGTGGTCGGCCGGGGACAGCCGGGTCATGACCGTGCAGGGCGTACGGCACTCGGCGGCGCAGACCGCGAGGGCGTCGGCGATGTTGCTGTGCTGGCGGTCGAGGTAGGCACGCCAGCCGGGACCCGGTTCGCCGGCGACGCGCAGGGCCCGTTCGGCGGCGGAGCGTTCGGCCCGGGTGTGGTCGCAGTTGCGGTCGGCGCCGGGCTCGGGGGTGAGGCCGAAACGGCTGCCCGGACCGCCCACGGAGTCGCGCAGCCTGGCCGGGTCGGCGGCGTGCCCGAGGACCGGCTCCCAGGCCAGGATCGGCAGGTATTCGCTGGCGATGTGCACGGCGGCGGTGAGGGCCGCGAGATCACGGCGGCCCCACTGGATGTCGATGACCTCGAGGAGCAGCGCGTACGCCGGGCGCAGCGTCGCCAGCGCCCCACGCGGGCGCTCCTTGGCGGTCTGCGGCATCCGGCTGGCCCGGGCCCGGTTCATGAACTCCCGGGGGATGGCGCTGGAGTCGCCGACGTCCTCGGGCATCCCGAAGTCCTCGGCGTCGAGGTCGAGGACCCGCTGCCCGAAGGAGCACAGGGCCTCGATCCCGGGAGCGACGTCGTGCGGGACCAGTCCCTCCGAAGCCAGCGCCGCGACGTCGCCGAAGGCGTACCTGCGAGCCAGCGCGATGAGTACTTCCCGCGGCGTCTCCACGCAACTGACCTTCCCATGCCGAGACCGTGATCATGCAACAACTCCGCGAGTTGTTGCATGATCACGGTCACTGGAACGGGCAGGGAGGGGCTATCCCGCGGCCCGGTCGCGGGCCTGGGCGCGCAGGGCGCGGACCACGCCGTCGCGGCCTTCGGCCAGCATCCGGATCAGCGCCGACGGCGGGTTCTCCGCGGCGATGTAGGCGTCGGTACGGTCGATGGTGTCCTGGCTGATGATCAGGAAGGGGTACGCCCCCTGGGCGAAGCCCTGCGACATGTCGCTGGACCACTCCTTCCAGATCCGGCCGATCTCGGCGAAGTACCGCTCCGCGTACGGCTCCAGCAGAGCGATCTGGTCCGGCTCCACGAAGCCGCCCAGCGTCGCGCGGAAGACCGCGTTGGGCAGGTCGCCGCTGACGATGGCGGCCCATGCCGCGGCCTTGGCCTGCGCGGTCGGGATCGCGGAGCGGGCCGCGGCGGCCTGCCGCTCCCCGGCCGCGGTCGGGTCGCGCCGCAGCTCGGCGGCGATCTCCGCCTCGCCCGCCACGCCCCGTACGACCAGGCGGTGCAGGAGGGTCCAGCGCAGGTCGGTGTCGACCGTGAGCCCGTCGAGCACCTCGCCGCCGTCCAGCAGCCCCTTGACGTAGGCCAGGTCGGCGTCGGAGGTGGCCGAGCCGACGAAGTTGCGGGCGTACTCCAGCTGGAAGTCCGAGCCGGGCTCGGCGGCCAGCATGAGCTCCTTGAGCCGTCCGGCCATCAGGTCGCTGCCGGTCTCCCGCCAGGCGGGGTCGGCGTACTGCTGCACCGCCAGCCGGGCCTGCCGGAGCAGGGTCTGGGTGACCGAGATGTCGGTGACGCCGCCGATGCCGGACAGCAGGAGCTTGACGTAGTCCCGGGTGGCCATCTCGGCGTCCCGGCACATGTCCCAGGCCGCCGCCCAGCACAGCGCGCGGGGCAGGCCCTCCTTGATCTCGCCGATGCCGTCGACCAGGGTCTGCAGCGAGTGGTCGTCGAGGCGGATCTTGGCGTACGTGAGGTCGTCGTCGTTGACCAGGACCAGGTCGGGACGGCGCTTGCCGATCAGCTCGGCGACGTCGGTACGGGCCCCGACCACGTCCAGCTCGACCCGTTCGCGCCGGACGATCCCGTTGGGCGTGCGGTCGTACAGACCGATCGCGACCCGGTGCGAGCGCAGGGTCGGGTAGTCGGACGGGGCCTCCTGCAGCACGGCGAAGGAGGTGAAGTTCCCGTCGCCGTCGACCTCGTAGGACGGGCGCAGCGTGTTGACCCCCGCGGTCTCCAGCCACTCCTTCGACCAGGAGGTCAGGTCGCGGCCCGAGGTCTCCTCCAGCGCGTCCAGCAGGTCGGCCAGGACGGTGTTGCCCCAGGCGTGCCGCTGGAAGTAGTGGCGGACGCCCTCCAGGAAGTTGTCCCGGCCGACGTAGGCGACGAGCTGCTTGAGCACCGACGCGCCCTTGGCGTAGGTGATGCCGTCGAAGTTGACCTCCACCGCCCGGATGTCGGGGATGTCGGCGGAGATCGGGTGGGTGGAGGGCAGCTGGTCCTGCCGGTAGGCCCAGGCCTTCATCAGGTTGGCGAACGTGGTCCACGAACCGGTCCACTTGGTGGCCTCGGACTGGCACAGCACGCTCATGTACGTCGCGAACGACTCGTTCAGCCACAGGTCGTCCCACCAGCGCATGGTGACCAGGTCGCCGAACCACATGTGCGCCATCTCGTGCAGGATCGTCTCGGCCCGCCGCTCGTAGGCCGCGTCGGTCACCCGGGACCGGAAGACGTAGTCCTCCAGGAAGGTGATCGCGCCCGCGTTCTCCATCGCGCCCGCGTTGAACTCCGGCACGAAGAGCTGGTCGTACTTGCCGAAGGCGTACGGCTGGTCGAAGACCCGCTCGAAGTACTCGAAGCCCTGCTTGGTGACCTCGACGATCGCGTCGGCGTCGAGGTGCTCGGCCAGCGACCGCCGGCAGTAGACGCCCAGCGGGATCGTGCCGTTGCGGCCCTCGTAGGAGTCCCGGACGAAGTGGTAGGGACCGGCGATGAGCGCGGTGACGTAGGTCGACATCCGCTCGGTGGCCGGGAAGCGCCAGATCTGGCCGTCCTGGACCGGAGTGGTGCCGGAGACGACCTGCCAGCCCTCCGGCGCGGTCACCGTGAAGGTGTAGGTCGCCTTGAGGTCGGGCTGGTCGAAGCAGGTGTACATGCGGTGCGCGTCGGCCGTCTCGAACTGCGTGTAGAGATAGACGCTCTGGTCCACCGGGTCGACGAACCGGTGCAGGCCCTCGCCGGAGCGCGAGTACGTGCAGTCGGCCCGGACGACGAGCACGTTGTCGGCGGCCAGCGAGGGCAGCGGCAGCCGACCCTTGTCGCCGTCGTAACTCGCCGGGTCGAGCGCCACGTCGTTGAGCCGCGCCTCCCGTACCACCGCCCCGTGCAGGTCGACGAAGGTCGACGCGCCGGGCTCCGAGCAGCCGAAACGGACCACCGTGGTAGAGCCGAATCGCTCGTCCCCGGTGGTCAGGTCGAGATCGACCTCGTACGACTCGACGCTGAGCAGCCTGGCCCGTTCCCGCGCCTCATCGCGCGTGAGGTTCCCTGCCACGTGACCTCCTGATGCCTAACCCGGGTTGTCTTCCCCCATGTCTACCAACACGGGGGCACGATCGCCGACCCGGCACGGCGACAGAAATTTCCGTGTGCTTAGTGGGGAATAGCCGATGCCGAACAGGAACTTGAAGCGTCTAGGGTCTGTTCTTGACGTTTCGCGCCTAGGAGGCTGTCTTGTCGTCGTCCCCCACACCCGTGCATTTCTGGTTCGACCCCGCGTGTCCGTGGGCCTGGATGACCTCCCGGTGGGTGCTGGAGGTCGCCGAGCAGCGCCCGATCGAGCCGCACTGGCACGTCATGAGCCTCGCCGTCCTCAACAGCGGCCGTGAGGACCTGCCGGAGCAGTACAAGGCCATGATGCCCACCCTGTGGGGTGCGGTACGGGTCTGCATCGCCGCCGAGCAGAAGTACGGCCCGGAGGCGCTGGGCCCGCTCTACACCGAGCTCGGCACCCGGTTCCACCTCCAGAAGGCGCCGCGCGCCCGGGAGACCTACGCCGCCGCCCTGGAAGCCGCCGGCCTGGATCCGGCGCTGGCCGACGTCGCCGACACCACCGACTTCGACGACGCCGTCCGCGCCTCGCACAAGGTCGGCATCGACAAGGTCGGCCAGGAGGTCGGCACCCCGGTGATCGCCGTCCCCGGCCCCGACGGCCAGGACGAGATCGCCTTCTTCGGCCCGGTCGTCACCCCCGCCCCCAAGGGCGAGGAGGCGTTGAAGCTCTGGGACGGCGTGCTCGCGGTCGCGAGTGTGGACGGCTTCTTCGAGCTGAAGCGCACCCGGACCCGGGACCCTATCTTCGACTGAGCAGGCTGTCGGCCACGGCGGTGCGGGCGTAGAGGACCGAGCGCCCGACCCGGTGGGCGCTGACCAGGCCGGCGTCGCGCAGCGCCGTGAGGTGCTGGGAGACCCCGGCCGCCGACAGGCCCGTACGCCCGGCCAGGTCGGTGGTCGAGGCGGGCGTCTCCAGCTCGGCCAGCAGGGTCGCCCGGGACCGGCCCATGACCGCCGCCACCGCCTCGGCCGGGCCGGTGGCGGCCGGTTCCCAGAGGGTCCCGATGCCACGGGCCGGGTAGGCGAGCTGTGGCGGGTCCGGCGCCACGGTCCGGGTCATGACGCGCGGCCAGCCGAACACCGTCGGGACCAGGACCAGCCCGCCCCGGGTCGGCGCGCCGTGCAGCGCGCACATCCGCCGTACCAGGCGCAGGGTGTCGTCGTCCCAGCTCACCGACTCGTGCAGGTCGTTGAGCAGGTGGGCTGCGCCGTGCTCGGCCACCTGCCGGGCACGGTGAAAGACCTCTGCCTCCAGGACGGTGCGGATCCGCGCCCAGTACGGCGCGAGCGCCAGCTCCCAGTAGGTCTCGATCTCGGCCGCGACCTTGTTCGGCTCGTCCGGTGACCAGCACGGCCCGCCGTCCGGCAGATGGGCCAGGTCGACCTCGTACTGCTCCTTCGGGGTCGCCCTGATCGCCGCCAGCTCGGCGGAGAGCTCGGGGAACGAGGTGGCCGGATGCGGGTTGAGGAAGTCGGCCAGGTATCCCTTCGGCGGGATCAGCGCGGCCAGCCGTCCGCGGTCCAGCCCGGCCGCCTGCCAGCGTGGCCGCACCTGCTCGGCCCAGCGCCGGTGCAGCGCCGGTACGGTCGGGGCCGCCAGCGCGCGGAAACTCAGCACGACCTCCCACATCGGGGACACCGCGAACCTGGTCTGGGCCAGATCGCCCGCCGTGAACGCCAGCTTCGCCTGCACGTGTGCCTCCCGATGGATTCGGCCCCAGCTTAATCAATGGCGTCGCCTGGTGGGCAGGCCCAAGATCGGCACATGCGCGAGATCCTCAGAGCCCAGTTCGGTGGCCTGCCGAGGACCGTCTGGGTGATCTTCACCGGCACGGTCGTGAATCGGCTCGGCTACGTGGTGACCCCCTTCCTGGTGTTCTATCTGGGCTCGCGCGGGATACCGATCGGGCAGACCCCGCTGGTGCTCGCGGCACTGGGCGCGGGCAACCTGGCGGGTCCGGTGCTGGGCGGCCTGCTGGCCGACCGGATCGGCCGCCGCTCGACGATGCTCATCGGGCTGACCGGCACGGCCGCCGCCCAGGGCCTGCTCTTCCTCGCGCCCGGAGTGGCCACGATGGCGCTGGCCGCGTTGCTGCTCAGCGCGACCGCCACCATGGCCCCGCCCGCCCTCTACGCGTTGCTCGCCGACGCGACCGAGGGCGACCGCCGCCGCGCGGCGTACGCGCTGTTCGGCTGGGGAGTCAACCTGGGCACGGCGATCGCCGGGGTCCTCGGCGGCTTCTTGGCGGCGCACGGCTACTGGATGCTGTTCGCGGTGGACGCGGGCACGGCACTCGGCTATGCGGCCATCGTGGCGTTCATGCTCCCCGCCGACCGGCCGGTCCACGAGGAGGGCGACGAACTCGGGTACGGCGTGGTGCTGCGCGACCGGCTGGCCATGACGCTGCTGCCGCTGTTCTGGATCCAGTTGCTGATCTACTCGCTCACCGAGTCCACGCTGCCGCTGGCCATCCGGGACCACGGGCTGTCGCCCGCGGTGTACGGGGTGATGGCGATGATCAACGCGGTGCTCGTGGTGGTGCTGCAGCCGATCGCGACGGGGCTGCTGGCCAAGCTGCCGCCGATTCCGGTGTACGTCGGGGCCAGCCTGTTCGTCGCCGCGGGGGTGGCGCTGACCGGGGTCGCGCACCGCCCGGTGGAGTTCGCGGGGACCGTCGTGCTGTGGTCGGTGGGAGAGGCCGGGGTCGGCGGGCTGCCGGCGACGATCATCTCGGGGCTGGCGCCCGCGCACGCCCGTGGCCGTTTCCAGGGCGCGTTCCAGTGGGCGTGGGGGCTGGGCCGCTTCAGCGCGCTGACCGTGGGCTCAGCGATCTACTCCGACGTGAGCCCGGCGCTGCTGTGGTGGAGCGCGCTGATCGGCGGTGTGGCGGCCGCGGCGGGGATCCTGGCGCTCACTCCGGCGATCGGCCACCGGACCGCGGCGGCGACCGTCGAGAAGCTGGAGACGGTGGCCGCCTAGCTCTCGGCGTCCTGCAGCGCGGCGCCCCAGCGCTGCTCGACCCGGCCGTACTTCCAGAAGGCCATCGCACCGACCCACACGGTGAGCAGGACCCCGGTGATGACGAATCCGGCGATGTTGAGGTCCAGGCCGCCGACCCAGTCCCACAGGCCGCCGGAGAGCTTGAACTGGTCGATCGCCACCTGGATCAGCTCGGTGCCGCCGATCACGAGGGCGAAGGCGACCGAGAGGCCGGTCAGCGTGATGTTGTAGTAGATCTTGCGGACCGGATTGGAGAAGGCCCAGCCGTAGGCGAAGTTCATGAAGGTGCCGTCGATGGTGTCCCACAGCGACATCCCGGCGGCGAAGATGATCGGCAGGCAGAGCACGGCGTACCAGGGGAGCGCGACGGTCGCGGCGCTGCCGGCCATCGCCAGCAGGCCCACTTCGGTGGCGGTGTCGAAGCCGAGCCCGAACAGAAAGCCCAGCGGGTACATCTGCCACGGCCTGGTGATCGTCTTGGTGAACCTGCCGAGGATCCGGTTCATGAACCCGCGGTTGTTGAGCTGCTCCTCCAGCGCGGCCTCGTCGTAGGAGCCCTGCTTCATCGCCCGGAAGATCTTGAGGATGCCGAGCAGCACGACCAGGTTGATGAGCGCGATGATCGTCAGGAAGGTGCCGGAGACGCTGGGGCCGATCACTCCGGTGATCGTGTGCAGCCTGGAACCGTCGTCGCGGACCTCGCCGGTCAGTGCCCGGATTCCGAAGGTGAGCAGCAGGCACAGGCCGAACACGACCGAGGAGTGGCCCAGCGAGAACCAGAAGCCGACCGAGACCGGGCGCTGCCCGTCGGTCATGAGCTTGCGGGTCGTGTTGTCGATGGCCGCGAGGTGATCGGCGTCGAAGGCGTGCCGCATGCCGAGCAGATAGATGGTCATGCCGATCCCGGCGCCGAAGACGCCCTTCTGGCCGAGGTCGTAGTGGTGCGGGGCGACCAGGAGGAACAGCAGGCCCCAGCCCACGACGTGCAGGAGGAGAATGAAGGCGCCCATCCCGATCAGCCGGTTGCGTTCGCCTGCCCGCAACTGCACCTGAGCCATTCCCACTCCGCCTTTCCGATCACCGAGGTCTGTTCCGACTCTTTCGTAATTGCGAATGGTTTGCAACAAGACCGCCTGTGGACAGTGTCACGCGTGGGACTGCCGGGCTCGGTAGGGTGTGATGTTGACAACGATTTTCATATCCAGTTTGGGGTGTTTTGTGAAGGTCGCGTTCGTCGGCAAGGGCGGCAGTGGCAAGACCACGCTCTCCTCGCTCTTCATTCGGCACCTGGCGGCTCAGGGATTGCCGGTCGTCGCGATCGACGCCGACATCAACCAGCATCTGGCCGTCGGCCTGGGGCTCGACGAGGACGAGGCGGCCAGGCTGCCCGCGCTCGGCGACCACCTGACCGGCATCAAGGACCACCTGCGCGGTGACAACCCGCGGATCCGTTCGGCCGCCACCATGGTCAAGACCACCCCGCCCGGACGCGGCTCCCGGCTGCTGCGGGTCGACGGCGACGACCCGATCCACGCCCTCGGCACCTCGGTGGCCGGGGCGAAGCTGCTGGTCACCGGGCCGTTCAGCGACGACGATCTCGGGGTGGCCTGCTATCACTCCAAGACCGGCGCGGTCGAGCTCTACCTCAACCACCTGGTCGACGGCCCCGGTGAATACGTCGTCGTCGACATGACCGCCGGGGCCGACACCTTCGCCTCCGGGCTGTTCACCAGGTTCGACCTGCTCTTCCTGGTCGCCGAGCCGACCCGCAAGGGCGTGTCGGTCTACCGGCAATACGTGGGCTACGCGGCCGACTACGACGTGCCGATCAAGGTCATCGGCAACAAGGTGCAGGGCGACGATGACCTGGGCTACCTGCGCGCCGAAGTGGGCGCCGACCTGCTGACCTGGTGCGTGCAGTCCGCGGCCGTACGGGCGATGGAGCAGGGCCGGCCCGGCATCCCGCTGGAGCCGGGCAACCTGGCGGCGCTGGAGACCATGCGGCAGACCCTCGACGCCCGGCCCAAGGACTGGGCCAAGTATCAGCGGCAGGCCGTCGAGTTCCACGTCAAGAACGCGCGGAGCTGGGCCAACCGGGCGGTCGGCGAGGACCTCGAGACCCAGATCGACCCGGGCTTCGCCCCGGCCATGGTGTCCTGACAGAATCCGGAGCATGCGCGTCTATCTCGGTTCCGACCACGCCGGGTTCGAACTCAAGCAGCACCTCGTCGGGTGGCTGAGCGCCAACGGCTACGAGCCGGTGGACGTCGGCCCGGCCGTCTATGACGCGGCCGACGACTACCCGCCCTACGTGCTGCGCGCCGCCCAGCGGACCGCCGAGGACATCGAGTCGCTGGGCATCGTGATCGGCGGCTCGGGCAACGGCGAGGCGATCGCGGCCAACAAGGTCAAGGGGGTTCGGGCCGCGCTGGCCTGGAGCGACGAGACCGCCACGCTGGGCCGCGAGCACAACAACGCCAATGTGATCAGCATCGGCGCGCGGATGCACGACCTGGACACCGCGACCCGGTTCGTGAAGCTGTTCCTGGAGACGCCGTACTCCGAGGAGGCACGGCACAGCCGGCGCATCGCGATGCTGAGCGCGTACGAGGAGACCGGTCAGCTACCGCCGGTGCCTTCCTGACCTGTTCTCCGGGCGGATTCCGCCTTCTGGAGCTCGAGTTCGAGGGTGCGCTTGGCCGCGGCCCGCTTGCCGAGCCGCCGCCGCTCGCCCTTGCGCGGTTTGGTCTGGCTGGGAGGCGGCGGATCCGCGGGAGCCGGGGCGCTCGGCTCCGGCTGCGGCCTGGAGACGTCCCTCGCGCGCATGGCGGCGTCCACGGTGATTCGGGTTCCGGGATGGCTCATGCTCCCAGGATCGCCTATTTTCCTTACAAGCCGTCAAGGGTGGTGCGGAACCGCGCCCGTCCGGCCGTCGGCTCGATACAGTGCCGGAGTCATGCTGCAACGAGTGGTCCACCTCCTGCCCCGGCGAGTACGCGCAGCGCTACGCCGCGTACCTTTCCTCGTCCGGGGCTATCGGTGGCTGCGCGAAGGCGGGCTGACCCGGGAACGGGGCATGTTCGTACTGCTCGTGCTGGCCTCGCTGCTGATCGGCGTGGCCGCGACCTTCTCCCAGACCTGGTTCCCGGCCAGTGCGCTGGTGCTGATCGTGCTGGCGGGCGGTCTCGCGCTGCGGCTCAGGGCGCTGGCGGGACTGCTGGTGGTCGTGTTCGGGGTACTGGCCGGCGACGCGGTCAAGCTCGGCTTCCACCGGGTCGGCCCGGGCGTCCTGCTGATCGTGGCGGTCACCGCCGCACTGGCCCTGGTGCTCTCCCGGGTGCGCCAGCAGATCGGGGTCCGCGGGTTGCGCGGCGATCTGATGCTGCTGGAGCTGCGCGACCGGCTGCGGCGGCACGGCGAGATGCCCGATCTGCCCGCGGGCTGGAGCTCCCAGGTCGTCCTGCTGCAGGCGGGCGGGTCGTCGTTCGGCGGTGACTTCGTGGTCTCCGACAGCGACGGCAAGACCCTGGAAGTCGCGCTGGTGGACGTGTCGGGGAAAGGGGTGGACGCGGGTACCCGGGCGCTGATGCTTTCGGGTGCTTTCGGAGGTTTGCTTGGATCGGTCCAGCCTGACCGTTTCCTCCCGGCGGCCAACCACTATCTCCAGCGGCAGCGCTGGGACGAGGGCTTCGTCACCGCCGTCCATGTCGTCGTCGATCTGACCACCGGCGAGTACACCGTCGACTCGGCCGGGCACCCGCCGGCCGTCCAGTTCGACGCCAGCAGCGGGCTCTGGCGGCGCAGCTCGGCCAAGGGCATCGTGCTCGGCGTGGTCCCCGAGCTGCGCTCGGCCCCGGAACAGGGCCTGCTCCGGCCCGGGGACGCGCTGCTGCTCTACACCGACGGGCTGGTCGAGGCCCCGGGCCGGGACATCGACACCGGGATCGAGCGGCTGCTCGGCGAGGCCGAGCAGCTCGTCGTGCAGGGCTTCCGCAAGGGCGCCAAGGAGCTCGTGGAGACCATGGCCGCCGAGCGCGACGACGACTGCGCGCTCGTGGTGATCTGGCGGGACTAGTCCCTCCAGGGCACCTCGGCCGACCGGTGGAAGTCCAGCCCCGACGCGGTCCAGCGCTCGCCATGGGCGGCCAGCCGCCGGGCGAACTCCGGCCAGGACCGATCGGCCTGCGCCGACCAGCCCACCTCGGCGATCGCGGGCAGCCGGGGCAGCGTCATGTGGGTGAGATCCGGCCAGGAGACCAGCGTCTCGGTCCACAGCGGAGCCTCGACGCCCAGGATGTCCGGCTCGCCCACCCCGTCGATGAGCGTCGAGGGATCCCATTCGTAGGCCTGCCGGGTCTCCACGGTCCCGGCCCAGTCCTGCCCCAGCCGGGTCCGCGAGTCGTACTTCATGTCCAGGTAGGTGCGCGGGGCGGGGGACATGATCAGCCGGGCGCCCTGGGCGAGGGCCTCCCGGGCCGGCCGGGTCTCCGGTTCCGAACGCACGGCGGGCCGCCAGTACTGCACGACCGAGCCGGGCCGTAGCGCGCCGCTCAGCGCCGCCTCCTGCCAGGCCAGCAGGGTCTTGCCATGCCGTTCGACGATCTCGGTGGCCCGGGCCATGAAGGCGCGGTAGTCCGCGGGATCGGTGGAATGCGCCTCGTCGCCGCCGATGTGCAGGTACGGGCCGGGAGTGAGCGCAGCGACCTCGCCGATCACGTCGTCCAGGAAGCGGTACGTGACCTCCAGGCCGGCCTGCAGGGTGCTGAAGCCGACCTCGGTGCCGGTGTAGCGCTCGACGGCCGTCCCGTCCACGGTCAGTTCGGGATAGGAGGCCAGCGCGGCGTGCACGTGCCCGGGCATGTCGATCTCCGGGACCACCGTGACGTAGCGCTCGGCCGCGTATCGGACGATCTCCGCGAAGTCGGCCTTGCTGTAGTGCCCGCCCGGCCCGTCGCCGACCTCGGTGCCGCCGCCGTACTCGGCCAGCCGGGGCCAGGAGTCGATGGCGATGCGCCAGCCGGGGTCGTCGGTGAGGTGCAGATGCAGAACATTGATCTTGTACGGCACGACGAGGTCGATGAAACGCTTGATGTCGGCCACCGGGAAGAAGTGCCGGGCGACGTCGAGCATGACGCCGCGCCAGGCGTAGCGCGGCTTGTCCTCGATGCGTACTCCGGGAATCCGCACTGCCGAATCACTCGTCACCGAGGCGATCTGACACAGGGTCTGCACGCCACGGAAGAGTCCTTCGCCGGTATGAGCGCGAAGGCGGACCGCGGAGCGTTCCACATCGAGCCGATAACCCTCTCTGCCCAGGTCCGCGGGTCCGTCCAGAGTGAGGGAGATCACCTCATCCGTTTTCGGGGCGTTCGTGACGGTGTCAAGGCCCAGCGAACGAGCCAGGAATCCGGCCGCGAAGGCCGCCTCGGCGGGGGCGGCGACAACGGTGTCCGACGGGCCGGCGAAGGCATCGGAATGCCTGGTCAGCGAGGTCGGGGCGGGAATCACATCAAGGTCCACAAGA
>Ga0308173_10001353_pt1 | contig 12120 bp, 9 predicted proteins | sample PhyPR1_FD_203716 | JGI IMG/M metagenome (GOLD analysis project Ga0308173, IMG submission 203716) | Soil microbial communities from UC Gill Tract Community Farm, Albany, California, United States - DLSLS.P.R1 | ecosystem: Environmental > Terrestrial > Soil > Agricultural land | place: USA... | reverse complement strand
ATTCAACCGAAGCGGATTGTCCGTCCTGAGCGCATCCGGCAGAAGCGCTTCCGGCAGATCCTGATAGCTCACCGGCCGCAGGAAGCGGTTGATCGCGAGACTGCCGACCGAGGTGGAACGCCCATCGGCCGTCGACGGATACGGGCCGCCGTGCACCATCGCGTGGCCCACTTCGACGCCGGTGCCGAAACCATTCACCAGGATGCGGCCGGTGCGGCGTTCGAGCGCCGGCACGAAGGTGCGGGCATCGGCGTAATCGGCTTCGTCGATCTGCAGCGCCGCCGTCAACTGGCCTTCGAGCGATTCGACGAGTTCACGCATCGCCGCGATGTCCGGGCAACGCACGACGAGCGACGACGCGCCGAAAATCTCGTCCTGCAACTCGAGGTTCTTGCGGAACGCGTCGGCGGTGGTCACGAAGAGCGCCGCCTGGCCCTGATTGCCGCCTTGCGCTTCGAGGCCGCGCGCGACCGTCTGCACTTCCGCATGCGACGCGGCCTTCTCGACAGCGCCTTCGTAGGCCTTGTGGATGCCCGGCGTGAGCATCGTCTGCGCGGACGTTTCCTTCAGCGCCGCCGATGCCGCTTCGATGAACTTGTCGAGGTCCGGACCGTCGACGGCGAGCACGAGGCCCGGGTTCGTGCAGAACTGGCCCGCGCCCAGCACGAGCGACTGCACGAAGCCGCGCGCGATGGCGTCGACGCGATTCGACAGCGCAGCCGGGAACAGCAGGACCGGGTTGATGCTGCTCATTTCCGCATAAATGGGGATCGGCTCGGCGCGTTCCGCCGCGAGCTTCATCAGCGCGGTGCCGCCGCCACGCGATCCGGTGAAGCCGGCCGCTTTCACGCGGTTGTCCTTGATGAGGCCCTGGCCGATGTCGCGCCCGCTGTCATACAGCAGCGAGAACGTGCCTTCCGGCATGCCGCAGTCCTTCACGGCCTTCTGCACCGCGCGGCCGACGAGTTCCGCCGTGCCCGGATGCGCCGAGTGCGCCTTTGCGATGACCGGGCAACCCGCGGCCAGCGCAGACGCGGTATCGCCGCCCGCCACAGAAAACGCCAGCGGGAAGTTGCTCGCGCCGAACACGGCGACCGGGCCGACGCCGATATGACGCAGACGCAGATCCACGCGCGCCAGCGGCTTGCGCTCCGGCTGCGGCGGGTCGATGCGCACGCCGAGGTAATCGCCGTTGCGAACCACATCCGCGAACATGCGCAACTGGCCGACCGTGCGGCCGCGTTCGCCTTCGAGACGCGGGCGCGGCAGGCCGCTTTCGATCATGCAGCGCTCGATCAGATCGTCGCCGATGTCGAGAATGTTCTGCGCAATGGTTTCGAGAAACTTCGCGCGCGCTTCGGGCGCGGTTTCGCGATACACGTCGAATGCGGACCAGGCGAGCGCGCACGCGCGGTCGAGGTCGGCGAGCGTTGCGCCGCCGAATGCCGGTTCGACGGCCGCGCCCGTCGACGCGTTGACGGCCTTGATCGCGCCGTTCGCGCCTTGTACCGATTGCTGGCCGATCAGCAGGTTGCCTGTGAGTTGCATGGTGTCTCGTCCTTCTTGTGGAATGGGTCGCGACGCTTCCTGACGAGCGTGGCGCTGTGCCGACTATACGGCCGCGGACGCGCCGCTGTATAGTGAATGCTTTCCATCGCTTGATCGCTTTTTGGAATCACCGGCGCTGCCTTACGCACGATGAAGACCACGCTCGATGTCCTGATGTCACGGCTGCGCATGAAGCAGCTTCAACTGCTGATTGCGCTGGACGATCACAAGTCGCTGCACAAGGCGTCGAGCGCAATGGCGATGACCCAGTCCGCCGCGAGCAAGGCGCTCGCCGAACTGGAATCCATGCTCGAAGCGCCGCTCTTCGAGCGCGCGAAAAGCGGCCTGATCCCGAATCCGTTCGGCCGCTGCGTGGTGCGCTATGCGCGCGTGCTCGCCGCCGATCTGTCCGCGCTATGCCAGGAAGTCGCGCAGATTCGCGCGGGCACGGGCGGGCGGCTGACCGTCGGGACGATCATGGGCGCGGTGCCTGGCGTGGTCGCGCCGATGGTCAACAAGATGCACGCGAAGCATCCGGATCTCGCCATCGAGATTGTCGAGGACACGAGCGCGAACATGCTCGTCATGCTCGACGATGGCCGCGTCGATCTCGTGATCGGTCGCGCGAGCGTGTCGGATCAGCCGTCGAAATATCACTATCAGCCACTGACCGACGAGCCGCTTTGCATCGTCGCGGGAAATGCTGACGGGCGCGAGCCGGCGCGCGCAGTCGCCCTGGCAGATCTCGCGAATCATCGCTGGGTGACGTATCCGAGCTATCTGCCGATGAGCGCGCTACTCGAACGCGAACTCGATCTGGCCGGCCTTCCGATGCCCGCCAGTCCCATCTCGACTGCATCGCCGCTCGTTACCGTGACGCTGCTGCAGGAGAGTCCCGAACTCGTGGCGATTCTGCCCGCGAGCGTGGCGCGCGTGTTCGAGCGCCACGGCATGCTGCGCGTGCTGCCCATCCGCATGAAATCGAAGTCGCAGACTTACGGCGTCGTCACGCGAAAGGGCGGCGCGCTGTCGCCGGCGGCGCGTCAGTTCGTGCAGATGCTGCGCGAGAACGGCCGGCCGCAGTGAGCGGCACGCGTCATCGCGTCGCGACGATGAAAAGGCGCGGAAACGGCAGCAGCACGGCGCCGTCGTCCAGAACGGTGTAAGCCGGTTGCAGCGCGTCGCGGTATCCGGCGAGAAAACCGGCCTGTTCGCGCTCGTCCAGCCTGGCGAGAAACGGCCGGAGCGCGCTGCCCTTGAACCATTCGACGACCGCGTCGATGCCGCCTTCCAGCGGATGATGGTACGTGGTCCGCCACACATCGACGCGCGCGCAGTGCGGCTTGAGCAGCGTGTAATACCACGTCGCGTCATACCGCGCCGTTCGCTCGACGCCCTTCAACCGGTCGCTCCACGGACCGTTTGCCGCAACTTCGCGCATGGCCGTGTGAGCCGGCTCGGCGAGGTTATCGGGCATCTGAATGGCGAGGCGTCCACCGGGCGCGAGTTTGTGGACAAGTCGCGGCAGCAGCGTTTCGTGGCCGGGCACCCACTGCAAGGACGCGTTGGCCAGCATCAGATCGAAAGGACCGGGCGCGTCCCAGCCCGAGATGTCCGACAGTTCGAACTGAAGCTGCGGCAGACGCTTGCGCGCGGCGTCGATCATGTCGGCGGAATTGTCGACGCCGACGATCTTCGCGTTCGGCGCGAAGCCAAGCAGCGTCTCCGTGGAATTGCCGGGGCCGCAGCCGAGGTCCACCGCCGCGCGTATGCTCGCGCCTTGCGCCGCGTTGAGCAGATCGCGCACCGGCCGCGTGCGTTGCTCTTCGAAGAGGCTGTATTGCCCGGCTTGCCAGTCGGTCGATGAAGTCATGCGCGCTCCCGCCATTGCAGGTAAAGAAAGCCAGATTTTGCCCCACCATGCATCTGTCGCGCAGTTCTGTATGGAGCGCTCGTTACGGCTCGAAGTTCACGCATGTAGCTTTGGCCTCAATGCCCGAAAAGATCGGTCGGATTTGCACTGAGAGGGCAGGTGCGGGCCTATACTCGCCGTGTCTCTGCTGAAATTCGCGGTCGAATCGGCCGGTCATCCCGCATACCACCTGAGCTTCATGCGCGCCGTCGCCGGCGCATTGCAAGCGGAGAATCGCATATGAGCCATGTTCCACCCGGCGGCATCAACGGTCTTGTGGCCGCGCTGCGCGAACAGCAGACCTCGCTGACAGAACGGTGGATGAAGCTCGTTTTCGGCGACAACGAGGTCGAGCATTCGGACCAGCTCACCTATCGCCAGCTCGCGGATCATCTTCCGAGCATCTTCGACGAAATCTGCATCGTGCTGGAATCGCGCAATCTGCGCGATCAGGAAGGTGCAATCGAACACGACGCGCGGCAGCACGGTCAATGGCGCTGGCAGCAGGGCTATCGCATCGACGAACTGGTGCGCGAACTCGATCTCTTCAGGCAAGTGCTGCTGTCGGCCATCGGCGATCATGCGGCCTCCGCCACGGACTTCTCCCGCGCGGACGAAGAGCATGCGCGCCTCATGACTGACGAAGTGGTGAGCCTCGTCACGCTTGCGTCGATTCGCGAGGCCGTGAGCGAGCGCGACCGCAAGATCGACGAATACACCGGCATGCTCGAACGCGCGAATCACGAGCTGACGTTGCGCCAGAAGCTCATCGGCGATCTCTACGAATCGCGCATGCAGGTCACGCGCCGCGTCGCGCACGATCTGCGCAACTTCCTGAATGTCTTCTCGACGGCGCTGCAACTCGCCGAGCGCTCGCCCGCGCGGCGCGACACCGCGCTCGGCCTCGCGAATCGCCAGGTCGCGGACATGGCGACGCTCGTCGACGAAATGGTCGAATACTCGAAGGTGCTCGGCGATGATTCCATGCTGACCGTGGACAGCTTCGATCTCGTCGGCCTGTATGACGAACTGATTCAGTCGTGCCGCGTCTCGACCGAGGCGAAGGGGCTCAAGCTCATCGGGCAACTGGACGCGAGCCTGGGCACGGTCGTGTCCAACCGGCTGAAGGTGAAGCAGGTCGCGCTGAACCTGCTGTCGAACGCAATCAAATACACGGCGTCCGGCGAGATCGTGCTGTCGATCAGCGCCGCGGCGGATGACCGGTGGCGTCTGCGTGTCGCGGATACCGGCGTCGGCATCAGCGAAGTGGATCAGGAGCGCGTCTTCGAAGAATTCGAGCGCGCCGCCGCCGACGATATACCCGGCGCGGGGCTCGGGCTCGCCATCGTCAAGGAGCTTTCGCGCACGCTCGAAGGCCAGTTGCGCTTCCAGTCGTCGAAAGGACACGGCAGCATATTCGACGTGACATTTCCGCTCGTGCTGAAGCCGAAAGCCGCAAGCGAAGACTGAACGCGTCGCGCCAATGAAAAAGGCGAACGGATCGCTCCGTTCGCCTTTGGCTTTACTGCCGGAACTTCACGCCGCGACGGCTTCCTCGGCTTGCGTTTCGTCTTCCACCGATGCACGGATCAGGTGGTCGAACGCACCGAGCGATGCCTTCGCGCCTTCGCCGACCGCAATCACGATCTGCTTGAACGGCACGGTCGTCACGTCGCCGGCGGCGAACACGCCCGGCAGCGAGGTCGCGCCCTTCGCGTCGACAATGATCTCGCCGTGCTTCGACAATTCCACCGTGCCCTTGAGCCATTCGGTGTTCGGCACGAGGCCGATCTGCACGAACACGCCTTCCAGTTCAACGCGGTGACTTTCGCCCGTCGCACGATCCGTATAGGCCAGGCCGTTCACCTTCTTGCCGTCGCCGGTGATTTCCGTGGTCTGCGCGCTCGTGACGATGCTCACGTTCGGCAGGCTGCGCAGCTTCTTCTGCAGCACGGCGTCGGCACGCAGTTCCGCGCCGAATTCAATCAGCGTCACTGCCGATACCACGCCCGCCAGGTCGATTGCAGCCTCGACGCCCGAATTGCCGCCGCCGATCACCGCGACGCGCTTGCCCTTGAAGAGCGGGCCATCGCAGTGCGGACAGTACGCCACGCCGCGTCCGCGATATTCGCGCTCCCCGGGCACGTTGATTTCGCGCCAGCGCGCGCCGGTCGCGAGGATGATCGACCTGGCCTTCAGCACCGCGCCGCTTGCCAGATGCACTTCGTTCACGCGGCCCGGAACCAGCTTTTCGGCGCGCTGCACGTCCATCACGTCGACGTCGTAGCTCTTTACGTGCTGCTCAAGTGCGGTTGCGAACTTCGGTCCTTCGGTTTCCTGCACGGAGACGAAGTTTTCGATCGCCATCGTGTCGAGCACCTGACCGCCGAAGCGATCCGCGACGACACCCGTCGCAATGCCCTTGCGCGCCGAGTAGATCGCCGCCGCCGCGCCAGCGGGGCCGCCGCCGACGATCAGCACGTCGAACACCGGCTTGTTTTCCAGTTCCTTCGCGGCCCGCGCGGCCGAACCGCTATCGAGCTTCGCCAGAATTTCCTTCACGCCGCTGCGGCCCTGGCCGAAGCTCTCGCCGTTCAGGAACATCGTCGGCACGGCCATCACCTGACGTTGCTCGACTTCCTGCTGAAAAAGCGCGCCGTCGATAGCGACGTGCTTGATGCGCGGATTGATGATCGACATCACGTTCAGCGCCTGCACGACTTCCGGGCAGTTTTGGCACGACAGCGAGAAATACGTTTCGAACTGGTAGTCGCCGTCGAGTGCGCGAATCTGTTCGATGGTGGCGTCGTCGAGCTTGATCGGATGGCCGCCGGTCTGCAGCAGCGCCAGCACGAGCGACGTGAATTCGTGACCCATCGGGATGCCCGCGAAGCGAATGCCCGCCGTCTTGCCCGGTTCGCCGATGGTAAACGACGGACGGCGCGCGCCGGCATCCTCTTTCTCGACGACGCTGATCCGCGTGGACAGCGAAGCGATTTCATCGAGCAGGCTTTTCAGCTCACGCGACTTGTCGCTGTCGTCGAGGAAGGCGACGAGCTCGATGGGCCGGGTGACCTTTTCCAGATAGGCTTTCAACTGATTCTTGAGGTTGGCGTCCAGCATGGCGTTGTCCGTTCCGTGACGTAATTTTTGTGATGTTGCGCATGCCCTTCGGCACGGCGCACGAGGCGCCGCGCCGAAGGCATCCGACTTGAACTTGCCGCGGGACGGCGGCAAGTACCGCTGATGCGCTCGGGTGGGCCGAGGCTTAGATCTTGCCGATGAGGTCCAGCGACGGCGTCAGCGTTTCAGCGCCCGGCGTCCACTTGGCGGGGCAGACCTCGCCCGGATGCGATGCGACGTATTGCGCTGCCTGAACCTTGCGCAGCAGTTCGCCCGCGTCACGGCCGATGCCGTTGTCATGCACTTCGCACAGCTTGATCTCGCCTTCCGGGTTGATTACGAACGTGCCGCGCAGGGCCATGCCTTCTTCTTCGATTAGCACGTCGAAGTTGCGCGAGATCGCGAGCGTCGGGTCGCCGATCATCGGATACTTGATCTTGCTGATCGTGTCCGACGTGTCGTGCCATGCCTTGTGCGTGAAGTGCGTGTCGGTGGAGACGCCGTAGATTTCGACGCCCAGCTTCTTGAACTCTTCGTAACGATCAGCCAGATCGCCCAGTTCCGTCGGGCAGACGAACGTGAAGTCGGCCGGGTAGAACACGAACACGGACCACTTGCCCTTCAGGTTTTCGTCCGTAAGGGTCACGAATTCGCCATTGTGGTACGCGGTGGCTTTGAACGGCTTGACTTGGCTGTTGATGATCGGCATTACCAGTTTCCTTTTGGAGTGGTGTTGAAGAAGTGAGTGAAGTATGAACTAAAACTATCAATCCTCGGAAATGGATTGATTTTATCATTGTAATTGATCCGAGCTATGAGGTCGATTCGTCTCTGCCGGACCGTGCCATGCGGCATCCGCCTTGCGGAGGCATACTTAGCTGAACGCTTACTTAACGGAGAAATTCATGAAGATCGGGATCATCGGGGCAGGGAACATCGGACAGGTTCTGGCTGAGCGCTTTACCGCGTGCGGACACGACGTCAGCATTGCGAACTCGCGGGGTCCGGACTCGCTGCGCGACGTCGAGCGGACCACCGGCGCGAAGGCGGTCGAGGCTCGGGAGGCGGTAAAGGGCGCGGAACTCGTCGTCGTGACGATTCCGGAGTCGAAAGTGCCCGGCTTGCCTAAGGATCTGTTCGCGGGCGTGCCGGCAGACGTCGTTGTCGTGGATACGGGCAACTACTATCCGCAGCAGCGCGACGGGCGCATCGAAGAGATTGAAAAGGGCATGCCGGAAAGCCGCTGGGTCGAGCAGCAGATCGGCCGGCCGGTCGTGAAGGCGTTCAACAACATCTACGCGGCCCACCTGCACAAGAACGGCAAGCCCGCGGGCACGCCGGGACGCATCGCGCTGCCGGTCGCAGGCGACGACCACCGCGCGAAAAGCATCGTGATGAAGCTGATCGACGAAATCGGATTCGATGCCGTCGATGCCGGGGAAATCGACGACTCCTGGCGTCAGCAGCCTGCGACGCCGGTCTATACGGCCGACCTCGACTTGGCGGCCTTGCGCGCGGCGCTGCAAAAGGCCGATCCGGTGCGCAAAGCGGAGTGGCGCGCGACGGATAGCAGTCCCGGCACGTTCGAGAACCCGGCCTGAGCGAGCGTCGATGTCCGAAGAGGAGACCATCACGGAGAAACGGGTAAAGCCGGCGCGCGCCGTGCGACAATCTGCAAACTTTCCCGACCGGCTTTAACATGACGTGCCGGGCGGGCGCACGGCTTCACCGCGCGACGCCCGGCGTCATGGACTCGCTGATTGACTTATGAAAACCGTTTCTCCTTCGCTGGACGTGCAGAACACTCATCACCGCTTCGGCGAATGCCCCGAATGCGCGGACGTCGAACTGGCCGCAACCGCCACCATTCCGACCCGCTACGGCACCTTCGGTTCGTACGTTTATCGCGTGAAGGAGACGGATGTCGAACACATTGCGTTCGTGATGGGCGACGTGGGCAACGGGCAATCCGTGCTCACGCGCCTGCATTCGGAATGCGTGACCGGCGACGTGTTCGGCTCGTACCGGTGCGACTGTGGCGAGCAGCTCGATCTCGCGTTGCGCTATATCGCCGCTGAAAATCGCGGCATTCTGCTGTATCTGCGCGGCCACGAAGGACGCGGCATCGGCCTCGCGAACAAGATCCGCGCGTATGCGCTTCAGGAACAAGGTCTCGATACCGTCGATGCGAACCTGCACCTGGGCCTCCCCGACGACGCGCGCGAATACGATTCCGCCGCCGCCATCCTGCGCGCGATGAACGTCAAGTCCGTGCGGCTGATGAGCAATAACCCGTCGAAATTCGACACCCTGCTAAGGCACGATATTCCCGTCAGCGAACGCGTGGCGCTCGCCATTCCGATGCGCGAGGAAAACGAGCGTTACATCAAGACGAAGCAGGCGCGGTTCGGACATTATTTCGATGAGAACGAGTAGGGGCGAGTCGCGCGCTTTCTAGCGCGCATCGTGAAAAATCACGCCCAACATATAGCGCTCTCCCGACCGCAAGCGGCTCACCCCGTGCCGCATATTCACGCGATACGCCCCCCGCGTACCCTGCACCGGCCGTTGATGCACCGTGAAAAACACCGCGTCGCCTTGCGCGAGCGGCGCGACTTCCACGCGTGATTGCATACGCGGACGCTGTTCCGTCATCACGAATTCGCCGCCGGTGAAATCGCGTGCCGGCGCGGACAGCAGAACTGCCATCTGAATCGGAAACACGTGCTCGCCATACAAGTCCTGATGCAGACAGTTGTAATCGCCGGGGACATAGCGCAGCAGCAGCGGCGTCGGGCGCGTTTGTCCCGCGTCGTGGCATCGTTCGATAAACGCGGCGTGGTCTTCCGGAAAGCGCGTGTCGATACGCATGACCTCATTCCAGCGGTTGGCAACGGGCGCAAGATGCGGGTAAGCCGCGCGACGCAGGGCGGCCAGCATGCCGGGCAGCGGATACGCGAAGTACTTGTATTCGCCGCGTCCAAAGCTGTGCCGTTCCATCACCACGCGGCTGCGAAAAAGCGAATCGTCGCGGTAGAGACCCGCGAGCGCAGTGCATTCGTCACGCGAAAGAAGGCTCGGCGCGATGGCCGAGCCTTGCAAGTCGAGTTGCGTTTCGATGCCCGGCCAGTCGAGCGCGTCGATGCGTCCGCCCATATCCGCGCCCGCTTCGTGTGCGAGCGCGCTGTCCATCACCTTCATGCGGTTTCTCCCGATGCGCGTGTGCCTGGCTAGACTGTGCCCCGCACGCGCCGCTCACGCACTCCGGGTCTTGCTCCGCAATTCACTGCGCCGTCGCGACTTCGGTAATGCGATTTTGAAGCTCCGTCTTTCGCGCTTCGATCTTCTGGCCGAGCGCAACGAGATCGACCTTGGTCTTGCGAATTTCCTTGAACAGTTCCGATTCCTCTTCCTCGACGTGATGCGTCACGTTTTCCTTCAGCACGCGGAACGTGGCATCGAAACCTTCCTCGCCGGCCTTGATCTGCGTGAATTTCTCAATCAGCGTCTTGACGAGGAAGTGCTCGACGTAGGCTTCTTCCACGTCGATTTTTTCCTCGTCCGTGCCGAGCGCTTCGCGCGCAGCCGGATAAAGCAGTTCTTCTTCGACGATGGCATGAATGGTCAGCAACTCGCACGCGCGCTGCACAAGCGTGGATTTGCGTTCGAGATCGTCTTTCGGGGCGCGGTCGAAGGCGTCGAAGAGCTGCTCGACCGCGCGATGATCTTCTTCGAGAATCTGAAGCGCGTCACGGGACTCTTGTGCGGTGGACATATGGCTTCTCCTTATGGGTGGCCCGGCTGTGGATAGCCGCAAGCCTATGGGGTGCCGTTATGTAGCAAGGCAAGTGCCCGCCATGTCGCGCTCGCGCAAGACCTTGACGTCCCACCACGCCGGCAAGAGCCGCCGCACCTCGGCGCGGGCGAAGCGGTCGTCGATCAGATACAGCACGCCGCGATCTTGCGGCCCGCGAATGACGCGCCCGGCCGCCTGCACCACTTTCTGCAGGCCGGGAAACAGATAGGCGTAGGCATACCCTTCGCCGAACGCATCCTGCATGCGCGCTTTCATCTGCTCATTGACCGGGTTCAGTTGCGGCAAGCCGAGCGTCGCGACGAATGCGCCGATGAGCCGCGTGCCCGGCAAGTCGATCGCCTCGCCGAACGCACCGCCCAGCACCGCGAAGCCGATGCCGCGCCCGTCCGCCTCGAAACGCGCGAGAAAAGCGTGCTGCGCGGCCTCGCTCATCGCGCGGGATTGCTGCCAGCACGGGATCGACGGATGACGCGCCGCCAGCGCCGCAGCCACTTGTGCGAGATAGTCGAAGCTGCTGAAAAAGCTCAGATAATTGCCCGGCGCGCGCGCGTACTGTGCCGCGATGAGATCCGCGATGCGGTCCACGGAGCGCTCGCGATCCCGAAAGCGCGTCGATACATCGGCGATAGCGCGCACGTCCAGTTGATCCGCGCTGAACGGCGATTCCACGTCGATGCGCACGCTGGTCGCGGGTAAGCCCAGCGTATCGGCGTAGAAGTGCGCGGGCGTGAGCGTCGCGGAAAAAAGCGCGACGCTGTGAGCACGTGCGAAGCGGGGCGCGAGGTGCGGCGCAGGAATCACGTTGCGCAGGCAAAACACGGCATCGCGCTTGCCGGAGAGCGTGATGTCGAAGAGCGAATGCGCGCCGAAACGCTCCGCGATGCGCGTGAAATGCACGGCGTCGAAATAAAAGCGCAGCAGTTCAGGCGTGAAAGCGTCCGGCTGTTCGCCGAGCATTTCGGTGAGCGTGGAAACCGCCTGGCTGAGTGCGCTGAGTAGCTTCGCGGGCGGCTCTGCGTGCGCCGCGTAGTCGATGCCCGACGCGCGCTGTTCGCGGCTCGCCTCGCTCAAGCTGCGCCCGACGCGCGCGAGCGTTGTCCTGAAGACGGGCGGAGCGGTGCGGCGCATCGCGTTAAAGGCGGACTGATCGAGCGAGGCGGAATACATGCCGCGCGCGCGCTCGACGAGGTTATGCGCCTCGTCGACGAGCACGGCCACGCGCCAGCGATTCGCCTCCGCGAGCGCGAAGAGCATCGCGCTCGTGTCGAAGTAATAGTTGTAATCGCCGACGATCACATCCGCCCAGCGCGACAACTCCTGACTCAGATAATACGGGCAGACCGCGTGCTCCCGCGCGACCTTCGCCACCGCGCTCCGGTCCAGATGCGCGCGTTCCAGCGCGGCGGCGCGCGCGGCAGGCAGACGGTCGTAGAAACCGCGCGCGAGCGGGCAGGAGTCGCCATGACACGAGCGGTCCGGATGCTCGCACGCCTTGTCGCGCGCCACGAGTTCCATCACGCGCAGCGGGCTTTGCGCGGATGCGCCGAGCGTGGTCAACGCATCGAGCGCGAGCTGACGGCCCGCGCTTTTAGCGGTCAGAAAGTAGATCTTGTCGAGCTGCTGCGCGGGCCACGCCTTGAGCAGCGGGAAGAGTGTGCCGACCGTCTTGCCGATACCCGTCGGCGCCTGAGCGACGACGCATCGCCCGGAAACCGCCGCG
>Ga0308173_10001352_pt1 | contig 12120 bp, 11 predicted proteins | sample PhyPR1_FD_203716 | JGI IMG/M metagenome (GOLD analysis project Ga0308173, IMG submission 203716) | Soil microbial communities from UC Gill Tract Community Farm, Albany, California, United States - DLSLS.P.R1 | ecosystem: Environmental > Terrestrial > Soil > Agricultural land | place: USA... | reverse complement strand
GCATGAGCGTGGTGCAGGGCGTCAAGGGTCTGGAAGTGGGATCAATCAGCCTGGATTAGCCCCCGGAGATGAGCGCTTAAGCCGGCTCGCCAATGGTTTAGCGCTCGGCGGGTTCGGCCATCGGTGGAGCCGTCGTCCACCACGATGATCGCCGCCCGCCGGCACGGTCTGGGACAGCACGGCCTCCAGGGTCTCGATCCATCAGATCGGCCCGATTGTACATCGGAATGACCACGGATATATCCTCCGTCCCACGATCCGCGCTTGCTTCGAGCCGGCCACTGTAGGTGGTGGCGGCAATCGGCAAAAGTCACAGCACCGTCGCCGCATAGATTTGTCCGTCGGACCGGCCGATCTTCGAACAGCGGTCCACTGCTACTTCCCCGCTTCGCAGTGATGCGGGCCGAGGGCTGCGTGGCGCGTTGTTCCTCGTCCTGCCCGTTCATTTTCCAATTGTCAGATCGCGGCTGCCGATTTGAAAGCCAACTTTGCCGGTCACCTGTGGTGATCTCGGATAGTTTCCTCATACGATAGTATCTCCGAACACTATCGTATGGATATCTCGCGGGCGATTGCGGACGGCAAAGCACCGGTTAGCGGGCGGGCAATCGTGCGAGCTTCCACGTCGACGTGATCACGCTCGAGATCACGGCCTCGGTTTCGCCATCGTTCCACCAGGATTCAGACTTGCTCGCCGGAAATGTTCCCTCGCGAAACAGGAAACGACACATGGGCAAGGTCCTGTGCGGGCTGTTGGCCTGGGGCCGGTCCGCACTCTTAGCCGCTCGGAAGCAAGCTGCTCGCACCATGGTAACCCGACTCACGGTTGTGGCGGCCCTCGCGCTACCGCTGCTGACCTGCGCCGCGCCATCGCACGTCGATCGCAAGGTGATCGCCTCGACCGCGCCGTTGACAGAGCGCGAGGCGATTGAGCGATTGATGAAGATCAGCAGCCATTTTGAGCGGCTGCCGTTTGTCGGCGGGAACGACGTCATGCTGTTGCAGGACGGGCCGGCAACCTACGCCGCGATGACGGCCGCGATATCCTCGGCAACGCGGCGCATCGACATGGAAAGCTACCAGTTTGACTCCGCCGGCGCTTCCAAATTTGCGCCGCTGCTGATCCAGAAGCACGCGCAGGGTGTGCAGGTCCATCTGATCTACGACGCTTGGGGCTCCATGGCCCAGGACAAGATTTTGTTCGATCAGCTTCGCAGAGCTGGCGTTCAGGTCGTCGCCTACAATCCGCTCGGCGCCGATGGAAAGATCGACCTCGACCTCAATCGGCGCGATCATCGCAAGCTGCTGGTGGTGGATGGCGCAACTGTCATCACCGGCGGCGTGAACGTCACAGGCGCCTATCTTAATCCGGAGGGCAGCGTCTCGGCCGACCCGGAGAAGATGGAGTGGCGTGACACGGACGTCCGCATTGAAGGGCCGGTGGCGGCGCAGTTCGAGGGGCTGTGGGAAACGACCTGGAAAGAGCAGCACGGCCCGCCCTTGGATCCGGCGCCAGCAACACCCGGCTTCGTCCGGGGTCCCTCGATCGTGCAGGCGATCGATGGGGCGCCAGTTGACGGCCATCCGGTGATCTATGAGACGCTCCTCGCCGCGTTTGCGCTGGCAAAGTCATCGATCCACGTCACCACCGGCTTCTTCGCGCCGACACCCGAGATGGATGAGGCACTCCAGGATGCGGCGCGGCGCGGCGTGGATGTGGCGATCGTCGTGCCTGCCCATAGCGATAGCGAGGCGGCCCGCGAGGCCGGGCGTTCGCACTACACCGATCTGCTCGAGGCTGGCGTCAAGATCTACGAGCGGCAGGGCGTGGTGCTGCACGCCAAGACGGCTGTGGTCGACGGACTGTGGTCCACGGTCGGCTCATCAAACCTCGATTGGCGAAGCACGATCCTGAACAACGAGATCGACGCCATCGTTCTAGGTCGCGACTTCGGTACCGAGATGGACGCGATGTTCCGCCAAGACGTGGCCGCCTCGAAGCGGATCACGCCAGAGATGTGGGCACAACGCGGGCTGGGCGAACGCATTAACGAAATCTGGGCGCGGATGCTCGACAAGGTGCTGTGATTCGCCCAGCGGGAGCAATCGGCGAAGAACACCAGCGGGAGTGCCTGATTGAACAACGCGCAAACGATCCTGATCGTGGATGATGACGCGCTGCTGCGCGCGATGCTGCGGGCGCATTTTGCGGAGGTGGGCTTTCGCTTCCTGGAGGCAGCCAACGTTGCCGAAGCCAAGCAGCAACTGGACAACGCAACCGTCTGCGACGCAATGATCCTCGATATTCTGTTGCCAGACGGTGATGGCCGGGACTTCTGCGCAGAGCTCCGTGCCGACGGGTTCCGGCTGCCTATTTTGCTGCTGACCGGCGTAACGGGCTCTGCCGACCTGGTGAGGGGATTGGACTCCGGTGCGAACGATTATGTCGCGAAGCCGTTTCTCGCCACTGAGCTGTTGGCTCGCTTACGGGCCCATTTGCGAATTGCCGGGGCAAACGGAGAGACCGACTGGTCGCTCGATCCGTTTCGGTTCCGCCAAGCCCTTGGAACGCTGGAACGCCCCGACGGGAGCCTACATGCCCGGCTACCGGCAAAAGAGGCCGCCATCCTGAAACTCCTGTTGGCGGCAGGTTCAAGGCCAGTAAAGCGTTCGACGATCTTACGAAACGTCTGGAGGGAACGGCCCCAATCTGGTTCACGTTCGCTGAAAACGCATATGTCTCGACTACGTCAAAAGCTTGAGAACGATACCTCCCGGCATCGGGTCATCGTGAAATGCGGCGACGGATATCTTCTGGACTTGCGCGCCTTGGACGATGCTCGCGGTTCGGACCGAGATGAGAGCGGAGGAGCGCTGCGGAAGAACGAAGCTCGCAATCCTCGAAACCGGTCGTCCGTATTTCCCCCCTTTCGAGGGTAAGAGTCGAAAATGGCAATTGCGTCTTGCATCATGTGACGCCTCCTACCAGCGGCGATGTGACCCTGGGCCACTGCAAGCGACATGATGGCGCATCGGCAGATAGGGGACAGGGGGGCGGCCGAAACGGGCGGCAGTGATCCCATAATGCCACGCTGTTGCTATGCTTGGGTCGGCACTATCGCTGTCCGACACGCTTTCGCATCGGGCACAGCGCATGAGCAGAGTGCTGGCGGATCGACCGGGATCCCGACTCGTTGCCGGCTACGAATCGCCGCATCGTGAGGTGATCCCCTCGGTGGGCCGGACGTTTCTGCGTGACCCGCTCGGGGGAACCGGATGGAGGAGCACAATGCACCGTATCATTGCCGCAACAGCGCTTGGGCTTCTCGTGAGCAGCCCACTCGCCGCGCAGACCAGGGCCTGACAACGGGCAACCAGAACCAGGACCAAGCCCTGCGCGACGCGTTTGAGCGAGGGTATCAGCGAGGGCGCCAGGATGAGGCGCGGATGCGCCGCCCAAGTGGCGGCAGCGACCGCTCCTATTCCCGGAGCAGGGACGACAATAACGGCGACGGCTATGGTTCGAAGTGCGGCAGCGATCGAAGCCGTTCAGGCGACTACGAGCGCTAATCCCCTCGTCAGCCCTGGGCCGTCCCGGCAAGAACATGGCTGGCAGCCGGCCGCGCCCATCGGCGGCCGAAGAACCGTGGGCACGACCGGCGCTGCCTGCAATGCGGGCGGACTCCGACCCCGGAACGACGGTCGGCCCCTCGGAGATGGGTCACCATTCATGTCCGCCCCCGTGCGGTGGCAACGAATACAAGGTCGCGGTGCGGGCTCTCGCGCCCATGGCGGGCTCCCCTCGGTTCGTTTAGTACGCCGCTTATCTCGAATGGTCGGCGGCACGGCACTGACCGGTAGTTCCGTGCCGACAATCGATCCGACGCGGCGCACCGCCATTGCCGGATGCCCAGCCATGGCATCGGTTGCGGCGCACCGCCAGCCGGCCAGAGCAATGTAACCGGTTATCCGCAGTAATCTCGGCTCCGGTCGTTCCAACTTTGTCGCTTATGCGTACCAGGAGGCCAGTTCGCTACTTCTGGCCGAGATGGGCGTCGCGTATGCCTCTGAGTGACAGGCCAAACGGGGCACTGAGCCAAACAACATGATGCATTCCGGCATGATGGGTAGCGCGATGATGGGCTGGCCGATGATGCTGATCGGTCTTCTGGTCTTGGTTTTGCTGGTGTTGGGCATCATCGCGCTCGTCAAGTATCTCAGCCAGTGAACCGACACGCCGCTCACGCTCAGGGCTTCGCGGTCAAGCTCGCGCGCAGGGTGGCCGCCAGCTTCTCGGCGTCGACATCCGACGGCAGCAGTGCGTCGAGCTGACCGGCCGGGTTCATGAGATAGAGAAAGGTCGAGTGACTGACGACATCGGCCCCCGACTGCTCATGCTCAGCCGGCACGTAGTAGACGCGATACGCCTTTGCTGCCGCGGCAATCCGCTCATCGCTGCCCGTCAGACCGCCAATTCGCGGATCGAAAATTTTCCAGATAGCTGGCGAGCCGGGCAGGCGTGTCGCGGGCCGGATCGACAGTGATGAACAGCGGCGCCACCTGATCGGCGAGTGGCCCAAGCTTGCTGAGCGCCGCAGCCATCTTCTGCAAGGTCAGCGGGCACTCGTCGGGACAGTTGGTGTAGCCGAAGAACACCAGCATCCAGCGGCCGCGGTACTCCAGATCGGTGACGTTGCGGCCCTTGTCGTCGATCAGGTGGAACGGGCCGCCGATTGCGACGCCGGCTGGGACCGAGACGGAGATCGTTCCCGTCGAAACTTCGGTGGCCGGCTCGCCTCCGGAGCGAAATTCAAGGACGGCCAAGCCGATTGCCAGCAGCACGATCAGGCCGACCGCGGCCCAGCGCACGCGGCGAAGCATTCTGATTGTGGTGCTCTCTGTCCTCATGCCGGCCGCGCCCGGCCTTCGTAGAGGAAGGTGTGGGTGCGCGGTCCCGGCAGCCGCGCGTTCGCCAGCGCGTCGATCCGAAAGCCGCTGCCGGAGATCAGGTCGTCGATCTTGCGGTTGAGATGGCAGCCGCCCGCGACGCGCCACCACAGCGGGTCAAGCCGATCCTGCCATCGTGCGAACGGGACTGAATATGAGCCATGGCCAGCTCCCTATCCCAGATCCGCATGGCGACAAATTTCACTCAACAAGTCCCCGCCGACATCTGCGCCGAGCCGGTTTCGGCATCGCCTCAACCAAGCAAACCTCGAAATCCCCATAGACTATCGCCATAGACTATCGCCGCAGCCCCGCGGGTTCGTGCATGGGCGGTTTTCGTACGCCTGACGGCATCCGAAAACCTTCACCATGCCGGTCATTCAGCCGAGTCCGCCGGCGTCTCAGGAGCGGACGTGCGCGGAGAGAGGCTAGTAGCAGACTTGGGTGGTTTGCTGTCCGACAGCTATCCGGCGACGAACCTGCAGAAGCGGACGCTTATTCGCTCTCCTCGCGCCCGAGCACGACGTGCGTCGCGAGGTCTGTGGCAGTGGATCCCCTCACGCGGTAGCCGAGAGCAGGGAGATCCAAGCCCTCGAACATCGCCTCGCCCCGTCCGAGGAGGACAGGCGAAAGCGCGAAGTGCAGTTCATCGATCAGGCCGGCCTGGAGATATTGTCGAACTGTCGATACGCCACCCCCAATCTTGACGTCGCGTGCTCCCGCGGCGTCGCGTGCACGCTGGAGCGCGGCGTGGATTCCGCCCGTGACGAAGTGGAACGTGGTGCCGCCCTCCATTACGATTGGCTCGCGGGCATGGTGCGTTAGGACGAACGTCGGAGAGTGATAAGGCGGATTGTCACCCCACCAGCCTTTCCAGCTATCGTCCAGCCATTCCCCACGCACAGGACCGAACATGTTCCGGCCAAGGATGAAGGCACCGAAGCCGTCCATCGAGCGGTGGGCAAAGGTCTCGTCCACGCCCTCCGAGCCACCCCCCTTGCCAAACATGGCCTTGAAGGTCTTCGTTCCGACGAACCAGTGGTGGAGTTCCGTCCCGCGCTTTCCCAGAGGATCCTGCAGGCTCTGTTCCGGGCCCGCTCCGAACCCATCTAGGGACAAGGAAAACCCCGCGACTCTGACTCGCCCCACCATAGCCCGCTCCGCTGCTTGCAACATGCTACGTTGCCGAACCAGTGCCTGCAATCAGAGAGCACGAGCGCGGCATTGATCGGCGAGTTGGCTGGTTTTCGGCTGTTCTGGTTTTCGGCGATTGGAAAACGGGCCGATGTTCGATGGCGACCGCGATGGCCGCTTCCCCGCTGGGGCCGCTACTTGGCACATCTGGGTAGGGCCGCCCGGACACGGAGATGATGCGGGCAGCGGATGAAATCGGTTGCCAGCGCAGGGCAGCGAGGGGGGAGTACAATGGGCACGCAGCCTATTCGTTTCGACGACGGGGATGCTTACGAACGCCTTATGGGCATTTGGAGTGGTATCGTCGGGCAGGTGTTCCTGGACTGGCTATCGCCCGCCCCGGGGCAGCGATGGGCCGATATCGGGTGCGGAAATGGCGCATTCACCGAATTGATCCTGCGCAGGTGCGCCCCGGCCAAGGTAGATGGCATCGATCCGTCAGATGGCCAACTCGCTTATGCACGCACGCGCCCCGGTGTCCAAGATGCGGTCTTCCAGCAGGGCGACGCGATGGCACTGCCTTATGCGGAGGCGAGTTTTGATATCGCGGTCATGGCGCTGGTCATTCACTTCGTGCCGGATCCCGCCAAGGGCGTGACCGAGATGGCTCGTGTAGTCCGGCCGGGTGGATGGGTCGCCGCCTATGTCTGGGACGACGAGGGTGGCGGTTCTCCGACCCAGCCGCTTCAGACCGCCATCATCCTGGAAGGCGGCGACGATGTGCGGCCGCCTAGCAGCAGGATCTCACGCATGGATCGCCTGGTCGGTCTCTGGACCGGAGCCGGACTTCGCGACGTCGACTCCCGGGTCATCAGAGTTCAGCGGACCTTCGACGACTTCGAGTCGTTCTGGTCCGTGACCAGCGGCTCCGGCCGTCCGAAGGTGTCGCTCGCCTCCCTGGGTCCCGAGGCGACCGAACGGGTCAAAGCGCGCGTGCGAATTACGCTGCCGCCCGACGCGGCGGGACGCATCACTTATGCGGCAGAGGTGAACGCCGTTCGAGGACGGGTGCCTGGTTGACCCGAGCGGCAAACGCGAGACCTCGGCGGGTCGCACCGTGCATCGCACGATAATGCCGAGGCCGTGCGGTTGCCACCACCCCGTGGACTAGTAGCAGACTTGGGTGGAAGACCGACTGTCTGCTTTCGGGCACCCCGACGGACAAAGCCGACAGTCAGTTCGCAGCATGAACGGCCGGGACGCCGACTGGCGGTTCCAGAATGCGAACCGTAGGCCAGCATTGGCTGCCCGGCAGCTTCTCCCGACGCATGGAGGCGGCCTGATCGAAGGGCAGGCGGTGAAGACCTCGCGCAGCTCAAGCATGATAAAGGAATGCCGGCCTGCGCGGGCACTCTGTCCCCGGCTCTATATGCAAATCAACACTGACTTGCCGCCGGGCAGTGGCTGCCATACCGTTCTGCTCCGCCCCAAACAGACCGGCTGCCAACCATGAGCACAATCGAACTTGTCGACCCCGAATTGCGCGATGCGCTCGCGCGGTAGCCACAGGTGCGCTGACCGCCGAAACTTTGACGCGGCGTCGCGCCGATGCGCTCGCGTTGCTGAGCTCCGTTCCAACATCCGGCGATTGTTTCTGCTGTCCGCGAAGCCCGCAGCGGCCTGGGGCGACGGCCTTTGACTTCGGGGACCACGCTGATAGCTTGCCGCCCGCCGGGAGCCGCTGGAATGTGGCGCAGACCAGGGGGAATTGGCAGAATGAGACAGAGGTTCCGCGCCGCCGTGTCCATGTTGGCCGTTGGCTTTGCGACCGCGCTGGCCATGACGGCCGCCGAGGCGGCATCCTGCCCCAATCCGCGCCAGATGGACGGGTTCAAGACCTGTGCCGATGTCGCCAAGGCGGAGCAGGAAGGCGAGGTGGTGTTCTACACGACCGACCCGCCGCAGGGGACGACGGAAGTGATGAACGACTTCATGAAGGCGTTCCCCAAGATCAAAGCGACCTTCCTGCGGTTGCAGGCCGGCAACCTGTTCCAGCGGCTGATGAGCGAGCGCCAGGCGAAGACCAACGTCGCCGATGTGATGTCGATCTCCGAGATGACCTTCGCCACCGACCTGCAGAAGCGGGGCGGATACATGCAGTATGAATCGCCCGAGTACGCGGCCTACCGGAAGGAATATAAGAGCCAGCCGGAGGGGTATTTCGGCTGGGGTACCCTGATTGTGGCGGGGCTGGCCTACAATCCTAAGCTGGTGCCAGCCAACGAAGCACCGAAGAACTGGCCGGATGCCCTGAATGCGACCTTCAAGGACGCGGTGAACACCAAACTGTCCACCTCCGGCCTGCAGGACGCTGTCTGGTACAAGCTGCGCCAGCTTTACGGTGAGGATTACTGGACCAAGTTCGCCACGCTGCAGCCGCATGGGTTCGACAGCTACGTGCAGCAGTTCGACCACATGGTGAACGGCCAGGACAAGCTGGTGCACACCGCGCAGTATTCTGCCTACCTGCAGCTGAAGGCGAAGGGCGCGGACCTGCAATTCGTCTTCCCTACGGACGGCGTGGTGGTAGGCCAGGCCGTGTACGGCGTGATCGAGGGTGCCCCGCACCCGGAGACGGCGAAGCTGATGCTGGACTGGTTCCTTGGCAAGCCGGGCCAGGCGTCACTGCAGAACCACCACTACCTGTCGTCTCCCCGCACCGACATGGCACCGCCACCCGGTGGCATTCCCACCGGCCAGATGAAGGTGCTGCTGATCGACGACTGGGATGCCTATCTGAAGTCCCGCCCGCAATTCGTGCGTGAATGGGACAAGATAACGGGTATCCGCTGACCCGCATCGGCTGGCAGGCATGAACACCGCTGTGGAGAGGCGCGGGCCCGACCGCCGGTTGGGCCGGTTCCTTGTGGTGCCTGGAATTCTGGCGACCATCGGTCTGCTGGTGATCTACCCGGTGTTCTTCCTGGTCACCGAGTCGCTCAACGTGGGTGTCTCGGGCACGTTTCCGCCGGAGGACATTGGCTTCGGCAACTACCAGGACATGGTGTCCGACACGCAGGTGCTGTGGAACACCGCCTTCGTTGCCGTATTGGCCACCGTCATGGCGATTGGGTTCGGGCTGCTGCTGGCCTGGATCCTGACGCGCACGGCGATTCCGGGCCGGCGGCGGCTGGAGCGGCTGATGGAGCTGCCCTACTATATGACGCCGCTGGTGGGGGCGCTGGCGTGGGGCGTGATCGCGGCACCGAAGACCGGCCTGGCCAACCAGCTTGGCCGGCTGCTGGGTGCGAACGGGAATTTCCTGAACATCTATTCCGCCTGGGGCATCGCCTGGGTGATGGCGCTGTTCGAGGGCACCGTCGCGTTCGTGATGATCTCCGCGGCGATGAAATCCATGGACCCATCCATGGAGGAGAGCGCGCGGGTGCTGGGCGCGGGGAAGTTCCGCGTGGCGCTGACCGTGACCCTGCCGATGATCCTGCCGGGCATCGTCAGCGCCACGATCTTCGTGTTCGCGGAGATGCTGAGCGCCTTCGCCGCGGCCTTCGTGCTGGGTATTCCGTCCCGCTTCATCGTGATCACCACGGTGATCTGGCAGTCCACCTCGGCCTACCCGCCGGAGTATGGTCGTGCGGCGGCGATGGGTCTGTGCCTGTTCGTGGTCCTGGCGGTGGCGATCGGCCTGGCGCGGCTGGTGCTGCGCAAGGGCAGCTACGCGACGATCACCGGCAAGGCGTTCCGCCCGCGCCCGATGCGCCTGGGTGCCAGGGCCTGGCCGATGGTGACGGTCTGCTGGGCCTACCTGACCTTGGCGGTGTTCCTGCCGATGGCGGCGCTGCTGATGACGTCTTTCCAGAAGTTCGCCACCGTGATCGTGGGCGACATGCGCTTCACCCTGGACAATTACGCGTCCGTGTTCCGCCAGGGGGCCGTGGCCTCCGCCCTGACCAACAGCTTCGTGCTGGGTCTGGGCGTGGCAACGGTGGGATCCTTGCTGGTGGGGGTGCTGACCTGGGTGATTTTCCGCGCCCGCGTGCCGGCGCGGTCCCTGGTGGAATATGTGGTGATGTTTCCGCAGGCGGTGCCACGGCTGGTGTTCGGACTGGGCCTGCTGTGGGCGTGGCTGTGGATCGGGCAGGTATTGCCGTTCACCCTGTACGGCACGCTTTGGATTCTGGGTCTGGCCTACCTGACGGTGCTGCTGCCGCTGGGCGTGCGTACCCTGGCCGGCGTGGTGCTGCAGATCGACAAGAGCCTGGAGGAATGCGCGCGCGTGTGCGGCGCGTCCTGGAGCCATCAGATGCGCACCGTGACCTTGCCGCTGATGCGGCCCGGGATTGCCGCGGCCTGGCTGCTGATCTTCATCTCCTCGGTGCGCGAGTTGGGGGCCTCGCTGTTCCTGATGGGGCCGCATTCCAAGGTGATCGGGCCGGCGATCGTGGACGCGTGGCTGACCGCGTCGTCCGAGCTTTCGGCGGCGATGGCGCTGGTACAGACCGGCGTGGTGTTCGTCGCCGTGATTTTCCTGTTGCGCGTCACGCGTCGCTATTCGGGAGAACCCGCGTGAGCGAGACCGATATCCGCATCGATATCCGCAATCTCGTCGTCGATTACGGCGATGTGCGCGCGGTGGACGATGTGTCGCTCAGCGTGGGGCGCGGCGAACTGGTAACGTTGCTGGGCCCATCGGGCTGCGGCAAGACCACGACGCTGCGATCCGTCGCCGGCCTGGAGGATCCGACCGGGGGATCGATCGCGCTGAACGGCACGCTGGTCTATTCGGCGCCGGAGCGGCGCAACACGCCAGCGGAGAAGCGCGGCGTTTCCATGGTTTTCCAGTCCTATGCGATCTGGCCGCACATGACCGTGTTCGACAATGTCGCCTACGGATTGCGGGTGCGCAGAATGTCGGCCAACGACATCCGGTCCAACGTGATGCGCGTGCTGGATCTGGTGCAGATGCGCAATTTTGCCGACCGTCCGGCTTCCAGGCTTTCGGGGGGACAGCAGCAGCGGGTGGCGGTGGCGCGCGCGATCGCGTTTTCCCCGGAGGTGCTGCTGTTCGATGAGCCGCTGTCCAATCTGGACGCGAAGCTGCGGGTTTCCATGCGGGTGGAGTTGCGCGAGTTGCAGAAGGGGCTCGGCATCACCGCGCTGTATGTAACGCACGACCAGGAGGAGGCGCTGGCCATTTCCGACAGGGTGATCGTGATGAATGCCGGGCGGATCGAGCAGATCGGTACGCCGGAGGACATCTACCGCCATCCGCGCACCCTGTTCGTGGCGGACTTCGTGGGCAATGCCAACGTGATCCAAGGCCAGGCGCGGGGCGCGCCGGTGGGAGGCGAGGTGAATTTCGTGACCGTGGGTGGGCCGGTGCTGCGCGCGGCGGCGGGGCATGCACAGGCCAAGGGAGACGCCGCGGCGTTGCAGGCAGCCTATGTCGATATTTTCGCACCCGGGCGGACGGACGTGCCGAACGCCACACCGGGCACGATCCATCGGTGCATGTTCCACGGCGACTTCATTCAGTACGTGGTGGACTGGCCGTGCGGACAGCTTCTGGTGCGCCGCCCGCCGACCAACCGGTTCGCGGAGGGCAGCGCGGTAACCGTTTCCTTCGCGCCCGAGCATTGCGTGGTGCTGTGATGCTGTTCCTGAGGGTCCGCAGTCCGGCGAGCCGCCCAGATGCGGCGATTTCGGACATTCGGCCTTCGATCAGTGCGGAAGGCGGTAATTGGAACCGTGCGCATTGATCATCACTCACCGACAAGCGCCGCGCCTCAATCCTGCAATTTCCGCGTAGGCCCTCAGCTCCCGCTCGACGTCGTAACCGCTGGTCCCGAAGATGATGCCGGTGGCGCCCCTGGCCTCGAGCTGGGTGAGACGTTCGCGCAACTCCTCGCGAGTCCCTGTGAAGGTCATTTGTTTGGCGGCGGACACATCGACGAGCGGGTCGTGGCCGTTTGAAACGTCGAGGTTATGACCGCGGTGAACGGAGAGGTGGCGAACGTTCTC
>Ga0308173_10001351_pt1 | contig 12123 bp, 9 predicted proteins | sample PhyPR1_FD_203716 | JGI IMG/M metagenome (GOLD analysis project Ga0308173, IMG submission 203716) | Soil microbial communities from UC Gill Tract Community Farm, Albany, California, United States - DLSLS.P.R1 | ecosystem: Environmental > Terrestrial > Soil > Agricultural land | place: USA... | reverse complement strand
TGCTGAGTGACCGAGCCGACTGCGACGGTGAAGGTGCGAGTAGTGACATTATTGCTGGCGCCGCCATCATTGACGGTGACGGTGATGGTGGAGGAGCCGAATTGGAGCGGAACCGGAGTGAATGTCAGCGAGCCAGTCGTTCCTGGAGTGGTGTAGCTGACGGATGGAGTCGGGATCAGGCCGGGATTGCTGGAACTGGCGGTGACGATGAGAGTTTGATTCTCGTTCGTTGCTCCCGAACCGATGCCTGACAGGTTCACAGTTTGGAGGCCAGCGTTTTCATTAACGGAAACATTGGCAATAGCGTTGAGCGTCGGCTGCTGGTTCACGGGGTTGACCGTGACCGTGAAGGTGCGAGTAGTGATGTTATTGCTGGCGCCGCCGTCATTAACTGTGACGGTGATTGTTGAGGAGCCAAATCCAAATCCGAGCGGAGCGAAAGAGAGCGAGCCGGTGGTGCTCGGGCTCGCATAGCTTACTGTTGGATTAGGGATCAGGGTTGGATTGCTCGATGCCGCAGTAATGGTGAGCGTCTGTGTTTCGTTGGTCGCTCCGGCGGTGATGCCTGAAAGGTTCACCGTCTGCGAGCCGGACGCCTCGTTGATGGTGAGGTTCGCGATCGCGTTGATCGTCGGCGGTTGGTTCGTCAGGTTGATGGGCACCGTGTAGCGGACCTCGGTGGAGAAATCGCTCTCAATCCCAAAGGTGTCAAAGGCTGTCGCAGCAAAGTAGTAGGTGCTGCCCTCAGCGAGGTTTGACACCGTCATCGTCGTGGCGGTTCCCGCCGGCATGGTGTTCGTGTAATTGGCGCTTGCGCCGCCGATGTACACGTTGTAGCCGGCGATTGTCGGATCGGGATTAGGGTCCCAACTGACGTTTACGTTTCCTGTTGCCAGGGATGATCGGGATGCGAAGGCAAGTATGCTGCCACAGATTGCCATGAAAGTCGCGCACCTCACTCGAAGCGGACGTACAGCTTTATACATACAACGAAATCGGCTCACGCATAATCGTTGCCAAGGGTTTTAACGAAGTTAGCTCCAGACCAATAAATCGTGCATGCAATAAGCAGAGCTAATTAAAAAAACTCGGAGCCTGCCTGAAATACGAGACAATTCGCCAGTATTACCAGGGATTTTCCTAGGCTCGGAGAGAACCGATCAATTCGGCGCTCTTCTGACCAGATCGAGGCAAGTTCCGCCGGCCACCGCGTTTCAAGACAACGAAAGACAACGTGTCCCGGAAGGGAACAAGCGCTTTTCGAGCAGGTTTTGCGGATTTTTTGAGGCCTTATTTCGCGCCTTGATCAATCCAGGCTCGAATGAGTCCGACCTGCTCGGCACTCAAGGGTTTTGCTGGCGGTCCGCCCTTGCCGCCACCCTGGCCTCCGGGGGCTCCCTGTGGTTGGCTGCCGCCAGCGTCTGAGGGAGCTTTCTTTGCCGCATCCGGACTGCCTCCCGGACCGCCGCCACGTGGTCTGCCTCCCCGTTTTGGCGGCATTGCGAGCTCGTCATCGATTTGCGCCACGGCGACAACCAACACGCTTTGGCGACTATTCTTGGGGAGGATTACCTTTCCCTCTTTGGCGCCTTTAATCGCTCCTTCAAGATTGTCCAGTCGTAGTCCGCCACGTTGCCGCTCCGCTCCGTGGCAACGAACGCAAGACGCTTCGAACAGCGGCTTGACGTCAGTTTCGTAAGTCAGGCCGGTTTTCTTTGCTGGAGCGGGAAGTTTATCCAAATCAACTTTGCTCAGATCGAAATGGTCCGCGGCTAAGGCAGCAGTGGTGATTGTGGCCAGGAAACAAAAGGTGGTGAGTTTTCTCATGAATGATGCGATTATCGGTTTACTGGCCGGGTTTTATCAAAGACACCAATGAAGCACAACCAGCCAATGGTGCTATCAGCCGTGAGATTTGGCAGCGTTAACTTTTCTGAAAAGAGCCCTTGCCAAGGCCCCCCCTCCCCGACTAATCTCTACCTCCTTTTTTGGGATAACCTTTAGGTTTGGCGGTTTGAAACTGTGGTTGCCGCCGCCACGTTGACTCTGATTTTATGGCAGTAAAAATTCGTATGAAGCGGGTGGGGGCGAAAAACGCCCCGGTGTTCCGCATTGTTGTGGCCGACGGACGCAGCCCGCGTGATGGCAAATTTATCGAGGAGTTGGGGACCTATCAGCCTCGGAAGAAGACCGACAATTTCAAGCTGGACCTGGACCGAGTCAAGTATTGGCTCAGCAAAGGCGCCCAGCCGAGCGACACCGTGGCAAGTTTCATCAAGAAAGCCACAAAGGCGCCGGCACCTGCGGCGGCTTAAGTTACCCGCCTATCCACCCGAGGCAACATGCAAGCCTTTCTGGAATATGTGGTCAAAGGCCTGGTGGAACGTCCGGATGAAGTGACGGTGACGCCGGTCGAGCGGGAAGGGACGACAGTTTTTGAACTGCGACTCAATGCGCAGGACGTCGGCAAAGTCATCGGGCGCCAGGGGATGACGATTAACGCGATTCGTTCGTTGCTGCTGGCCGGGAGCGCAAAGCAGGGCTTGCGCTGCACGCTGGAGATTGTCGAAGAAGCGCCGGCTCGTTAGAAAACCGACAATCCCGGACGCTGAATGAACGCCAATGAAGATCGAGGTGCTGACGTTGTTTCCCGGAATGTTTGCCGGGCCGCTGGACGAAAGCATCATCAAACGGGCTCGTGAAGCGGGCCTGCTGGATCTGCGAATCCACAATTTGCGCGATTACGCGCACGACCGCCATCGGACGGTAGATGACCGGCCATTTGGCGGCGGGCCAGGTATGTTGCTGAAGCCTGAACCGCTCTTTGAGGCAGTAGAGGCGCTGACGTCTGAAAAGACGCGCGTGGTTTTGATGTCGCCTGCGGGGCGGCCTTTCAATCAGGCCATCGCTCGCGAGTTGGCTGGATTCGAGCTTTTGCTGCTGGTCACAGGACACTATGAAGGGTTCGATGAGCGGGCGCGGACGGAACTGGCCGATGACGAGTTATCGATCGGCGATTACGTGCTGACGAATGGCGCCCTGCCGGCGATGGTCGTCATCGATGCGGTTGTTCGTCTCTTGCCCGGCGTTCTGGGCGATGACGAGAGTTCGCGTGATGAATCGTTCAGCCATGGGCTGCTCGAGTATCCGCAATACACGAGGCCGGCCGACTTTCGGGGAATGACGGTGCCGGAAGTGTTGCTTTCGGGCAATCATGCGCAGATTGCAAAGTGGCGGGCTGAACAGGCGCAATTGCGCACGCGGAAACGCCGGCCCGATCTGCTTTAATTAGAACGGATAAATAAATTTATGAACCAGGCATTGCTCGATAAAATAGAATCAGATCAGTTTCGGAAAGACGCCGCGAATTTTGGCGTGGGCGACACGGTACGTGTCCACACCAAAGTCGTCGAAGGCGACAAGGAACGTATCCAGATTTTTTCCGGCGTCGTGATTGGCCGCCGCGGTCGTGGCTTGAACGAGATGTTCACCGTTCGCCGCATCAGCTACGGTGAAGGCGTCGAGCGCGTTTTTCCCGTTCATTCGCCGCGCGTGGACAAAATTGAGGTTGAACGCAAGGGCGCGGTCCGCCGCGCCAAACTCACCTATCTTCGCAAGCGCCTGGGCAAAGGCGCGACATTGGTGAAGGAGAAGGAAGGCCGGGCGGTTGTGCCCGCCACCCCCGCGGAAAAGGCGTAGCGTACCCGGGCTGGTTCTTTCGCGAGTCTGACCCTGAAAAAGGGCCGATTCAGCCTCTTTCGACCTGTTTTCCGGGCAAAATGCCGTTTGGCGGGCTGTGGGCCCTTAGATTCTTATTTGTAAGGCGGAACGGCGTTTGCTAACCTGAGGATGACCGTGTGTATTTGGGCGCACCCCCGTTTGGGTGCGCCTTTTTTTTGTCCAATTGCGAGCAGAACACGGCGGGGATATACTGAAACCAGCATAACTTGAACCGCCGGGGGAGCCGGATGATGAGCAAGCAAACTTCAATTTCAGGTAGTAATGGGAGGACGGAAGCGGAGAAATTGGATGCGGTAAATATGCGGCAGAGCAGGAAACGAAACGCCCGGCGTATCATCGAGGTGACAATCGAAAGCAAGGCAAGGAAACGCAGGGGACAGCAGGCGCCAGCCTCTTCGAAGTGGAAGCGAGTTTAAGCGGACCGCGAGCGGTCCCTCGCTCGCAGCACGTCCGAATGCAGGAAGGCTGCAAGAATTGTTCCCCAGCATCTGGCGTGATAGCCGCCGCTGCGAACGGGGACCGTTCGCGGTCCGGTTCGGTCAGAGCGCGAGCGGTCCCTCGCTCGCAGCACATCCGAATCCAGGAAGGGTATAAGAATTACTCCCGGGCATCTGGCGTGATAGCGGCCGCTGCGAACGGAGGACCTTCGCGGTCCGGCACACCCACCATTAATCACGCCAGTCCAGAGGCGCGCGATTCGTTTTAACTTTCCATGGAAAGCGCGTTATCATACATCTTTTCGCCCCTGTACTGGGGCAATTTATGAAACCCGAAGTGGAACTTTACGACACCACCTTGCGCGATGGCAGCCAGGGTGAAGGCATCAATTTCTCCGCTTTGGATAAGTTGCGCATTGCCGAGAAACTGGACCAGTTCGGGATGCATTATATAGAAGGCGGCTGGCCCGGATCGAACCCGAAGGACATGGAGTTCTTCACGCAGGCAGCGAAGCGGAAATGGAGACGGGCGAAGATCGCCGCCTTCAGCATGACTCGGCGAAAGGGAGTGGCCGTCGAGAATGATGATTTGATGCGGCAGATCCTTGAAGCGGAAACGCCGGTGGTCACCATCGTGGGGAAGACCTGGTTGCTCCACGTCCACGAGGTGTTGCGAGCCAAGCCGGACGAAAATCTCGCGATGATCGGCGATACCATCCGCTACTTGAAGGACCACGGGAAGCGCGTCATCTACGACGCCGAACACTCGTTCGACGGGTACAAAGACGAGCCGGATTATTCGCTTGCTAGCTGGCAGGCCGCGGAAAAGGCGGGCGCTGAGTGCATCGTGCTTTGCGACACCAATGGCGGATGTCTGCCAAAAGAGATTTCAGACATCGTTGCAGTCGCGAAAAGGAAGCTCAACGTGCCACTTGGGATTCACACGCATAATGATTGCGGTCTGGGGGTCGCAAACGCGATTGCTGGCATTGAGGCCGGGGCGACGCAAATCCAGGGCACAGTCAACGGTTACGGCGAGCGCACCGGCAACTGCAATATCATCACCGTCATCCCTCTGCTTCAACTCAAGTTGAAAAAGCAAATTCTGCCGGGGAAAACGATGATGAAGCTAAAGGAGCTTTCTGAGTTCGTGGATGAGATTGCCAATGTGCGCCATGATCCGCGGCAGCCATGGGTGGGTCAGACGGCGTTCGCGCATAAGGGTGGGATGCATGTCCATGCAATCGAACGCGTCGCTCGCAGCTACGAGCATATCAATCCCGAGTTGGTGGGGAATCACCGGCGCGTATTGGTCAGTGATATGTCCGGCCGCACGAACATCCTGATGAAGGCCACCGAACTAGGGTTCAAGCTCGCGCCGGATGCCGCCGAAACTCGCGCCATCACCTCCGAGGTAAAACGACTCGAAGGCGAAGGCTATGAGTACGAAGCTGCTGAGGGCTCGCTCGCATTGCTTATCCAAAAGATAATGAAGCACCAGGAGTCGCCGTTCAAAATCGAAAGCTATCATGTCTCCATCCGGCGCGACCGCTCGACGTCGGTTTGTCAGGCGAGCGTGAAGGTGAGTGTCGATGGCGAGACGGAACACACCATCGCCGAAGGGGACGGCCCGGTGAACGCGCTCGATAGCGCGTTGCGCGCGGCGCTGGTGAATTTCTTTCCGCAACTCAAACGCGTGCGATTGGAGGATTACAAGGTGCGTATCCTCGATTCCAATTCGGGAACCGGCGCGCGAACGCGTGTCCTGATCGAATCCACTGATGGCAAAGAAGATTGGGGCACCGTGGGTGTGCACGACAATATCATCGAAGCCAGTTTGCAGGCGCTCGTGGATTCGTTGGAATACCGGTTGATGAAAAAGTAATCTTAACCGCAGATGGACACGGATTAACACAGATAAGCCCGAAAGTTTTGGACCGCATAACCGACCATCAAAAAGGCAAGATGCTTAATTATTTGGCAATCACTAAGCTACGCGTCGGCCTCATTGTGAATTTCAAGCACGCGCGCCTGCAATGGGAGCGAGTTGTGCGATGATTTGCTATCTGTGTTCATCTGTGTCCATCTGTGGTTAAAATCTTGCCCTCAAAATGACCGAGATACCCAGAGCATATGAGCCGCAAGCGGTTGAAGAGAAATGGTACCAGTATTGGCTGGAGCAGAAATGCTTTGTCGCGGATGCGGCGTCTTCCAAACCGGGGTATTCGATTGTCATTCCTCCACCCAATGTGACGGGGATGCTCCACATGGGGCACGTGCTGAATAATACGATTCAGGACATCCTGTCCCGGAAGGCGCGCATGGAAGGAAAGGAAGTCCTTTGGCTGCCGGGCACGGACCACGCCGGCATCGCTACGCAGGCGGTGGTCGAAAAGGCGTTGCGCAAAGAGGGCAAGATGAAGCATCGGGACGAGCTCGGGCGCGACAAATTCCTCGAGCACGTCTGGGCGTGGAAAGAGAAGCATGGCGGGATTATTATTCAACAACTTAAAAAGCTCGGCTGTTCGTGCGATTGGACCCGCGAACGGTTCACGATGGACCCTGAGTATTCAAAGTGCGTCCAGAACGTCTTTGTAGAGCTTTATAAGAAGGGTTTGATTTATCGCGGCAAGCGGATGGTGAATTGGGACCCGGCGGCCCGTACTGCTCTCTCCGATGAGGAGGTTGAGATGGTGGAGGAGAAGGGGCAACTCTGGCATCTCAAGTATCCGCTGCTCGACGACAAAGACCAACCGCAGGCCGACGGGTGGGTCGTGGTGGCAACAACCAGGCCCGAGACGATGCTTGGTGATGAAGCCGTGGCGGTAAATCCAAAGGATCCAAGATATACGAAGCTCGTGGGGCGAAAATGCCTGCTGCCGTTGCAGAATAAAGCGATCCCGATTATCGCGGATGACTTCGTTGATCCGAAGTTCGGCACGGGATGCGTGAAGGTGACTCCGGCCCACGACCCGAACGACTACGAAATGGGTCTGCGCCATAAACTGCCTGTGACGATTGTCATCGGACCGGACGCCCTCATGACCCGCGAAGCGGGGGAAGATTTCGCCAGCCTCGACCGGATGGAAGCGCGCAAAGCGGTCATCGAGGAACTCACCGAACAAAAGCTGCTACTGAAAACCGACGAGTACGTTCATAGCGTGGGCTACAGCCAGCGCAGTCATGTGCCGATCGAACCATATCTCAGCGAACAATGGTTCATGAAGTATCCGAGCGTAACCGAGTCAACCAAAGCCGTGGAAGAAGGCCGGATCAGATTTCATCCCGAGCGTTGGACCAAGACCTACACGCATTGGATGCATAATCTTCGGGATTGGTGCATCAGCCGGCAGCTTTGGTGGGGACATCGCGTGCCCGTCTGGCGTCGGCGCTTTTCCAAAGCTGACTTACGACACAACCCGAGGGTCGGCGAGGCGTTCTTCAGTCCGGAGCACATGTCCTGGTTTGCGGATATGCGTGAGCTGCGGAGTCCGGCTTCAAATAAATCGGAGTTGTTCGAAAGGGAGACACCTCGCGATCCCGGAACAAAATATTGGTGGCGCTTTGCCGCGGAAGACGAGGATTCGCTTGAGGTGGAGGCGGTGACAGAGGCCGAAGGCGCCGGCGAATTTCTCCAGCAGCAAGGCTTCACGCAGGATCCGGACGTGCTCGATACCTGGGCGAGCTCTTGGCTCTGGCCGTTTGCCACGATGGGTTGGCCGGAGCAGACCTCCACGCTCAAGAAGTTCTATCCCACGAGCGACCTTGTTACCGGCCCGGACATCATTTTCTTCTGGGTGGCACGGATGATCATGGCCGGTTACGAGTTCATGGGGGAACTGCCGTTCCACAACGTTTATTTCACCGGCATCATTCGCGATAAACTCGGCCGTAAGATGAGCAAGAGCCTCGGCAATTCGCCTGATCCACTCGAACTGATCGCCAAATACGGCGCGGATGCGCTCCGCTTCGGAACGATGCGCAGTGCTCCCCTTGGCCAGGATGTTCTCTTCGACGAAAAGGACGTCGAGCTCGGCCGTAATTTTTGCAATAAACTTTGGAACGCGTGCCGGTTCCGCCAAATGCACGGCGGAGAAGTTCAGGGCGAAATCGACCGGATGCTGCTTACGCCGGACGACAAATGGGTCCTGCTCAAACTGAACGCCGCCATCAAGGAGATCGGCGATGCGTTCAACAATTATCGGTTCAACGAAGCCGTGCAGGTTCTCTATCGTTTTTTCTGGAGCGAATATTGCGATTGGTACGTGGAGGCCAGCAAAGCCACCCTTGGCAATCCGTCCGCGCGTGATGCCGAGAGCGCAGCTTCGCGGGACCCCCAGGCGGAAAAGCGCAGGGCGAACAAACTGGCCGTCATCGACCTCGTCCTATCCCACACGCTGCGCCTGTTCCATCCGTTTCTGCCATTCATCACCGAGGAGCTTTGGCACGGGATGGGTTATTCCCAGGACATGCCTGAGCAGCAGGGTGGCAAAACGATCATGTTTGCGCCGTGGCCCAAGGCTTTCGATGAAGACATGCTGGGGCATTACGGTCTGGATGATTGTTACCTCGAAATGGTGGACCAAAAATATGAGTTGGTCCGCAAAGGCCGCGACCTTCGCCGCGAGGCAAACATCCCCGCCAGCAAGAAAGTGAAGTATGTTCTCAAGCCGGTGCAGGCAATTCCCGCAAATGAAGTGGAAGTCATAAAGCTTCTGCTGAATGCCGAATCGCTGGAACTCAATCCAGATTACGAGCCGAAGAAGGGAACGCCTATCGTCCGCTCACCAATGGGCGAGCTATACCTGATTCTCGAAGGGGCTGTCGACATTGAGGCTGAAAAGGCGCGCTTAAGGAAAGAAATCGAGAAAGCAAATATCGAAATTGCCAAGGTGCAAGAGAAGCTCGACAATCCCGCTTTCGTGCAAAAAGTTCCCCCCAAGGTGCTCCTGGAGCATCAGAACCGCCTGGCCGATTGGCAGTCCAAGAAAGATCTTGCTCAATCAGCTCTCTCCCAACTCGAAGGATAATTATGAAGACCTCCATATTCCTTCTCGTGGCTTTGAGTGTAACTACTCTATGTTCAGCCGCACAAAAAAACGTGCGCGAACAAGCCAGCCAACTCGAAGTCAAAGGTCAGTTCAAAGAAGCCGCTACCCTGCTTTCACGGACGCTCGACGATAAATCCCTTTCATCCTCTGACCGCAAGCAACTGGAATTCGAACGAGACCGCCTCGCTCGCATCAAAAAGGATTTTCCGTACACCCAGGACGAGCTGTTTGGCGAATTGCAGAAATCTGTCAAAGGCCTTACCCGTGATGAGTTCGATAAATGGGTTGCCGAAGGCTGGTTTGATTCGCGGGAGATTGATGGCCAACGACAGTTCATGAGCGCCAGCGTGAGCAATCTCTTTTTCCGGCACCAGGAACTTGAGCCCCGTCGCATGCCGGCCAAAGAGCGCGCCGCTCTGGACCAGGCGCATCTCGCCGCGGTTGAAGCGATAAAGAAAGCTGCCCTCGCGGAGAAACGCCCTTACGTGCTTCCCAGGCGCTTCCACGTGACTATGACCGTCACCGCCAAGCCGACCGCTGCTCCGGCGGGTGAGACCATAAAGGCCTGGATTCCGTTCCCGCGCGAATATCCTTTCCAGTCCGGGATTGAACTGCTCTCCAGTTCCTCGCCCCAAAAGCATCTCGACCCGCCAGACAGCCCCATTCGTTCGGTTCTCCTGGAGCAGCAGGCCGAGAAAGGCAGGGGAACCGAATTCCAGATTGTCTATGATTACACCAGGCAGGGCGTCTATTTCGCTCCCGAGCCCAACCGCGTGACGGCGCTGCCCAGCGATCCTTCCCTCAAACCATTCCTGGAGGAAGCTCCCCATGTCCAGTTCACGCCAGAGTTGCGCGCGCTTTCAAAACAAATCGCCGGTGACGAAACCAACCCCTGCATTAAAGCAAAGCGCTTTTACGACTGGATTGGCGACAACATCAAATACAGCTACGCGATCGAGTATTCGACCATTCGCAATATCAGTGATTACTGCCGCAACCGTGGGTATGGCGATTGCGGCCAGGAAGCGCTGCTGTTCATCGCCCTCTGCCGGCTCAATGGCATTCCGGCCCGCTGGCAGTCGGGGTGGGACGCTTTTCCGCACGCGACCACCATCCACGATTGGTGCGAAATCTATCTGGCGCCCTACGGCTGGATGCCGGTCGATCCGTATATGAGCATCTATGCCATGCGTTACGCCACCACCCTCAAGCGCGAGCAGCGGCTGGAACTCCGCGACTTCTTCTTTGGAGGCCAGGATTGGTATCGCGTGGCCGTGAATAGCGACCACTCACAGAGCTTGAATCCGCCCAAACGCTCGATGCGCTCGGACGATGTTGATTTTCAACGCGGCGAACTCGAATGGGGCGACCACAACATCTACTTTGACCAGTATTCCTACAGCCTGGACTACAAGGAGATCAAACTGCCGCCGAGCGAGTGAGTGAATTATGCCCCAAACAAACCTAAAGCGCGCCGCGTTGTCGGCCACCGGAGCCGCTCGGTCCGTCGGCGCTCTCATGCGCCGCAATCTTTCTTTGCCCAAGCACGCCAATGAGGTGACCCAGCATGACATCAAGCTCGAGTTGGACGTCCGCTCGCAGAAGTTGATCGAACGCACTCTGCGCTCCGCCTTCCCCAACGTCGCCCTGCTCGGTGAGGAAGGCGTCAGTGGCGACCCTAACGCCGAGCATCGGTGGGTCGTCGATCCCATTGATGGCACGGTCAATTTCGCTTACGGCATTCCTCACGCCTGCGTCTCCATCGCCTTACAGCGGCGCGCCGAAAATCCGTCCGCCAGCGGCTACAAGGATGGGTACGAAACCCTCGTTGGGGTCGTTTACGATCCCTTCTGCGATGAAATGTGGTCGGCGATCAAAGGACAGCCCGCGCGGATGAACGGGCGCGTCATTCGCGTCAGCAAACGCACGCGATTGGCCGAAGCTATCGTCTCGATCGGGTTTGCCAAGGACCGGGAAACGCTCGAGCGGATGCTCCCTTACTTCATCAAACTCGTCCGTCAGATCCGCAAAATTCGGATGATGGGCGCGGCGGCGCTTGCGCTGACTTACGTCGCCACGGCCCGCTTTGATGCTTACGTCGAGCGCAGCATCAGCATCTGGGACATCGCCGCCGGCGGATTGATCCTCGAATGCGCGGGCGGTCACTTCCACCGCAAAGAAGTCGCCGGCCAGCACAAGTACTCCATGATTGCCAGTAATGGCCTCCTCCGCCCCACATTGAAGCTCCCGGCTTAGTCGCCGCCCATCCAAGGCTGTGACCCATGTAACGTTGTAACCATGTAATATTGTAACGAATTTAACGTTGTAACGTATGTAAGTTCCTTCCCACTTCAAATCGGTTGGACACTGCCTTATAAGGCAGGCAGATTCGGACCATGCGAAACCGCTTCCATTTGCTTTCGATAGTCGCCGTGGCGGCCTGTCTGAGGCTGCAGGCTGCCGAACCCGCCCCGAACCAACTGACCGAGGAAGAAAAACAAGGCGGCTGGACTTTGCTCTTCGACGGCAAGACCAACGCAGGCTGGCGCAGTTTCAGGGAGAAGACGTTTCCGAAAAAGGGTTGGGTCATTGAGAACGGATGGCTCCATTGCCTGGGCAAGGATGGCGGCGATGTCATTTCCGATGCCGAATTCGATAACTTCGAACTCAAGTGGGATTGGAAACAGGCAAAGGCAGGCAACAGCGGTGTGAAATACTTCGTGACCGAAAAGCGAGGCACCGCTCTCGGCCACGAATATCAAATGATCGACGATGAACTCAATCCCGACGCAAAACTGCATAACGGCCGGCGCGTGACCGGTTCATTTTATGATGTCCTCAAACCGGACCAGACCCCAGGCACCAAACCGCCAGGTGAGATCAATCATTCACGC